>ERZ1026856.1-NODE-1-length-390193-cov-14.738252_pt1 | contig 390193 bp, 386 predicted proteins | sample MGYA00380158_ERZ1026856 | MGnify/ENA primary metagenome ERZ1026856 (study PRJEB33269, sample SAMEA4719794) | human gut metagenome | biome: human-associated habitat; feature: organic feature; material: feces | place: Cameroon | collected 2013-10 ... | reverse complement strand
AGCCTTGAAAATAGGGGAAAGTTAAGAGAGTTAATAGATAAATTCCAGTTTGTCGGGAACAACAGATAAGACAATTTTATAATAAAACAGCGTCAGAGCATTTATGTGTAAAAGCATGAATGCTCTTTTTTTGTCCTTTCATGAACAAAGAACAAGAAAGCAGCTTTTGGACAAATTGTCCAGAAGTTCAAATAAAAAAGAAGGAGGATACCTGATGTATAGCAAACCTTCCTTTTGAGGGGCGGGAGGGCACACCTGCCTCTCGTTTTAAGGGGATTGCTGCAAGCATAATTCTTTGATATAATCAATGCAACAGTTTTACAAATCGGAAGTTGTCGAAGTAATCTGTTTTAAAGAAATATGATAGGGCTATTTATTATATGGGGGATGAAAAAGTTGCATTATGGTTTATTAGATATTGAAATGACTTGTGATGGCAAGCAAGAGAATGGAAAATTTATTGATGATGGACGTATGAAGCGTTCGCAACGGGAAATTATATCTGTTGGTTTTGTCGTATGTGATGATAAATATAATATAAAAAATAGATATTACTCTTTTGTAAAGCCCGTGCACAATACTACAATTACAACTTATTGTGAGAAACTTACTGGAATCACACAAGCTGATGTTAACTGTGGAAAGAAGTGCAATAATGCTTTTCGCGATATTAATGAAATGTGCAAGCGATATTCCATAGACTACATATTCACATTTGGTAATGCAGATAATTTAGGTATTATGTATTCTGCTAAGTGGAACAGAAAAGAAAAGGAGAAAGTTGATAATTTATATATTATTGCAAAGAAAATTATTGATGTAAGACCTACAATTCTAAAGGCGATAAATTGTAAAAATTATCGGAAAAGTCCAGGTTTGTTCAAAATAGCCGAACGATTAAATGTTAAAATAAAGGGTGAACAGCATAATGCATTAAACGATGCAGTTTTACTTTATGGAGTATGTAGGGAACTTAATATACAAATGTCAATTTAACAACACAGGTGAAACTTCCAGTTTGTAATGGAATTAAGAAGGTTTCAAAACGGCAGAACGTGAACCCGACAACAAACACTACAGGGTCGATGTTCTGCAATACCTCTATATGGAGTATTGAGAATTACTTGGCGGCAAAGAACTGACAGAGACTTTTTGCCTGAGTGATGACCGTGTCTATTGGAATATGTCCGGTATCACTTTTGAGCGTCAAGGTATGATAGGACGAGGTAATAATGATAAACTACAAAGAGATTGAAACGAAATTTGGTGTAAAATTTCCCGATTATTCTGGAAAGGTTCAATTAATGGGGAGAGAATCCTTTAGGTATGATTTGTATACGAACGGTGGCGCTTGGGTAACCATTCTTAAAAATTCAAAAGGAAATTGGTATTATATTCGTCTGAACAATGTTAGTGAATCACGTGAATTTGATGATCTGCAGGAGTGTATTAATGTAGCCTATAGAGATATGATAGCGTCAAAGCTATAACTTCCAATTTGTAGGAGTGTGCTACATGTATGACTGTTGAAGATGCTTTTGTAGCCATGGATATCGCACCGACTATGCTTGAACAGTATATGATAAAATGAGCATTAGAAGACCGATGGTGTGGAGATTGTTTTGTTCACAGAAAACGGAAAAGGTAGGATGGGATTTCAATGAATATGTATCATACGGAAGAATAACTATATTATTTTGAAGAAAAGTACATAATTTCGAGTATAAACTTTGAAGAAAAGCACATAATACCGGATATAAATATTGAAGAAAAGTATATTCGTGATATAATGGGTGTAAGAGAGTCAGAGGAGCATATTTGGAGGTAGATATGTATTTTAAAAGAAAAGCATACGACAAACTGTTAGAATGGAAAAAATTATATTCAGATAAATACGCTGTGCTGTTAGAGGGGGCTAGACGAGTTGGCAAATCAACGATAGCAGAGAACTTTGCAAAGAATGAGTATAAATCATATATATTGATTGATTTTTCAAAAACAACAGGTAATATATTGGAATGTTTTGATGATATAGGGAATTTAAATATTTTTTTCCTTAGACTACAGGCAGAAACAGGAATAACATTATATGAACATGAATCTCTTATTATTTTTGACGAAGTTCAACTATTTCCTAAAGCAAGACAGGCTATCAAACACCTTGTGTTTGACGGTAGATACAGTTATTTGGAAACAGGTTCTCTTATATCAATAAAGAAAAACGTGAAAGATATTTTAATTCCGTCAGAGGAAATGAGGATACAGGTATATCCTATGGACTATCAGGAATTTTGTGATGCTACGGGGAGTAATTATAGGCTTTTACATGAGATTTATAATTGCGGAACGGCTATTGGGCAGACGACCAATCGTAAATTAATGCGGGATCTGAGAATATATATGGCAGTGGGAGGAATGCCACAGGCAGTAGAAGCCTATGTCAATGGAAAGAATTTTTCAGAGATTGATATGATTAAAAGACAGATTATTTCGTTATATGAAGAGGATTTTAAGAAGATTGACGATTCAGGAAGAATTTCAGCATTGTATCATTCTATACCGGCTCAGCTTGCCAAGGATACAAGAAAATATCGTATTACAACGGCAATTGGAAAGAAAAATAATACAAAAACAGAAGAACTGTTGTATGAATTGATTGATTCAAAAACGGTTTTACCGTGTTACAATTCTACGGATCCAAGAGTCAGTCTGACAAATACAAAAGATTTTAACAGTTATAAATTATATCTTTCTGATACGGGGTTATTTGTTACGTTATTGTTTATTGATCGTCCGGTAACAGAAAATGATATATATGCGAAGCTGCTTTCTGATAAATTACCTGCCAATCTGGGTTATTTATATGAGAATCTTGTAGCACAGATGATTGCTGCATCTGGAAGAGAATTGTTTTATCATACATGGGAAAAGAATGGGAGTACACATTATTATGAAGTAGATTTTTTAATATCAGAAGGAAGCAAGATAAACGCATTTGAAATCAAGTCTTCTGGAACAGGAAAACACGAATCAATAAAGGAATTTTCTAAAAAATTTTCCCCAAATGTGAATAAGGTATATTTAATATCCCAAAAAGATGTAGGAAGAGAAGAAAATATATTGTTGAAGCCATTTTATTTTATCCCGTTTCTAATATGATTTAATCATGTTACACGTTGATAAATCGGAATTTCCAATAAAACGGAATAGTAATTTCCATACATCGGACAAGCGATGGATTCCCCCCGGATTATTTGGGTTGATACACAATATTGAAGTGAAATGAGTTTTGTGATAAAATAATATTACTAAAAAATGTGCAAATATATAAAAAAAGGGAGCCATATGATGGAAATTAAAAGAGAAATTTATTTGCAACAGTTGATTCAGCGGAAGGATAATGGAATGATAAAAGTGATTACTGGTATTCGAAGATGTGGGAAGTCCTTTTTGCTGTTTACCATATATAAAAGATATTTAATAGAGAATGGTGTTGATGAAGATCATATTATTGAAATTGCCCTGGACGGTATCGAAAATGAGGAATTAAGAGATCCTAAGGTGTGTTTCAGGTATATCAAAAATGCCATGAAGGATCGGAAAAAATATTATTTACTTCTGGATGAGGTACAGTTCATGCCGAGATTTGAAGAAGTGTTAAACAGTCTGCTTCGTATAAGCAATTTGGATGTATATGTGACCGGAAGCAACTCGAAGTTCCTTTCCAGTGACGTCGTGACTGAGTTTCGAGGAAGAGGTGATGAAATCAGAATTTATCCACTTTCCTTTGCTGAATTTTATTCAGTTTATGATGGTGAGTATGAGGATGCCTGGGATGATTATATGACCTATGGAGGACTACCGCAGCTTACACAGTTTCAGAGCGAACGACAGAAAGTAGATTATCTAAAGAATATTTTTGAAAATGTATATCTGAAAGATGTTATTGAAAGAAATAAGGTACAGAATGTGGATGAGATTGGCATTCTGGTTGATGTACTTGCTTCTTCAATCGGTGCACCAACCAATCCTTCAAAGATTGCAAATACATTTGCCAGCGAACGCCAAATGACTTATACAAACAAAACAATCTCTAATCATATCGAATATCTGGCAGAAGCTTTTTTGATTTCCAAGGCAAATCGATACGACATCAAGGGAAGAAAGTATATAGGTGCAAATCTGAAATATTATTTTGCTGATGTGGGACTGAGAAATGCCCGATTGAATTTCAGACAGCAGGAGTCTACTCATATTATGGAAAATATTGTTTATAACGAGTTAAAAATCCGGGGCTACAATGTTGATGTGGGGGTTGTGGATATTTTTGATAAGGACAAGAAGGGCAAACGTGTCCGCAAGCAGCTGGAAGTTGACTTTGTGGTAAATCAAGGCAATCAGAGATATTATATTCAGGCTGCGTATGATATGTCTTCGGAAGAAAAACAAATACAGGAGTTCAAATCTTTGCGTAATATTCCAGATTCTTTTAAAAAAATTGTCATAGTAAATGGAAGCAGGAAGCCATGGAGAAATGATGAGGGGTTTGTCATCATGGGGATGAAATATTTTCTTTTAGAATCTGATAGCTTAGAATACTAAATCGGGATTTGTAAGGAACAGAAACTTTGAATTTTCTTAACATATGTCAATGAAAAGAATATGGTTATGTAATATAGTCACCTTGGAGGTGACAAAATATGAATCATATAAATTTACAGAATGCTGAAAAAGCACTAATGATCACAACCTTTTTAACAATAATAGTAGCAGGGTATGAGGTCTTATGCTCTTGTCAAAATTATCAAATAGGAATGAACTTACTTGATATAGCAAGTTATGCGAATGCAAATCTGAACGTGTATTGCTTAGTTCTGATATTGGCAAATCTTATTCTTCTTCCGAGTGCTATCCTTTTGTATAAACAAAGTGGTATTAGTTTGAAAGAAGAAATATTTGATAAGTCAACTCTAAGCAAAGATATCGTTCTTGGAGTTGTTTTGGCAGGTGCATCTTCTGTAATTAGTTTGTTTTCTCTTGTTGTGATGAGAGGGAGAACTGATTTGGCATTTGGCGGATGGGATAGATTGACTGTGAGTGAAATCGTTTTGATGGCTATCTCGCTGGGGATTGTAAGTGGCATTTGTAAGGAAATATTCTTTCGAGGATTTGCAAAGAACTTTTGCGCAGGTGTTTTGGGAGAAACTACGGCGCTCTTACTGTTTAATATGATGTTTGGTTTGCTTGACTGGTTCAACATGGGACATTCCTTTGTTGTAGGTTTGTTATGGATATGGGGATATAAAAAGCGTAAACATCTTATTGTTCCTATGATTGCACATGGTGGAATGAATTTGATTTCGGTTGTATTTTATATAATTACTTTATAGGAGAATCATGGATAGAGAATATTTAGTTAATCAATTAATGAAAATAGCGAAACAAAATGGTGTGGATATAGATGCAGAAGTTCTTGGAATGATTGTAAATAAGTCCATTTTTCGTGTAGTTGCCAAAGGTGGCATTTTGCAAAATGTGGGTGAAGAAACTAAAACGGCAGCTTTGGTACTAAATGGAATTTGTAGAGCTTATTATGTAGATGGTGATGGTAATGACATTACTCGCGGTTTTTCGATTCCGGGAACTCTTTGTATGGATGAAGGATTGTTTGGTTACAGAGAGAGCATAGTTACTTGGGAAACCTTAGAAGAAACAACTTTGATGTTCTTTGATATTCAGGAAATGAAAAAGCTTATTTATGAAAATAATCAGCTTAAAGATGTTTATATAATGCTTTTGGAAAATGCATTACGCTATAAAATATATAGGGAAAATGGATTTCTTGTAGAGAATGCCACAGAGCGTTATATTCATTTTAAAAAATTGTATCCTACGATATGTGAATCTGTAAAACAACATTATGTGGCTACTTATCTGGGGATTGCTCCAGAATCACTTAGCAGAATTAAGAAGGCATTGAAAGAAGAATAAACTTAAGCATTGAGTACACACGAAAATTCCAGTTTAGTTCATTGAAGGGGGATGTGAACCGGCTATGATTATTAATGATGCTTTTGTTGAAAAATTAGGTGAGGATTTTCTTTGGAATATAGTTGATGACTATGTATGTAAAGATATAGAAGGTATAAAAGATGCACTTCTAAAAAATGTAGGATATGTTGATAAAGAAGACATACATAAACTTTCATCGGCTAAGATACAAGAATCAGATGAATTTATTGTAAATGAGTATATCAATGATGCAGGAACGCTTGTTTTGAAATATGAAATGCCTGCAATTATAATAGCAAAATCTGAAAATGAAGAAGTTTGCTTAAGAATTACAACTTCATGTGAAGGTGCAATTGAAATCCCTAATGTGGATATATATGATTGGGATTCTTTGAATTTTGAGGAAATGCGTTTACCTGAAATATTAGAATATCGTTATATCACAAAGGTGATTTCTGTTTCGTATGGATATATTGAGGCTGATGATTTAAGTGTATAAACCAGAATTTTTGGAGGTACTATTGGTGAAAATCATAGAGGTTACAGAAAATAAAAAACAATATCTTAATTTGTTGTTATTGGCAGATGAACAGGAAAATATGATAGATTATTATCTGAATAAAGGTAATATGTATGTGCTGGATGATAGTGGGGTTAAATGTGAGTGTGTCGTTACGAATGAAGGAAATGATGTGCTCGAAATAAAGAACATTGCAACAGTTCCGGAATCTCAGGGCAAAGGTTATGCAAAGACCTTGATTGATTTTATCATTGAGAAATACAAAGGACAATTTGCCGTTTTGCAAGTAGGAACAGGAGATAGTCCATTGACAATACCATTTTATGAAAAATGTGGTTTTGTCCGTTCGCATACTATACCATGTTTTTTTACAGATCATTACGATCATCCGATATATGAGGCTGGGGTACAATTGGTGGATATGGTGTATTTGCAAAGGCAGTTATAATGTGTAGGGTAATTCGTGAGATAACAGAAGCCGATAAGGGGAAATATCCGGTTTGTTTATCATAAAAGCCTGACCTCCCCAGATAAACGTATTTGATTGAAATCCTATAGCGCAATGGAGCAAAGCATGGTACAATAAACAATGCACGGATATGTACAGATACATATCGGAATCATGCAGGCATTATCATGGAGCAATGAATGAAAACAATCAATGAGCACATCAGGAAAAAAGAATTTCAGCACATCTATCTTCTATATGGAGAGGAAGCCTATCTGCGTCATCAGTACCGGGACAAGCTGAAGCAGGCGATTTGTCCCGAAGGTGATGAGATGAATATCAGCCGGTTTCAGGGGAAAAGTACATCTGTAACCGAAGTTCTGGATCTGGCAGAGACACTACCGTTTTTTGCAGAGCGGAGACTGATCATAATCGAAAACAGCGGTTGGTTTAAGTCTGCATCGGAGGGACTGCCGGAGAAGCTGAAGGAACTGCCGGATACGACGTATCTGATCTTTGTCGAGGAAGAGGTTGATAAGCGCGGAAAGCTTTATAAGACCGTCAGTACGATCGGTTATGCCACGGAGATGAGTACGCCAAATGAGAAATCTCTGCTGACCTGGATCGTACAGCAGTGTGCGGCAGAAGGGAAACAGATGGAAGAAGCGGCAGCCCGATATCTGCTTCAGCAGGATGGAGCGAATATGAATCTCTTGCAGATGGAGCTGGAGAAGATATTTTCATATACGATGGATCGGGATCAGATTCGTCTGGACGATGTGAAGCAGATCTCCAGTCCGCAGGTGGAGAGTCAGGTCTTTGCCATGCTGGACGCCATGGGCAGTCAGGATCAGGAAACGGCACTTCGACTCTATCAGGATCTTCTGGAGCTGCGGGAACCGCCATTACGGATTCTGGCACTGATTACCAGACAGATCAATATCCTGTTACAGGTCAAGGAACTTCTGCGTCTGAATCAGGATAATAAGTCGATCGCATCTAAGGCAGGGATTCCTCCATTTACTGTTGGGAAGTATAAGAGCCAGTGCAGTCACTTCTCATATGAACAGCTTCGGTCTATGCTGGAGGCGTGTCAGGATACGGATGCGGGGATCAAACGCAGTCTTTATCAGGACAAGGTGGGCGTAGAACTTTTGATTATTGAATTTTCATCGGCAAAACAAGCATGAATATGCAAAACTATACTATAACATACCTGGAGGTTTATAATGGGTGGATTTTTTGGAGTAGCATCAAAGGAAGACTGTGTGTTTGATCTGTTTTTTGGAACAGACTATCATTCACATCTGGGAACAAGACGTGCGGGCATGGCTGTCTACGGAGAAGAAGATGGATTTGAGAAGGCCATCCATAAGATTGAGAATGCACCGTTCCGAACAAAGTTTGAGAAGGAAGCGAATACCATGAAGGGGAACTATGGTATCGGTTGTATCTCTGACTATGAAGCACAGCCGATCCTGGTTCGGTCTCATCATGGTTCTTTTGCTATCACAACAGTGGGGAAGATCAATAATGCAGATGAAATTATTCAACTGATATTGAAAGATAATGCACACTTCTTTGAAATGAGCAATGGAGAAATCAACGCAACCGAGCTGGTGGCTGCGATTATCGATCAGAAGGAGAACTTCATCGATGGTATCCGGTATGCACAGGAGCTGATCGAAGGCTCGATGTCGATGCTGATACTGACTCCAAAGGGAATCTACTGTGCCAGAGACCGGTACGGACGGACTCCGATCATTATCGGTCAGAAGGAAGGCGCCTGCTGTGCTGCATTTGAGAGCTTTTCATTCTTAAATCTGGGTTATACCACCTTACGGGAACTGGGACCGGGTGAAGTAGCGGTTCTGACACCGGATGGTGCAAAGACACTGGTCGTACCGGGAAAGGATATGAAGATCTGTACCTTCCTCTGGATCTACTATGGATACCCATCCTCCACCTATGAAGGTGTAAATGTAGAGGAAATGCGATATCGCTGTGGCCAGCTTCTGGCACGGCGGGATCATGTGAAACCGGATATCGTAGCAGGTGTTCCGGATTCCGGAACCGCACATGCAATCGGATATGCGAACGAATCCGGTGTGCCGTTCTCCAGACCGTTTATCAAGTATACACCAACCTGGCCGAGATCCTTCATGCCGACGATGCAGAGCAAGCGGGATCTGATCGCAAAGATGAAGCTGCTGCCGGTAAAGCAGTTGATACAGGGCAAGAAGCTGTTATTGATCGATGACTCTATCGTGCGTGGAACCCAGCTCCGGGAGACGACGGAATTCCTGTACGAGAGTGGAGCAAAGGAAGTGCATATTCGTCCGGCCTGCCCGCCATTGATCTTCGGATGTAAATATCTGAACTTCTCACGCTCAAAATCAGAGATGGAACTGATCACACGGGTGGTAATCAAAGAACTGGAAGGCGGAGAGGTATCGGAAGAAACTCTGCGGGAATATGCTGACTATAACTCTGAGAAGTATGAGAAGATGGTAGAACGAATCGGTGAAAAGCTGAAGTTCACATCCCTGCGGTATCATCGTCTGGACGATATGATCGAAGCAGTTGGAATCGATCCGTCAAAGCTTTGTACATACTGCTGGAGTGGACAGGAGTAGAAATAGAAGTAGAAACAGAAAACCCCATCCAAACGGATGGGGTTTTCTGTGGGTTAAATAATATAATTCAAATATAAGAGATGAATTAAGCCATCTTGCTTACAGCAGAAGACATACGAGATATCTTTCTGGAAACAGTGTTCTTATGGTATACACCCTTAGAACCAGCCTTGCTTAACTCTGTAGTAGCAGTTACTAACAGGCTCTGTGCTAATTCCTTATCACCAGAAGCAATGGCAGCCTCAAGCTTCTTGATGATGGTCTTAACCTTAGACTTAATCATTTTATTTCTTAAAGTCTTAGTTTCGATAACTTTGATTCTTTTCTTAGCAGATTTGATATTAGCCAAATCCTACACCTCCATACGTATTATTTATTCATTTTCTGATTCAACATCATCTGTTGCTTACATAAAAACCGGACACGGACAATTTCACGTAAACATACTATTACATAATATACATGGGAAAGCGGTTTGTCAATAGTTTTTGTGCATATTTTCCATCAGATTACAGATAATGTAAACAGAGGTGATGAACATGCTATCCATGCAACGAACAGATCTGGCAGTAGAGCTGAGAGAAGATCTGAATACACAGGAAATGATCCCCGGCGTTCATGTATCCACCAGAATTAACCGGGATAATGATATGAAGGAGACACGAATCGTAATCGACTCAAAAGAGGGGGCTGATCGACTGGGAAAATCGATGGGCACCTATATCACGATTGAAAGCGAGGAGTTGCGATGCAGCGATGAAGACTATCATGAGCCTATGAGTGATTCGCTGTACCGGCACTTAAAGAAGATGTTGGGCGGAAAGCGGAAGATTCTGGTTGCCGGTCTGGGAAACCGGGGCGTGACGCCGGATGCACTGGGACCGTTTGTTGTGGACAATCTATATGTTACCCGACATCTGGTGAAGGAGGACATCCTGGCCTGTCCTTACGAGATCAGTGCAGTAGCACCCGGAGTCATGGCACAGACCGGGATGGAATCGCAGGAGATCCTGCAGGGAGTGATTGCACAGATACATCCGGAGGCTTTGGTTGTGATTGATGCACTGGCGGCGGGAAACTCAAATCGGTTAAATAAAACTATCCAACTGGCAGATACAGGGATTGCACCCGGCTCCGGTGTCGGCAATCACAGAAAAGCAATCACAGAAGAAACAATGGGGATCAAGGTTATAGCCATAGGGGTGCCTACGGTTATATCCGTTCCGGCGATCGTGGATGATGCTATGGATGTCATGCTGGAAGCATTTGGCCGAAACGGAACCAGACAGGCGATGGAGACCTTTACAGAAGAAGAACGATATCAACTGGCATGTGAGATGGTCGAACCCTATCTGGTCAATATGTTTGTGACACCGAAGAATGTAGATGAAGCCATTAAACGTATCAGTTTTACAATATCCGAAGCCATAAATCGTCTGCAACACTCATATACTTAGACTATGAGAGAATGGATACAGGTGTTGGAAAAAAAGAATAGAGACAGACCATCAATGACAGGATGGCGGGATCGCATCCTATCTGCCGCTGTTTTGATCGGTATGATATACCTGCTGCTATTTGCCGGGGATGCGCTGGTTCGAACGATCGTTCCGGGAGCCCGATATCAGAATCGTTCCGATAAAGGGGAACTCATAGAGAAGGTGGAGCAGATCATCATGGAGAATCTGTTCCCGGTGCTTACCTATCAGCGACTCTATGGACAAAGTCAGCCGGATCTGTATGCCGGGAATGAAATACCGGAGACCTACTATCAGGACGAAGAGACGACCGATCCGGAGATACAGCAGAGACTTGAACCGGAGGTGACGAGTGAAACGATTGAGACAGCGGCAGTACCCGGTGTCCTGACACCGCGATATACAAAGGAACAGCTTCAGGACTTTCAGTTTCTGCTGGACAACTGTTATGTCGTGGATTCAACAACGTATGTGAATCGTGAAGAAATGAATGCAGATACCCTTCTGTCTATGGATATGACGCTGCATCAGGATAACTCGGATTATCAGATCCTGATCTATCATACACACAGTTCGTCCGAATCATTTGTGGACAGTCGGCCGGGAGTACTGGAGGATACACCGATCGGGCTGGGGGACACACTGACGACACTGCTGGAGGCATATGGCTATAAGGTCTACCATGACCGGACGGTCTATGATCAGATCAACGGAAAGATCGACCGGAACTACGCCTATACCGCTTCCGGGGAGGGCATCGACCGGATACTGGCAGAACATCCGTCCATCGAGGTCGTGATCGATTTACATAGAGATGGTGTGAATGAGAATACCCATCTGGTAACGGAGATTGATGGCAGACCGACGGCTAAGATCATGTTCTTCAATGGCGTGAGCCGAACAACCAGTAATGGGGAACTGGCATATCTGGAGAATCCGAATCGACAGGCAAATCTGGCGTTCAGTCTTCAGATGTATCTGACAGGAACCGCATCGTATAATGACTTTCTGCGGCGAACCTACATCAAAGGCTATCAGTATAATCTGGATCGCAGACCAAAGGCAACCCTGATCGAGGTAGGAGGGCAGACCAACACCGTAGAAGAAGCGAATAATGCCATGATACCACTGGCGGATATTTTGAATAAGGTGCTGTCAGGGAATGGTGTCGGGAATGAAGGGGAGTAGCAGAAAAGCAATAAAATCATACAAAAAATTGACATTTTCCATACAGAGTGATACATTTTAGGCATGTTAAATACAAGATTTAAGATAGGACGGAGGAAGAGAGATGCTGTTACAGGAAACAGGGATGACAAGACAGGAAGTAAAAGATACCATTGATAAATATATGATAGGAATCGGAGAACGATTTGATCTGGTTGCAGAGCGGGGAAAGGATATGTATGTATACGATGCAGACGGTACGAAATATCTGGACTTTTATGCAGGAATCGCTGTAAGCTCCGCAGGAAACTGCAATGAAAAGGTCGTTCAGGCGGTTCAGGAGCAGGTGGCAGAGCTGATCCACGCATCCAATTATCCATATTCGATTCCGCAGGCGAAGCTGGCAAAGTTAATCTGTGAGAATATCGGCATGGATCGTATATTCTTTCAGAACTCCGGTACAGAGGCCAATGAGGCCATGATCAAGATGGCGAGAAAGTATGGGGTAGAGAAGTATGGACCGGAACATTACCATATTATTACTGCAAAGAACAGCTTCCATGGCAGAACCTATGGAGCCCTGAGTGCAACCGGGCAGCCGGATAATGGATGTCAGATCGGTTATCATCCGATTTTGCCGGGCTTTACATATGCAGAGTATAATAATCTGGAATCATTTAAAGCAGCCTGTACCGAGAATACGATTGCGATTATGGTAGAGCCGGTACAGGGAGAAGGTGGTGTATATCCTGCTACAGAAGAATTCCTGCAGGGACTGCGGAAGCTTTGTGATGAAAGAGGTATGCTTCTGCTCTTTGATGAAGTACAGACTGGCTGGGGACGCTGTGGCGAACTTATGGCATATATGTCCTACGGAGTAAAGCCGGATATCGTAACGATGGCGAAAGCGATGGGTGGTGGTATGCCGATCGCTGCGATCTGTGCAACAGAAGAGGCTGCACAGGCATTGAATCCGGGATCACATGGCTCTACCTATGGTGGAAATCCGGTATGTTGTGCGGCATCCTGTGCTGAGATCACAGAGATTATAGAGCGGAAACTTCCGGAACGGGCAAAGGAAATGGGAGCATACTTTATGGAACGGCTTCATACCTTATCAGGTGTGAAGGAGGTTCGGGGCAGAGGCCTTTTAGTAGGAGTTGAGTTTGAACAGCCGATCGCCTTTGACGTTAAGCATGGCTGCTTTGATCATAAGCTGCTGATCACGGCAGTCAGCAAGAATATTATAAGAATTGTACCGCCGTTGATTGTAGAAAAGGCAGACTGCGATGAAGCAATCCGTATTCTTCAGACGGTTACCAAGGAGTGTTTACAGGCATGAATCAGTATGTAATACGGGATTTAACAACGGATGATCTGGATCAGTATAACGCCTTGCTGCGGTATGCATTTCAGGTCACCGAGCAGGAACTGGTAGAGACCGGCTGGCGGGATGACGAGATCAAGCAGTCAAAGTTTCCGATTATAAAACGAGCGGATATTCTGGGTTGCTTTGATGGGGATACACTGGTGTCACAGTTTGCGGTCTATCCACTGAAGATGAATATTTATCAGGCAGTTTATCCGGTGGGATTTATAACCAGTGTGTGTACCTATCCGGAGTATTCGGGACATGGTATTATGGCGAAGCTGATGGCACAAAGTCTGCATCGGATGCATGAAAAGCATCAGTCACTGGCACTGTTATATCCATATTCGATTCCATTATATCGGAAGTTCGGATGGGAGATTGTTTCCAACAAGATCTCATTTATCGTGAAGGATCGTCAGGTTCCGGCAGGAGCGAAGGCACCGGGATATGTACGCCGCGTGAGTTGGGATAATACCGAATTTATGAATCTACATACAACCTTTGCACAGCAGACACATGGCTGTCTCTTCCGCAACAGTCTGGCCTGGGAAGAGTATTGGCGCTGGGATGAGGATGATACAGTCGTAGCGGTTTACTATAGCGAGAGTGGGAAACCATTGGGCTATATGGTATATCTGATCAAGGATGATATCATGCATATCAAGGAAATGATTTATCTGAACCGGGAAGCACAGAAGGGATTGTGGGAATATATTCACGCACACGATTCCATGATCGATGAAGTGCGGGGGAACAATTATTTCAATGAACCGATTGCTTTTGATATGGATGACAGTGATATTCGCGAGTCGATCCGACCGTATATCATGGGAAGAATCGTGGATGTTGAGACGTTTTTAGAGGAATACCGGTGTGAATATACCGAACAGCCGATTCGTATCCGCATGGATATAAAAGATGAGGTTCTGGAATGGAATAATCGGTCTTTTACAGTGGAATTCTATAAGGGACGATGTCGGCTGACAGATCAGTCGTCGGATTGTTCTATGCGTATGTCGATCGGTACGCTGACAGCATTACTGCTGGGGTATAAGACAGGAGCACAGCTCTATCGCAGAGAACGGATTCAGGCATCACAGGAAGCGGTTGCCTGTCTGGATGACGTGATTTTCCATCATGCACCCTATATATCCGATTATATCTGATGCTGGACAATTCTTCAAAATGAGCCTATAATACCATAGGAAAATAGTAACGAATCGTTTTATTAGGAGGCGTTTAGAAATGACAAAAGTTGATATTGTTTCCGGATTTCTGGGAGCAGGAAAGACCACATTGATAAAGAAATTAATTGCAGAGGCATTTTCCGGTGAGAAACTGGTACTGATCGAAAATGAGTTTGGTGAGATCGGAATCGATGGAGGTTTCTTAAAGGATGCCGGTATCGAGATTACAGAGATGAACTCCGGTTGTATCTGCTGTTCTCTGGTTGGTGACTTTGGTGAAGCTTTGAAGAAGGTGCTGGCAGAGTATGCACCGGATCGGATCATCATTGAGCCATCCGGCGTCGGAAAGTTATCCGATGTGATCAAGGCGGTACAGGGCGTTGCCGAGAATACCGAACTGGAGCTGGATAGCTTCGTAACGGTTGCAGATGTTACAAAGGCAAAGATGTATATGAAGAACTTTGGTGAGTTCTTCAATAATCAGATAGAGAGTGCCAGCACGATTATTTTGAGCCGGACACAGAAGATGGCACAGGATAAGCTGGAGGCAGTCGTTGCTCTGTTAAAGGAGCATAATGCAAAGGCTACGATCATCACGACTCCTTGGGAGGAAATCGATGGCTCCGTGATCCGTAAGGCTATGACTGAGGGGAATTCTCTGGTTCATGAGCTGATGGAGGAGGCAAAGGTATGTCCGGAATGTGGACATCATCATGAGCATGGTGAGGAGTGCCATCATGACCATGACCATGAACATGAGCATCATCACGATCATGATGAAGAATGCCATCATGACCATGACCACGAACATGAGCATCACCATGATCACGATGGAGAGTGCTGCCATGATCACGATCATCATCACCATCATCATGCAGATGAGGTATTTACCAGTTGGGGAAAAGAAACACCACATAAGTATACGACAGAAGATATGGATGCCATCTTAAAGAAGCTGTCTGAGTCAGAAGAGTATGGTATCATTCTGAGAGCAAAGGGCATGGTGCCGAATGTGAATGGTGAGTGGATCTACTTTGATCTGGTTCCGGGTGAGTACGAACTCCGAAAGGGAAATCCGGACTATACCGGCAAGCTGTGTGTGATCGGAAGCAAGCTGGCAGAGGACAAGCTGGAACAGCTGTTTCAGTTAGCATAGGAGGAATGAGATATGCCAAAGGAGATACCGGTATATCTGTTTACCGGCTTTTTAGAGGGCGGTAAGACAACATTTATACAGAATACATTAATAGGACAAAACTTTAATGAAGGCGATCGGGCGCTGCTGCTGGTGTGTGAAGAAGGAATCGAAGAGTACGATCCGGCAGAGCTGGCAGCACACAATATCATGCTGGAAACGATCGAGGAGCCGGAGGAACTGACAACCGAGAGACTGATGAAGCTTCATACGCAGTACAAGCCACAGTTGGTACTGATCGAATACAATGGCACATGGAAGCTGGATCAGTTATTTAATCTGGATGTGCCGAGAGGCTGGACCGTTGTTCAGATCGTTGCGAATGTAGATGCTTCTACATTTGACAGTTATCTCGGAAATATGCGGGCTATGATGATGGAACAGGTATCCATGGCGAATCTGGTTATCTTTAATCGGTGTACGGAAGAGACAAAGCGTGGAGAATACCGCCGGATCATAAAAGCAAATAACCGGATGGCTACGATTGTATTTGAAAAAGAGGATGGCAGTACAGAGTTCCAGAATCCGGATGATGATCTGCCATATAAGCTGGATGCAGATGTGATCGACATCGGAGATGATGATTTCGGAATCTTTTATATTGATGCTTCGGATAATCCGGATAAGTATGTCGGTAAAACCGTACATTTTAAGGGTATGGTATACAAACCGAAGAACTATGGGAAAACAGCCTTTGTACCGGGACGGCATGCGATGACCTGTTGCGTAGAAGATATTGCATTTGTAGGGTTTAAGTGTGTGAGCGATATGGCTGCGATGCTAAAGGATCGGCAGTGGGTTGAGATTACCGGTAAGGTCGACAAAGAGTATTATCGTGAGTTCAAGGGTGAAGGTCCTGTGATCTATGCGACGAAGGTAGTACCGACGGAAAAACCGAAGGAAGAGGTTGTATTATTTAACTAAATCGGTTCTGATTAGAGACATCCGATCGAAGATTTCAAAAGGGAAGCGAAGGACGCAAACGTGCTTTGTTTCCCTTTTCTTTGACATTCCCCGGAAATGAAAGTAGAATGTAGGTATTGAAGGAGAAGAAAAGGATGAAGGATCATATTAATAATTTGACGACATTGTGTTATATAGAAAACGAAGGTCAATACCTGATGCTACATCGAGTAAAGAAGGAGCAGGATGTGAACCGTGATAAATGGATCGGCGTAGGCGGACATTTCGAGGCAGGGGAAAGCCCGGAGGAATGTCTGTTACGGGAAGTAAAGGAAGAGACAGGGCTGACACTGACCCGGTGGAAGTTCCGTGGCATCGTGACGTTTACCTACCAGTCGCAGCAGGATGTGCTTCCGGACTGGGATAAGAACGGGAAACTGGTACAAGGCGGAGCCGTTCAGGCGGATATGGAATATATGTGCCTTTATACGGCAGATGCCTATGAAGGAGATTTGACTGAGTGTAATGAAGGAATCTTGGAGTGGGTAAAAAAAGAGGATGTCTATCGCCTCCCAATGTGGGAAGGGGATCGAATTTTCTTTCATTTATTAGAGGAGGACCGGGAATTCTTCTCGCTGAAATTAAATTATATCGGAGAACAACTGGTACAAGTAGAATTGGATGGAAAACCATGGACAGGAAAGGAGCAGCCTTATGAAAGAAGAGAATAAGAATCAGAATCTGCCGGAGGATGATTTTATGGATGAGGACTATGAGGATGCGTTGGATCAGATTCCGCTTCCGGAGGAACAGAAGGCTTCGAACCATACAGGACAGAACTATGGTCTGGGTCTGACAGCGATGATTCTTGGGATTCTGTCACTGTTATCTTTCTGTCTCCCGGTGCTGGGACTGGTACTGGCGGCAGTTGCTATCGTACTGGGAATTGTGGCAACAGCCAGAGGAAATGGAAAGAAAATGGGAACCTCCGGTATCATCATGGGAAGCATCAGTTTATTGACCTACCTGGTCATCCTGCTTTTGTTTGGAGGAATCTTTAATATTACCAGTAAGAATCGGGACTATTTTTCCGATACGGCATGGCGGAGAACGTCGGATGGCAGTGTTCTGTATCTGTATGAGGACGGAACCTTCATTGATGTGGAGCAGGAGGGTGTATTCTCTGATAACTTCTATACCGGAACCTATGATGTGGTTCCTTATAAGGATACCGGGCTTGTCTTCACGGATCTGGAGAAGAAGCATCGGAATGATATGATGTATGATGTGATCCTGCATGTGAATCTGTATGTGGCAAACGGAAAGGAACAGGAGGGCATATCGGATAATATTCGCTATCTGTATATGTTTGATCGTCCATATGACAGTGGAGATGCAGTATCTGTATGTGCGCATGACAGTCGGCAGTATGGGGCTGTTGAGGCAGTTCGGGAGACGACACTTGCATATCCGGCACTGGGAAATGAGTATGTGACAACGGAACAACTGCCGGATCTGACAGAGGATATGTCGGAAACGGACAGTACCGATCTAACTGTAGATGAAACAGAGGCTTCGGAAGGTGCATCCTCAGAGGATACGACGGCATTGGAAGAGGGCAGCGAGGCTGTAAGTGAGAGTACAACCGAAGGCAGTGCAGATACAGCCGCAGGCACAACCCAGGAGCTGCCGGACTTCTGGAGTGAGTCCGGTGAAAAGATCGATGAGAGCTACTCGTCTGTATCAGAAGAGTGGGAACACAGAAGTGAGGAAGCCAGTAGTGCGGCAGAGGAAGTCAGCAGTGCATTCGAAGAGGCCAGCAGTGCCTTTGAGGAAGCCAGCAGTGCCGCAGAGGAGATCAAGGAAAATGTAGATGTAAACGGAATTCAAAGGTTCTTTGAACGGTTAATACAAAGAATTGAGAAGTGGCTGGAAAAGTGGTCATTTTAATGTTTGGAAATAAGGAAGTCCGGGGATTATAGACTTGACAGCAACCGGATTTCCGTCCATAATGAACAGGTATATAAAGTGATAAATTACTACAGAATATAATAGAGACAGAGGTGCAGAGCATGTGCGGATTTGTAGGATTTGTAGATCATCTGCCGGAAAAGGCAGAAGTAATTGAAGATATGAAGAATGCAATCATTCATCGTGGACCGGATAGTGACGGAACCTATATTGATGATGATATTGCATTAGGCTTCCGCAGATTAAGTATTATTGATCTGAACGCAGGAAATCAGCCGATGTATAACGAGGATGGTTCTCTGGTATTGATGTTCAACGGAGAAATCTATAACTATCAGGATATCCGGAAGGAACTGGTGGAGAAGGGACATATCTTTAAGACCCAGTCAGATACAGAGGTTTTGATTCATGCATACGAAGAGTACGGCTATGACATGATGAATCTGTTGCGCGGAATGTTTACATTTGTGATCTGGGATAAGAATGAGCATAAGATGTTCTTAGCAAGAGATTTCTTCGGAATTAAGCCTATGTATTATGCCGATATGAACGGAACCTTCATGTTTGGTTCTGAGATCAAGGCATTTCTGTGCCATCCGAATTTTGATAAGAAGTTAAATCATAATGTACTGGAAAATTATCTGACCTATCAGTACAGCCCATCGGCTGAGACCTTCTTCGACGGCGTAATGTGTCTTCCGCCGGCACATTATCTGGTATATGAAAACGGAAAGTATACATTGACCCGTTACTGGGAGCCGGAGTTTAAGGAGGCTGACGAGAGTAAGGATCTGGATGCATGGGCAGAAGAGATCCGCAAGGTGATGGAGAACTCTGTTCAGGCACACAAGATCAGTGATGTAGAGGTCGGTTCCTTCCTGTCCAGCGGTGTGGATTCCAGCTACATTGCCTGCCTGGCAAATGTAGACAAGACCTTTACGGTAGGATTTAAGCAGAAGAAGTATAATGAGATCTCATATGCAAAGGAACTCTCTGATATTATTCAGGTACAGAATATCAGCAAGGTCATAACCCCGGAGGAGTACTGGGATAAGCTGTCGATGATTCAATATTATATGGATCAGCCGTTAGCGGATGCTTCGGCGATTGCCTTGTATTTCTTAGGAAATGAGACATCAAAGTATGTTAAGGTAGCAATGTCCGGAGAAGGCTCGGATGAGCTGTTTGGCGGTTATAATATCTATCGGGAACCATTGGAGAATAAAGCATATGATGTGATTCCATTCCCGATTCGAAGACTGATCGGAAGGATTGCATCGCATTTTCCGAAGAAGCGTGGCTTTAACTTCCTGGTGCGTCATTCCAAGACCCTGCAGGAGCGCTATGTCGGCAATGCCTTTATCTTTGATGAGAAGGAGAAGGATAAGCTGTTAAAGGAGCGGAACGGTGTGAATCCGTTAGATGTAACCCGTCCATACTGGGAAAGAACCAAGGGAAAGGATACGGTTACACAGATGCAGTATCTGGATATCAATGTCTGGATGGTGCATGATATTCTGTTAAAGGCAGACAAGATGAGTATGGCAAACTCCCTGGAGGTTCGTGTGCCATTTCTGGATAAAGAGGTATTTGAGGTGGCTTCCCGGATTCCGCGTCAGTATAAGGTAGAGGGTGAAGTGACGAAGCGTGCGTTTCGTAAGACTGCACTGGAAGTACTTCCGGAGAAGGTAGCAGATAAGAAGAAGCTGGGATTCCCGGTTCCGATTCGTGTATGGATGCGGGAGGACAAGTACTATAACCGTATAAAGGAAGCATTTACCAGTGAGGAAGCAGCACAGTTCTTTGATACGGATTATTTGATGAAGCTGTTGGATCAGCATAAAGAAGAGAAATTTGACAATAGTCGTAAGATATGGACAGTATTTATGTTCCTGCTTTGGTATGATGAGTATTTTGTAAAGCGGGCATAGAAAGGAACAGATCCGGATAGGATATCGGGAAAGAGAGGCTGACAAAGAACGAAAGTGGAGTTTTTTGACGGCCTCCTTTCCATATATAACAGGTGAGAGTGTATGGATGTATGGATGAAAGCAGGGCTGCTGTATCTGGTGATTCTGAATATAGCGGGATTTATAAGCATGGGTATCGATAAGGCAAAGGCAAAGAAGCATGCCTGGCGGATACCGGAAAAGACGTTGTTTCTGATTGCCATACTGGGTGGCAGTCTGGGCAGTATATTAGGCATGCAGGTCTTCCGGCATAAGACGAAGCATAAGAGCTTCGTGATTGGAATGCCGGTCATCTTTCTGGTAGAGGCAGGGTTGCTTGCTACCTTGTTCTATCATTTTCGGTATAAAGAGACAACACATACAGACTTTGCTATGGGAACCGTTGTAACACAGACGATCTACGGCAGGGACAGCAAACAGGCGGTAAATGGTGTACAGCAGTGCCTGATTGCACTGGAGACCGGAGAAGTCTCCTGGCGGTCAGAGGCGTCGGCAGTATCCGTAATGAATGAGAAATTAGCACAGGGACAGTCGGTTCCGTTGTCTCCAAGAGAGCAGTTGTGGCTGGGAAGAAGCCTGCAGCTGTGCAAGGATTCCGGAGGTGCACTGGATGTTACGCTGCATCCTATTATTGAACTGTGGGGGATCGAAACGGAGCAGCCGCGTGTTCCGGCGGAAGAGGAGATCCGAGAGGCGCTTAACGATATTGGTTATGAGGGACTGCAGTTATCGGATGATGGAATCCTGTCAGCAGGGAATCCGAATTTGTCGATTGATCTGGGATCAGTTGGAAAAGGCATCGCGGCCGATGAAGTGCGGAGCTATCTGGAGACCCAGCGGATTGCCGGTGGTGTCGTATCCATTGGTGGTACGATTCTGGTATATGGAGAGAAGCCGGGAAATCAGGACTGGCAGATCGGGATCCGGGATCCGCGAGGAGACCAGTCGGCTGTATTGGGTACGCTGACGATGGAAGAGGATGGGGTGATATCCACCTCCGGTGATTACGAAAAGTATTTTATCGAGGATGGCATCCGATATCATCATATCTTCGACCGGACGACAGGGACTCCGGCAAAAAGCGGTTTGATGTCCGTAACTGTGGTTTGTGATAGTGGTCTTTATAGTGACGGACTTTCAACCGCCTGCTTTGTATTAGGGTATGAGAAGAGCCTTTCCTTACTTCAGAAGTATCAGGCGGAAGCGATTTTTGTGACAGATCAGGGAGAGGTATATGTGACGGATGGACTGGCAGATGCATTTACTCTCACCAATGAAAACTATCGGTATGGGGAATAACCGGTCATGAGAGGTAGGGGTGAAGATATGAAAGAAAAACAGCAAACACATAAAAAAAGAAATGACTGGATTCTGATTGGCAGTATTCTGGTTGTAATTCTTGGCCTGCTGGTTGTTACACTGGTACTGACGAGTAAGCGGGGAACGACTGCGGTGGTAACCTTAGATGGAACGGTGATTCTGGAGCAGGATCTGACACAGGACTGTAGCATTCCAATCCAGACCGGTATGGGATATAACCGGTTTCAGATACAGGATGGAGTCGCTTCTGTAACGGAAGCGGACTGTCGGGATCAGATCTGTGTGGAACATAAGGGGATTTCGAATAAGGGCGAGACGATCGTCTGCCTTCCACATAAGCTGATTGTTGAGATACAGTAGGGATGACGGGGAGATGGAGGAACAAAGGATGAAACGCGCAAGGAAAATCGCAAAGGAAGAGGGACAACAGCTTATTACATTTGGAAAATGGCTGATGTTTTCCCTGCTGACCGGAGTTATCGTAGGAGCTGTCGGTACGGCATTTTTATTTTGTATGACATATGTTACAGGGCTGCGGCAGACACATCACTGGCTGATCTATCTGCTTCCGGTGGTGGGACTGCTGATTGTCCTGCTATATAAGCTGTGTCATCAGGAGCACAATAAGGGAACGAATATGGTAATCACAGCCATTCGTACCGATGAACTGATCCATGCCAGAACGGCCCCGCTGATCTTTATATCTACGATTCTGACGCACCTGTGTGGTGGCTCTGCCGGTCGTGAGGGCGCGGCTCTGCAGTTGGGTGGCAGTATCGGAGAGTCCATCGGAAGAGTCTTTCATTTTGATGAAAAGGATCGGACGATTATCATCATGTGTGGTATGAGTGCAGCCTTTTCGGCTGTGTTCGGCACCCCTCTGGCGGCGGTGATCTTTCCGATGGAGATGGTAAGTGTAGGTGTTATGTACTATGCTGCACTGGTTCCGTGTACGGTTGCCTCTCTGGTAGCACATGAGATCGCACTGCTTTGCGGTCTGGGTGGAGAAGCATTTCCGGTCAATGCGATACCGGACTTTACCCTGATAAATGTAGGTAAGATCGGACTGATCGGTATCCTGTGCGCCTTTTTGAGCATTGTGTTCTGTATCGTCCTGCGACGGGCAGAGCAGTATCTGCGGATATGGTTACGGAATCCATATCTTCGAATCGCTGTTTGCGGTGCAGGGATCGTTGTTCTGACGCTGATATTCGGAACGGATTATAACGGTACCGGTATGGACGTGATCGAGCGGGCAGTCCTGGATGGACAGGTCTTTTGGGGTGCCTTTTTGCTAAAGATTGTGTTTACGGCAGTTACGTTGGGCAGCGGCTATAAGGGGGGAGAGATTGTTCCGTCCTTCTTTCTGGGTGCTACCTTTGGATGCCTGATGGGGCAATTGCTGGGAATCTCTCCGATGCTATGTGCGGCGGCGGGGATGATCGGCGTGTTCTGTGGAGTGACGAACAGCCCGATGACATCTCTGTTTATAAGCTTTGAACTGTTTGGCATGAACGGAATGTTTTATTATTTGATCGTAATCGCGATCTGCTATATGCTGTCCGGGTATTTTGGACTGTATAAGAGTCAGAAGATCGTGTATTCAAAGTCAGAGCCAACCTATATTAATCGGAGGTCGGATTAGAAGATGGCAAAACGGATCGCATATCTTGGAATGTTTACGGCACTGGCCATGGTGCTGGGATGGCTGGAGAGTCTGGTGCCACTTGTACCTGTAGTTCCGGGAATGAAGCTGGGACTGGCAAATGTCGTAACGATCGTAGTATTGTACCGCTTTGGCTGGAAAGAGGCCGGAGGCGTAAATCTGCTCCGGGTAGGTCTATCCAGTATTTTATTTGGAAACCTGTCTCTGTTCCTGTACAGCCTATCAGGTGCAGTGCTGAGTCTGGTAGTCATGGCATTATTGAAAAAATCGGACAAGTTTTCGATGCCGGTGGTGAGTGTCGCAGGAGGAATCATGCATAACATCGGACAGTTAGTTATGGCGATACTGTTGATTGAGAACCGGAGTCTGCTTTATTACCTTCCGGTTCTGATGATATCCGGCATGGTTTCCGGTGTGCTGATCGGGCTTTGCGGCGCCTGGCTGCACCGACATTTACCAGCGGAAATCAGTTGAATAACAAGGAAAAAAGTATTAAAATTATAGTATTCTAAGGAAATGAGGTAGAAGGAATGAGTTTGCTTACTTTTAAGGGCGGAATACACCCTTACGAAGGCAAGGAACTAACGATGGATAAGGAGATCGAGGTCTATCTTCCGAAGGGAGATATGGTCTATCCACTCAGCCAGCATATCGGTGCACCGGCAAAGCCTGTCGTTAAGAAGGGCGATCAGGTGCTGACCGGTCAGTTGATTGCAGAGGCTGGCGGATTCGTGTCAGCGAACATCTATTCTTCCGTGTCTGGTAAGGTAAAGTGCATAGAACCGCGACTGACACCGGGAGGCAATAAGGTTGAATCCATTGTGATCGAGAATGACCAGCAGTATGAAACGGTCGATTTCGCAGCAAAGGTTAAACCACTGGAGGAAATGAGCCGGGAGGAGATATTAAAAGCGATACAGGATGCAGGTATTGTCGGTATGGGTGGAGCCGGATTCCCAACCCATGTGAAGCTTTCACCGAAGAATCCGGATTCGATTGATTATATTATTGTAAATGGTTCAGAGTGTGAACCGTATCTGACATCTGATTACCGGCGGATGTTAGAGGAGCCGGAGAAGTTGATTGAGGGTCTGAAGATTGTACTGTCCTTATTCCCAAAGGCATCCGGAATCATAGCGATCGAGGATAACAAGCCAAAGGCAGTTCAAGTGATGAAAGAGGCTGCGGCTGAGTATCCACAGATTCAGGTGAATGTGATGAAGACGAAGTATCCGGAGGGAGCAGAACGGCAGCTGATCTATGCGAATACCGGTCGGTATATTAATTCCGGCATGCTTCCGGCAGATGCGGGCTGTATCGTACATAATGTTGATACGATTGTTGCAATCTATGAGGCGATTTATAATGGTATGCCGTTGATTGCAAGAATCGTGACAGTGACGGGGGATGCGATTACAGATCCGAAGAACTTCAAGGTGCTTTTAGGAACGAACGTTCAGGAGCTGATCGATGCTGCCGGCGGATATAAGAACGGAGAGCCGGAAAAGATCATATCCGGCGGTCCGATGATGGGAAAGGCTGTATTTTGTACAGATATTCCGATCGTAAAAGGTTCCTCTGCGATTCTTTGTATGCAGAAGGATGAGGTGGCAGCCTGTGAACCGTCGAACTGTATCCGATGTGGCAGATGTGTAGCGGTTTGCCCGGGACGTGTGAATCCGTCACAGCTGGCAAAGCTGGCCGAGCATGGAAAGCTGGATGCATTCGTAGAGCAGGATGGCATGGAATGTTGTGAATGTGGCTGTTGCTCCTATGTGTGCCCGGCAAAGCGGCATTTAACACAGACAATTGCAGGAACCAGAAAGAAGATTCTGGCCAGCCGGAAGAAGTAGGAGGATAGAAGCATGGAAGAAATGAAGAAAATATCGTCTTCACCTCATGTGCGGCATGAAGACAGCACAGCCGGAATTATGCTGGATGTGTTGATTGCCCTGGTGCCGACGACAATCATGGGTATCTATAACTTTGGAATCCGGGCAGTTATTCTGATCCTGGTCTGTGTGGCTACCTGTGTAGTAAGTGAAGGACTTTTTGAATATTTTATGAAACGGAAGCTGACCATCGGTGATTTCAGTGCAGTGGTGACCGGCTTATTATTGGCACTGAATCTGCCGTCGACACTGCCGTGGTGGATGGCAGTACTTGGCAGCGTATTTGCAATTATTATTGTAAAACAGCTGTTCGGAGGAATCGGACAGAACTTTGTGAATCCGGCACTGGCAGCAAGATGCTTTCTGCTGTTATCCTTTGCAAAGGCTATGACCACCTTTACCTATGATGCGGTAACGACTGCAACCCCACTGGCGATTCTAAAGACCGGTGGTGAGGTAGATCTGATGCGGATGTTCATGGGAAGTACGGCCGGTACAATCGGTGAGACATCGGCAGCGGCATTATTGATCGGTGGAGCCTATCTGTTGGTTCGACGTGTGATTGATTTCCGTATCCCATTGGCCTATATCGGCAGTTTTAGTGTCTGTATTATGATCTATGCACTGGCATCCGGACGTGGGCTTGATCTGCCGTTTCTGGCAGCGCATCTGTGTGGCGGCGGTCTGATGTTGGGAGCCTTCTTTATGGCAACCGATTACGTGACTTCCCCGATCACACATAAGGGACGGGTGATCTATGGAGTGATTCTTGGAATTCTGACCTTTACCTTGCGGAGTCCGTGGAATACGACGACAGCCGCAGAGGGCGTGTCCTATTCTATCCTATGTGGAAACCTCTTAGTTCCGATTATTGAGCGGTTTACAGCACCGAAGTCGTTTGGAAAGGGGGCTGTGAAGCATGAATAAGAAGATGATAAAGGATTCCCTGATCCTGTTTGCCATCACGATCGTGGCCGGACTGCTTCTGGGTGGTGTGTATGCCATCACAAAGAATCCGATTGCACATGCACAGGAGAATAAGAAGCAGGAAGCATTTCAGACCGTATTCTCAGATGCTTCAGATTTTCAGGATCTGGATGTGAATGTAGAGGATGTAGTCACAGTTCTTCAGCAGTCAGGGTATGAGAAGGATCGAATCGATGAAGTTAAGCTGGCAGTTGATGGTTCCGGCAGTCCACTGGGATATGTGATGACGGTGACATCGATGGAAGCATATGGTGGTGAACTGCAGATCGCAGTCGGAATCCGTATGGATGGAACTGTAAACCGGATTTCATTCCTGTCGCTGTCTGAGACTATGGGACTTGGTATGGAGGCCAAGCAGCCTGCATTTTATGAACAGTTTTCCGGTAAAAAGGTAGACGCATTTGCATATACGAAGTCCGGGGCAACAGCGGAGAATGAGATCGACGCCTTAAGTGGAGCGACCATCACCAGTAATGCAGTCACAAATGCGGTAAACGCGGGTCTGTGCTATGCACGGGATCTGGGACTGAGTGATGCAGGACAGGGAGGTGACGGTAATGAATAAACTGACGGAACGATTGAAAAATGGTATCGTGACAGAGAATCCGACCTTTGTACAGATCCTGGGTATGTGTCCGACACTGGCAGTTACAACCTCGGCGATCAATGGACTGGGTATGGGACTGAGTACAACCGTGATTTTGATTATGAGTAACCTGATGATATCTGCACTGCGGAATATTATACCGAATCGTGTGCGGATACCGGCATATATTGTGATCGTTGCTTCCTTTGTAACGATTGTTGATTTCCTGCTTCAGGCATATCTGCCGAGCCTGTCGGAGAGTCTGGGCGGATATATCAAGCTGATCGTTGTAAACTGTATTATACTGGGACGGGCAGAGTCCTATGCATCGAAGAATCCGGTGCTGCCTTCTGTATTTGACGGTATTGGTATGGGACTTGGTTTTACCGTTGGATTGACCGCAATCGGTATCGTGCGGGAACTGATCGGTGCCGGTTCCGTATTTGGTATATCCATTCCGGGCTATCAGCCGATCGGTATATTTGTATTAGCACCGGGCGCCTTTATCGTACTGGCGTTCCTGATCGCATTTCTGAACTATCGGAATATGCGGAAGGCGAAGGTGACAGGAAATGATACCGTATGTCGTATGGAAGACTGTGCACACTGTGGAAATACATCCTGTGGCGGTAAGTTCTTTGACTTTGACGGAGATGCAGATGTAGTCGGAAAGATTGGACAGTCAAAAGAGTCAGGAGGCGAAGACCGATGAGTGAAGCGACAAAGATTATATTAATAGCAGTAAGTGCTGCATTGGTGAATAACGTGGTGCTGAGTCAGTTCCTGGGTCTGTGTCCGTTCCTGGGAGTATCGAAGAATATGAAGTCGGCAGCCGGTATGGGTGTAGCGGTTATATTTGTAATTGCGATTTCTTCGGCAGTTGCCAGCCTGATTTATCAGTTTATACTGATACCGTTTCATATTGAGTATTTGCAGACAATTGTATTCATTCTGGTGATTGCGGCACTGGTACAGTTTGTGGAAATGTTTATGAAGAAAGCAATGCCGGCTCTGCATAAGACACTGGGTGTTTACCTTCCGCTGATTACAACGAACTGTGCGGTATTAGGTGTAGCACTGAATAATGTAACCGATAATTACAATTTTCTGGAAAGCGTGGTCAATGGTGTCGGTACGGCAGTCGGATTTACGATTGCAATCGTAATATTAGCCGGAGTACGGGAGAAGATCGAGGATAATGACATTCCGGCTCCGTTTAAGGGGATGCCGATTGTGTTATTGACGGCCGGACTGATGTCCATAGCATTTATGGGATTTGCCGGATTGATTCGACTATAGGAGGTGGCGGATATGTCAGAAGTATTTTTAGGAATCCTGATCGCTACACTGGTAGTCGGTCTGACAGGTATTATTATAGCAGTGCTGCTCGGAATCGCCAGTGAGAAGTTCAAGGTCGAGGTAGACGAGAAGGAAGTGGCAGTGCGGGAAGCACTGCCGGGAAATAACTGTGGTGGATGTGGCTATCCGGGCTGTGATGGACTGGCGGCAGCAATCGCAAAGGGCGAGGCTCCGGTATCCGGCTGCCCGGTTGGTGGAGAAGCCGTTGCAAAGGTGATCGCAGATATCATGGGAACCGATGCCGGGAGTGGTGTCCGTATGGCAGCTGTTGTCCGATGTGCAGGCACCTGTGAAAAGGCGGTCAGTCAATATGACTATGTCGGGCCAAAGAGCTGTACCCTGGCACAGAACAATCCGAATAATGGAGCAAAGGGTTGCGCATATGGATGTACCGGCTACGGAGACTGTAAGGCGGCCTGTCCGTTTGGAGCTATCGAGATCATAGATGGAATCGCTGTTGTAGATGCAGAAAAATGCAAGGCGTGCGGGAAGTGTATAGCAGCCTGTCCAAGACATCTGATAGAGCTGGTTCCGGTAACGGCAGAGCATATAGTTCTGTGCAATTCCAAGGACAAGGGTGTGCAGGTAAAGAAAGTATGTCAGGCCGGCTGTATCGGCTGCGGTCTGTGTGCAAGAAACTGTCCGGAAGGCGCCATTGAGGTAAAGGATAATGTCGCGCATATTAATTATGAAGCGTGTACGAACTGTGGAACCTGTAAAGAAAAATGTCCGGTTAAGATTATTTCTTAAACCGGACAATGGATTCTGGATACGATCAACGATAGAATAAGAAGGAAAGGTGGCAGATGCGGATAAAAGCTTCCGTTATCTGTCATTTTCCATATTTAAAATCATGCGGATAAAGTTGAAAGCAATTGTACGATTCTCGTCCGTCAGACTGCCCGGAATAAACAGATATGGATGCTTTAGCTGAATCGCAGTTTCCTTTACAAATTCGGTACCACTGATATCAATGGCATAATAATCGGCATCTTCTACAGGACCATCGCACTCATAGAGCATTCCTTTTTCCTGCAGTTCCTCAAACAGATCTTCCGGAAGGGCATGTTTTAGTTCCATTACATAGCCGTCGATGGCATAATAGTCGATCACATCCGTATCACTGATGACGATGTGGGTGGCATCTGCGGTCAGATCTGATAGCATCTTGGAATAATAGGCCATCTCCGGAGTCGACGGAACATAATTCTCATCCTGCTTTGGCTGCAGAACCATATTGGTATCAACCAGAAACAGGGCATCATCCGGAACCTCATAGGAATCCTTGTACATGGTGGTAACTGCATCCTGAAAGGTTGTGTTTTCTGTATCATTTACCAGAACGATATCCAAGGCTACCGGACGGGTGGCAACATAGATCTGATGCCCGATAAATGCAAGGATGACACAGCCTGCTATAACAGCCAGAAACTTCCAGGTGTAGTAGGTCAGGATATACTGAACCTTTCTCCAGAAGGTGAGCTCTGCCAGCTTTTCCTTTTCCTGCTTCCGGTTATAGGCTCTGCGTTCCTTTGCGGTCATTGACTTTCGATCAAGGGCATCATCTGCCATTCCGTCGTTTACGGTTTGATGATTCTGAAGTGCTTCGGCAAGCTCTCGCTTCTCAGTAGCTAGATTCTTTTTCATAGTAGTAGAACTCCTTGTATTGAACAAATTAGTAAAGTGTGCAGTACAAACCCTAACATTTGTATATGCAGGCACAATATATAGTGTATCATAGAACCGATAAGAATAGGGGAACGAAATATGAAAAGTCTGTGTTTTTTTTCTGAAATAAAAAGTCTTTGCGTTCCATTTCTCATTTGTATATAATAATGACAGGTACAGAGACGGGTTTCAAGCATAGAATAGTAATAATATAAGATGGAGCAGGTCTATGCGGTTTTCAGATTTGAAGCAGCGTGAGGTGATTAACTGCAAGGATTGCAAGCGTCTGGGCTTTGTTTCAGATATTGTGTTTGATTCCTGCAATGGTAAGGTAGAGGCACTGGTGGTGCCGGGCCCCGGAAAGTTGTTTGGATGCTTTTGTCCCTGTACGGAGTATGTGATACGATTTTGTTGTATCGTCAGGATCGGCCCGGATATTATACTGGTAGATATTGATCCTGAGGATGCGTTGGTGAAGAAGAAGGATTAATATGGAGGAATACAGATGAAGTGTCCGTTTTGTGCAGTAGATAATACCAGGGTCATCGATTCACGCCCGGCAGATGATAATAATTCTATCCGGAGAAGGCGGGAGTGTGATGCCTGTGGCAGACGATTTACAACCTATGAGAAGGTAGAGTCGATCCCATTGATCGTAATTAAGAAGGATAAAAACCGGGAACCGTATAACCGATCTAAGATTGCTTCCGGTATCCTAAAGTCCTGCCATAAGCGGCCGGTATCGGCAGAGCAGATTGAACAGTGTCTGGATGATATCGAGACAAAGATCTTCAATCTCGAGGAAAAAGAAGTGGAAAGTACCGTGATCGGTGAGATTGTCATGGATGAAATCAAGAATCTGGATCCGGTTGCCTATGTACGATTTGCATCTGTTTATCGGGAGTTTAAGGATGTTAATACCTTTATGGACGAGTTAAAAAAGATTCTTGATAAGTAAAATGACAATAAAGTAAATAAAATATTGACACAATGTGGTTTCACACGTTACACTAAGAGCGGAGTCTGTTCCGGGCGGGGAAAGGAATGAAATGTATAGTAGTGTAATGAGTGGAACCATTTTTGGTATTCAGGGGATGGTCATACAGGTGGAAGCCGATATGTCAGAGGGATTACCCGGTGTCCATCTGGTGGGTAGTCTGTCCAGAGAGGTACAGGAGTCCGGAGAACGGATCCGGACAGCACTGCGAAATTCCGGATTCTATCTGCCCCCGAAGCGGATCGTGATTAGTCTGTCACCGGCAGATGTTCGGAAGACGGGTTCCGGCTTTGATCTTCCCATTGCGATAGCGGCATTGATCTCCATGAACCAGATTTTACAGGAGCAGGTGGCAGGCACGCTCTTTCTGGGAGAACTGGGACTCAATGGAGATGTGCTTCCGGTAGACGGTGTGCTTCCGGTGGCAGATGCCGCATATGCGGCAGGGTGCAGCAGAATTGTAGTTCCGGTTGCCAATCGGGCGGAGGCAGCACTGATACCGGGACTTGCTGTGGTTGGTATAAGGAGTCTGCAGGAGGGGATCGCATGGCTGCAGTCCGGGAAAGCATACCCGGAAACAGGAGCTTCTGCAGAAACGGCCAGAGAATCCGGGGCAGAGGTGGCGCAGTCTGTATCGGCGGACTGGAACTTTCGAAATCTGAAGGGACAACCGATGGTACGAAGAGCGATGGAGATTGCTGCCTGTGGTATGCATAATCTGATTATGACCGGGCCGCCGGGAGCGGGAAAGACGATGGCAGCAAAGTGTCTGACCGGGATTCTCCCGGAATTATCCTATGAAGAAAGTATGGAGATTACGAAGATCTATAGTGTGCGGGGGCTACTGCCACCGGAAAACGGATTGATTCGCAGACGACCGTTCCGGGCTCCGCATCATACGATTACGACGAGTGCCCTGATCGGTGGCGGACTGGTGCCGAAGCCGGGAGAAATCAGTCTGGCACATAATGGTGTGCTGTTTTTAGACGAGTTGCCGGAGTTTTCCCGGACAGCCATCGAGGTACTCAGACAGCCGCTGGAGGATGGACGCGTTATAATAGGAAGGCTGAATAACACCTATCAGTTTCCTGCCCGGTTTATGCTGGTTGCGGCGATGAATCCATGCCCCTGTGGCTGCTATCCGGATCGCAGCCGATGCCGTTGTACACCCGGGCAGATTCAGAACTATCAGGGGCGGATCAGTCGGGCGATTCTGGATCGCATGGATCTCTGCCTGAGCATCCGCCCGGTAAGCTATGATGAGATGACAGATCGCGGACAGTGGGAAGCATCCGAGGTGATCCGGGAGCGGGTACAGAGCGTACATGCGTTGCAGCGGGAACGATACAGGAATAGTAACACCCGGTTCAATTCACAGTTAACACAGGAAGAACTGCGTCAGTACTGCTGTCTGGGTGCGGAAGAAGAGGCCTTTATGAAACGGGTATATGAGCAGCAGAAGCTGAGTGGGCGGGGATATAACCGGCTGTTGAGGCTTGCAAGAACGATTGCAGATATGGAAGGATCGGAACAGATTCGATTACGACATTTAGAGGAAGCAGTTGTATATCGGATGATTGATGCGGTGCAGATGGGAGGAAATGGATATGTCTAAAGAATATGATTACTTCTGGCTCAGTCATCTCTGGCAGATCCCGACACGAAAGCTCTGGCAGTGTCTGCGATTATGCGAAGACCCGGAGGAACTTCAGACGATCGAAGTTTCTGCACTGGGCGGATATTTGACAAAACGGGAATGCGGCTATATAGAGTCCCTGCGACAACGACCGGATCTGCCGGAACGATGGAAGCGGTTTCAGACAGCCGGATATCGGTTTGTGTCAATCGATTGTCCGGAATATCCGGAAAAATTGGCAGAACTGTCGGATCCTCCGTTGGGACTTTATTATCAGGGAGAACTTTCACTTAATCGACCTTTGGTTGCTATCGTCGGCTCCAGAACAGCGACGACCTATGGCTGTGAACTGGCCTATCAGATTGCCCGGAAGCTGGCTGTAAATGGAATGGGCATCATTAGCGGCCTGGCTGCCGGGATTGATGGAGCCGGACATCGCGGATGTCTGGACGGAAATGGGTATACCATTGGAGTTTTGGGCTCCGGTCTGGAGACGGTGTATCCGAAAGAGCATTTTCGTCTGTATGAAACGATCAGGCAGCGCGGATGTCTGCTTTCCGAGTATCCGCCGGATCTGACACCCAGACCACCGCTGTTTCCCAGAAGAAACCGGATCATCAGCGGTCTGTCTGACTTTGTACTGGTGGTAGAGGCCAGAGAAAAGAGCGGATCCCTGATCACAGCCGATCTGGCACTGGAACAGGGGAGAGATGTCGGGGCAGTTCCGGGGCGTCCGTGCGATCCCGTGAGTACCGGCTGCAACCGGCTGATTCAGCAGGGAGCGACGTGTATCTTAAGTGCAGAAGATGTATTGGCGGAACTGATGGACAGCACCCGGTTTCGACAGATTACGGGCGGTGAAGCGTCGGTGAATCTGGATTTAGGGCTTGCACCCAAAGAAAAAATGGTGTATAGTTGTCTGCGTTTAGAACCTAAATTTATCGATGATATATTGTGTCAACTGCCTTTCCCGGTATGGGAGGGTATACAGTTATTAACAGAACTAGAAGTAAAGGGAATGATAAAACAGAATCCCCATCATTACTATTATCGGACGGAATGATATCGAGTAAGGGAAGCAAACATAGATCGAAGAATATGGAAGGGAGTTCGTCAGTTTTATGGCTAAGAATCTGGTAATTGTGGAGTCTCCGGCGAAGGCGAAGACGATTAAGAAGTTTTTGGGTAGTAATTATGAGGTAATTGCGTCCAATGGACATGTTCGGGATCTTCCGAAGAGTCAGATGGGTATCGATATTGAGCATGATTATGAACCGAAGTATATCACCATACGGGGGAAGGGTGATATATTGGCGAAACTTCGTAAGGAAGTAAAGAAGGCGGATAAAGTCTATCTGGCAACAGACCCTGACCGTGAAGGTGAAGCAATCTCCTGGCATTTATCACAGGCATTGAAGCTGGATGCAGATGGATATAAGCGGATTACGTTTAATGAAATCACGAAGAATGCAGTGAAAAATTCGATGAAGCAGGCACGCGAGATTGATATGAATCTGGTGGATGCGCAGCAGGCGAGAAGAGTTCTGGATCGTATGGTTGGATATCGGATCAGCCCGATTCTCTGGGCAAAGATAAAGCGAGGCTTAAGTGCCGGACGTGTTCAGTCTGTTGCATTACGACTGATCTGTGACCGGGAAAACGAGATCAATGCATTTATACCGGAGGAATACTGGAGTCTGGAAGTTGAACTGAAGGGAAAGGGCATGAGTAAGCCGGTTCATGCAAAATATGCAGGAGATATATCGGGAAAAGCGCAGTTGGATAAACTGTTACAGAAACTTCAGGGAGCAGACTTCCGGGTAAAGGAAGTAAAAGAAGGAAACCGTACCACGAAGGCACCGTTACCGTTTACGACCAGCACGCTGCAGCAGGAGGCCTCGAAGAAGTTGAACTTCTCGACACAGAAGACAATGCGGCTGGCACAACAGTTATATGAAGGTGTTGATATAAAGGGCAGAGGAACGGTCGGTCTGATTACATATTTAAGAACCGATTCGGTTCGGATATCCGAAGAAGCACAGCAGGCAGCCCGGACATTTATAGCCGGTCATTACGGTGAACAGTATGTCGGGGAGGCAAAGAAGCAGAATGAAAAGGGCAAGCGGATTCAGGACGCTCATGAGGCAATCCGTCCAACCGATCTGGAGCTGTCTCCGGTTTATGTTAAGGAAAGCCTGGGACGGGATCTGTATCGGTTATATCAGTTGATTTATAACCGCTTTTTAGCAAGTCAGATGCAGAATGCGGTATATCATACAACATCAGTTAAGATCGAAGCAGCCGATGAACTGTTTACAACTTCTGCATCCAAGCTGGCGTTTGATGGATTTTTATCGGTCTATAAGCTGGAGGAAGAAAAGGAATCGGGTGAAAATATCAGCGGACTTGAAAAAGGAACGGTGCTGACGCTTAAAAATCAAGAAGAAAAACAGCATTTTACACAGCCGCCGGCACATTATACAGAGGCACTTCTGGTAAAGACACTGGAAGAACTGGGAATCGGACGGCCGAGTACCTATGCACCTACGATTACTACGATTATGAATCGTCATTATATTGTAAAAGAGCAGAAAAATCTATATGTTACAGAACTGGGTGAGGCAGTGAATCAGATGATGATGAAGGCATTCCCTGTGATTGTTGATGTGGAATTTACTGCCAATATGGAGTCACTTCTGGACGGTGTCGAAGAAGGAAAGGTTCCGTGGAAAACGATTATCCGGAACTTTTATCCGGATCTGGAGCAGGCTGTTCAGGCGGCAGAAAAGGATCTGGAGCATGTAAAGATCGAAGATGAGGTTACGGATGTCGTCTGTGAACAGTGTGGTCGTCATATGGTGATCAAATACGGTCCACACGGAAAGTTCTTAGGCTGCCCGGGCTTCCCGGACTGTAGAAATACAAAGCCATATTACGAAAAGACAGGTGTTGCCTGTCCAAAGTGCGGAAAGGAAATCGTACTGCGGAAGACAAAGAAGGGCAGAAAGTATTACGGCTGTGAGAATAATCCGGAATGTGACTTTATGAGTTGGCAGAAACCATCCACAATACCTTGTCCGGAATGTGGTGGTCTGATGGTCGAAAAAGGAAATCGTCTTGTCTGTATAAGTGAAGCGTGTGGGCATATTCAAAATAAGAAATCTGAGAACGACTGATTCCTGTCTGATTATGATTTTTTCGGTTGTTATTTTGTAGACGATGTGTTACAATTTATCCAAATGTAGTTACTTTGGGTAGGGAGGAAGTTATGAGCGTACAATTGTTGGACAAAACGCGAAAAATCAACAAGCTTTTGCACAATAATAATTCTCATAAGGTTGTATTTAATGATATCTGCGAGGTATTGTCCGAGATTATGGAGTCTGACGTACTGGTGATCAGTAAGAAGGGGAAGGTTCTCGGCATCAAGAACCGGGAAGACATCGCAAGCCTTCATGAGCTGATTGTTGACGAGATTGGCGGACATATCGATCCGATGTTAAACGAACGGTTACTGGGGATCCTGTCAACAAAGGAAAATGTCAATCTGGCGACCCTTGGTTTTGAGCGGGAAGGAATCGAACAGTACGAGGCATTGATTACCCCGATCGATATTGCCGGTGAGCGTCTTGGCACGGTATTTATGTATAAACAGGACAAGCAGTACGAGATCGATGATATCATTTTAGGCGAATACGGAACTACGGTTGTAGGCCTGGAAATGATGCGCTCCGTAAATGAAGAAAATGCAGAAGAGAATCGGAAGATTGCGATCGTGCGGTCTGCAATCAGTACATTATCGTTTTCTGAACTGGAAGCAATTACATATATATTTGATGAATTGGATGGAAATGAAGGAATTCTGGTTGCCAGCAAGATTGCAGACCGGGTAGGAATTACAAGATCCGTTATTGTAAATGCACTTCGAAAGTTTGAAAGTGCGGGCGTTATAGAATCCAGATCTTCCGGCATGAAAGGAACCTATATTAAGGTTCTGAATGATGTGGTATTTGATGAGTTGAAGAAGAACAAGGATCGATAAACCATATCTGAATGAATTGGATAATGAAGGAAATGGATTTCCGAAAACAACAAAAGGATTTGTGATTTGATTCATGAATCCTTTTAAATCTTATAACGAAAGATCGAAAAAGAAGTCGAAGAAAGGGGAATTCGTATGATTAATACAAATATATACAATAGTATTAATGTGCTGGATAAGGCTGCAGATGCGGCATACATACGAAATGATGTGTTGGCAAACAACATTGCAAATGACAGTACACCAAACTACAAGCGTCAGGATGTGCAGTTTGAGTCGATTCTTCAGGCATCGATGGCCGGCGGCGGTTCGATTGCACAGAAACTGGAGGCAGTCAACGAGGATCTGGATGAATTAAACAGCTTTGTCTATACCGATCACACATCGTTATCATATCGTCTGGACGGTAACAATGTTGATATCGATCAGGAGGAAGCATATTTAGCAGAGAATCAGATCCGGTATCAGGCACTGGTTGATCAGATGGCTCAGGAATTTGGCCGGTACAGTACTGTATTGAAATCATGATAGGGGGGACAGAGCATTATGGGTATGTTTGATGGAATGAATATAAGTGCGACCGGAATGACAGCACAGCGGTTTCGAATGGATGTCATATCCGAGAATATCGCAAATGTAAATACCACAAGAGATGAGAATGGTGAGGTATATCGCCGAAAGACAGTTGTATTCAACGAAAAAACATCTTTGAACTTCGGAGATACACTCTATAACAGCCTGAATGTCTATAAGCCGGATGGCGTTCGTGTAACACAGGTTGTGGAGGATCCTTCCGATCTGAAGATGGTATATGATCCGACCCATCCGGATGCCGATGAGAACGGCTATGTGATGTATCCGAATGTAGATACGGTAACAGAAATGACAAACCTGATTGATTCCAGCCGGGCATATGAAGCAAATGCAACCGCATTTAATGCGGCCAAGTCGATTGCAGCCAAGGGACTGGAGCTGTTGCAGTAGATCATAGGGAAAAGAAAGACCGGTAAGCGGGAAATGCAGCATATTGGGTATAAGGAGTGTTAAAAAATGGATGTAACATCTCTTGCAGCACTAAGTGAGAGTATCGGAGTCGGTACAGGTACTAAGACTGACAAAACAGTAACAAAGAATAATACAGAGGCATTCAGTTCCCTTCTGAACTCAGCAATCAGTATGTATTCGGAGGCTGACAAGCTTCAGAAAAATGCAGAAACGGCTGAGATGAACTTTGCTATGGGCTATTCCAGCAATACACATGATCTGGCTCTGGCACAGCAGAAAGCAAATATTGCATTGCAGTATACAGTGAAGGTAACAAATAAGTTTCTGGAAGCATATAAGGAGATTATGAATATTCAGTTATAGTGATAACTGGTATATGGAGATAAGATGGACAAGATACTGGATTTTTTTAAGGGGATTCCACCGAGATTTCTGGAGTTCTGGAATAAATATACAAGCAAACAGAAAACGATTATTATTTCTGTGCTGGCAGCGGTGATCTTCACCCTGGTAGCTTTAATCTGGTTTTCTACCAGAACAAAGTATGTGACATTAGCAACCTTTGAAACAACGGCAGATGCGGCCAGTGCAAGGGACTACTTGAATGACAGTGATACCAGCTTCCGGTATAAGCTGTCGGATGATGCACTTACGATTATGGTGGATGAAAAGCAGTTGTCGGAAGCACGACTGGTGTTGGGAGAAAACGGAGTATCTGAGACGTCAAAGGAAGATTATAGCTGGATGTTTGATAACAGCTTCACAACGACGGATTCCGAACGCCAACAGAAGGCAAGAATCACTTTGCAGAATTCTATGGCTACGGATATCAAATCTATGGATGGTATAAAGTCTGCGGCGGTCCGGATCAATCTGCCGGACAGTACCCATACACTCTTTGACGATGAAAAAGATGCGTCTGCCAGTATCATGCTGACGACGACGCAGGATCTGTCACAGGAGAGCATAGAAGGAATCGCCAGCTATGTAGCGAATTCATTGGGAAATAAGAATACAGACAATATCCGGATCGTAGATCAGACCGGACAGCTGCTGTTCGAGGGTGGAGACAGTTCCGTTGGTTCGGTTTCTTCCAACAATAAGATACGGAATGAAGTGGTAAGCGGAATCGAGAACAACATTCGCTCGCTGTTAGTGTCAGGCATATATGACGATGCACAGGTTATGACAAATCTGGACATACAATTGGATGAAACTGTGATAGAAAAGACAGAGTATGATACTTTTCAGGATGGTGCGAACGGGCCGAAGTCTACATACTATCTTTATAATGCGGAAAATGTAGACGGTACCGGCGGGGTTGTTGGTACAGATGCCAATGATGAGGATATCAACAGTTATGACATTGATACCGGAAATTACGGAAATTCAAAGATTCAGGTAGTAAAGGAAGATTATGAGACGGATAAAACCGTAACGACGACGAAAAAGGCGATCGGAGCAGTGGATCCGGCAAACTCCTCTGTATCGATTATACTGACACAGTATGTCACCTATGATGAGGCAAAGATGAAAGAGCAGGGGCTGCTAAAGGGAACTACCTTTGCAGAGTTTCAGGCACAAAACAGTGATCGGGTACAGTTGGATGTCGATGATAACATCTACAGCATCGTATCAAATGCAACGGGAATTAAAACAAAGAATATAACGATTATTGCCTATCAGGTTCCGTTATTCTATCCAAAGGAAACGTCCGGAATCGCAACCTCGAATATTCTTCAGATTATATTGGCGATTTTGATTGCAGCATTACTGATCTTCGTTGTGGCGAAGGGCATGCGTCCGGCAGAGGTGACAGAGCTGGAGCCGGAATTATCCGTGGAGGCATTATTGGCAACGACAAAGGAAAATCAAAGCTTAGAGGATATCGAATACAATGAGAAGACAGCGGCTCGACAGCGCATTGAGAAGTTTGTGGAGGAGAATCCGGAGGCTGTTGCACAGCTTCTTAGAAACTGGCTGAATGATGATGATTGGGAGTGAGAGAAATGGCAACGGAAAATAAAAACTTAACAGGCATACAAAAGGCGGCGGTCCTGTTGATTGCACTGGGGCCGGAAATGTCTGCCAGTATATTTAAGCATTTGAAAGAAGAAGAGATCGAACAGTTGACACTGGAGATTGCAAATACAAGAAGTGTTTCGCCGGCAGTAAAGGATGAAGTCATGGATGAATTCTATGAGGTGTGTCTGGCACAGCAGTACATTGCAGAAGGTGGTATTGGCTATGCCAAGGATCTGCTGGATAAGGCGTTGGGTGAAGAACGGGCACAGGAGGTTATCAGCCGTCTGACAGCGTCTCTTCAGGTGCGTCCGTTCGAGTTTGTAAGAAAAGCAGATGCCAGTCAGTTATTGAACTTTATTCAGGACGAGCATCCACAGACGATTGCCCTGATTCTGTCTTATCTGCCTGCGTCACAGGCTGCTTCTGTAATCGGAGCACTGCCTCCGGAAAAACAGTCCGACGTAGCAAAGAGAATCGCGATTATGGACCGGACATCTCCGGATGTTATAAAGGAAGTAGAAGATATTCTGGAACGCAAGTTGGCGTCTCTGGTCAATCAGGATTACACCATTGTTGGTGGTGTAGATGCGATCGTAAGTATTTTGAACACCGTAGATCGTGGAACCGAAAAGCATATCATGGAAACACTGGAGATCGAGGAACCGGAACTGGCAGACGAGATCCGGAGAAAGATGTTTGTGTTCGAGGACATTCTTACACTGGACAATCGTGCGATTCAGACTGTGCTGCGTGAGGTTGATAATAACGAGCTTGCAATCGCATTAAAGAACGCAAACGAAGAGGTACAGGATGTAATCTTCAGCAATCTGTCCAGCCGTCTGGCTGCTATGATCAAGGAAGATATGGAATACATGGGACCGGTTCGGTTAAAGGATGTAGAGGATGCACAGCAGAAGATCGTAAATATCATACGGAAGTTAGAAGATGCCGGAGATATTGTGATTTCCCGCGGTGGAGGTGACGAGATCATTGTCTAACTTATATAAGTCAGGGTTTGTATCCTTTTCACAGCAGAATACACTTGTAATCGATGCGAATAAGAATCGGGTGATTCGTCAGATCGATGAAGAGAATCAGAAAAGGCAACAGGAATCCGCAGTCGGTGAGGAAACAGCGGCTGCGGAAGATGGATTTCAGTCCTTTGAAGTCGAGAATATAGATATGGCAGAAGTGCGGGAACAGGCAGGTGCGATCTTTGAAGATGCACAGGCATCGGCGGAAAAGATTCTGGAGGATGCACGGGCGCAGGCACTGATGCTAAAGGAAGAAGCACGCCAGAGTGGAATAGAGGAAGGATATCAGAAGGGCATGGAGGATGCGGCGAAGCAGCTGGAGGCACAGGAGGCAGAGCTGCAGGCACATTATGAGACCATCCGTCAGCAGTTGGAAGAGGATTACCAGCAGGAGCTTCGGGAAGCAGAACCGAAGCTTGTAAATGTAGTGTGCAGATTGTTGCATAAGATGACCGGAATATTAGCGGAAGACTATCAGGATGTAATGGTTCATATAATCGATCAGGCGTTACAGGAACTGGACAGCTCCGAAAAAATTACGATAAAGGTTTCAGAAGATGATTATGCGGATGTATATAGTCAGATGGACCGGTTAAAGCAGCAGGTAAATTCAAATATAGAACTGGAACTGATCGCAGACACGAAGCTTTCGAAGCTGCAGTGCCTGATCGAAACGGAAACCGGTATTATTAACTGTAGTCTGGGAGAACAGTTAGATCGATTATGTACATCTCTAAAGCTGTTATCACAGATGTAAGGAGATCCTATGCTGGATATAGCGAAGTATGAATCCCTTCTGTCACAGTCCTTTACGCAAGAACTGGGGAAGGTGACCAAGGTAGTAGGTCTGACGATTGAATCGGCAGGACCTGCTTCAAAACTGAATGATTTATGTATCATTACCTCAAAAGACGGCAGTCAGCAGCTATCGGCTGAAGTCGTGGGATTTCGGGACAACCGGATTCTGCTGATGCCGTTTGGAGCCGTTGGAGGAATCGGCATCGGTGCTACGGTAGAGAATACCGGGAAGCCGTTTCAGGTCTATGTAGGTCCGGAACTTTTGGGACAGGTGTTGGACGGAATCGGGCAGCCGATGGATGGAGAGCCGATGGTTTTGTCTCAGACCTATCCGGTTGAGTGCGCACCGCCGGATCCTATGAAACGGAAAATAATCACAGAGGTACTGCCGCTGGGAGTAAAAGCGGTTGATGGCCTGCTTACAATCGGAAAAGGACAGAGAATCGGTATCTTTGCCGGTAGTGGTGTTGGAAAGAGTACCCTGCTTGGTATGTTTGCAAGAAATACCCGGGCGGATATCAATGTAATTGCATTGATCGGAGAGCGAGGCAGAGAAGTCGGTGAATTCATCGAACGAGATCTGGGTGCAGAGGGAATGCAACGGTCGGTTCTGGTGGTTGCCACTTCTGATCAGCCGGCATTGATTCGAAACAAAGCCGCGAAGACGGCAACGGCAATCGCAGAGTATTTTCGGGATCAGGGAAAGGATGTTCTGTTGATGATGGACTCCCTGACACGATTCTCGATGGCGCAGAGAGAGATCGGACTGGCATCCGGAGAACCACCGGTTACCAGAGGATATCCCCCAAGCGTGTATTCGGAAATGCCGAAGCTTTTAGAACGTGCCGGAAATATAGAATCCGGTTCAATCACCGGGCTTTATACGGTATTGGTTGATGGAGATGACTTCAATGAGCCGATCACAGATACAGCACGTGGAATTCTGGATGGACATATTGTATTGTCCCGAAAACTGGGGCATAAGAACCATTATCCGGCAATTGATGTTTTACAGAGCATCTCCCGTTGTATGAGTCAGATTGCAACGAAGGAGCATAAACAGCTGGCCGGTAAGCTAAAGAATGTGCTGGCTACTTATAATGAAGCTGAGGATTTGATCAATATCGGTGCCTATAAATCCGGATCGAATCCGGAGATTGACTATGCAATCTCAAAGATACAGAAGGTGAACGAATATCTGATGCAGGATGTAGACAGTAAGTATCAGTTTGATGAGGAACTGGCGTTACTGAAGGCGATTTTTGATGAGCCGGATAAAATGCAGGCGAACGCATAAGGAGATTCATGGCGAAGTTTTATTATCGAATGCAGAATATACTGGATATTAAGTACAAGCTGGAAGAACAGGCAAAGCAGGAGTTTGCACAGGTTCAGACCCGTTATCGGCAGGAACAGCAGAAGCTTTTTGACATCCAGAAACGCAGAGAGCAATATCTGAATGAAATGCGAAGCAGGGCAAGTGACCGGCTGGATGTGCGGGAATTGGAACGATGCAATCAGGCGATTGAAATTCTGGATGAGCAGATTCGGGTACAAAAGGAACAGGTATTCCGAGCAATGGCGGAAGTGGATAAAGCAAGGGAATACCTGAACGATGTCATGCAGGAAAGAAAGACACACGAAAAGCTAAAGGAACATCAGTTTGAACAGTTTATGAAGGATCTGAATGCACAGGAAATGAAAGAAATCGATGAATTGGTCAGCTATCAGCATAGTGTGCCAAAGGAAGGAGAATAGGCGATGGCAAAGGAGAAAGAAGAAAAGACAGGAGGCGGATTGCTTTCGGCTGTTATTATATTTCTGATTATAGTTGTCTGGCTGGCAGCTATGGTCATACTGATCAAGATGGATGTGGGACACTTTGGCAGCCGTGTGCTGCGTCCGGTTCTGAAGGATGTTCCGGTGTTGAATCTGATTCTTCCGGCAGCCTCGGATGAAGAGGCTGCAGCAGAGACAGATCTTCCGTATAAGAATTTGTCTGAGGCGCTGGATCGGATTCAGGAGCTGGAAAGTCAGGTGGCGACGGATCAGACAACGATCCAGACACAGCAGGAGGAACTGCAGGAAAAGGATAACGAGATTGCCCGTTTAAAAGTATTTGAAGAGGATCAGCAGTCATTTAATGAATTAAAAAATAATTTTTATAATGAAGTGGTCTATGGAAATTCGGCTCCGGATGCCGATACATATATTGAGTGGTATGAATCCATAGATCCGGAAGCGGCAGAAGAGATCTATCGGCAGGTGGTTGCACAGGAACAGACAGATAAAAACATTCAGGAGCTGGCTACCTCTTATGCGGACATGGAGCCTGCAGCGGCGGCAAAGATTTTACAGACAATGAGCGGAGATCTGGATACAGTGGCAAAGATTATGGACAGCATGTCTCCGTCTGACAAGGCGGAGATTCTGGCAGAGATGGATCCAAACTTTGCGGCGAATATCACAAAGAAACTGATGCCAAATTAGTTCCTTACATGCAACGCATGTTTTGGATAAATAGTATAGAAGAAAGGAGGAATACACATGATTACACAGGGAATGCGTGCAGTTGATAAGGCACCGGTTCTTCCTGGAAGCGGTTCGGAAAAGCATACCGTAGCGGATTTAACAGCATCGTTTCAGACGTATATGGCAAAAGAAAATACCGGAAAGCTTCGGAATGGCGGTCAGGCAGCTACAGTCGGAACCAATATACATACAGATAGCAGCCATAAAGACATGTATGAGAAGGAAAGCATGACTTCTTCCAATCGTGTGGCACAGAATCATCAGGTCAAGAAGTCAGAATCAACCTCGGATTCTACAGCTGCAGAGTTGCCGGATGAAGAAACACTGAATGCTGTGAAGGATGAGATCCGTCAGGTACTGAAGGATGTCCTGGATATGGATGATGAAGAACTGGATGCTGTACTTGCATCGATGAACCTGAATCTGTTAAGCCTGCTACAGCCGGAGAATTTGCAGATGTTTCTGACAGAGGCGACCGGAACAGAGCCGATTGAGCTGTTGACAAATAGTTCTTTGACAGATGTTCTGAATCAGTTGAATCAGAATATGCAGCAGATATTGGATGAATATGATCTGGATACTATGGACTGGCAGCTACCACAGGATGCAGGAAATGAGCAGCTTCCGGTGTCGACGATGGAACCGGCAGAGGCATCCATGGTACAGAAACTGCCACAGGATGAGACACCGGACGTGATAGCGGCTGATACCGGAATACCGGTGGCAAAGCCAGGGGATGAACAGCCTGAAGAGGCAGGTGCGCAGATCTGGGATACCGGATTTGAAACAAAGGAAGAAACAAGCGGTATTCAGGTACAGGTTGAGACGGAACAGACCGGAAATCGACCGGCAAATCAAAGCAGGAACCAACAGCCGGATGCAGCACTTCAGAATGTTGCAGGGAATATCGTAGAGCAGATGACACAGGCAATGAACGGTGTTGAAGATGCACAGGGAAGCTTTTACAGCGATATACAGCAGGCTGAAATTGTGAAACAGGTGATTGAGCAGATCCGAGTAAGCTTCGGATCGGATACCAGTCAGTTAGAGGTGCAGTTATACCCACAGCATCTGGGGCGTATACAGATCCAGGTTATGATGAAGAATGGTGTGATGACAGCACAGATTCATGCGGAGACAGAGATGGCGAAGCAGGCGATTGAGGGACAGTTGCAGCAGCTAAAGGATACCTTCCAGCAAAAGAGCATTCAGGTAGAGGCAGTAGAAGTCAGTGTAAGTACTTCGTCATTTCAGCAGGAACAGCAGCGGCAGGATACAGCCGGAGATTCAAAACAGTCACGTAGCAGCAGACGGATTCGAATGAATGGCTTTGGCATGCCGGAAGAAGATCTGACGGAAGAAGAGGCAGAAGAGCTTCTGGAAGCCCATGGCGCCAGCGTAGAATTCACAGCTTAAGAAAAGTGAAACAGACGAAAATCAGGAAAGGAGGAATCGTGATGGCAATCAGTGGAATTGACACTTCGGCGGCAGCAAGCGTAGCGAAGAAGACGGAATCAACCAGTAACAATGCTTTGGATAAGGATGCATTTTTACAGCTTCTGGTCACTCAGATGCAGTATCAGGATCCGTTGCAGCCTACCGATAATACAGAGTATATGTCACAGCTTGCACAGTTTTCGGAGCTGGAAGCGATGAACAATCTGGGTACATCATTTTCAAATTCACAGGCATTGGGTCTGGTAGGAGAATATGTATTGTTAAATGTAAAAGACTCATCTGGAAATGCAAAGCAGATCGGTGGACTGGTGCAGTATGTTACAATCAGTAACAACCAGGCGTTGCTCCGGGTAAATGATGAGTATTATACGATGGATGAATTCGATTCGGTTGTAGATATGGACTATATCAAATATATAAATAAAAAGAATAATACATCAGACAACACAGATACAGACTAGAATCTGATTCTACAAAAAAGGAGTGGATAGGATATGAACCCAATCACAAACAATCCGGTCTATTCCATTGAACAGCTAAGCAGCGAGTATCTGAACCAGAAAAAGAGTCAGACGACAGTGAATCGTCAGAACGCAGAGAGTTCTTTCCGGGAGATTCTGCAGGCGAAAGCATACGCAGGGCAGCGTGCGGTGGTATTTTCAAAGCACGCCAGTGAACGGTTGAACAGTCGGAATATTCAGCTGACAGATACACAGGTGCAGAGACTGAATCAGGGAGTAGAACAGGCAAGAGGAAAAAACATCAATGAATCGCTGGTCATGCTTGATAATCTGGCATTTATCGTAAATGTGAAGAATAATACAGTGGTTACGGCACTGGATCGGTCAAATGAATCCGGTCATGTGTTTACAAACATTGATGGAGCAGTTATCATATAAGCCGGACCTTTACAGGAGGCTTGGGATTCCCGACTGACAGACGGAATCCAGAGATAGGAACGAATAATAAGGAGGTCATACATTATGATGAGATCATTGTATTCTGGTGTGGCAGGTCTTAAGACCCATCAGACCAGAATGGACGTAATAGGTAATAATATTGCAAACGTAAATACGGTTGGTTTTAAAGGAAGTTCCGTGCAGTTTATGGATGTTCTGTACCAGACTACCCAGCGTGCAACCGGATCCAATGCGGCAAATGGCGCCGGTGGTACAAATGCAAAGCAGATCGGTCTTGGTACAACAACTGCAAGTATCACAAAGGAACTATCCGGCACCGGCTCTGCCGAAACCACGAACAATCCATACGATCTGATGCTGAACGGAGATTCATTCTTCATTGTAAGCCGTGGTAATATGAATTATTTTACAAAGGTAGGATCCTTCAAGACAGATGGTGCCGGCTATCTGGTTACCGGAACCGGTGAGATGGTTATGGGCTGGCAGGTAGATCCGGACGATCCGACACAGATCCGGAAGGATACCGTTTCGGCCCTGCAGATTGAATCTGCGGCAAATAAATATTCGGAACCGCAGGCAACGACCGATGTCTATGTTTCGGGAAATATTGATAAGACAGACTCTGTATTTGATGATGGCGGCAAAAAGATCATGAATGTAACCATCTATGACGAGAAGGGCTATGGTTATAATGTAAAACTAAACATTGCGCAGAATAACACGGCTGATAAGAATACCTATACCATCAGTGTAGACAGTATCACAGACAGCAATAATAAACCGATTGCTGCCGGTTATACCCTGAGTGGAGATCAGTTGGTATTTGATAAAGACAGCGGTGCATTTATGAGTGTTGGCGGCGGTACCAATAAGGGAATTACACTTACCATCAACGATCAGGCATTTTCACCGATCAATATCGACTTCAGTACATCAACGATGTATGCAACCAGTTCAACATCCACTATCAAAGCAAACCGTGGTAATCTGAAGGGTCTGAGCGGCGGCCGCAAGGTTGGTACTCTGGATGAGGTAAGTATCCATACAGATGGTAAGATCTATGGTGTATATGACAATGGTGAGGAGAAGCTTCTGGGACAGATCGCAGTAGCAAAGTTTACAAACCCTGCCGGTCTGGAAGCAATCGGAAACAGCTTATATCAGACCACACAGAACTCCGGGGACTTCGATGGAATCGGCCAGGAAGTTGCGGATGGTGGCGGAACCATGTCACAGGGCGTGCTGGAAATGTCGGATGTCGATCTGTCTACCGAATTTACGGATATGATTGTTACACAGAGAGGCTTCCAGGCAAACTCCCGTATTATTACAACTTCAGATACGATGTTAGAAGAATTGATCAATCTGAAACGGTAGTCAATAGAAGAAAAATAATACAGAAGAGATTCTGAGAAAAAGAGATTCTGAGAAAAAGAGATTCTGTCTGTGGATAGCGGAAGACGGGATCTCTTTTCTGCTTTTGAATTCTTAGCCGTCGATGATAAAAAATAGGTGGTAAAACTGTAGAAAATGTAGTAAAATAATAGACATAATTAACAGAATATAACAGGCAACAAAGGAATACATAGGCAGTAGGGTTTATGAGGGTATAAAAATGATAGAGTTAACGCGATATAATGATGCGACCTTTACGCTGAATTCAGATGTGATTGAGACAGTAGAGGAGACTCCCGATACGGTGATTACACTGACCAATGGAAAGAAAATAATCGTAAAAGAGAGTAGACAAGAAGTAGCAAATTTAGTAAAATTATACAGATATGAGATTATTCATGGAAGTAATTGGGATAAGGTGTGAGGTGAAGAAAATTGGATTTAGCGAGTATTTTAGGCTTGATCATATGCGGAATATTGATTGTGTTTGGTATCACGTTTGAAAGAGGTGCCGGTTTTGTTTTTTCTAAGTTAGGAAATTTCTGGGATATACCATCGGTTCTGATAACCATTGGTGGTACATTCATGTGTGTATTAGCATCGAACTCTATGAAGGACTTTGTTAAGGGAATAAAGTCCTTTGTGTTTATTTTAAAAGAGCCAAAGGTAGATGAAGCAGCAGTGATTCATCAGATCATTGATCTGTCAAATATCGCCCGGAAGGAAGGCCTGCTGGCTCTGGAGGAATCTGCTAATTCTTTGGAGGACGACTTCATGAAGAAGGGGATCCTCCTGATCGTAGACGGTACGGATCCGGAACTGGTTCGCAATATTCTGGAGACAGAGCTGGTGAATATCGACGCACGGCATAAGAAGCTGATCGGCTTCTGGAAGCAGGTAGGTGCTATGGGTCCTGCCTGGGGTATGATCGGTACACTGATCGGACTGATTAACATGTTGAAGAATCTGGCGGATCCGGACACCATCGGACCGAATATGTCTGTCGCTCTGGTTACAACCCTGTATGGTTCTATGCTGGCAAACTGGATATCATCACCGGTTGCGACAAAGCTGTCAACAAACAATGATATAGAGATTATGATGAAGGAAGTCATGGTGGAAGGACTTCTTTCGATTCAGGCAGGAGAAAATCCACGTGTGATTGAGGAAAAACTGAAGTCGTTCCTGTCACCGACCGCCAGAAGTCAGATGGCAGAAGGGGAAGGTGAGAGCTAATGGCGAAGAAACGAGAAGAAACGCCGGATGAAGGTTCACCGGCATGGATGAATACCTTCAGTGATTTGATGAATCTGTTACTTTGCTTTTTCGTGTTGCTGTTTGCCAGTTCTACAATGGATGAAGGCAAGATTCAGCAGATAGCGGCATCCTTTCAGAATATTTCATTTTCCATCTTTACCCAGACCTCACAGACTATTCAAAATGGTCAGATGGTAAGTGGCGGTGTAACACAGTTAGAGGGGATTCAGTCGATCATGGAGCAGGTTGGAAAAGCAACCGATCGGACAGACGGGGATGATTCTCAGGCAAATGATAGTTCCGGAACCAATCCGGACAGTACAGAAGCCGGACAGAATAGCAACAGCGGAACCGTTGATACAAATGAAAATTTGAGCATGGATGAACTGCAGAATCAGATGGAAGAGGCCGGGCTTAGTCAGTCTCAGGAGATGTATCAACAGATCTCCGATGCAATGGAAAGCTATTCCATTGATGATCGGGTGCAGATGGATTATAATTATCAGTATGTGGAGCTGGATATGAACGGGGCATTGCTCTTTGACACCGGTGACGCAGAACTGAAAGAAGATTCCTATGCATTTATGAACAAGATTGCATCGATACTGGAAACCTATCCGGATAGTATTATAGAGATTGAGGGGCATACGGATAATGTTCCCATCCATAATTCAAAGTATGAGAGCAATCGGTATCTGTCAACGGCAAGAGCAACCAATGTGTACGAATACCTGATGGAGCATGCAAATCTGAAAGACGAAAACCTGAAGGTGGCCGGTTATGGTGAAAGTCGGCCGGCGGCATCCAATGATACACCGGAAGGTCGGGCAAGAAACCGTAGAGTTGTAATTAAAATATATAATCAGTTGAGTTCAGTTGAAGAATAGGAGCAAGAGTATGAAGAAGAATTTAATGAGTGTTATTATTTTAGCAATCTGTATTGTGAATCTGGTATTGAATGCACTGATGGTGTTCGTACTTGTACCGGCTACGAAGAAGACTGACAATCTGATTACAGAAATTGCAGCAGTCTTGCATTTGGAGCTGGAGAAGAATGACGACGGTACAACAGCCGGACCGGATCTGAAAAATGTCCAGAATTATAATCTGACCGATAATACAACCGTTAATCTAAAGAATGACGGTACAGGGACCAATCACTATGCCGTTATCGGTATCTCCATATCCATGGACGGCAGTTCTAAGGACTATGAGGAGCTGAACACAAAGCTGGGAGAAACAGAAAGCTGGGTATTTGACGTTACCAGAAGTGTTGTTCAGGAATATACATATGCAGAGATCAATGATGCAGCGATTCAGGATCTGATCAAACAGAAGATAACAGAAGGATTGCAGGAGAAGTATCAGACGGATTGTATATATGATGTAACATTCAGCCAGTTTATTACACAGTAAGGCGTGGAGAATGACAGCAAAGGAGGTGTGAGTAGGCTTGGGTGAGGTATTATCACAAAATGAAATTGATAATCTGTTGAAGCAGCTAAGCAGTGGTGAACTGGATGTTGATGAATATGCAGATGAACCGGCGCAGAAAGTAAAGGACTATGACTTTGCACGACCTGCAAAGTTTTCCAAAGAGCATCTGCGAACCTTAGAGATCATATTTGAGCACTTTGGGCGTCTGGTTTCTACAAATCTGCCGGCATATCTCCGGAAGAATGTCCAGATGGAGGTTATGAACTCCGAGGCGGTTACATATTCAGAGTTTACAAATGCTTTGTCCAATCCGGTATTGTTCGGGATCGTTAACTTCGCACCATTGAAGGGAAATATCATTATAGAGCTGGCATCGAATCTGGGGTTTGCAATCGTGGATCGTATGTTGGGTGGAACCGGTGAACCGCTGGAAAAGGTTCGGGATTACTCGGAGATTGAACTGAGTATTTTAGAGCGTATCTTTACGATCTGTGTGAATCTGTTACGGGAGCCTTGGAAGAACGTGGTAGAGATTGAACCGCGTCTGGAACGGATTGAAACGAATTCCCAGTTTGCTCAGATTATTTCGCCGAGTGAGATGATCGCTATCATAACAATCAACATGAAAATCGGTGATGTGATGGGACTGATGAATGTCTGTCTGCCGTTTATCACCCTGGAAGATGTAATGGACAAGCTGAATACGAAGTACTGGTATTCAACGATGCAGACGAGAGAGGATACCGAGTATATAGATGTAATAGAGACAGCAATAGCGAAAGCTCAGATACCGATCAAAGCCGTTTTGGGAAGCAGCAAGATCTCAGTGAACGATTTTGTGAACCTTCAGCGGGGCGATATCATAAAGATCGATCGGCGATATGAGGATGAGCTGGAAATATATGTAGGAAATATGCTGAAGTTCAAAGGTTTGCCGGGATCGGCATCCGAGAATTACGCAGTTAAGATAACGAAAGTAATCAGAGAGGAGTAAAGTATGGACGGAATGTTATCACAGGAAGAGATAAATGCTTTGCTGGGTGGTATGACCGGAGAATCACCTTCAGGGTCAACATCGGAAGAATTATCTGCAGAAGAAAAAGACGTACTTGGTGAGATATCGAATATCTGTATGGGTACGGCAGCGACAACTTTATATTCTCTGGTAAATCAAAAGGTAGTGATCAGCACGCCAAAGGTCGATTGTTGTACCTGGGATGATTTATCGAAGGAATATGGTCTGCCGTGTGTGTTTATCAATATCTCATATGTAGATGGAGTCCAGGGAAACAACCTTCTGATCTTAATGGAGAAGGATGTTAAGATTATAACAGATCTTATGATGGGCGGTGATGGCACACACCCGGCCGATGAATTAACAGAACTGCATCTGAGTGCAATCTGCGAGGCCATGAATCAGATGATGGGATCTGCTGCAACATCGATGTCGTCGATGCTGAATCGGAAGATCGATATCAGTCCACCGGAGGCAGAACGACTGGAGCTGGGCAGTGAACAAAGTGGACACCTTGTCGATAAGTTCAAAGGTCAGAGTTTTGTCAAGGTATCACTAAAGATGGAAATCGGTGATCTGGTAGATTCGAACATTATGCAGCTTTATCCGGTAGACTTTGCAAAGGAACTGTATTCTGTTTTTTCCGGTGATTTGGGAAAAGAAGAGAAAGCAGCACCGCAGCCACAGACAGCACCGCAACCGCAGCCACAACCGTCAGGAATGCCATCTCAGCCGCAGACAGCACCGCAGCCGATGATGAATCAGCCGCAAATGGGACAGCCAATGATGGGGCAACCACAGATGGCAGCCTATGGACAGCCTGTTTACGGTCAGTCACCGTATGGATATGCAATGCCTCCGATACAGGATGTAAATGTACAGCCGGTACAGTTCCAGAGCTTTGCCGGTGGAGGAAATCCGGTCACACAGCAGGAAAATATAGATCTGATTATGGATGTTCCGTTGGAAGTAACCGTTGAACTCGGTAGAACGAAGAAGTCCATCAAAGAAATACTGGAGTTTTCGCCGGGTACGATCGTGGAACTGGATAAGATCGCAGGGGAACCGATCGATGTGTTAGTAAATGGTAAGATGGTAGCCAAAGGAGAAGTTGTTGTTATCGAAGAAAGCTTTGGCGTCCGAATTACTGATATCATAAAACCTAAAACCATGTAAGGAATAAAGAGGAGAAATGAAATGGCAAAGAATATTTTAATTTGTGATGATGCAGCATTTATGCGAATGATGATTAAAGACATCTTGACCAAGAATGGTTACAACGTAGCCGGAGAAGCAGAAAATGGTGTTAAGGCTGTAGAAAAATATCAGGAAACAAAACCGGATCTAGTACTTATGGATATTACCATGCCGGAAATGGATGGTATTCAGGCGTTGAAGAAAATCAAGCAGCTTGATCCGAATGCCAGTGTTGTTATGTGCTCTGCTATGGGTCAGCAGGCTATGGTTATTGAGTCGATTCAGTCCGGTGCCCGTGACTTTATTGTAAAACCGTTTCAGCCGGATCGAGTTCTGGAAGCGGTTAAGAAAGCAGTAGAATAATGATCGTACTGACTGGTGGAAGCCGCACTGTTAATGGCGTGATACAACTGATTGTTGTTATTATTATGTTTCTGTTTGTCCTGGCACTTGCCTATCTGGCCGCCAGACTGGCAGGCCGATTCCAGAGCAATATACAGAGTCAGAGCAATATACGGATTCTGGAGGTTGCCCGGATCAGTAATAATAAATATATCCAGATTATAAAGATCGGACAGCATTATTACGCCGTAGGAGTCGGGAAAGAAGAAGTGAATCTGATTGCAGAACTGCAGGAGGAGGAGTTGATTCTGAAGGATACAACGGAAGGAACAAAGGGTAGCTTCAAGGATATTTTGTCGCAGCTCCAGAGGAAGAAGAAAGAGAATGAAACAGATGAAATGTAATACACGAGGTATGATAAAAAGATGTCTGGCTGTATTTGCAGTGGTATTTATCGTGCTATTGTTTTGTAATACACAGTCTATGGCAACCGAACTGACACCTCCGGAGGACGCAACGACGGAGTCGGATGCAGGAAGTGTGACAGAACCGTTGAATCTCAGTCTGTCATTGAACAATGACGAGGGAACATTGTCCGGAACCTTGCAGATGCTGTTGGTACTGACAGTGATTTCTCTGGCACCATCGATTCTGGTTATGATGACCTCATTTACCAGAATTATAGTCGTTCTGCATTTTGTGCGAACGGCACTGGGTCTCACCTCGACACCACCGAACAATGTATTGATCGGTCTGTCCCTGTTCTTGACGTTCTTCATTATGTCACCGGTCTTTTCTAAGGTGAATACCGAGGCAATCGAACCGTATGCGGCCGGAGAGATGACACAGGAAGAATTTCTGGATGCGGCGATGGATCCGATGCGGGACTTCATGATCAATCAGACGCGGGAAGAGGACGTTCAGTTATTTCTGGATATTGCGCAGATTGATTCTGTGTCCGACTGGTCTGACATTCCAACGACAGTGATTATTCCGGCATTCATTATCAGTGAGTTACGTGCGGCATTTATAATTGGATTTTTGATTTATATTCCATTTATTATAATTGATATGGTTGTAGCATCCACCTTGATGTCCATGGGTATGATGATGCTGCCGCCTACCACGATTTCGATGCCGTTTAAGGTGTTATTGTTTATTATGGCTGATGGCTGGAATCTGATTGTAGGTCAGCTCGTTCAGTCATTTATATTGTGACGGGAGGCGATGAGATATGACAATAGATATCGTTGTAGACATTGCCAGAGAGGCATTATGGATGATCATAAAGTGCTCAGCTCCCATGTTGTTGGTTTCTCTTCTGATCGGTCTTCTGGTGAGTATTTTTCAGACCGTTACGTCTATTCAGGAGCAGACGCTGACATTTGTGCCAAAGATGCTTGGGATATTTATAACCCTGCTGATCTGTGGTGGATGGATTCTGAACAGTATTGTGGAATTTGTTGTGAATCTCTACAGTATGTTTGGAACCTATGTAAATACGTGAGGTGAAATATGCTTTCAACGAGCTTTTCCGTCTACCATTTAGAATATTACCTGCTGATATTTGCCAGAGTTGCCGGAGTTGTAAGTGTGGCTCCAATCTACGGTACGCGTGGAGTTCCGCGAAGAGTCCGGGTAGGGTTTGGTCTCTGCGTAGCGATTATCGTGGCATCTGTAGTGGAATATCAGCCATTGAATTACACGACGATCATCGGATTTACAGCACTGTTGATCAAGGAACTGGTTTTGGGCTTGTCTGTTGGGTTGGCATCCACGTTGTGTATGACGATTATCAATCTGAGTGGTATGTTCATTGATCGGGAGATCGGTCTGACCATGGTAACGGCATTTGATCCGACGACGAATGCATCCACGACGATTTCGGCGGACTTTTATAACTATATGGTGCTGGTTATTATGCTATGCTCCAACATGCATTACTTTGTGATATCGGCGATCTGCGATTCCTTTCAGGTGATTCCGGTTGGTGGCTCCGTCTATAATGGAGATGCCATGTATGAGGTTATCATGACATTCATGCAGGAGTATTTTGTAATCGCATTCCGGATCGCACTTCCTATCTTTATATCCATTGTCCTGTGTAATGTAATACTGGGCGTTTTGGCAAAGATAGCACCGCAGATGAATATGTTTTCCATCGGTATTGAGCTAAAGCTGTTGCTGGGACTTATGGTGATGGTCTCGATGGTGATATTTTTACCGAATATTACGGAGTATATCTATGGAGTAACAAAGGATATCGTAGTAAACCTGCTAAATACCATGCATTGAAAGAGGATCGCGCATGTTAGAATATAATCTTCAGTTCTTCGCAAAGGAAGGACCTGGAGGAGAAAAAACTGAAGAAGCAACACCGAAAAAAATCGAGGACTCCAGAAAAGAAGGTTCGGTAGCCAAAAGTAAAGAGCTGTCAAATGCAATCACGTTGTTTGGGCTGTTTGTAACATTGCGCTATATGATACAGTTTGTGGGACCGAGACTGGTACAGATCTTTGATAAGTACTGGGGACATGTAGGAACGATTCTTCAGGAAGGGTTTGATACAAAGACCACCCTGGCATTTCTCTCTGAAACCGCAAAGGATACCGTGATCATTCCCCTTCCTTTTTTAATGGTTGGGTTTGTACTGGCATTCTTATCGAATAAACTGCAGTTTAAATGGATGGTGACAGCAAAACCGTTACAGCCGAAGCTGAATAAGATCAGTCCGATCAGTGGGTTTAAGCGGCTGTTTTCCGCCCGATCCTTAGTGGAGTTGCTTAAGGCGATAGCAGAAGTGCTTTTGATCAGTTATATGGCTTATACTGTGATCAAGAAACACGCACCGGAGTTGTATACCTTATATGACATTACAATTCAACAGTCACTGGCACTGCTCATGAGTATTATATGGGAGTTAGGCATTCGGATTTGTATTGTCATGCTGGTGATCGGATTTGCCGATTATCTCTACCAGAGATACAAGCACCGTCAGGATTTGAAGATGACAAAGCAGGAAGTCAAGGATGAGTTTAAGAATACAGAAGGAGATCCTCAGATAAAGGGACAACAGAAGCAGCGTATGCGGCAGGCATCGCAGCGAAGAATGATGGCCAGTGTGCCGGAAGCAGATGTTGTAATTACGAACCCGACGCATTTTGCGGTGGCACTGAAGTATGATGCAGAAGAACATTCGGCTCCGGTCGTGACTGCGAAGGGAACGGACTTTCTGGCAAATAAGATCAAAGAGGTTGCCAGAGAACATCAGGTTGAGATCGTAGAGAACAAACCATTAGCGCGGATGTTATACTACAACGTAGAGATAGACAGAGAGATTCCGCCGGAGCTTTATCAGGCAGTTGCAGATATACTAGCTTATGTATATAACCTGAAAAGAGCCGGTTGATGAAAGATAGAAGCAGGAGGAAGCCATGAAAAAATTGAAATTCAATATAAGTATTTTCCTGGGAATTTACTTATTATTAGCGGTTATTTTCATGATTATTCCCATGCCGTCCGTTTTGCTGGATATTTTGATCACGTTCAACTTATCCATAGCGTTGATTATATTATTTAACTGTATTTTTGCGAAAGAAACGCTTGCTATGTCAAGCTTTCCTACGATACTGTTGTTTACAACGATTTTCCGTATTTCCTTAAATATATCATCTACACGTTTGATCTTGATGACCGGTGAACCGGGTAATGTAGTTACTACCTTTGGTTCCTTTGTAGGCGGTGGCAATCTAATCATTGGATTTATTGTATTTATCATTTTGATCATCGTTCAGATGATGGTAATCAATAAAGGTTCGGAGCGAGTATCTGAGGTAACCGCAAGATTCACGCTGGATGCTATGCCGGGAAAGCAGATGGCGATTGATGCGGACTTAAGTACCGGAGCAATATCCGATAAAGAGGCTATTGCACGAAGACAGAAGATTCAGGAGGAGGCTTCCTTCTTCGGATCCATGGATGGTGCTACAAAGTATGTAAAGGGAGATGCAGTTGCAGGACTGATTATCACCGCCATCAATCTGGTGGGGGGAATCCTGACCGGTGTTATGATGCACGGTCTGACGATCACGGATGCATTATCGAAGTATACGATCCTGACGATCGGTGACGGACTGGTTTCCCAGATTCCATCTCTGTTGATATCACTGGCAACCGGTGTGATCGTTACAAAGGCATCGAAAGAAGAAGAGATCGGTGATATAGTATTCAGTCAGTTATTCCAGACCGACAAGGTGATGTACATCGTTGGTGGAGCATTGATCTTTCTGGGTGTATTCACACCATTAAATATCGTTCTGTATGTAGGTCTTGGACTGGCAATGATTGTTCTGGGACGAGTCCTTGCTACACGAAAGGAAACAAAAGAGATCGAAGAAGAGGTTGCAGAGGAAGAGGTAGAGGCCGATCAGGTACGACGACACGAGAATGTCAATACCCTGCTTCAGGTGGATCCGATCGAGTTGGAATTCGGATATGGTATTATTCCGCTTGCGGATGTCAATCAGGGCGGTGACCTGTTAGACCGCGTGGTTATGATCCGAAGGCAGATTGCTTTGGAACTGGGTGCGGTTGTTCCAATTATCCGTCTGCGTGATAACATACAGTTAAATCCGAACCAGTACATAATTAAGATTAAAGGGATTCAAGTGAGTGAAGGTGAGATCCTGTTTGACCATTATATGGCTATGAATCCGGGCTATGTAGAAGAAGAAATCACCGGTATTCCGACCTTCGAGCCATCCTTCCATCTGCCGGCTGTCTGGATTACAGAGGCACAGCGGGAGCGTGCTGAATCTTATGGGTACACCGTTGTGGATCCGCCGTCCATCATCGCGACACATCTGACTGAAGTGATCCGGACACATCTGGATGAACTGCTGACCAGACAGGATGTTCAGAATCTGATTAATAATATTAAGGATAGCAATACAACTCTGATTGATGAATTGATACCGAAGCTGCTGAATGTGGGTGAGATTCAGAAGGTGCTTCAAAATCTGCTGCGGGAAGGAATCTCAATCCGGGATCTGGTTACAATCTTTGAAATCCTGGCAGACCATGCGGCGACAACACGGGATACCGATGTCCTGACAGAGTATGTAAGACAGGGACTGAAGCGGGCAATCTCCAATAAGTTCTTTGGAGGAGAGGAAACGACCTCTGTTATCACACTGGATCCGAAGATCGAGCAGGATATCATGGCAGCTGTGAAGCAGACGGAACAGGGAGCCTATCTGACATTGGATCCGGATGAAACACGAAAAATACTGGCGTCCACAGAAAAGGAAATCAAAAAGCTGGAGGATGCAGGACAGACGCCGATTATTATTACCTCGCCGATCGTTCGTATGTATTATAAGAAATTGACAAGTGATTATTTCAAAAATTTAATTGTGATATCTTATAATGAAATAGAGTCAAATGTAGAATTACAGTCAGTAGGGATGGTGACAATCGATGATAATTAAAAAATATCAGGGGACATCGGAAGCGGATGCAGTTCAGAAGGCAAAGGACGATCTGGGAAAAGATGCAGTAATCATGAATGTTAAGATGGTAAAGCAGAGGGGGCTGAGCCGGTTATTTAAAAAAAGTTATACTGAGGTAACGGCGGCAGTTGATGAACCGGAACACCGGAAGGAGGAATCGAAGTCGGCACGTCCACGCTCTTATTCGCAGGAGAGCACCCGTACCGACCGTGAATCAGAATCGATGAAAGAGGCTGCAGCAGCACAGGAAGTGGGCACTGTCCCACAGAAGCAGGTGGCGGATAAGACCTCTGCGATCGAGGAACGGCTGGATACTCTGGCACAGATGCTGGAGCGGCAGATTCAGGATCCAAAACAAGAGGAAATGGCATCGGAGGAGGAAAAGACCGCGGATCGTAATTCCAAGATCATAAAACTGGTTTATGATCAGTTGATCAATAATGAAGTCACCGAAGAGAATGCCAAAGAAATCCTAAATGAGATCGATAATAAACGGCAGAATCTCCAACTGGACGACCTGCTGGCGAGTGTTTACCAGAAGATTGTGTTGAAGCTTGGACAGATGAAAACGATTGAACTACCGGAAGAACATCCGAAGCTTGTGTTCTTTGTAGGTCCTACGGGGGTCGGAAAGACGACCACGATTGCAAAACTGGCATCCCGGTATAAGCTGGAAAAAGAATGCCGCCTGGCGATTATTACCGCCGATACTTATCGCGTGGCTGCGGTGGAACAGATTCGCACCTATGCCAATATCTTATCCGTTCCGATCGATGTGGTCTACAGTGCAGATGAACTGAAGCAGTCGATCGAGAAATATCAGGAATATGACCTGATTCTGATTGATACGGCTGGTCGATCTCACAAGAACGAGGAGCAGAAAGAGGATCTCAGACAACTGCTGGAGGTTGCCCGGGAATATGATCAGGAGATTTATCTGGTAGTGAGTGCTACAACGAAGTATCGGGATTTGGTAAAGATCACGCAGACCTATTCCGATATATCGAGCTATCGACTACTATTTACGAAGACAGATGAAACCGGGGCACTGGGAAACATATTGAATATTCGCATGTTAACGCAAGCTCCATTGTCCTATATGACATTTGGTCAGAATGTACCGGATGACATTAGTGAAACAGATGCACAGTATATTGCAAAGCAGTTGTTAGGAGGCAGTAAATGATGGATCAGGCAGAACAGCTAAGAAGAAGAGTCCGGCAACAGGCTCAACACAGCGGTTCCACCAGAGTTATAGCTGTTACCAGTGGAAAGGGCGGCGTAGGTAAAACCAGCCTGTCCGTCAATCTGGCTATCCAACTGAGCAAAAGAGGAAAGCGGGTTGTAATCATTGATGCCGACTTTGGTCTGGCCAATGTAGAGATTATGCTTGGGATTCGCCCACAGTACACGATGTCCGACTTAATATACAATGATATGAATATTGATGATATTATCACCAGAGGTCCTTTAGATATCGGCTTTATCTCCGGCGGATCCGGAGTTCAGGATATGGTGAATCTGGATCGGGAACAGGTTCGGATGCTGATTTCAAAGCTTGTGCGTCTGGATACTCTGGCGGATGTGATCATTATTGACACCGGAGCAGGTATCTCCGATTCTGTTCTGCAGTTTGTATTAAGCAGTCCGGAGGTACTGATCGTAGCTACGCCGGAACCGACATCTATTACAGATGCGTATTCTCTGTTAAAGGCCGTAAACAGAAATAAGGATTTTTCCGCAAAGGATAAGAAAATCGAAATCGTAGCAAACCGGGTGGGAAATCAAGAAGAAGGCAAAGAGATTTATAATAAGCTGAATATTGTGTCTACAAAGTTCCTGAACATTCCTCTGGACTATTTGGGGGCGATACTGCAGGATGGCAATGCATCCAGATCCATTATTGAGCAAAAGCCAATCTCGCTCGCATTTCCGAATTCACCGGCCACAAAGTGTTATCAGGATATCTGCAACCGTCTGTTCGCATTTCAGGAACAGGAAGACGAGCCAAAGGAGGGAATCGCCAGTTTCTTTTTGAATTTTATTAAACAAAAGCACAGGAAACAGTAGTGGAAGATAATAGAGGATTACATATGAAGGATATTATATCTGTAGGAGATAAAGTAAATATGGAGCTCCTGGTAAACGGCCAGCCTATAGCAGACGAAACACGCCGGCGGGTTCTGACCTGTAAGGTCATGGATCTTCCGGAGACAAATCTGCTGAGAATCAGCATGCCGTTTCATGAAGGCCGGATCGTACCACTGGCAGTCGGTGACCAGTATCGACTGACGATTTATTCCCAGAAGGGAATCCATGGCAGTACATTTGTTGTCGTCAACCGACTGAAGGAGGGCAATCTGTTTATGGCAGATGTCGAGCTGAAAGGCCGGCTGGAACGGGTACAACGTCGGGAGTTTTTCCGCCATGACTGCCGCATGACTGCAAACTACCGTATGGTTATGATAAGCGAACTGGACGGAGACGACCTCCCGGATATACAGGAGAGTACGCAGGAGGATACGGACTGGAAAAAGTGCGTAATATTGGATATCAGTGGCGGTGGAGTCCGCATGGTGTCCGAGTATCAGGAAACATCAGGGGAAATGATGCAGATCCATTTTCCAATCGTATTAGACGGACAGGTCGAAGAGATCTATCAGTATGGGCATGTGATCACCTCACTACAGAATCCGATCAATCCACAGTTATATATACAGCGGATCCAGTTTGAAAAGATCGGTGAAAAAGAACGGGAACGCATTATCCGCTTCATTTTTGATGAGGAACGGAAACGAATCTCTAAGGAGAAGGGCTTGAATTGATGAAAAAAAATATTATGATAATAGATGACTCTGCACTTATGAGAAGAGTGTTATCTGATATAATTAATAAAACTGAACAATATCAGGTCACTTGTACTGCAGTAAATGGCAGGGACGGACTGGAGATTTTGAAGCAATCACCGCAGATCCACTTGGTATTTTTGGATATTTATATGCCGTATATGGGTGGCATCGATGTGCTAAAGGCTATGAAACGGCTGCATATCGATATTCCAACGATCGTGTTTAGTACTGTTGCAGAGCGTTCCAGTGCAGATACGATAGAAGCTCTGGAACTGGGGGCTGTCGACTTTTTAAAAAAGCCGGAAAATATATTGACGCATATGCAGGAGTTTCAGGATAAGGTATACCGGTTACTGGCTGTATTGGATGGATCGGATGAAGATGCCGGAGTAATTGTTCGTCAACGAACCGGAAAGAAGAAACATCTGCATGCTCCCGGACGGGGAAAGCTGGTTGCACTGGCTTGTTCCACCGGAGGACCGAGAGCATTGCAGGAAGTTGTACCATATCTTCCGGACAATCTGGATGCACCGGTACTGATTGTTCAACATATGCCGGAAGGCTTTACGGCATCTTTGGCAAACAGACTGAATGATATCAGTGACATACCGGTAAAAGAGGCTGCTGACGGTGATATCCTGCAGAACGGACATGTCTACATAGCGAAGGGTGGCAGTCATCTGCGCATCGCACAAGAGAAAGGACAGCATCGAATCGTACTCGGTAAGGATGATCCGGTAAACGGATTACGACCATATGCAGACTATATGTATGAGAGTCTGATCCGATCCGGTTATGATGAGATCATATGTGTGGTTTTAACCGGTATGGGTGCGGATGGCAGTAAAGGGATCGAGAAGCTTAGCCGGGCGAAGAATGTCCATGTGATCAGTCAGGACCGGGAAACATCTACGGTATATGGTATGCCGAAGATGGTAGCACAATCGGGCTTATCCGATGAGATCGTACCACTTGATAAAATAGCAAAAGCAATCATTAATAATACGGGGGTGTGTTAAATGGATTTAAGTCAATATCTGGAGATATTTATTGATGAGACAAAGGAACACTTGCAGACCTTAAATGATCAGGTTTTGATCATGGAACAGGATCCTGAGAATATTGATACGGTGAATGAAATATTCCGGGCAGCTCATTCCTTAAAAGGTATGGCAGGAACCATGGGCTTCAAGCGGATGCAGCGACTGACCCATGATATGGAAAATGTATTCTCGGAGATACGAAACGGCAAGATGTCCGTAACACCGGATATCGTGGATATCGTATTCAAATGCCTGGATGCGCTGGAAGGTTATCTGGCAAATATTCAGGAAACCGCAGATGAAGGAACCGAAGATAACGAAGAAATTATAGAGCTTCTGAATGCAGCCTTAAACGGTAGTGCCAAGACAGAGGAACCGGCACCTGCAGCAATGGCACCTGCTCCGACCGAGGTCGCACCGCAGGCAGAGACCGGTGACAAACGGAAGTTTTTACAGCTCCCGATTGCAGACTTTGAAGCAAATGCCATGAAAGAAGCCTTGGAAAAGGGACTGAACGTATATGGTGTAACCGTATATATTCAGGAAACCTGTATTCTGAAGGCAGCCAGAGCCTTTCTGGTATTCAAGGGTGTAGAGGCCATCGGTGAGATTATAAAGTCAGAACCAAGCGTGCAGGATATCGAGGATGAGAAGTTTGATTTTGACTTCAGCATGTTCATCATTTCGGATAAGCCGATTGAGCAGGTACAGAAGACGATCGGAAATGTATCTGAAATCAAGGAAGTTGTTCTGGAACCATTTACACCGGAGACGATAAAGGAGCATGAGGTACCGGAGACTGCACCGGCTACCACTGCCGAAGCGGCAGTTACAACCGAGGAGAAGAAGGAAGCTCCACAGAGTGCGGCAGCGGACAAGAAGAAGCCGGACGCAAAGAAAAAGCCGGTAGTGAATCGATCCGTGCGTGTTGATATCGAGAAGCTGGATGACCTGATGAATCTGGTCAGCGAGTTGATCATAGCGAAGAACGGACTAGTATCAGCCAGTGAGAACGAAGAGGGCAGTCAGAGTCAGCAGTTCAACGAACAGATTGAATATCTGGAACGGATCACAACCAATCTGCACGAATCGGTTATGAAGGTTCGTATGGTGCCGATCGAAAGTGTTGTAAATCGGTTCCCTAGAATGATCCGGGATCTGTCCAAGAAGCTGAACAAAGAGATGGAGCTGATCATGACGGGTGAAGAAACCGAGCTGGATCGAACCGTTATCGATGAGATCGGAGATCCGTTGATGCATATGTTGCGGAATGCTGCAGATCATGGACTGGAACCGACACTGGACCGTATCAAGAAGGGAAAACCACAGGTAGGAACGGTCCGGTTAAATGCATATCAGGATGGTAATAATGTTACGATCGAGGTTTCCGATGACGGTGCCGGTATCGATGTTGAGAAGGTAAAGGCATCTGCAATCCGAAAGGGTACGGTTACAGAAGAACAGGCAGAGATGATGTCAGATAAAGAAGTAATCGATCTGTTGTTCCAGCCGGCGTTCTCTACTTCCGAAAAGGTATCGGATATATCGGGAAGAGGCGTTGGACTGGATGTTGTAAAGAGTAAGATCGAAGGACTGGGCGGTGATGTTGAAGTTCACTCTGTACTGGGTGAAGGAACAACCTTTACGGTTCGTCTGCCATTAACACTGGCAATTATTCAGGCTCTTATGGTAGAGGTTCGGGATGAGAAGTATGCGATTCCGTTGAACTCTATCGTAACGGTTGAGGATATTCCGGCTACAGATATTAAGCTGATTCAGAATAAAGAGGTTATCAATCTGCGTGGTACCGTTATCCCTCTGATACGGCTGGATCAGATTCTGGATATGGAACCACAGGAAGAGGATCCGGAGAGCATGGTCGTAGTTATTGTGAAGAAGGGCGACAAGCAGGCAGGTCTGGTAATCGACAACCTGATCGGACAGCAGGAGATTGTCATCAAACCATTAGGTAAATATATTTACATCCATAAGATGTTTAGTGGTGCAACGATTCTGGGTGATGGAGAAGTAGCACTCATCCTGGATGCAAACACTTTGGTATAGGAGGGACGAGATATGGCAGAGTTAGAAAACATAGATGAGAAACAGTACATAGTAGCCAAGCTGGGTTCCGAGCAATACGGAATCGATATTGCTTATGTCGACAACATTGTACGTATGCAGAAGATTACCAGAGTACCGAAAACACAGCCTTATTTTCTGGGCGTTATCAACCTCCGTGGCGAGATTATTCCGGTTATGAGTATGCGTCAGAAGCTGGAGATGGGGGATGATGAGATTACAAATACCACCCGTATTATTATCATCAAGCCGGAGCAGAGTGCGTCGCTCGGTCTGCTGGTAGATGAGGTACGGGAAGTCGTTACGCTGTCAGAGGATGATGTGGAAAAGGTATCCTATGACAATGGAAGAGAGGATACAAATTTCTTTGTAACAGGGGTAGGAAAGTATAAGGATACATTGATTTCGCTTGTAAATATAAGCGGAATTATATCCGACTAACGAAGAGAGGTGCGGCTTATGGAACATATGGACGACATGGAACTGGATGTACTCAGGGAAATCGGAACGATAGGTGCAGGAAATGCAACAACCTCTTTGTCTGTCCTGTTAGATTCCAAGTTGTCGATGAAGATACCCAAGGTATCGTTTATGAGCTTTGATGACTTCGTAGAAAGTATTGGCGGTGCAGAAAATGTAATCGCCGGTGTTATGAGCAATATAACAGGTGGAATAGATGGATTTATATTGTTTGCTATGGATATGCGGGATGCTCATCGGTTAGTAAATCGTCTGCAGGGAGAAGAACTGTCCAATGTGGATCTGTTTGATGACATGGATTTATCGGCAGTGAAGGAGATTGGCAATATACTGATCAGTTCTTATTTATCATCGATTGAAACGCTGACCGGGATTCACATCCGTCCATCTACCCCGATGCTCTCAATCGATATGGCAGGTGCGATTTTAAGCTTTCCTGCGATCGTGAATAGCCGGGAACATGATGATGTACTACAGATTGAATCACAGTTTGAGGGAGAAGATCTGTCGATAGAAGGTCATATTATGATGATTGCAGATACCGAGTCTTATATGATTATTCGACAAAAGCTGGGGATATAGAAACGTATGGATTCTATTATAAAAGTTCGGATGGCAGACTATGCGCTATGTAGTGTGCCTCAGAAGATCACGACAATTGGATTAGGCTCCTGTGTAGGAATCGTGCTGTATGATCAGGGAAACAAGATCTGCGGCATGCTACATGCAATGTTGCCGGATAGTACCAGAATTCGGAACAACAGTAACCGATCGAAGTTTGTAGATACCGGTATGGAAGATCTGCTGGCAGAACTTCTTCAGGCCGGTGCCAGGAGAAGAAGTCTGGCAGCAAAGATGGCCGGTGGTGCTAAGATGTTTGATTTTACGGATGACGAAAATGACATTACGAGTATTGGCTATCAGAATGTTCAGGCTGCCAGACAGATATTGAAGCAGTTGGGAATTCCTCTGATCGCAGAGGATACCGGTCAGAACTATGGTCGAACGATCGTATTTGATCCGGAGAATGCAAGTCTGGAAATAAAGGCGGTCGGACAGGATATACAGATTATATGATTCCGTTTGGAATAGAAAGGAACAGCAATGAAGCTACGATGGTTACGTCCGTTTGTGGTATTAGTAGCAGCACTCATTGTGCTGATCAGTAATATTGTATCAAAGCGACCAATGCTATCTTCTTTGCTTTGGTTGCTGGCGGCGATAGTTGTATTTTATATCATAGGAAGTATCTGTACGCGGGTCATACAGCGAGTGATGGCTGCAGCAAATGAGGCCAAACAGCAGGCAGAAGAGACTGCGAAGACACAGACAGACAATGCAGATGATTCAGAGCAGGAAGCAGCAGGAGAAGGTAAGTAAGACAAGAGGTACTGAATATGGAGGAAACAAGACGGGATAAACTCTGGAGTGCCTATGCAAAGAAACGGGATCCGGAGACAAGGGAAGCGTTAATAATGGAATATGTCCCTCTGGTAAAGGTGGTATCCGGAAGACTAAGTATGTATCTGGGATATACAGTAGAATACGATGATCTGGTCAGCTATGGAATCTTCGGATTGATTGATGCGATCGATAAGTTTGATTATGGTAAAGGGATTAAGTTTGAAACCTATGCCAGCCTGCGAATCCGGGGTTCAATCTTGGATCAGATTCGTAAGATGGACTGGATTCCGAGATCGGTCAGACAGAAGCAGAAGCAAATGGATGCCGCTATATCAAAGATTGAAGCAGACGAGAACCGGGTTGCAACCGATGACGAGGTTGCAAACGAGCTGGGAATCTCGATCGATGAATATTATAACTGGCAGGGACAGACCAAGGTTACCAACATTGCTTCTATCGATGAATTCGTGGATCAGGGAATCGAGGTAAAGGCATTTGATCCTCGAAAGTATGGAAAGATGGAACCGGAGCAGGCCTATGAACAGGAAGAGGTTAAGAAGATTCTGGCACAGTCACTGGAGAATCTGACCGAAAAAGAACGTATGGTGGTAGTGCTATATTACTATGAGGAACTTACACTAAAAGAAATCAGCAAGGTACTGGATGTTTCCGAGTCCAGAGTCTCACAGCTCCATACGAAAGCACTTCAAAAGATGAAAAAGGTACTGGGAATACATTATGAAATATTAATGGGATAAGGAGCTGCTTATGGCAAAAAGAAATGGATTCTTTCGTTTGCAAATAGAAGATAACGGTATATATCTGCAACTGTTTCCCCCGGTTGAGGGTGGAGATCCGGTTCAGATATCGGAGGTTATGGACTATTTAAATCGGATAAAAATAACCGATTATAATCTGAATCTTTTGAATCAGACGTTGCATAACCTGCAGAAGCCGGTTAGTATAAAACTGTCAAATGAGCCATGTGCAAATGTATCGGAGATGTCGAAGGTTCAGATCAGCCCGGATCGTATGATTGCTACGATTCGCCTGTATCCTCCGTCAAACAGAGGAAAACTGTTTACCAGAGAGAATCTGATCGGAGAACTGACGCATGTGAATATACGCTTCGGCATCCTTGAAAAAGTCGTTCAGATACTGGTAGAGACTCCGGTTTACTGCCATGACATTATAATTGCTAAGGGAAAGCCGGCGGTGGAAGGATCGGATGCCAGAATCGAATATCATTTTGACACACATCCGCTGTCAAAGCCAACATTAAATGAAGACGGTACGGTAGACTTTCATCAGTTGAATATCTTCACACCGGTAACCAAGGATCAGCTTCTTGCCACGCTGACACCGGAGCAGTCGGGTGAAGACGGCATTGACGTTATGGGAAATCGAGTCCCGCCGAAAAAGGTTCATAAGGCGATGCTGAAATGTGGTAAGAATATCCGCTTTTCGGAGGACCATCTACAGATGTTCAGTGAAGTGAACGGCGATGTCAAGCTGGAGGGCGATACGGTCTTTGTGTCCGGTGCGTACACGGTTCCGGCTGATGTCGATACCTCGACCGGTGATATTGTATACGAAGGAGATGTCATAGTAAACGGTAATGTCCGAACCGGATTTCGGATTCAGGCGAAGGGAGATATTCAGGTTAAAGGCGTTGTAGAAGGAGCAGATCTGAATGCCGGCGGAAATATTGTCCTGTCTCGAGGAATTCAGGGGATGAACCGGGGGCATCTGGAAGCAAACGGGGATATCGTTACCCGATTCATCGAAAGTGCCAATGTAAAAGCAGGCGGTACGGTACGATCCGGTTCTATTCTGCACAGTAAGGTGGAGGCCGGCGATACGATCCTGTGTGAAGGCCGGAAGTCTTTTGCAATCGGAGGCAGCCTGAGTGCTCTCAATCAGATAGAAGTAAAGACCATCGGCAACCAGATGGGAACCATTACCACCATCAAGCTGGGTGTCGATGCGACTGTGCTGGAGGAACAGAAGGCATTGCAGAAGGAATATGAAGAGAATTCTGCTGCTATTGATAAATATATGCAGATTCTGTTGCTATTTAAGAAACGCTTATCCGAGGGTCAGACCATTCCACCGGATAAGGTAGCACTGGTTCGGGCAACCAGTGAAGAAAAGAAGCAGTTAGAAGCACGGCAGGAAGAATTAAAGGTACGAATCGAAGAAGTTCGGACTATGATCGAAGCCAATACCAGAGGACGATTGAAGGTGAGCGATACGATCTATCCGGGTGTACAGATTCAGATCGCTAACAGTCAGTATGTGGTAAAGAATGAGCAGAGGTACTGTCAGTTCTGTCTGCGAGATGGTGAGATCGTAGCAGACGGATATTAATAATAGTACAAGGAACGGAGGTTGATACTTATGATTCGACCGGTAGAGATGCAGATGATTCTGCCACAGGCAAATCAGGTAGGCATGCAGCAACATACAGAAAACCAGCATGCCGCTTTATTAAATGCACAGGGAACAACAGAACTGTCAAAAGAGGTTCAGCAACATTCGGAGATGGTGATTCATAAGGAAGATCCTGATCTGATGGAATACCGCTATGATGCAAAGGAACGTGGGAATAATACCTATGATGATTTCTATGCAAAAAAGCGGAAGAAGCGTAGGCCCTCAGGTGAGGAAGCAGAGGAACAATCGCAGAAGAAACCGGCGGAGGGCTGGGTGAATTTTGACATAAAGGTGTGACAGGAGAACGGCTATGATAGTGATAATATTAATGATAATCGGGATTATCTGCATCGTGGTAAGCTGTCTGCTGACAGGAAGAGAGCAGACCGGAACCACTGATAACGAAACAGAAGGACAGGTGAGTGCCAACCATATTACAGATGAATACGAATTAAATGAAGAGGAGGTTGCAATCCTGCAAAAAAAGGTGAGCGATAAGATATCGGCAGATGTCAATGATATCATATACAATGCGGATAATTCGTTATCAACCATGACAAACGAGAAAATGATGGCGTTGGGGGATTATGCGGTAACGGTGTGTGATGAAATCGAAAAGAATCATAAAGAGGTCATGTTCCTATACAGCATGCTGAATGATAAGGAAAAGGAACTGAAGGAACTGACCGCCGAAGCAGAACGCAAGGCTTCCGAACTGAAGAAGGTAAATGAACTGGCTCTGGACGGATATATCGGCAGTGATCCGGTACTGGAGGATACGGCGGAGGAGCCGGTAGAAGCGGCTACACCAAAGCAGGAGCCGAACCTTGAGGATATACCGGAACCGGAAGCAGATAACACCAATGAAATCATTCTTGAAATGAAACAAAACGGAATGAGTATCATGGAAATCGCCAGAGAACTGGGACTGGGTGTCGGCGAAGTAAAGCTGGTTGTAGATCTATATCAGGGAAAAGCAGGGACGACATTATGAAACGAAAGTATTATTTAAGAGGAATCGGAGTTGGAATCCTATTTGCAACAATTATACTGTTTGTAGCATATCGGGTATCCGGGGCAGGAACGCTTTCCGATGAAGAAATCATAAAACGGGCGGAAGAACTGGGGATGGTGCAGGAAGAATCCGTACTGGATAATCTGCAAAAACCGGCGGAAGAAGTAAAAAATACAGAGAATCCATCCACAAAGGACACGCATGCATCCGAAGCTTCTTCGACAGAGACAACGACGACGGAAGCACCAACCACAGAGGCAACCACGGAAGCAACTCGGCCTGCACGTACGGTTTCGTTTACCGTGGTAAGCGGTATGAATTCCTGGAATGTTGCGACGATCCTTCAGGATCAGGGAATCATCGCAGATGCCGGCGATTTTGACACCTATTTGGAGCAGAATGGGTATTCCTCCAGAATCGTGACCGGAGAATATACCGTGACAGAAGGAATGGATTATGATGCAATTGCAAAAATGATTACGGGAAATGAATAAAATTCTTGCATACATCCCGGTGATATGATAGAATGTCACTTGGTGTAAAAATAAACACTGGAACGGATGGTCTGTATGGTGCCATTGCTCATGGTAGTCAGACAATAGAAGTTCCGGGAAGAAGAAAACCATGGAGGTAAAAAAATGAGCGTTATTTCAATGAAGCAGTTACTGGAAGCAGGTGTACATTTCGGACACCAGACAAGAAGATGGAACCCTAAGATGGCTCCATACATCTACACAGAGAGAAATGGTATCTACATCATCGACTTGCAGAAGTCTGTAGGTAAGGTAGATGAGACCTATAATGCAGTTAAGGATTGTGTTGCAAATGGCGGTACTGTACTGTTCGTAGGAACAAAGAAGCAGGCACAGGAAGCAATCAAGACCGAAGCAGAGCGTTGTGGAATGTTCTATGTAAATGAGAGATGGTTAGGTGGTATGTTAACAAACTTCAAGACCATTCAGACTCGTATTGCGACTCTGAAGAAGTATGAAGCAATGGAAGCAGACGGAACTTTCGATGTACTTCCTAAGAAGGAAGTTATCCAGATCAAGAAAGAGATGGAAAAGTTAGAGAAAAATCTTGGCGGTATCAAGAACATGAAGAGTCTTCCGGATATGATTTTCGTAGTAGATCCTAGAAAGGAAAGAATCTGTATTCAGGAAGCACATACATTAGGTATTACACTGGCCGGTATCGTAGATACAAACTGTGATCCGGAAGAACTGGATTATGTAATCCCAGGTAATGATGATGCTATTCGTGCAGTAAAGCTGATCGTATCTAAGATGGCTGACGCTGTAATCGAAGCAAATCAGGGTGCTGACGCAGCTCCTGTGGAAGAGGCTGAGGCTGTAGCTGAGGAAGCAACCGAAGAGTAATTCGATCATGAAATCAAGAAGCCTTAGCCAGTACGACTAAGGCTTTTCTTAAGAAAGCAAGAATTATAAATGGAGGAAATGAAAATGGCTATTACAGCAGCAATGGTAAAAGAGTTAAGAGAAATGACCGGTGCAGGTATGATGGAGTGCAAGAAGGCACTGACTGAGACAGACGGTAATATAGAAGCAGCCGTTGACGTTCTGAAGAAGAGCGGTGCTGCAAAAGTAGAAAAGAAGGCAAGCAGAATTGCAGCAGAGGGTGTTGCTAAGGTCGCAGTTGATGGTAATACAGCAGTTGTTGTAGAAGTAAACTCAGAGACAGACTTCGTTGCTAAGAATGAAGTATTTCAGGATTTCGTACAGGATGTAGCAAATAAGGCACTGACTGTAGATGCTGAGAAGGCCGGAGACGGTGAGGATGTTTGCTCGATTCTTGGCATGAAGGCTGAGCTGGACGAGAAAACCTTAAAGATCGGCGAGAAGCTGTCTATCAGAAGATTCCAGAAGGTAACCGGTGATTGCGTAGCATCTTACATCCATGGCGGCGGAAGAATCGGTGTATTAGTAGCAGCCGATGGTGATTCTTCCGATGCAGCAAAGGAAGCTCTTACCAATGTAGCTATGCAGATCGCAGCTATGAATCCTCAGTATATCTGCAGAGCAGAGATTTCCGCAGATGAGATGGCTAAGTTAAAGGAAATCACCATTGACAGTGCATTAAATGATCCATTCTCACTGCCAAAGCCAATCTTACAGAATCTGCTGGATAAGGCAGTTGCAGGTGTATGGAGTGCAGAGGATGTTGCTGCATACAATGAGCATAAGAGCAATATGAACTATCTGCCAAACTTCCTTTCTAAGGAAGCAAAGGCTCAGTTAGCAGAGCTGGCTATGAATGACAAGGCTGCAATCCTTGAAAACAAGATCTTTACCGGCTTAGTAGAGGGACGTATTTCTAAGCAGGTGAAGGAAATCAGCCTTATGGATCAGGTATATGTTAAGGCAGAAGACGGAAAGCAGACAGTTGCTAAGTATCTCGAGTCCGTAAACAAGGCTCTTACAATCACAAAGTTCGTTCGTTTCGAAGTAGGTGAAGGTATGGAGAAGAAGAACGAAGACTTCGCTGCTGAGGTTGCTGCTCAGATGAATGCATAAGCAGATTAAAAACAGAATGCTATAGCTCATTGCTCCGGTTTTTATCCGATATTGATTGATAGAAACCGGAGCTTTTTTTGAGCATATTTCCTGATATTTTTGTCTCAAATCCCATATGCTCCCTTGAAATTCACTATAAAATGTGGGATAATTTTAGCATCAAACTATATATGGGGGCTGAAATCACATATGAATACAAGTAAGAACTGGGAAGACTATGATATAACAGACTATCACCGGTTAAGTTACATCGGAGATAATGTGAACGAAATCCTGACAATTCTTCTGAAGAATCTGAATGCCGGCGTTGGACTGTTTGAGGTTGGCGAAACGATTCGAGCATTATATTTGAATGATGCATTCTTTCGCTGTATTGGATACAGCAAGGAAACCTATGTACAGTATACAGAAGATATTTACGCAACCCTGTTTCCGGAAGATGTTGGTGGATTCGAGTCGGATATCCGGGAACATGCCCCCCATCAAGAGGATATCCATCATGTGATACGTGGATACAAAGAGGATGGCAACTGGGCCTGGTTTGAGGTTCAGGGAACTGCGATTGAGAATAAATTGGCAGAAAGTCCGATTTATCTTACGGTTCTTACTGATATTACTGCCGTACGTGAATGCGAAGCTCAGATCGAAGAGTTGAAGGTCGTGAATTCCCAACTCCTGTTAGAGCAGGAGCGGTATAAGATTCTGGAGGCGACCGCGCAGGGGCTGTTATTCGAGTATACGCCTCAGACAGACACCATGGTCTTTTCTTATAATTTACCGGGAAATAAAAAACGAAAAGAGTTAAAGAACTATAGTTCCTTTATGAAGCGATCCTCTATGGTTCACAGCAAGCACCAGACCGCATTCAAAAAGGCATTGCTTACCGCATGTCTGAGCGAGACAGAGGATACGTTGGAATATCTGTCTTCCGTATCCGGTGGCGGATATCGCTGGCATCGTACCTATTATAAGAGTGTATTGGGACCGGATGGCAAGGTGATGAGCGTGATCGGTCGGATCGAGGATATCCACGATGATAAGATGAAACAGGAAATGTTGCATTACCGGGCAGACCGGGATGGATTAACCAAACTCTATCGAAAAGAGACTGCATTTAACAAGATGCAGGAGTATGTAAATGATGCACCGGACAGCGAGTTCTACCTGATTATTCTGGATCTGGATGATTTTAAGCAGATCAATGATAAGTACGGTCATCAGTATGGGGATAAGGTGTTAAAGAAGATGGCAGATAAACTCAGCGCCGTCTTTGATGAAAGCTGTATTCTCGGTCGCTTTGGCGGTGATGAATTCTTAGTATTGACCAAAAACATGCCGTGTGAGGAGATAACGGAACGATTAGAACAGATAAAGGGTACCGTTCGTTTTTGCGCCGGTATCGTGCCATGGAAAAATAACGAGGATATCCATGTGACCTTTGATCGCGCCGATCAGGCGATGTACCATGTAAAGATGAAAGATAAGAACGGGATCCATATAGTGATGGATTAGGAAATGAAAGCGGAGGCGGTCCGTATGGGAAAGCTGGATCTAAATAAAAAGAAGAAGCGGGATTCCTTGTTTGATACAGCCTTTCAACTGTTCATGACCAAGGGGATTCACAAAACCTCCATCTCGGATATTGTGAATCAGGCGGGAGTGGCAAAAGGAACATTTTATCTATATTTTAAGGATAAGTATGATATTCATAATAAACTGATTTCCCATAAATCGAGCCAGCTGTTTGAACAGGCAGTGGATGAGTTTCAGAAGCTTAAGAATCCACCGGAAACGCTGGAAGAGCAGTTATTGTTTTTTGTTGACAGCATTGTGAATCAGTTAACAGCAAATCCCAACCTGCTGCGGTTTATTTCGAAGAATCTGAGTTGGGGAATCTTTAAGACGGCACTGTCTTCCCCGGTTTATGAAGAGGATGTGAACTTCCGGGAGGTATATGATGATATGCTGTTAACCTCGCCGGTAAAGTATAAAGAGCCGGAGATTATGCTGTTTTTGATCGTGGAACTGGTAAGCTCTACCTGTTACAGCGCAATCCTTTACAGCGAGCCGGTTGATATGACACATATGAAGCCATATCTTTATCAGTCTATTCGAAAGATTATGGAAGCACACCGGATTGGGTGAGGCATTACGCCTCACCCTTTTCCGTTCCCCGCATGGTCTTTACATTCATACCATTGATCTCTACATGATCATCTACAGTTATGACAAAGCATTGCCTTCCATTGATGAACTGCGTCTGGATCAGATCTGTACGATCTGAGTTTACCTTGATAATGATATCCGGGGTTTCGATACTCAGCTTCTTGGTATTTGTCAGGTTAGAAGCAACAAATGCTGTCCGTGGTCCTGCAATTTCTTCGTAGGTGTGATCAAACTCCTGCAGATCATTACTCGGTACGCCGCTGATTTCCAGCAAATTTTTCATCTCATGCTTACTCAGCGTCAATGGATCCGGGTTGTTCTTCGTCTCCGCAATCATTTCATTCAGATTCTCATGGATTGCAGATACAACTTCATAGTCCGCTTCCTCACCCAATGTATTCATAATAATCGACTGGAAGGTTTCCTTTTGGCTGACCGGAGTCATAGGTGTCACACTGCCCAGAACCTGTTCGATCAGCTCCGGATGGGAATCCTCCGGATTTTTCGTATAATATAAAACATTATGAATGTCGGAGCCGCGATCATTGAAAGCAGGGAAAAGGAAGCCTTTCATCGGTGCTTCTACAACCCAGTCTCGGTTCCGTTCCCCAATCGAGTTGGTATCATATAGATACGACAGCCCGCCTTTGCTGCGGTTGACCGGACAAATGCTGCAGAGAATGAAGGAATACACCTCATCGGAAGCATCATACATCTCGGTTCCGTCGGTTGCCTTTCCCGGTACATCGTAGGCTCCATATACCAGGATAATATAATAGTTCTCAGGATAGTCAAAGCCGGCGATCACTTTGTCATAAAAGGCTTCGTTTAAAGTGGCATCCTTCAGCTCACTGGCACGAAGCTTCATCAGAAGATCCTGCGTGCCTCCTTCCATTTCCTGCTGCGTCGGGAACTCCATATTCAGCAGATTCTTGCCAATCGTACCGGACAAGGTCGCCTTAAACAAATCATCATATTTCAGGGCTTCATCCTTTGCGAGAGAGAGGAAGGCCTCCTGCATCATACAGACCTTTTCCTTCTGATAATCAACATAGCATCCGCAGATTCGAGAGATACAGGAGGATTCCTGTGTAAACAACTTCCGTATCTCCAGGGTTTCTTTTTTATTCATAGGTATATCTCCATCCTTTACCATTCTATATCTCTTATCCTAGCATAATTTTGCGGATGTCACAAGGTCGGAGGCATACCCCCCGATGAATCGTAAGACCGGTCGTTCATCGCAAAATACCGACCGTTTGTCGAATCACCTATATATTTTGAAAAAATGTGTTATAATAATATCCGATGGTACATCAACTATAATCGGAACAGACCATGGAGGTTACATATGAAAGACATTGCCAGTATTAAAACAAGTAAGAACTATACGACAGAAGAGCTGTATCAGGAGATCAAGGACTGTAGCTTTACTGCCGGAAAGCCGGAATACAAGGAAGTGGGAATCTTAAAAAGCATCAAGCTTCCTGCTGTCGGACGTTACTGTATCAAGATCCTTGCGGGCGGTAAGAAGATTCAGTTGACGATCAATGAGGATGTGGCTCAGACCGAGACTTTTATTGCAAATTCTATGATCAGCAGCAAGCTGGGAATTTTCTCTAAGGCCTTGGACAAGGATAAAAAGCCATCGCAGGAACTGCTGGTAAAGACGACAGAGGAGCTAAAGGGATTCCTCGGATTATAAAAGAAGATAACGAATATGCCCCGGTTGGTGGAAGCACCTTCCGAGGCATTTTTAAATTGCTTGAATGCAGGATATGATTATGATAATATAGAAATGATGTAAATTAAGCAATTTATAGAATAAATTCAAAGGAGATAAGAACATGAGTAAAAAACCAGTTGTATTGATGGTACTTGACGGATATGGCTTAAGTGACAATCCGAAAGGAAATGCCGTTGCTATGGCACAGACTCCGGTTATGGACAAATTGATGAAGGAATGTCCATTTGTAAAGGGAAATGCTTCTGGTCTGGCAGTTGGTCTGCCGGATGGTCAGATGGGTAATTCTGAGGTTGGCCATATGAATATCGGTGCCGGACGAATTATATATCAGGAACTGACAAAGATCACAAAGTCGATTCAGGATGGAGACTTCTTCCAGAATCCGGAGCTGCTTCGTGCTATTGAAAATGTTAAAAAGAACAATTCCGACCTACATCTGTGGGGACTGTTATCCGATGGCGGTGTACACAGTCATATTACACATTTATACGGTTTATTGGAACTGTGCAAGCGTCAGGGCATTGAAAATGTATATGTACATGCATTTCTGGACGGCCGTGATACACCACCGGCATCCGGCAAGGACTATGTTGCAGCACTGGATGCGAAGATGAAGGAACTTGGTGTTGGTAAGATTGCATCTCTGTCCGGACGTTACTATGCAATGGATCGTGATAACCGTTGGGATCGTGTAGAAAAGGCATATGCTTCTTTAGTATATGGTGAAGGCGAGAAGGCTACCGATGCAGTTCAGGCAATGGCAGATTCTTATGCAAAGGATGTAACGGATGAATTCGTACTGCCAACCGTGATTGTAGATGAGGCCGGTCAGCCGTTATCTCTGGTAAAGGCAAATGATTCTGTGATCTTCTTTAACTTCCGTCCGGATCGTGCAAGAGAGATTACCCGTTCCTTCTGTGATAAGGACTTTAGCGGCTTTGAGCGGAAGAACGGTTTCCTGCCATTAACCTATGTATGCTTTACAGATTACGATGAAACGATCGAGAATAAATATGTAGCATTTAAGAAGGAATGCATCACCAACACATTTGGTGCTTATCTGGCAGCAAACGGTAAGAAGCAGCTTCGTCTGGCAGAGACCGAAAAGTATGCACATGTTACTTTCTTCTTTAATGGTGGCGTAGAAGAGCCAAATCCGGATGAAGAGCGGATTCTTGTAAAATCACCGGCCGTTGCGACCTATGATCTGCAGCCGGAGATGAGTGCACCGGAGGTCGGAAAGCACCTGGTGGAGGCCATCACCTCTGATAAGTATGATGTTATCATCATCAACTTTGCAAATCCGGACATGGTAGGTCATACCGGTGTGATCCCGGCAGCCGTAAAGGGTGTTGAGACCGTTGACAAGTGTGTAGGCGATGCAGTTGAAGCTGTAAAGAAGATGGATGGTGTTCTGTTCATCTGTGCAGATCACGGTAATGCAGAGAAGATGATTGATTATGAGACAGGCAAGCCACATACAGCTCATACAACGAATCCGGTTCCGTTTATTTTATATAACTATGATCCGGCTTATACCTTACGTGAGGGCGGATGTCTGGCAGATATCGCACCAACCTTATTAGAGGTTATGGGACTGCCGCAGCCGGCAGAGATGACCGGTCAGTCGTTATTGGTAAAGAAGAACTAAGCACCTTATTTTGACAGGCTCTTGCACGAAAGTGTGAATAAGAGCCTGTTTTTTTGCGTATACTTCGTATTAGTTTCATAATACAGGAGGAATGGAAGATGCGTGAAGTAAAGATTCTGGATGTACATGCCAGAGAGATACTTGACTCCAGAGGCAACCCGACGGTGGAGGTTGATGTGACGCTGGAATCCGGTGTGGTCGGAAGAGCACAGGTACCGTCCGGGGCTTCAACCGGCGAGCATGAGGCACTGGAGCTGCGGGATGGTGAAAAACGATATCAGGGGTTGGGCGTAGAGAATGCGGTAATGAATGTAAATACAAGAATTGCAGACCGAATCATTGGACTAAATGTATTCGAACAGGCTGAAATTGACCGTATTATGCTGGAGGCAGACGGAACGGAGAATAAATCCCGCTATGGTGCCAATGCAATTCTTGGCGTTTCTCTGGCGGTGGCAAAGGCTGCGGCTATGGAGCTGAAGCAGCCACTATACCGCTATATCGGTGGTGTCAATGCCAGAACGATACCAGTTCCCATGATGAACATACTCAACGGCGGAAAGCATGCAGACAATACGGTAGATCTACAGGAATTTATGATTGCACCCGTCGGTGCGGATTCGATTCATCAGGGCTTGCAGATGGCATGTGAAATCTATCAGGAGCTAAAGAAGCTGTTGAAAAAGCAGGGGTTGTCGACAGCAGTCGGAGACGAAGGCGGATTTGCTCCGGATCTTCCGTCTTCACAGGCTGTTTTAGACTATATTGTGGAAGCAATCACTGCGGCCGGCTATCGTCCGGGACAGGATGTCCGGATTGCCATTGATGCTGCTGCGTCCGAGTTGTATATTGATACACAGGATCTTTATTACTTTCCGGGAGAAAGCCAGATGGCAGGAAAGGATATCTTCCGAAATGCAGAAGAGATGGTTCAATACTATGAGGATCTGGTGGCACATTATCCCATTTACTCGATTGAGGATGGCTTAAACGAGAATGATATTCGTGGATGGAAGCTGTTAACCTATCGACTGGGTGACAAGGTTCAGCTCGTAGGCGATGATCTGTTTGTAACAAACACGAACCGTCTGGCAATGGGAATCGAAGCAAAGATTGCAAATTCCATTCTTATAAAATACAATCAGATCGGCACACTGACCGAAACCCTGAATGCGATTCATATGGCGGCGAGTGCAGGATATCGCACTGTCATATCTCATCGCTCCGGCGAAACAGAGGATAGCTTTATCGCAGATCTGGCTGTCGCTGTGAATGCCGGTCAGATCAAAACCGGCGCTCCGTGCAGATCGGATCGAACCGCAAAGTATAACCAGCTGTTACGCATTGAAGAAGAGCTTGGAAAAGTCTCGGTATATTCGTGGAATCTGTAGAAAACACTTGAAATACCTGCCATACTGTGATAAAATTTTCTCTAGTTGAGTTTTGAAGAACGGAGGTGTCAAGATGAAGCTTGCAATTACAATTGTATTTATGTTGATTTCTGTTGTCATGGCAGTTATTGTATTATCACAGGAAGGTAAGTCAAACGGTCTGTCAAGTTCCATTGGTGGTGGTTCTTCAGAGACGTATTGGAGTAAGAATAAAGGTCGATCAAAGGAAGCAAAGCTGGTAACAATTACCACGGTTTTAGCAGTTCTGTTCTTTGGAGTGGCATTATTTTTAGACCTGGGTATAATATAAACGCGGAAGCTGTTGTTTGATACAACAGCTTCTTCTTAGTTATACGGACTTTTCATATATGGAGGAAGCATGGACGAACAATATATCGAAAGAAAAAACAAAGTAAAGGATGTTATCTGCAGTCCGGAATATAAACCAATGAAGTATAAGGAACTGGCGTTTCTATTCCAGCTAAAGCCGGAGGACAAGCCAATATTATCACAGATTCTGAATGAATTGACCGAAGAGGGCGTGATCATGAAAACCCCCAGAGGAAAGTTTCAGAAGCTGGATAACGGACTGTTGTGCGGTACCTTTACCGGAAATAGCAGGGGCTTTGGCTTTGTTACGGTAGAAGGAGAGCCGGAAGACTATTTTATTCCGGAAAAGCAATGCGGATCAGCCTTTCATCAGGATACGGTGTTGATCCGGGTTACAAATGCATCTGCTATCGGTGGTCATCGGAAGGAAGCGGAGATCGTTAAGGTGTTGTCTCATGGGATTAAGGAACTGGTAGGCACCTATGATCCGGGCAAGGGCTTTGGCTTCGTGATACCGGATAATCAGAAGATCAATCAGGACATCTTTATTTCAAAGGCGTTATCAATGGGGGCTGTACGCGGACATAAGGTGGTTGTTCAGATCACAAACTATGGTGGGCATGGTCAGAAGCCGGAGGGACGGATTACCGAGATCATCGGTCATGTCAATGATCCGGGCACGGATATTATGTCGATTGTACGCGCCTATGATCTTCCGGTGGAGTTCACCGATATGGAGTTGCGGCAGGCGGAGCACACACCGGAGACGGTGGATTCAAAAGCCACTGCCGGCAGAAAGGATCTGCGTGACTGGCAGACCGTTACGATCGATGGAGAGGATGCTAAGGATCTGGACGATGCTGTTACACTTATCCGGTTGGAGCATGGCTATCGACTGGGTGTGCATATCGCAGATGTAACAGAATATGTGACAGAATACTCTCCACTGGATGAGGAGGCAAAGAAACGAGGGACCAGTGTTTATCTGGTTGACCGGGTGATCCCGATGCTTCCGCATAAGCTATCCAACGGAATCTGCTCTCTGAATCAGGGAACAGATCGACTGGCTTTGAGCTGTATTATGGATATCGATGAAAAAGGAAAGGTGATCCGTCATGAGATCACAGAATCGGTGATCCGGGTGGATCGACGCATGTCGTATACGGCTGTGAATCAGATATTGGAGGAACACAAGGAAGAAACTATGCAAGAGTATCAGGAACTGGTACCGATGTTTCGGCTCATGGAAGAGCTGGCAAAGAAACTGCGGGAACGCAGAGATAAACGTGGTTCCATAGATTTTGATTTTCCGGAGTCTAAGATCATACTGGATGAAAAGGGAAAACCGGTTGACATCCGTCCATATGAGCGATTGACTGCAAATAAAATTATTGAAGACTTCATGCTGATTGCGAACGAAACGGTAGCAGAGGACTACTTCTGGCAGGAGCTTCCATTTGTCTATCGCACTCATGAGGCACCGGATCCGGAGAAGATCAAGCGATTAAGCATCCTGATTTCAAACTTCGGATACTACTTTAAGAGCAATCCGGACAGCATTCATCCGAAGGAATTCCAGAAGCTACTGGCATCCATTGCAGATTCTCCGGAAGAGGCTATGATCAGCCGTCTGACCTTGCGTTCTATGAAACAGGCACGCTACAGCACCGTATGCTCCGGTCACTTTGGACTGTCAACGCAGTATTACTGTCACTTTACCTCACCGATCCGACGGTATCCGGATCTACAGATACACAGAATCATAAAGGAAAATCTGCATGGTTGTCTGAATGAAAAGCGGATTCAGCATTATGAGAAGCTGCTTCCAAAGATTTCTGAGGACTGTTCAAAGCTGGAACGCAGAGCGGATGAAGCGGAACGTGAGGTTGAAAAGCTGAAAAAGGTACAGTATATGTCACGGCGGATCGGAGAGGTCTATACGGGTGTTATCTCCGGAATCAGCGCATGGGGGATGTATGTGGAGCTTCCGAATACCGTAGAAGGTCTGGTGCATGTGACGAATATGGTAGATGATTATTACTACTATGATGAGGAAAAATATGCTATGATAGGAAAGGACTTCGGTCGCAGCTATACGCTGGGGCAGAAGGTCACGATCATGGTAAAAGCAACAGATCCTATGACAAAGACGATCGATTTTCTACTGATTCAGCCGGAAGAGGCGTCATCGCCGGAAACAGAATAAGGACAGGCAGGAGGATAGCACTATGGCAAAGGAAAAAGGCAGCCGCCTGATTGCAAATAATAAGAAAGCGTATTATGATTATTTTATAGAAGATACCTACGAGGCCGGTATTTCACTGGCAGGAACAGAGGTAAAGTCACTCCGTATGGGGCACTGTAGTATCAAAGAAGCGTTCGTGGGCATTGATAATGGTGAGGTGTATATCTACCATATGCATATTACCCCTTACGAGAAGGGAAATATATTTAACAAGGATCCATTGCGTACCCGGAAGCTTTTGCTTCATAAGTCTGAAATCAACAAGCTAATGGGACAGTCAAAGGAAAAGGGATATACCATTGTTCCGCTGAAGGTATACTTCAAAGATAGTCTGGTCAAGGTAGAGATCGGGCTGGCACGCGGAAAGAAACTCTATGATAAACGACAGGACATCGCAAAGAAGGATCAGAAACGAGAAGCGGAGAAGGAATTTAAAATCCGCAATCTCCAGTAAAGGAGGCATAGAATATGAGTACTGGACAGAAGAAGAAAAAGAAGAAGAGAACGCGTCAGCAGGAGCTGCAGCGTAAGAGAAGCATCCGCAATCTGCTATGGATACTGGCCGGATGTATCATACTGGGCGGCGGTATCGGATTCTTTGCCGGACGCTACTGGCTGTATCCGAACTATGAAGAATCAAAAGGTGTATCTGCGACTGCAGATGACACGCAGAATCAATCAGAAAAGAACAATCAGGAGCTTCAGGATCTGAATCGGCAGCTCAATCAATCCGATTTCGGTGACGATTCCGAATCGAATTTGGGAGAATAAAAAACATTTGACAAAGGTAGGATTTGGTGTATATTATGATGTAAGTGTCAGAGCATGATCTGACACTTAGCATATATAGATTCGTCTGATACCATACACTCAGAACCTGATCGAACAGGATCAGGAGTTATCCGGGGTTGTACTGGTTTCGACGGGGGTTTTGAAATTATAGAAGCCATTCGTGGACCAGAGCCACGTTAAAAGCTGGAAATCTAAATATAAACGCAGACGAAAAATTTGCATTAGCTGCCTAAGGGCGGCAGTCGGCCTCGGATCTCCCGTAGTCTGAGTTCACCGGCTTCATCCATGCGGGGCACTCATTTGCTTAAGCTTTGCGGCAGATGAAGATTCATGAAGCTACTGATGTCCATCGCCCGTTCGTAGGCAGTGGACAGAGGGAATGAATGTATGCGGACTGTAATGGGAGAAACTATTTTGGAAGGGCCTTCGGACGCGGGTTCGATTCCCGCCAGCTCCACTATTTGTGGTAAGGAGGGACCCAACGAAGTTGGGAGGATTCCTTATCACGCAGGCAGACGCCGGTGAACGGAGTTCGCCTTTTAATGCGTCTGCTCCACTACTTGCACTAAGTTGTGACGGAGATTTTCAAATCTCTGGAAATGATTTAAAAAAGCGTTGACACACATGACAACATTTGATATTATTTATCAAGTGATTCAATATTCCATGAGGGAGTAGTTAGCGCGAAAGTGTGGTTTGTCAACATTCTGATTATAATAGAGAGTATAATCTGGCAAATCTTAAATAATGAGACTCATGTATATCGATTAACCGCCGGTATCTACACACTGGCAGATGGTTGATATACATGAGCCTTTTTTTATCTGGATACCGGTGATCGCAGATGTTTCGGCTGGCAATACTGTTGTGGAGAATGAAAAGGAGAAAGCCATGGAAAATTTTATTAACAACGCCCCATTTGCACTTGTTGTTTTGTTCCTTGTCATAGGGTTCGTACTGCTTATTAAAGGTGCAGACTTCTTTGTGGAAGGAAGCTCCAGTGTGGCAAAGAGACTGCATGTTCCGTCTATCATTATCGGACTGACAATCGTTGCAATGGGGACATCCCTTCCGGAGACAGCGGTGAGTGTATCCGCTTCGATTGTAGGCAATAATGAACTTGCGGTAAGTAATGTCGTGGGCTCCAACATCTTCAATCTGATGGTTGTGATTGGTGTGTGTGCGATGATAGCAACGGTAAATGTTGCAAAGGAAACAATAAAGCGGGATATCCCACTTTCCCTTATCTGTGCGGGACTTTTATTACTTCTGGGAATCGTCGGTCTGGGCGATAAATCAAATATGACACTGGGACATCTTGATGGTGTAATATTCATTGCAGTCTTTGCAGGGTACATTTTCTACATGATTAGGATTGCATTAAAAGCAAGCAAAGAAGGCAAAAAGGTGGAGATTGAAGGCGGTTCGGATGAAGAGATTAAGGTGCGTTCAGTGCCGATCAGTATCCTTTTCATCATCGGCGGAGCGGCTGCGATTGCCATCGGCGGAGATATAACTGTAGACGCTGCATCAAGGATCGCAAGTGATCTTGGAATGAGTCAGACCCTGATCGGACTGACGATTGTTTCCATAGGAACATCACTTCCGGAGCTTGTAACCTCTATAGTGGCAGCCAGAAAGAATGAGGTTGATATGGCACTCGGTAATGCCATCGGCTCCAATGTGTTTAACATCCTTATGGTACTCGGTATCGCATCTGCGATCAGCCCAATCAGTATCATTACAGAGAATATTATTGATCTGTGTGTATTGATCGGATTTACAATCTGTGTATGGATATTTGCAGGAACCAAGAAGAAGATTGGAAGAATCGAGGGACTTGTAATGGTTGCACTTTATGCCGCATATGCGGTTTATATTATAATAAGATAAATGGAGCAGAAGACACATGCTATTATTTTTCAAAGTATTTTTAACGGAATTTATAGCAGAAATGGGAGATAAAACGCAGCTTATGCTGATTGCACTTACATCTAAATATAAGTTGAAGGATATTATATTGGGAACGGCCGCTGCAATTCTTGTACTGAATGGACTGGCTGTTCTTGCAGGCGGGCTTGTGAGTGAATTTATTCCGGACTGGCTCATTAAGGCCACTGCAGCACTGGCATTTCTGTATTTTGCAGCATCCACGATCGCCGGTGATGATGACGATGAAGAGGAAGAAGAGGGAAAATCAAAGATTAAATTCGCACCTCTGGCAGTCTTCTGTACATTCTTTGTAGCAGAGCTTGGCGATAAGACACAGTTGACCGCTATCACATTTGGTGCAAACGAGGGGATGGGAGCAGCACTGATTGTATGGCTTGGCTGTTCTCTGGGACTTTTTGCAGCAGACATTCTCGGAATGCTGGTAGGGTATCTGTTAAAGAGTAAGGTGCCGGAAGGATTGCTAAATACACTGGCATTCGCAATATTCTCTGTGTTTGGTGTATACACACTTTATCAGGGGCTTAAACTGATCAATACAGGCATTCAGACAATTCCGGTGATTCCGATACTAATAGTGGCTGCGGTAGTTTTTGCAGGGATATGTATCTGGCTTTTTATAAGAAGAAAGATTAAGAAATAATGCAGAACCGGCATTGACTTCGTTTCGAATCTATCATACAATATATAAATAATCATACATACAATCATTATAAGAAATACATAGGAGATAGGATATGAAACGATTCATAAAGAAGATAACCGTAGCAGTATGTTTGGCTGGTCTGATGCTTTCTGCAACAGCCTGTGGAAAGAGTGATCCGGTAAAGGATGATCTGTATACCTATTTGACAGACATGTCTGATGCTCAGGCTCTTCAGAAGGAAGCAATCGATGAGTATAATGCAAAGGTATCCGGTGAGGATGCGGATTCCCAGCAGCTCTTAACCGCATTAAATGATACGATTATTCCGAAGTATCAGGAATACTTAGATGCACTCGATGCAGTCGCACCGGAGACAGAAGAGGTGCAGGCTGTCAAGGCAGTATGTGTAGATGGTGCAAACAAGCAGATGGAAGCTTTACAGAAGGTGGCAGAGGCTATTACAGACTGCGATACCGATATGCTGAATGATGCGGATGATTTGATCACAGAGTCTGAGACGATCTTTGCAGACTACGAGTCGCAGGTGCAGGCGTTAGCCGGTGAACACGAGATCACTCTGACCGGTTCCGCAGCAGCCGCTACAACAGAGGCAGAATAATCACATATATCTTATATCTATGACAAGGGGTGTTCAGGCGGTGGCTTTGAATACCCCTTGTGCTTTCAGAAAGAAAGGGGGAGATCTGAATGGAATCCGTACAGAAACAAACACAAAACCCACAGCCGCAGGATCGCTGGATAATCGGAAATTATGAATTTGATAATCCTAAGGATGCCAGACAGGCTGAGAAAGAGCAACAAAATATCGATGCACTGAAGGCAAAGATTGACTTTACGAATCTGGCAGATATGCAGGAGCTTTATACACGGCTGGTAAAACGAAATGTCTTTCATACACCTGTCGGATATCAGTTTTTGAGTGAATTTCGGGAATATCTGGAGGAACAATTAAAATCAGAGCATCTTTCTTTACCATGTGTTCCGATTAATGGTTGTCCCAGTGTTGATTTATCGCAGTCCAATATCGTAAAAAATCTGAATGCGGAGCTTCAAACCCTGCGTGTTCGTCAGAAGCGGCACTATATAATCATAGGTGGCTGTATCGTATTGATTCTTGCCATGTTTGCCGTTGCGGTGTTAAATCCCAATACCGGCTATATCAATGCCGAGAACAAGGTGCTGAACAAATACGCTTCCTGGGAAGAAAGTCTGAATCAGCGAGAAGCTGTGATACGGGCAAAAGAGCAGGAACTGGGAATTCCATCCCCTGTTCTTGACGAGACAGAAGAATAATGAAATGGATTTCACACATTTAACATATTCCTCTGTTACACTGATAAAAAGAAAACCGCTGGGGGTATAATAATCATGGATAAGATTAAGATACTAGTCGTTGACGATGAGAGCAGAATGAGAAAGCTGGTAAAAGACTTTCTGGTACACAAGGATTTTCAGGTGTTAGAAGCCGGAGACGGCGAGGAGGCCCTGGATGTCTTTTTTGCCAACAAAGACATTGCACTGGTGATTCTTGATGTTATGATGCCAAAGATGGATGGCTGGCAGGTATGCAAGGAGATCCGCCAGTATTCCAAGGTGCCGATCATCATGTTAACCGCAAAGTCTGATGAACGGGATGAACTTCTGGGGTACAATCTGGGCATTGATGAGTATATTACAAAACCATTTAGTCCTAAGATCCTGGTCGCCCGTGTAGAAGCTGTACTGCGTCGTACCAGCAACCTGCAGGCAGAGGATGTGATACGGGCAGGCGGCATCGAAATGGATGTCAATGCCCATCAGGTAAAGATCGATGGCGAACCGATTGAGCTTAGTTTCAAGGAATTCGAGCTTTTACACTACTTTGTGGTGAATCAGGGAGTTGCATTATCCAGAGAAAAGATCCTGAACAATGTATGGAATTATGATTATTTCGGAGATGCAAGAACCATTGATACCCATGTGAAGAAGCTGAGAAGCAAGCTCAAGGATAAAGGGGAATATATAAAGACCATTTGGGGAATGGGTTATAAGTTTGAGGTGAAAGCATGAAACATTCGATTCAATTTCGTTTGACTGCTGTTTCCATATTCTTTATCGGAGCGATTATCGCTACCAGTTGGATCTTATATCACCGCAGTTCCTTTCTCTGGTTTGAGGCACGGGCAGAAGCAAACCTTGAGAGTCTGTATGAACAGGTGGATGAATTGTTTTCGAACAGCACATGGACGGATGATGAACTAAAGACCGGATTCGAAGGATTAAACAATCCGAATAATGCCATTATCGTTGTTAGTGACGGTTCTACAAAGATCTATACGACTACAAATGAAAAGGGAACCATGTTCGACAGCCTGCGTTCTATGACGAAGCTGATGGACAATCCCGGATTTCTGGATGAAGACCGCCCATATGTGATTGAAGAACATCAGGATGATCGGATGAAGACTGGCTACTATGACCTGACCGGATATTTAAGTAACGGCTACCTGATCGTTATCCGGACTTCCATGGATGCAGTCAATAATAGTGCCACCTTTACGAATAAAATCTTTTTATACTTCAGTATCGCCATTCTGCTTCTGGCGGCGATCGTGATATCCTGTATCAGCCGCTATTTCACAAAGCCGATCCATGATATGTCGATCGTTGCGAAACGTATGTGTGACCTTGACTTTAATGCAAAGGTAACTGTAAAGAGTAAGGATGAGATCGGAGAGTTGGGAAACAGTATGAATCAGCTCTCAACCAAGCTTGAGTCTACGATTTCAGAACTAAAGACGGCAAATGCAGAGCTTCATCATGATATTGAGAAAAAGATCCAGATCGATGAGATGCGAAAGGACTTTCTTTCACAGGTATCCCATGAACTGAAAACACCGATTGCTTTGATCCAGGGATATGCCGAGGGCCTAAAGGAATCCATCAATGATGATCCGGAGAGTCAGACATTCTACTGTGAAGTCATCATGGATGAAGCGAATAAAATGAACAATATGGTTAAGAAGCTGATGTCCTTAAATGAACTGGAATTCGGACAGGGCCAGGTTGAAATGACCCGATTTGATATTGTTGAACTGATTCAGAACGTATGTCAGGCATCTGATATTCTGCGTGAGGACACAAAGGCGGAGCTGGAGATCCAGACAGATCAGCCACAGTATGTATGGGCCGATGAGTTTTTGATTGAAGAAGTTGTAACGAATTATATCACCAATGCGATCCATTATGTCACACCGGGTGGAAAAATTACTGTCCGTCTGGTTCCGATGGAGAAAGAACTGCAGGTGGTCGTCTATAACACCGGCAAGCAGATTCCACAGGATGAACTTGACAAGATCTGGATCAAATTCTATAAGGTGGACAAGGCAAGAACCAGAGAATACGGCGGAAGCGGAATCGGATTATCCATTGTTGCCGCTGCCATGGAAGCACACGGCAAGGCATACGGTGTCCGAAATGTAGACGATGGTGTAGAATTTTATTTCAATCTGGACGCGGATATTTCTTGATGATCGTTAGGAAATGTGTTAAAATAAATTGAATATTTATGGGAGGTGCCGTGTGAAAAAACTATGGTGCCTGTTAGCTATTTTGGTATTATCCGTTACTCTGACAGGGTGCGGGGTAGAACTGTCGGACGAAGAAAATCGGGTGATTGCAGAATATGCTGCAGATTTATTGCTAAAATATGATCGGGACTATACCAGTTCCCTCGTAGAAGAGGAGGTTCCGGCAACGGAGCAGACAACGCAGGCTCCCTCGACGGATAGTACAACCGAAGTAACAACCGAAGAACCTTCAACTCAACCACCGCAGGAGAGTTCCTCTACCGAGTCACCCGCATCAGAAGATACAACCGGTTCTTCTGATGCAGCGGGTGAGATTGATATTGGGAAGATCGTAGGCTTGGAGGGTATATCCATAACATATAATCAGTGCATGTTTCTGGATCGATATCCATCCGTAGATCAGGATGGTGCTTTTATTTATCTGGAAGCAGATCCGGGTTATCAACTGGTCGTCATAAAGTTTGATATTGCAAATATCACTGCACAGGATATTGCGGTTGATCTTTTGAATACAGATATTAACTATAAGCTGGTCTATAATCAGACCAAAGCAGCCAGTCCGATGCTGACGATCCTGATGGATGATCTGGGTACCTATGAGAGTGTAGTACCTGCCGGAAATGAACAGTCCGCAGTTTTAGTGTTTCAGATATCGAAGGATCTGATTTCACAGATTCAGTCACTGGATATCCGTGTTACATACAAGAATGAAGAATCTGTGATTCATATACAATAGAAATGGGGTTGATGAATTTGGAGACAAATATTTTACTGGAAAGTGGAACAAACGAACTGGAGGTTCTGGAATTTATCGTTGGGGGAAATCACTATGGTATTAATGTGGCAAAGGTTAAAGAGATTCTGACCATGCAGCCGATTACACCGATCCCGAACGCACATCCTTGTATCGAGGGGATGTTTATGCCAAGAGGCGATATTATCACAGTTATGAATCTGTTTACCATATTGGGATTTGAACACACAGGCGATACAAGCTCTGATATGTTGATTATTACGAACTTTAATAATCTCCACATAGGATTCCATGTTGAACAGGTACTGGGGATCCACCGGGTTTCCTGGACAGATATTGTAAAACCGGATGTGACGATCAATTCAAACGGAACCGGTATGGCAACCGGTATTATCAAGAAGGATAATAAGCTGATTCTGATTTTGGACTTCGAACGGATTGTAGAAGAGATTTGTCCGGAAACCAGCTTGAAAGTATCTGAGATTGCAGAACTGGGCGAGCGGAAGAGAAGCGACGTTCCGATTCTGATTGCCGAGGATTCACCGATGTTGTCTGCCATGTTACATGATGCATTGAATCAGGCAGGATATACAAATCTGACACTAAAGGCGAACGGTCAGGAGGCATGGGATGTCTTAACAGCCCTGAAAAAGAACCACGGTGTTCAATACGGAGCAAAACTGTTGATTACAGATATTGAGATGCCGATTATGGATGGTCACAGACTGGTACGACTGATTCGTGAAGATGATGAACTGAAAAATATTCCAATCATCATATTCTCATCTCTGATTAATGACGACATGAAGCGAAAAGGCAATCGTCTGGGTGCAAATGCACAGGTGTCAAAACCGGAGATTGGAAATCTGGTACATATCATCGACGAACTGGTTGGATACGATCAATAATTAAATAGCAAAAATATAAACAAAAAGAACAAGCAGGGGAAGATGTGATATCCTTACCTGCTTGTTCTTTTACTTACAACCTGTATGTATTTAATCTAATACAAAGGAACCGGTAACCTCATCGTTGAATACATAGTATGCTGTATTCTCTTCCGGCTTAATGTAAAGCTTCAGTGACTTTAAATCTGCAGCCTTATTTCCACTTTCCACCCAGATTTTCTTCGCACTTGCCACGATTTCTTTTTCATCTAACTGTTTACCCTGGAATTCCATATACATTGAAGATTTCATATTATTCCCTCCTTTTATGATGTACCACCAACGAAACACCTATAATATATAATATTTCTCTTTGAAATGCAACTTGTTTTTTGACGGTGCTTATTGTATAGTTAACAAGAAAGCGTTCGTAAAGAAGGTGGGGTACACATGGACGAGAATTACTTAGATCGATTATTAAAAGAAGCTGAAGAACAGAATAAAGATTCTGCCCCGGATTCGGAGCCGATGCGTACATCTGCCCTGGATACTACGGTAACAGAATCCTCTGATGAGTTGGAGCATACGTTAGACCATGATGCAGGCAAAATTCAGGATGTTGCCTGGTCCGATGCAGAGATTCCAACCGAAGATCTGGCGGATCTGGATGATCTGGATGATCTGGCGGATCTGGATATGGATTCCATGAACTTTGATGATATTGATTTTGATGATATAGATGTAACAAAGATGAATCCGGGTGTTTCAATACCTCAGGCAGAGACTGATCCATTTTCCGATATGGATATCGACGAACATTATCTGGATGATTCCGATGATGATTTCGAGGCAGAATTCCAGAAGTTGAAGCACGCAGAAGAAGCCGATTCGACAGCAGGAGCACTCGATTCTACGGATATGGCAGACTCTATGGATATATCGGATCCTACAGTTCCTATCCCTGCATCTGATGATTCCTCAGTGGCATCCGATGCATCCAAACCGGGAGATGATCTAGACACACTCATGGATGAAATCTTTGGATCCCCGGATACAACAGATGATACCGGGACAGAGATAACACCCGAAGCAGAATCGGCTCCGACGCCGAAAACCACCTCTGAGCCGGAGGCTACTCCTGCATCGGAACCGGCTCCAATATTTGAGACTGCACTTGAGTCAGAAACGTCCCAGGCGAATGCCGAGGCTTCCGGCAGTGATATGGATGATTTATTTGCAATGCTGGGGATCGAACATACAGCACCCACAGCAGAAACAGATTCAACAGAAGAAGAGATTCCGGACTTTGAGATACCGGAGGAACTAAAGGATGTTACTGATATATCAAAAGCACCGAAAAAGAAACGCGGCTTCATGGATGTCCTGTTTGGAGAAGATGAAGATGAGGAGCCTACACCGGAGCAGTTAGAAGCCATCGAACAGGAAAAAGAAGAAAAGAAGCAGGCAAAACTGGAGAAAAAGAAAGAAAAGCAGGCAAAAAAGGCGGAAGCCAACGAAAAGAAAAAGAAATCGCAGGATGAAAAGACTGCCAGACTGGCAGCTAAAAAAGCAGCAATTCGGGAAGCAGAAGCCAAGGAACTGGCGACAGAAGGTCCGCCTAAGAAGCTGAATAAGGTTCTGGTTGTAATTGTTATGCTGTTCTTCCTGGGAATCGGCGGTGTCATCATCGCAGGTACGAATATATTTGATTACACACAGGTGGTTGTAAAGGCTTCGAACTATTTTGAACGCCAGAAGTATGGACTTGCCTATCGGGAGTTGTTAGGCGTTGACTTAAAGAAACACGATCAGGAGCTGGGCGATAAAGTAACCACTGTTATGTATGTTGAACGCCAGTATGAAGCATATCAAAACTATGTCACTATGGATCGGCCGGATCTGGCTCTAGACGCACTGATTCAAGGACTGGCTCGTTACGATCAATATTATGATACTGCCGCTTCGCTGGATATCGCAAGTGATATGGATACAGTCCGAGATATGATTCTGCTCGCACTGGATACAGACTTCCATCTGTCCTTAGCCGACGCAGAAAATCTTCTGACTATGGATGCACAGACTTATACAGATACGATCATGGATTTAACCGACGGCATGAGTTATTCCAACACGTCGGAACAATAATATACAATAGAGGATGTGACAGAATGGTAGCAATAATCGATTATGATGCAGGGAATATTAAAAGTGTCGAAAAAGCCGTAAATTATCTGGGGCAGGAAGCCTGTATTACGCGGGATCGAGATCAGATCCTAAGCAGTAACCGGGTAATCCTTCCGGGGGTTGGAAGTTTCGGAGACGCGATGGCAAAGCTTCGGGAATATCAGCTGGTAAATACGATTTATGATGTCGTAGATAAAGGAACTCCGTTTCTCGGAATCTGTCTGGGTCTTCAACTACTATTTCAAAGCAGTGAGGAAACACCGGGGGTAACCGGTCTTGGAATTCTGGACGGTCGGATTCTGCGGATTCCGGATGCACCGGGACTGAAGATTCCGCATATGGGCTGGAACTCTCTGGATATCAAACCGGGTGCACACCTATTCAAAGGACTGGTTGACCATCCGTATGTATATTTTGTTCATTCCTATTATCTGCAGGCCGACCATCCGGAGGATGTGGCGGCTACCACTGTTTACTCTACAAGGATTCACGCATCGGTAGAGCATAAGAATGTATACGCCTGCCAGTTTCATCCGGAAAAGAGCAGTGCGGTAGGTCTTCAGATTCTGAAGAATTTCATAGAACCAGAGGAGGCAGAATAATGCATACAAAGAGAATGATTCCCTGTCTGGATGTAAAAAATGGCAGAGTTGTAAAAGGCGTTAACTTTGTGAATCTGCAGGATGCCGGCGATCCGGTTCAGATCGCAGCTGCATATGATAAGGCAGGGGCGGATGAACTGGTATTTCTGGATATTACAGCATCTTCCGATGCCAGAGCAATCGTTGTGGATATGGTACGAAGAGTTGCCGAAACCGTATTTATACCGTTTACTGTCGGTGGCGGTATCCGTACTGTCGAAGACTTCCGTGCGATCCTGCGGGAAGGTGCGGACAAGGTATCTGTAAATTCCTCAGCCATTGATCGCCCGCAGTTAATATCGGAGGCTGCCGATAAGTTTGGCAGTCAGTGTGTAGTGGTGGCAATTGATGCCCGGCGGCGGGAAGATGGTTCCGGATGGAATATCTATAAAAATGGCGGTCGAATCGACATGGGAATGGATGCGATTGAATGGGCAATGCAGGTAGAACGCCTGGGTGCCGGTGAGATTCTTCTTACCAGCATGGACTGTGACGGAACAAAGGCCGGATATGACATTGAACTTACCCGACTGGTATCAGAAAATGTAGGAATTCCTGTGATTGCTTCCGGTGGTGCCGGTACAAAGGAGCATTTTTATGAAGCACTCACGGAAGGAAAGGCAGATGCCGCACTGGCAGCCTCTCTATTCCACTATAAAGAACTGGAGATTTCTGATCTGAAGCACTATCTGCAGGGCAGAGGAATCCCGGTTCGTCTGTAAGAAGGGTTGAATATGGACGAAGTAGAGCTAAGAATAAATGAACTGGATGTTGATACCTATCTGGCACTCCGTGCCGGTGTCCACTGGAAGGTTTTAAAACAGGAGCAGGCGCAGTTGGCGTTAAAAAACAGTCTGTATGTTGTGTCTGCCTATCGTGACGGCAGATGTGTCGGCATGGGACGTCTGGTCGGAGACGGTGCTGTTATTTGTTATGTGCAGGATCTGATCGTATTACCGGAGGTACAGAGCCGGGGGATCGGCTCTCTGATTCTGACTCGATTAAAAAATCGGGTGGAAGAGCTGCGGCAGGAGGGGTCCGAGATGATGTTTTGCCTGATGTGCGCCAAGGGTCGGGAATCCTTTTATGAAAAGCACGGATTTCTGGCAAGACCAACGGCTGCATTAGGTCCCGGTATGATCCAATATCTGAATTCACTTGACAGATAATGTCAACCTAGTATAATAAGCACATAAATATGAGAAACCGATGACGCAGAGATAACGGCGGGAGAGGTGCTGTACAGAGAGTCTGGGATGCTGAGAACCAGACAGGTAACTACCGGTCAAATGGACTGCTGAGGGCGTAGTCAAAGGTATATTGCCGAGTATTCTACGACGTAAGGCTTACGTTAGTAGCCGGAAATATGTTAGTATTTCTGAGAGCATGGTTGTTCCATGAAACAGGGTGGCACCGCGAGTTGACAGTTATGATGATTCGTCCCTGACAGCTATAGATAATCTATAGTTGTCAGGGATTTTTTATGCGATTCATTACCGGCTCCGCCGGATTTTATCTGTCCCATTGCGTCAGAGCTAGCATGAAACCAGAAAGGAGCACACTTATGAACACGATCACACTGGAAGAAGCAAAAAAGGTATCTGCCACTGGAGAGAATGTATCAATAAAGCAAAAGCGGTAATGAGTGCACTGAAGGATGCAGAAGGCCGATTTTTCATGGAATGCCGAAGGTGATAGAAGCTGCCAGATATCATTCTCTGGCAGTACTTCCGGATACAATCCCTGAGTGCCTTCAGATCACAGCAACCGCTGATGACGGTGAAATTATGGGCATCCGTCATAAGGACTACCCTGTATACGGCCTTCAGTTCCATCCGGAGTCGATCCTGACCCCACAGGGCAGAGAGATTTTGAAGAATTTCTTTTTTGGTCTATAATTTTCAGAAGGGATATGATATAATTTTCCCATATGTGGACAGGAGTTGATAAGGCTCCTCATCTGCTTTCATTAAATGGGAAATGAGGCTTATCCGATGACAGAGCAAAAGATACCGGCAACTACAAATCGAAAACGCATAAACCAGATGAAACAGGGAATCTTGATCATAGCATCCCTGTTGATTCTGGCTTCTGTCATTTTAAATGTGGTGCTAATGATTCGGGTGATTCATCTGAATCATCTGGTTGCACAGTTATATGGAGCCGTCACAGAATTTCCGTTTCTATAGTACATATATAAGGAGGGTCCTATGGGATTTTTTAAAGACTTTAAGAACGATATGAAACAAGCCGTCAATGAACTGATGCCCGAAAATGATGAAGTGGTCAGTGAATATGATGATGAAGATATGGTGAATACTCTGGATGAAACCGTTCCTGCCGATGAGACCTATGTAGATACGATGTCTCAGGAACAGGCAGCACCTGCAGAAACTGACAGCAGCTCAGACGATGTCGATCTGGCAGATCTGGATGATATTGAGATCGATGAAGCCGATCTGGCGGAGGCAGAGACAGAGACCGATGGCTATGCAGATGATATGAGTGCTCTGGCAGATCTGCTTTCCGGCAAGTCGGATATCGCAACCGCTGCGGCAGAGGAAGAACCTGCCGATACAACTGCAGATACCGAAACAGAGGTGACAGACGCTGCGATACAGAGTACGGAAGAACCGGAAGTATCGACCGAAGAGGAACAGCCACAGACTACCGTCGAGCAGAAAGAGAACGAAGCAGAACAGAAGCAGGAGGACGCAATGGACGAAGATAAGGTTATTGAAATCACAACCGTAAAGGATATCACAGAGGCAGAACCCTCACCGGAAACCGGTTCTGCCATAGCACCGGAAGAGATCAGTGACAGCACCACCTACATCACAAAGGGGACCCGGATTGAAGGTAACCTGTTTACCGATGGTTCCGTAGACATCATCGGTAGTGTAGAAGGAGATGTGAACTGCTATGGAAAGCTGGTTGTCAGTGGCAACATCAACGGCAAGGTAAACGCCAGTGAAGTATATGCAAATGCGGCAAAGATTACCGGAGAGATTACCAGTACCGGCAGTGTAAAGATCGGTGTCGGTTCTGTCATCGTCGGAAATGTAGATGCTCAGTCTGCCGTTGTCGCAGGTGCTATAAACGGAGATCTGGATATCAAGGGACCGGTCATCGTGGATTCTACCGCAGTTATCATGGGAAATATTAAGTCTCGCTCTGTACAGATCAACAACGGTGCAGTTATCGAAGGCTTTTGCTCACAGTGCTATTCAGATATTGATGTTAAGAGCTTTTTTGCATAATTATAAAGGAGTATACAGATCATGGAAGAAAAACGAATCTTATTGAAACTGAGCGGTGAAGCACTGGCCGGGAATAAAAAGACCGGTTTTGATGAAGCAACCGTACTGGAGGTTGCCCGTCAGGTAAAGATTGCACTGGAGGCCGGAAAGCAGATTGCGATCGTAATCGGAGGTGGAAACTTCTGGCGCGGTCGTACCAGTGAACATATGGATCGGGTAAAGGCTGATCAGATCGGTATTCTGGCAACCGTTATGAACTGTATCTATGTTGCCGAGATGTTCCGCGTATCCGGAATGAAAACAATGATTATGACACCATTTGAATGTGGAAATATGACAAAGCTCTTCCGGAAGGATGATGCACTGGAAGCACTGGAAGCCGGTACCGTTGTATTTTTCGCCGGCGGCACCGGTCATCCGTACTTTTCTACCGATATGTCAACCGTCTTAATGGCTGTTGAGATCGAAGCTGATGTTATTCTGTCCGGTAAGGCAATCGATGGCGTGTATGATTCGGATCCAAAGCTGAATCCAAACGCAAAGAAGTATGACAACATGGAGATGCAGGACATCGTAGATCAGAAGCTTGGTGTTATTGACCTTGCATCAGCTGTACTTGCAGTGGAGAACCATATGCCTATGAAGTTATTTGGGCTGAACGGAGAAAACAGTATCGTAAACGCAATGACCGGTACCTTTACCGGAACTTATATTCATTCATAAGCAGTATATTTTAAGGAGGATTCTATATTATGTTACAGCAGTACGAAGAGAAAATGGACAAGTCACTGGATAGCCTGTTAAGCGAGTTTTCCAGCATTCGGGCAGGCCGCGCAAATCCACATGTATTAGATAAGATCCGTATCGACTACTACGGACAGCCAACCCCATTACAGCAGGTAGCAAATATCTCTGTACCGGAGGCACGTACACTGATGATCCAGCCATGGGAATCATCTCTGATCAAGGAGATTGAGAAGGCGATTCTGTGTTCCGACCTGGGAATCACACCAAACAACGATGGAAAAGCTGTACGCTTAAACTTCCCGGAACTGACAGAGGACAGACGTAAGGAAATGTCAAAGGATGTTAAGAAGAAGGGTGAGAATGCCAAGGTTGCGATCCGTAACATCCGCCGGGATGCAAATGACGCCTTTAAGAAACAGAATAAGGCAAATGAAATTTCAGAAGATGAGTTAAAGGATTTGGAGGATAAGGTTCAGAAACTGACGGACAAGTATGTCGATAAAGTTGACAAAGCCGTTGATGAGAAGTGTAAGGAAATTATGACAGTATAATTCACTTCTGAAATCAGCCGGCTAAGAATATAGTAAAACATAGTACTGATGACAATGATGCATACAGAACCTGGGAGGAGTCTATATGGAACAGGTAATCAATGGAGAAATGATGAATATACCGGAGCATATTGCGATTATTCTGGACGGGAACGGTCGATGGGCAAAGAAACGTGGTATGCCAAGAAACTACGGTCATCTGCAGGGTGCAAAGAATGTAGAGCAGATCTGTCAGGATGCATATGATCTGGGTGTGAAATATTTAACCGTCTATGCTTTCTCAACCGAAAACTGGAAGCGTTCCGTCGAGGAAGTCAGCGGAATCATGAATATTTTAAGACAGTATCTGTCTTCCTTTAAAACCCATATTAAGCGTGATAAGTTGACGGTGCGTGTCATTGGTGATCGTTCCAGACTGGCGGATGACATCAACATCCTGATTGATGAGCTGTGGGCGATGAGTAAGGATCATCAAGGACTTACTTTGACTATCGCTTTAAACTATGGCAGTCGGGATGAAATCACTCGTGCCGTACGCCGGATTGCGACCGATGTAAAGGACGGCACGCTGGACATTGACCGGATTGATGAATCCTATATATCCTCTCAGTTGGATACCGGCTACATGCCGGATCCGGATCTGCTGATCCGAACCAGTGGGGAAGAACGACTGTCAAATTATCTACTGTGGCAGTTGGCCTATACGGAGTTTTATTTCACGGATGTATGCTGGCCAGACTTTGATAAGGCAGAACTGATAAAGGCAATACGATACTACAATGGAAGGGATAGACGGTATGGCGGAGTCAAGTAAAAAAAATGAAAAAACCAAAAGCTTTTTAATCCGGCTGGCCAGTACGGTGGTTATGCTGACACTGGGCGGCGGTGCAATCTACATCGGCAAATGGGTTCTGGCAGTTGTATTACTGGCAGTTTCATTGGGTGGTGTCTTTGAATTATTGCGGGTATTTAATGTACATAAGACCTCTCTGGCTGTTGTAACCTATATCTTCACCGTCCTTTATAATGTTTTATTGTATGTACGGGAATATGTTACGGCAGGGCCGGCCGGAACGGAGCTTTTGCTGTTTATACTATATCTTCTGATCATTCTGACGATATATGTATTCCGCTTTCCGAAGCACGACATTAAGCAGACCGTCAGCTGCTTCTTTTCATTCTTTTATGTTCCGGTATGTCTGAGCTATATCGAACAGCTTCGGAACATGGAGCATGGATTTTACTTTGTCATCTTAATCCTGATCTGCTCCTGCGGAAATGACATGTTTGCCTATCTGGTAGGAATCCTGATCGGCAAGCATAAGATGTTTCCACATCTTAGTCCAAAGAAGAGTGTGGAGGGATTTATTGGTGGAATCCTGGGCGCAGCCGGTCTGGGCGTTGCCTATGGATTTATTTATCAGAATATTACAGGCAGCACAACGGAACACTTTCCTTTGCTGTTCGGAATTATCTGCGGAGTAGGTGCTCTGCCGGCAGTTGTAGGGGATCTGGCTGCATCTGGTATCAAACGAAATTACGGAATCAAAGATTACAGTCATTTGATTCCGGGACATGGTGGTATCATGGATCGCTTCGACAGTATGATCTTTACCGCACCGATTGTATTTTATATGGTAACTTTTTTATTTCAGATGTATCGTTAAGTTAGCTAGGAGGATATCATGCAAAAGAAAATAGCCATCCTTGGATCGACCGGTTCCATCGGAACCCAGACTCTGGATGTTGTTCGATATTATCACGAAGACCTACAGGTGACTGCACTGGCGGCCGGTAGCAATATTAAACTTCTGGAACAACAGATCCGGGAGTTTCATCCATCTTTAGTCGCTGTATGGAAAGAAGAGAATGCGGCAAAACTAAGAACTATGGTGGCAGATCTGGATGTCAGAGTCGTTTCCGGTATGGATGGTCTGATTGAGGTTGCCATTCAGTCGGAAAGTGATGTTTTAGTAACGGCGATTGTAGGCATGATCGGCATCCAGCCGACCGTCGCTGCGATCAAGGCAGGAAAGGATATTGCACTTGCCAATAAAGAAACACTGGTAACCGCCGGTCATATTATTATGCCGCTGGCAAAGACCTATCATGTAGATATTCTACCGGTAGACAGTGAACATTCTGCGATTTTCCAGTGTCTGAACGGTGAACACGAAAATGAAATTGATAAGATTCTTCTGACTGCTTCCGGTGGCCCATTTCGCGGAAAGACGCGTGAAGAACTGGCACATGTTCATGTTGAGGATGCCCTGAAGCATCCTAACTGGAGTATGGGGCAGAAGATTACGATTGATTCCGCTTCTATGGTCAATAAGGGACTGGAGGTTATGGAAGCTCATTGGTTATTTAATGTAGGGATGGATGATGTGGAAGTCGTTGTTCAACCGCAGAGTGTGGTGCATTCAATGGTACAGTATAAGGATGGTGCCGTGATTGCACAACTCGGAACACCTGATATGAAGCTCCCGATCCAATATGCCCTGTTCTATCCGGAACGACGGTATCTGCCGGGTAAACGACTGGACTTTGATACAATTGCATCCATTCAGTTTGCAAAGCCGGATATGGATGTGTTTCGCGGATTGGCGATGGCATATCAGGTCGGACGGGAGGGCGGCAGTCTGCCAACTGTCTTTAATGCAGCCAATGAATATGCAGTTGCTCGATTCCTGGAGCGAAAGATTGCATTCCTGGATATCTATGACATTATTCAGGACTGTGTAGAAGCACATAAGAACATAGAGTCTCCAAGTGTAGAAGAGATTTTACGTGTAGAAGCATGGACCTATGAATATATTGAGAGCAGGTGGAAGTGTGAACGCAACAATTAGCAGCATTATCAATATACTGGTCATCATACTGGTATTTGGTATTATCATCATGATACATGAACTTGGTCATTTCCTGATGTGTAAATGGACCGGTATCGGTGTAACCGAATTTTCCATCGGAATGGGTCCATGTATCTTCAAACGAAAGTGCGGAGAAACGCAGTATTCCATTCGTTGTCTGCCGATCGGCGGATACTGTATGATGCTGGGTGAGGACGAAGAGGACTGTAAGGATGAACGTGCTTTCACAAACAAACCGATCTGGTCCCGTCTGGCAGTGATTGTCGCAGGACCGCTTTTTAACTTTATACTGGCATTTCTGGTATCCATGATCCTGATCGGAATGGCAGGATATCTGACCAGTGAGGTAAACTATGTCGCTGAGAACTCCGGTGCAGCAGACGCCGGCGTACAGACAGGCGATGTTATCACCCATATAAATCATCACCGAATCTATGACTTTCGGGAGGTTACGACTTTCATGCAGTTTTACTCATCGGATGATCCGATCACCTTGACCGTTAAGCGGGATGGTGAAATAAGACAGATCGAGGTCACACCGAAGTACAGCGAAGAAGCCGGTCGATATCTGATGGGACTTCAGGGTGGCTATCAGGTAGAGGGCGATTATCTGGTCCGTACAAAAGCGAACTTCTTTACGGATATTCAACGAAGTGCACTGGAGGTTCGTTACTGGATAAAGACGACCTTTGTCAGTCTGAAGGAAATGGTTACCGGAAAGGTCGGCATCAATCAGGTATCCGGCATCGTCGGTGTTGCAGATGTGATGAATGATACTATGAAGGAAGCGCAGGAAACCGAAGGTACCTATCTGGTTGTCTTAAATGTCCTGAACTTCATTATCCTGATCAGTGCAAATCTGGGTGTTATGAACCTGCTTCCATTGCCCGCACTGGACGGTGGAAGACTGTTGTTCTTACTTGTAGAGTTGATTACCAGAAAACCAATTCCAAAGGAAAAGGAAGCCCTTGTCCATGCAATTGGGTTTGTTCTGTTGCTGGTACTAATGGTGGTTATTACATTTAAAGATATACGAAATCTGTTTATTTCATAGAAGATGACAGATTTTGACTAGGTGGAGGGTTACAATGGAGCATATAATCTATAGAAATCATACGAAAGAGATACGAATCGGAGATCAGATCATCGGCGGTGGTCATCCGATTCTGATTCAGTCTATGACTAATACTAAGACGGAAGATATCCCTGCTACAGTTCGGCAGATTCTGGATCTGGAGGCGGCCGGTTGTCAAATCATCCGCTGCACAGCAAACAACGAAGCGGCTGCCAGAGCCATCGGCGAGATCAAGAAGCAGATTCACATTCCGATCGTAGCCGATATTCACTTTGACTATCGTCTGGCGATTCTGGCGATGGAGTCCGGTGCTGACAAGATTCGGATCAATCCGGGTAACATCGGTGGTCCGGATCGGGTAAAAGCAGTCGTAGATATAGCAAAAGAACGACAGATCCCGATTCGTGTCGGTGTTAACAGTGGTTCTCTGGAAAAAGATCTGGTGGAAAAATATCATGGTGTAACCGCAGAAGGCATCGTAGAAAGTGCTTTAGATAAAGTACACATGATAGAAGCTCTGGACTATGACCAAATGGTTATCAGCATTAAGTCCTCTGACGTCATGATGTGCGTCCGGGCACATGAGTTGATCGCCCAGAAGACAAATTATCCACTGCATGTCGGCATTACAGAGGCCGGCACTCTGCAAAGAGGTACCATAAAGTCCTCTGTTGGTTTGGGGATTATACTGAATGAAGGCATCGGAGATACCATACGGGTATCCTTAACCGGGGATCCTGTAAATGAAGTAATTGTAGCAAAGCAGATCCTAAAGGCTCTGAATCTGCGTACGGGTGGTATCGAAGTCGTTTCCTGTCCAACCTGCGGCAGAACCTCGATTGATCTGATCGGGCTGGCCAATCAGGTAGAAGTTCTGGTATCCGACTATGAGCATCTGAATCTGAAGGTTGCAGTCATGGGGTGTATCGTGAATGGTCCCGGAGAAGCCAGAGAAGCCGATCTGGGTATCGCAGGCGGAAACGGAGAGGGTCTTTTGATGAAAAAAGGAGAGATTCTAAAGAAAATGCCGGAATCCGAACTGCTCGGAGCGTTAAAATACGAGTTAGACCACTGGCAGGACGCAGGCCGTCAGTCGTGAAGGAGGAATTAGAATGGAAGAAGGGAAGATCGGTATCCTGGGACTATTTTCCGGCTATCAACCCTCTAAGATTCTACAAGAACATTTTGAAGATGTATATATAGAAAAAGTGCGGTTCAGCAGACGGTCCAAGCTGCTACATATCTACGTTGTATCACATCACCTGATTCATCAACAGTATGTGATCCAGCTCCAGAATGAGCTACTGACCTACGCACGGAACATGGTGCCGGGTACCAGACAAGTAGCATTAAATCTACTCTATCAGCTATCTGATCGATATCAGTTATCCGATATCTGCACCGAATACGGAGACAGCTTATTATATGAACTAAAGCAGTTGGATCCGATCAATTATCTGTTAGTAAAGGATGAGGCATGGGTGGTTAACGATAACGTGTTAACTATACCGATGCCAAATTCTGATTTAGCCAAATGCCGGTTTCATGAAATTCAGGATATCCTGCTGGGGATCTTCCGGGATCGGTTTCAGATGGATATTCAGATCGGTTTTAACTTCCGGGAAGAGGATAAGACTGCATTAAAGGAAGCACATGAAAAACGTTTGCTTCAGGAACGTGAGCAGCAGGTGGAGCAGTTAAAACGTCTGCGTGCCGTAGAACAGGAACAAAACGCCCCGTCACCGGAGGAACCGTCAAAAACAGCGGATCCGAAGAAGACGGCAGCTGCTTCCGGCAAAAATAAAGCAACGGTAGGCGGTCGTGCGGAGGAAAAACCTGCTCTTGCAGCCTCTCACAGCAATCACAGCGGTGATTCCGGAAACAAACCATATGGCAAAGGAGAGAAGTATCGCCGTTCAGCATTACGAACCGCAAAAGACCCGGATGTCTTCTATGGCAGAAACTGTGAAGGTGAGCTCATTCCGATCTCCGACATACAGGGTGAACTCGGTGAGGTTGTGATTCATGGTCAGATCATTAAACTGGAAACCAGAGAAATCCGAAACAATAAAACAATCGTCATGTTTAATATCACAGACTATACCGATACCATCAGCGGAAAGGTATTTTTATCCAATGATGATCTGGAACTGTTTCTGGAACTGTTCAAAAAAGGTTCCTTTTACCGGATAAAAGGTATCGTATCATTTGATACCTTTGCAAACGAAGTAACACTCGGTTCTATCGTCGGCATTAAAAATACCAGTGATTTCCGGACAGCAAGAACGGATCAGTCATTGGAAAAGCGGGTAGAACTGCATATGCATACCGTCATGAGCGATAAGGACAGTGTAGTTGATATTGAAAAGATCATTCAGCGTGCCAATGCCTGGGGGCATAAAGCAATTGCCATTACCGATCATGGTGTTGTACAGGCATTTCCGATTGCCAATCATGTAAAAGTCAATCCGGACTTTAAGATCATTTATGGTGTGGAAGGCTACTTTGTAGATGACCTAAAGAGTCTGATCATTCGATCACATGGTCAGAGTTTTCGGGACACCTTTGTCGTATTTGACATTGAAACAACCGGAAAAAATGCAAAATTTCATAAGATAACAGAGATCGGAGCCGTAAAGATCGAGATGGGACGGATCGTAGACCGTTTTTCCCAGTTGATCAACCCGGAACGTCCGATTCCATATAATATTACCCGTTTAACCGGTATTACCGATGAAATGGTTGCAGACAAGCCAAATATCGAAGAGGTTCTGCCGCGTTTCCTGGAGTTCTGTGGGGATGCTGCCGTCGTTGCTCACAATGCATCCTTTGATACCGGATTCATTGCGAATGAGGCCAGAAAACAGGGACTTCGCTTTGATAATACAATCGTAGACACACTGGGAATGGCACATGTTCTACTGCCACATCTGGGTAAGTATACACTGGATCGTCTGGTAAAGGAGCTAAAGATCGTACTGGAAAACCATCACCGTGCCGTAAATGATGCAGAGGCAACTGCCGAGATGTTTCTTCGCTTCATTCATATGCTGATGGAGAAGGAGATTGAGAATCTGGATCAGTTAAACACACTGGCTGCGGATTCTGCAGATAATGTAAAGAAATCCCGCCGCTACCACGGAATTATTCTGGCGAAGAACGAAGTTGGCCGTGTAAATCTATACCGTCTGATTTCTTTGTCGCATCTCCAGTACTTTAATCGTCGGCCGCTTATGCCGAAGAGCATGATCAACAAGTATCGCGAAGGTCTGATCGTCGGATCTGCCTGTGAGGCAGGCGAACTCTATCAGGCATTACTAAATGGAGCCGATGACGGAGAAATCACCCGAATTGTAGACTTTTATGACTACTTAGAGATCCAGCCGATTGGAAATAACCGCTTTATGATAGAGGATGATAACTATCCGATTGAATCCGAAGAGGATTTAAAGGAATATAACCGAAAGATTGTTCAGCTCGGAGTCGAGTTCCATAAACCGGTTGTTGCTACCTGTGATGTTCACTTTCTGGATCCGGAGGACGCCATCTATCGTGCCATTATTCAGGCATCCGAGGGTTTTAAAGACGTTGATAACCAAAGTCCTCTGTACTTTCGGACGACAGATGAGATGCTAAAGGAATTCGAATATCTGGGTACGGATAAAGCACGCGAGGTCGTAATCACCAATACGAATCGGATTGCGGATATGATCGATTATATTAAACCGGTACGACCGGACAAGTGTCCGCCTATCATCGAGAACTCAGATGAAACACTGACAAATATCTGTTATACCAGAGCGCATGAAATCTATGGTCCGGATCTGCCGGAGGTCGTAGTCGAACGTCTGGAACGAGAGCTGCACTCTATCATATCCAACGGCTTTGCCGTATTGTATATCATTGCACAGAAGCTGGTATGGGATTCAAACGATCATGGATATCTGGTTGGTTCCAGAGGTTCCGTCGGTTCCTCGTTTGTTGCCACCATGGCTGGTATCACAGAGGTAAATCCGCTGTCTGCCCATTATATCTGTCCGGAATGTCACTATGTAGACTTTGATTCGCCGGATGTGCAGGCGTTTTCCGGGAACTCCGGATGTGATATGCCGGATAAGAACTGTCCAATATGCGGACATAAGCTGTTAAAGGAAGGACATGATATACCATTTGAGACCTTCCTAGGATTTAAGGGTGACAAAGAGCCGGATATCGATCTGAACTTCTCAGGTGAATACCAGGCAAATGCACATCAGTATACAGAGGAGCTGTTTACCAAAGGACATGCCTTCCGTGCCGGTACGATCGGTACAATTGCGGATAAAACGGCCTATGGTATGGCAATGAAGTACTTTGAAGAACGTGGAATCCAGAAGCGGAGCTGTGAGATTGAACGGCTGTCGGTCGGCTGTACCGGTGTAAAGCGTACGACCGGTCAGCATCCGGGTGGTATGATCGTATTGCCAAAGCACGAAGAGATCTATTCCTTCACACCGATCCAGCATCCGGCGAATGACCAGTCCACCCCGATCATCACCACACACTTTGAGTACCATTCCATTGATCATAACCTGTTGAAGCTGGATATTCTGGGACATGATGATCCGACCATGATCCGACGACTGGAGGATCTGACCGGTATCGACTGTAAAACGATACCACTTGACGATAAGAAAGTTATGTCACTCTTTCAGAGTACAGAGGCACTCGGCATTACTCCCGAAGATATCGGAGGGGTTCCTCTGGGTTCCTTGGGCATCCCGGAATTCGGTACTGACTTTGCTATGCAGATGCTTTTGGATACAAAACCAACGATGTTTTCCGATCTGGTCCGAATCGCCGGTCTGGCACATGGTACGGATGTATGGCTGGGCAACGCTCAGGATCTGATTAAGTCCGGAATTGCCGTCATCTCTACTGCGATTTGTTGTCGAGATGATATCATGGTGTTCCTGATTCATAAGGGACTGGAGAAGGGCCTTTCCTTCACGATCATGGAGAGTGTCCGAAAGGGAAAAGGCTTAAAGCCGGAGTGGGAAGAAGAAATGCTGGCACACGGTGTACCGGAATGGTATATCGGTTCCTGCAAGAAGATCAAATACATGTTCCCGAAAGCCCATGCCGCAGCTTATGTTATGATGGCATGGCGGATTGCCTGGTATAAGATTTATTATCCACTCGAATATTACGCCGCCTACTTCAGTATCCGTGCAGATGCCTTTAATTACGAAACCATGTGTCTTGGCAGGTCCAAGTTGGAGTACCACATGGAGGAGATTCGTAAGTCCGAGGATAAGAAGAACAAGGATATGGATAGTTTAAAGGATATGAAGCTCGTCTTAGAAATGTATGCACGTGGCTTTGAGTTCCTGCCGATCGATATCTACCGGGCAGATGCAGAACGATTCCAGATCATAGACGGCAAGATCATGCCGGCTCTATGCAGCATCGAAGGTCTGGGCGGCAAGGCTGCCGCACAGGTACAGGTTGCCGCAAAGGAAGCCCTTGAAAAGGGTGGTTTCTCTTCGAAGGATAACCTTCGGGACATGGCAAAGATTGGAAAGTCTACCATCGAAAAATTTACTCAGTTAGGACTGTTAAAGGATATCCCAGACTCTGATCAATACAGTCTGTTTGACTATATTGGATAGAATGTGAGGGCAAGATAAAAATGATACAAGTACTAGATCAACATACAATCGATAAAATCGCAGCCGGTGAGGTCGTAGAGCGTCCGGCCTCTGTTGTAAAAGAGCTGGTGGAGAATTCCATCGATTCCGGTGCGACCGCTATTACGGTAGAGATTAAAGAGGGGGGGATCTCCTTCATCCGGATTACGGACAATGGCTGTGGGATACCGGCCGATCAGGTTCAAACCGCATTTTTAAGACATGCAACCAGCAAGATTACCCGCATTGAGGATCTTCTGACTGCCTCCTCGCTGGGTTTCCGTGGAGAGGCCTTATCCAGCATTGCTGCGGTAGGGCAGGTTGAACTGATTACCAAAACCGGGGACTCTTTAACCGGTATCCGCTATGAGATCCATGGTGGTGTGGAAAAAACAAGGGAAGAGATCGGATGTCCGGAGGGCACTACAATCATTATCCGAAATCTGTTTTATAATACTCCGGCCAGGCGAAAGTTCTTAAAAACTGCCATGACAGAGGGCAGCTATGTCAGTGAACTGGTCGAGCAGATTGCCATGTCAAGACCGGATATCTCCTTTAAGTTCGTACAAAACGGACAAAACAAGTTAAACACCTCAGGAAACGGCAGTTTAAAGGATATCCTGTATCATATTTACGGTCGTGATATTGCAGCCAATCTACTGCCAATCGAGGTCAGCCGGGATGGTATGACACTGTCCGGGTATGTAGCAAAGCCGTATATATCCAGGGGAAACCGCAGCTTTGAACACTACTTTGTAAACGGCAGATACATCAAAAGTCCGGTAATTACCAGAGCGATTGAAGAGGCCTATAAAACCTTCGTTATGATACACAAATTTCCGCTTGTAGCCTTATATATTACCGTTGACTCCCATCTACTGGATGTCAATGTGCATCCGCGAAAGATGGAAATGCGGTACAGCCGGAATGATGAACTCTATCAATTCCTGTTTGAAGAGATCCGCCATGTGCTTCTAAAAAAAGAATTGATACCGGAGGTGCATCAGGGAAATCAAAAGGCATCTGCTCCGGCAGAGCATAGTACCCGCTCGGTACCGGAACCATTTGAAGTTCAACGAAAACAACAGGAGACACCAAAGAGCATCTACGGACTCTCCAACGCTCCGGAGACATCAATTCCGTCATCGGCTCCACTTCCGCAGACTCCTTCCTTCGACAGAAAACTAACACCGGAGGAGCCGGAAGCAGAGGTACCGAATACTGCTCAGAAAACTGTCGTACAGGAGCCTTCTGACACCTACACGGTAAAGCCGGTCGTACAGGAACAGTTATCTTTGTTTTCCTCCGGTTTTATGACGGAGGAGGCAAGACCAAAGCATCGGTTGATCGGACAGCTCTTTCGTACCTACTGGCTGATTGAATACGAACATAATCTGTTTATCATGGATCAGCATGCGGCACATGAAAAGGTACTATATGAAAAGCTCATGAAGCAGTATCAAAACCGGGAGATCGTATCCCAGCAGGTGAATCCACCGCTGGTCATCTCCGTGAATCCAAGACAGCAGGAGGTTCTGCGTGAGAATCAGACCTTTTTTGAACATATCGGATTCCAGATGGAGAACTTCGGTGGAAAGGAATACATGCTACGGGCAGTTCCGTTAGAAACCTATGGTCTGGCTGCACAGGACATCTTCATTGACTTCATAGATTCTCTGGCAGATGAAGGACCACATCTTAACATGGATCTGTTTATATATAAGATCGCAACTATGGCATGTAAGGCTGCTGTAAAAGGTAACATGACACTCTCGACCAAAGAGGCCGATGCCCTGATCGATCAGCTTCTGCAGTTGGAGAATCCATATAATTGTCCACATGGCAGACCGACCATCATTGCAATGACCGAAACAGAACTGGAAAAGAAGTTCAAGCGAATACAGGATAAATAATATGAATACAGCAAAAAAACCTTTAATTATATTAACCGGACCGACGGCAGTCGGAAAAACGGCATTATCTATAAAGATGGCTCAACAGATCAACGGACAGATGATATCCGCTGATTCCATGCAGGTTTATCGACATATGGATATCGGTACCGCTAAGATCTCCATAGAAGAAATGCAGGGCATTCCGCATTATCTGATTGATGTACTGGAACCGACGGAAGAGTTCAACATTGTTCGCTTTCAACAGATGGCAAAAGCTGCCTTAGAACAAATCTATGCAGCAGGAGCAATCCCAATCGTCGTGGGTGGAACCGGATTTTACATTCAGTCTTTGCTCTACGATATCCAGTTTGAAGAGTCCAATGAGGATACCGGCTATCGTGATGCCCTGCAGCAGTTAGCAACTGACCGGGGACCGGAATATCTGCATCGGCTTTTAGCAGAAGTAGATCCGGCTGCGGCTTCCGGTATTCATGCGCATAATGTAAAACGTGTCATTCGGGCTCTGGAGTTTTATCATCAAACCGGAACACGGATATCCGAACATAATGAAGAGCAGCGGAAGCGGACCTCGCCGTATCAGTTCCTGTACTTTGTATTAAATGATGACCGTCAGGCACTGTATGCCAGAATTGATCAACGGATCGATCAGATGCTGGAGGCCGGTCTGGTAACGGAAGTTCGGATGCTAAAGGATATGGGATGTACTCGTGATATGGTATCCATGCAGGGGCTGGGATATAAAGAAATCTTAGACTATCTGGAGGGCCGGTGCACGCTGGATGATGCCATTTACATTCTCAAGCGTGATACCCGTCATTTTGCCAAGCGCCAGCTCACCTGGTTTCGCCGGGAACCGGATGTCATCTGGCTAAACCGGACAGACTATCCGGATGATACTGCCATTTTGCAGGATATGTTAAACCGGATAGCCCTCAAAAATCTTACAAATGCATGAAGATTTCGGAAAAGCATTTACAAACGAATAAAAATAGTCAATAATCGTACAGATATGAATGATGGAAATGGAGATCGGATAAAATGAAGGATATAGCACTGGATTCCATATATACGGATATGGGAATCGATAAAGAGGTATATGAATATTGCCAGAAAGCCGAAGATACCTTATATGAACGCTTTCAAAGCATCGATAAAACAGCCGAGTATAATCAGGCCAAGGTTCTGCATGCCATGCAGAAGCACCAGCTCAGCGAAGCACATCTGTATCCGTCCACCGGATATGGATATAACGATATTGGAAGAGATGCTCTCGAGCAGGTCTATGCAGAGATTTTCCATGCAGAGGATGCATTGGTACGTTCCCAGATCACCTGTGGCACCCATGCACTGCATATTGCACTGGCCGGAAATCTACGTCCGGGAGATGAGATTTTATCTCCGGTCGGAAAACCTTATGATACGTTAGATGAAATCATCGGCATCCGCCCATCCACCGGTTCTCTGGCAGAATACGGTGTTACGTATCGTCAGGTAGACTTGCTTCCGGACGGCTCCTTTGACTGGGACGGTATCCGAAATGCAATTACAGATAAAACACGATTGGTCGAAATCCAGCGTTCGAAAGGATATGCCACCCGGCCAACTCTGTCCGTTGAACAGATTGGAATGTTAATTACATTTATAAAATCAATTCGGTCCGATATTATCTGTATGGTAGATAACTGCTACGGAGAATTTGTAGAAACGATTGAACCAACGGATGTTGGTGCCGATATGGCCGTCGGTTCCCTGATCAAAAATCCGGGCGGTGGTCTGGCTCCGATCGGTGGATACATCGTAGGCACGAAGGAATGTGTAGAACGGGCTGCTTACCGACTGACTGCTCCCGGTCTCGGAAAAGAACTGGGTGCCAGTCTGGGTGTAACAGCCAGCTTCATTCAGGGACTGTTCTTAGCTCCAACCGTAACAGCCTCTGCACTAAAAGGAGCAATACTGGCCGCCAACGTATATGAATCTTTAGGATACCATACGATACCAAATGCAACTGAGCCCCGGTATGATATTATACAGGCGGTCGAGTTCGGTGATCCGGATCTGTTAATCGCCTTTTGTGAGGGGATTCAGGCAGCCTCTCCGATTGACAGCTATGTTACTCCAACACCATGGGCAATGCCGGGCTATGACAGTGACGTTATCATGGCAGCCGGTACCTTTGTGTCCGGTGCCTCGATCGAACTGTCCGCAGATGGTCCGATTAAACCTCCGTATGCTGTTTATTTTCAGGGCGGAATCACCTATCCACATGCAAAATACGGAATTATGAAGTCTCTGCAGCGGATAGTTGATAAGGTCGGAAAAGTGTGGTAAAGTAGTTTGGAAGATAAGGAGGCTTAACATATGGCAAGTGGAAAGTTAGGAAAAAACAACTGGGCATTATTCCTTATGATCCTCGCCGGCATCGTAATCGGGGGATTCATCGGCTGGCTGACAAAGGATGTCTCATTCTTAAGCTGGTTGAACTTCGGTCAGTCCTTCGGTCTGGCAGAACCGGTCGTTCTGGATCTCGGAATCATCGTTCTGACCTTCGGATTATCGATAAAGATTACGATCGGTGGAATCATCGGTATTATTATAGGGGTTGTCATATACCGTTTGTTGTAGGAACAACGGATTATGATCCTGTAGTTGGAGTCCTTTTCCGGCAGAAAGGACCGATATGAAACAAACAAATACAATCAAAGAAGTTATGAAGGAACTACCGGAGTCCGAGCGCCCATACGAACGCTGTGCCAGGCTCGGAACCGCAGCATTAACGGACGCAGAACTGCTGGCAATCATCATGCGAACCGGAACAACCGGCAGGAATTCCTTACAGCTGGCCAGACAGATTCTGAATGCAGATCCTATACACAAGGGTCTGTCCGGACTGGGATATCTGAGCCGGGAACAGCTCTTGCAGATTCCCGGGATTGGTCCCGTAAAAGCAACACAGCTCCAGTCCATCGCCGAGCTTTCGAAGCGTATGGCCCGACAAATGCCGGAGAAACAGCTCCTGCTCGGAAAGCCGGTTCATATCGCACAGTATTTTATGACGGAGCTCCGCTATGCTACACAGGAATATGTATATGCGGTCTATCTGGATCAGAAATGTAAATACCTGCGAAAGCAGGAGATTACAAAAGGAACTGTGAATGCATCTTTGATATCTCCCCGTGAAATCTTTCTGGAGGCTATGCGTTGCGGTGCCGTACAATTAGTATTGGTGCACAATCATCCATCCGGGAATGTATCCCCCAGCCGGGAGGACATTCAGATCACTCATCAGGTGAAGGATGCCGGAGAACTTCTGCAGATCCGTTTGATTGACCATATTATCGTCGGACCGCAGTCCTATTATAGCTTTGCAGAACACCGGATGCTATAGCCGGATCCGGTCATCCCTGAATAGAACAAGAAAGAAGTATAAAGATGCGATTTAATAATAAGAACAAAATACCCCCAAAGTATATATTGCTGATATTGACTGCAGTCTGCCTGCTGTTTATCGGACTTTCCTTCGCTTTTGAAGGTGTTCTTACCCCTCTTCGCTATATCACCGGCGTTACGATCACCCCGATGCAGCGCGGAATCAATGTCGTGGGAGAGTGGGTTGGCGATAAGCTGGATATGATAGCAGATATTCATAATCTTCAGGCAGAAAATGAAGAGCTGCGGAATCAACTGGAAGCGTATCAGACCGATAATAAGATTCAAATGTCTGATATGAATGAGCTCAATGATTTGCGGGAGCTTTATGCACTTGATTCCAGATTTCCGGACTATGAAAAGGTCGCTGCAAATGTAATCTCAAAGGATGCCGGAAACTGGTTCGACACCTTCATTATTGACAAAGGAACCAATGCAGGGATCCAGGTTGGATGTAATGTTATGGCAGGCAATGGTCTGGTCGGCATCGTAACCGAGGTCGGTCCGAACTATGCAAAGGTTCGTTCTATTATCGATGATAACAGCAATGTCAGTGCCATGTTCTTAACGGATTCTTCCATCTGCAGTGTGCAGGGTGATGAAAAGTATATGGACGAAGGATACATTCGGGTAGAATATATTGATAAATCCGCAAATATATCCGAGGGAGACGAACTGGTCACTTCCAATATCAGTGATAAGTTTCTTCCGGGAATTACGATCGGTTATGTAACAAACCTAACCCTCGACAGTAATAACCTGACGATGTCCGGAGATCTGGTACCGGCTGTTGATTTTGACCATATCCAGACTGTTTTGGTTGTTCTGGATCTGAAGCAAACAGTAGAAAAAGAGTGAACCTATGCGTAGATTTTTCATACAATTATTAATTATATTGATCTGCTTTCTTTTGCAGACAGCCTTTTTCCGGTATCTGAATCTGGCGGATATTGTACCAAATCTTCTCCTGATTCCTACCGTTTCCTTTGGTGTCATGCGCGGAAGAAAAGAGGGGCTTCTGGTCGGCTTTTTCTCCGGCCTTCTTATGGATATTGTCTATGGTTCCGTCATTGGTCCTTATGCACTGCTTTATATGTATCTTGGCTACGTGAACGGATTCTTTCATCGTGTTTACTATATGGAAGACATCCTGCTTCCTATGCTGATGGTAGGTGTCAATGATCTGGTCTATAATATTATCATTTACCTGTTTGCATACCTCATGCGTAACCGTCTGGATATCGGATTTTATTTTCTGCACGTTATGCTTCCGGAAATGGTATATACGATGATTATGACCTTGATTCTATATAAACCGCTGGTTCGGATCAATAAGTGGCTGAAGAGAAAAGAAGAAGGGAGTGACGCCAGATGATTAAGGAGCTATTCGGTGCAATTCGTGATTTTCTGAAGGAATATATGGGTCATCGTTTATTTCCGCTGACGATTCTGTTCTTTGTTCTCTTTGGAATCTTGATCTATCGACTATTTGTTTTACAGATCGTTGATGGACAGGAATATCTGGATAACTTTATCTATAAGCAGGAGCGTACGGTTACCGTACCGGCTTCCCGTGGAATCATCTATGATTGCAACGGAAAGGAGCTTGCATATAATGAAATATCGTATTCCGTAACCTATGGAAACAGTTCCCAGCTTTCCGGCAAGGCAAGTGAACTGGGGATAACCGAAAACGATCTGAAAAACCAGATTGTCTATAACACCATTGGAATTCTGGAGTCGAATGGCGACTCTGTGATCTATAGTAACTTCCCGATTGAGCTGGATGATGCCGGTCACTTACAGTTTACTGTCACCGGTACGGCATTGACCCGTTTTCGTATGGAGGTCTATGCAGTCAGCAAAGAAGAGGATCTGAAGGAACATGCAAATGCTACTGCCGATGACATCTTCCAGTATCTGCGAAATAATGATAATGCAAAGCGAAATCGAAACTTTGACATATCCGATGAATATTCTACCGCAGATGCCCTAAAGATTATGGCTGTCCGGTATTCCCTCTGGCTGAATCGTTTCCAGCAGTATGTGACCGTAAAGATTGCCCTGAATGTATCCGAGGCGAGTGTTGCTCAGATTACAGAAAATAAGGACGAGCTGTTGGGAATGGATGTTCAGGTCGATTCCACCAGAGTCTATAATGATTCCAAATACTTTGCAAATATTATCGGATATATCGGTAATATTTCTACGGATGAACTGGCGGAATATAATGCTACCTTATCCAAGGACGATCAATATTCTTCCACCGATGTAGTCGGTAAAATGGGAATTGAAAACACCATGGAGAGTGAACTGCGCGGCAAGAACGGTACCCAGCAGTTATTTGTAGACAATCTGGGGCGAGTACTGGAGGTCGTAGACAGCCGCGATGCCGTAGCCGGCAACGATGTCTATCTGTCCATTGACAGTGATCTGACAAAATACTGTTATGACGCTCTGGAAAAGGAACTGTCGGGTATTCTGCTGGCACATTTATCAGAGGGGAATTCCCGTGGTACCCAGAAGAATATTCTGATTCCGATCAATGATGTGTACTTTACATTGTTTAATAACAACATCCTGTCGATGTCTCATATCCGTTCGGACGAGGCCAGTGAAAACGAGAAAAACTTCTTAACTTCCTTCACCGGCCGACAGACAACGGTTCTATCCTCGATTGAGACAAATCTGAGAGACTCTCAGACACCGATGAAGGACCTTTCAGAAGAGGATCAGGACTATATGGCCTTTATCTACAAGAAGCTGTTGGAAGAAGAGATTCTGGATGCAACCGTCATCCCGGATAATGACGAAACCTTTGTTGCCTATAATAAAAACCAGACCATCAGTCTGGGTGAGTATCTGCGCTATGCAATCAATCAGAACGCAATCAATATTGCAAACTTCGAGTTAAGCAGTGACTATTATGATTCGGAAGAAATCTATACTGCATTGGTTACAAACATTATTAATGAGCTGCAACAGGACAAAGATTTCGACAAACTTATTATTAAATATATGATACAATCTGGAGTGACCAGTGGAAAACAGGTCTGTCTGATGCTATATGATCAGGGTGTGTTAAGTACCGAAGACGAAGATTATGCTCCCCTGCAATCCGGCAGCCTAAGTGCTTATGCTTTCATGCGGCGCAAGATCGAGAAGATTGAGATTACACCGGGACAGCTTGCTCTGGATCCATGCTCCGGCTCTGTCGTTGTAACAGATGTCAAGACCGGCAAGGTGCTGGCGCTGGTCACCTATCCAAGCTATGACAATAACCGATTGACAAACACCATCGATGCATCCTACTATATGCAGTTGAATTCGGACATCACCAGCCCAATGTTTAACCGGGCTACCCAACAGCGGACAGCACCCGGATCTACTTATAAAATGCTATCCAGCGTTGCCGGTGTACAGGAAGGGGTTCTGGGATTGAATGAAAGCATCTATGACCGCGGTGAGTTTGATACCATTACACCGAGTCCGCACTGCTGGATCTATCCGGGCAGTCATGGTTCTATTGATATTCCTACCGCACTGGAGGTATCCTGCAACTATTTTTACTATGAAGTTGGATACCGCCTGAGTCTGGACAACGGGACCTATAATCAGCAACAGGGAAATGAACGGCTGGCCAAGTACGCATCTGTATTTGGTCTGGACCGGAAGTCCGGCATTGAACTGCCGGAGGCGTCCCCTAGTGTCTCTACCGAGGATCCTGTTCGTTCTGCAATCGGTCAGGGCACGAACAGCTATACACCGATCCAGTTGGCACGCTATGTAAACACCATAGCTACGAGAGGCGACTGCTACGATCTGTCTCTGATCAATGATATTAAAGACTATGAAGGTAGCAGTGTTTATACACAGGCACAGGCTGTAACTTCTCATCCTGAGATTTCAAGTGCTTTATGGGATTCCGTATATTCCGGTATGCGCCGGGTAATTACGGATAACACCTCCGCATCCAGTCTGCTCAACCGAATGGATGTCGCAGTCGCAGGTAAAACCGGTACTGCACAGGAGGATCTGACCAGAGCCTGTCACGCACTGTTCGTATCCTTTGCACCATATGAGAATCCGGAAATCACGGTAACAACCGTTATTCCTTACGGTTATTCTTCCGGAAACGCAGAAGAACTGGCAAGTATGGTATATGCCTATTATTTCCAGCCGGAGTTATTGGAGAATCATACCGTCGACGGAAGCAGCGTCCACACTGATTAATTTACTTGCCAATAATTATGGATATGGTATATATTACTAGAAGAGGTGAGTTCATGAAAGAACATGTTATAATAAAGGGAAATCGTTACGGAATCGTTTTGGTTCTGGATCCGGATGTTCCGTTTGAAGATCTTCTGATCGAAATCGGTGTCCGCTTTGACGATTCCAGCAAATACTTTAACAGCAATACACAAAGTGCCATAACCTTTGAGGGGCGGGAGCTGTCATCCGAAGAGATTGACCGGATCCTGGACCTGATCAAGAAGCGAACAACTCTGCGGATTCCTTATGTAATTGATAATAATAAGGATACCGAAGAACACTTTCATCGTATTATAGAGGCCGGCGGCAACTATCCATCCTCGCAGGAGGGAGCAGAAGATGAAACACACTTCATCTATCCGGAGAAAAATGACGGACTCTTTTATAAGGGAACTCTTCGATCCGGACAGACACTGGAATCTTCCGGCAGTCTGGTTATGATCGGGGATGTCAATCCGGGTGCTACCGTTATGTCAAATGGAAATATCATCATTCTCGGAAGCCTGAAGGGAACTGCCATAGCAGGAGCCGCAGGCAATAAACATGCGTTTGTTCTGGCTCTGTCCATGACACCGATGCAGGTTCAGATCAGTGATATCATCGGGCGGGCACCGGATAAGCCGAAGAAGCGCTTTGGCAGTAAACCAATGGAGGCACAGATCGCCTTCGTAGAAAATGATAATATTTATATCGAACCTGTCAGCAAGTCGGTTCTAAATGATATAAACATATAAAGAATACAGGAGTGGAGGAATAAAACGTGAGTGAAGTAATCGTTATAACATCAGGAAAAGGCGGCGTAGGTAAGACTACTACCACCGCAAATGTAGGTACCGGTCTGGCAAAGCTGGACAAGAAAGTCGTACTGATCGATACAGATATAGGACTTCGGAATCTGGATGTTGTCATGGGACTGGAAAACCGTATCGTATACAACCTGGTCGATGTCGTAGAGGGTAACTGCCGTTATAAGCAGGCATTGATCAAGGATAAGCGGTATCCAAATCTATTTTTGCTTCCATCTGCACAAACCAGAGATAAGACTTCGGTTTCACCGGAGCAGATGAAAAAGCTGGTGGATGAACTGAAGAATGAATTTGACTACATACTTCTGGACTGCCCGGCAGGTATCGAACAGGGCTTTAAGAATGCGATTGCCGCTGCCGATCGTGCATTGGTTGTAACAACACCGGAAGTATCTGCCATCCGTGATGCAGATCGTATCATCGGACTGTTAGAGGCAAATGAAATCAAGAAGATCAATCTGATCGTCAATCGTATCCGTATGGATATGGTAAAACGTGGAGATATGATGTCCATCGATGATGTTGTAGAGATTCTTGCCATCGATCTGATCGGTGCAGTACCGGATGATGAAAACATCGTCGTTTCCACAAACCAGGGTGAACCGCTGGTTGGAGATACTACACTGCCTGGAAAGGCATATTTGAACATCTGCAAGCGAATTATGGGTGAAGAGGTTCCATTCCTTGATCTTTCAAACGATGGATTCTTCAAAAAGCTGTCACGCATGTTCAAGAAGTCTAATAACTAAGGAGGGGCACTATACTATGGGATTAAAAGAGCTGTTTTTTGGAAAGAAAAAGGCCTCTGGAAATTATGCAAAAGACCGATTGAAGCTGTTATTAGTATCTGATCGTGCGAATTGCTCACCAGATGTAATGGAGCAGATTAAGAACGAGATCATCGAAGTGATTTCCAAGTATGTGGAGATCGATGCCTCCGGTCTGGATATCCAGATCACCCAGACAGAGTCTGAGGGCGGCAACGGTACCGTTCCTGCTATTTATGCAAATATTCCAATCAAAGAATTAAAGTCAAATACTAAATAAGGCAATTAAAATGTTAAAAGGATATCGATTACGTGATTACAACTTCAAACTGGTATTTCTAGTGTTAGTAGCATGTATATTCGGAACCATCGTTATCAACAGTGCTGACAGTTCCTATACCCCAAAGCAGATTATCGGATTAATTTTCTGTCTGGTCGTCATGGGAGTGGTGTCACTGATTGATTATCATTACTTCTGTAAGCTATGGATTGTTCTGTATATTTTGAATCTGATCATGTTGCTGGGTGTCATACCGTTTGGTAAGACTGTAAATGGTGCCAGACGCTGGTATGGTATCGGAAATTCCATTACCATACAGCCATCTGAGTTCACGAAGGTATTGATCATCATCTGTCTGGCGGTACTTCTTACAAAATTTAAGGACAACCTAAATACATGGAAACACCTGCTGATCATAGCGATATTCTGTGCAGTACCGTTATTGGTTATTTACAAACAGCCGCATCTGTCCACTACAATTGACATCTTTGTTCTGATGCTTGGCATGATATTTCTTGCCGGTCTCAGCTATAAGCTGATCGGAATTGTTACGTTGATTCTGGTACCGGCCAGTAGTTTGTTTTTCTGGTACATCCAGCAGCCGGGACAAAAGCTGCTGAATGATTATATGCTAGGACGTATCCTGGCCTTCCGGTATCCGCAGGACTATCAGTTATCCACCGGCTATCAGCAGGATAATTCCGTCATGGCGATCGGATCCGGTATGCTGACCGGCAAGGGATTGACCGCCGATACGGTAGCAACGGTAAAGGATGCGAACCTGATATCAGAGCAGCAAACGGACTTTATTTTCTCCGTTATCGGTGAAGAATTGGGCTTCATCGGCTGTGTGTTTATTATTGCAATCATACTGTTAATAGTGTTACAATGTATACGTATCGCGAGAAGGGCAGAAGATACAGAGGGTATGTTAATTGCGGCTGGTGTAGCTATACTGCTTTGTTTTCAGACATTTATCAATGTCGGTGTAGCCACACAGATCTTGCCGAATACCGGACAGCCACTTCCATTTGTCAGTTACGGACTCAGTTCGTTGTTGTCCTGCTGTGGCGGAATCGGTCTGGTACTAAATGTTGGACTTCATAAAAAAAAGTATTGAGGTGAGGCTATATGAATATTGGACTAATTGCACATGATACAAAAAAGAAGCTGATGCAGAACTTTTGTATCGCATATCGTGGAATTCTGAGCAAGCATTCCCTATATGCAACCGGTACAACCGGACGATTAATCGAAGAGGTTACAAATCTTAATGTATACAAGTATCTGGCTGGTCATTTGGGTGGTGAGCAGCAGCTTGGATCCCAGATTGAGAACAACGATCTGGATATGCTGATTTTTCTGCGGGATCCGCAGAATCCAAAGTCACACGAAATTGATTTTAATAATATCTTTCGTCTGTGTGATGTACATAATATACCGTTGGCTACCAATCTTGCCACTGCCGAGCTTTTGATCAAAGCGTTAGAGCGCGGAGATCTGGAGTGGCGGGACGCCTATCGGTAACCAGAACACAATATCAGGAGGCAGGGCATGAAGCATTCCATGGTTTGCATTTTAAGCGTGCTGACATGCTTATGTATATGCTTGACCGGTTGCAATTCTTATCAGACAGAACCAGCACCGGCGACTTATTATCATATCAATAACGAACGGGAGTATCAGACATCGATACCGGTAGCTCCTGCTGTGAACTGTGCGTATGCCAGTCAGTATGCAGTGATACCAGCGTCTGATTCTGTCCGTTCTTCCGTTTCTACAAAGCTGTGTATCAACAATACAGAGAATACGGTTGTTGCAGCAGAAAATCCATTTGAAAAAATATATCCGGCCAGTATCACAAAGATCATGACTGCTTTACTGGTGCTAGAGCATGGAACCTTAACCGATCAGGTGACGATAACGGATCCGATCGAGCTGGGGGATCCGATGGCAGTATCCCTCGAACTTCAGGTTGGCGACACGCTGAGTGTCAATGAACTGATGCATGGTATGCTGATCACTTCCGCCAATGACTGTGCCGTCGCTCTTGGACGTTATGTAGCCGGGGATGAAGCGAGCTTCGTTACTATGATGAATGATCGGGCTGCTCAACTGGGTGCTACCCATACACATTTTGTCAATACAAATGGACTACATGATGACGATCATTACACGACCGGTTATGATCTGTATCTGATCTATAAGGAGCTGATTACACATCCCGAATTCCGGGCGATTGCTGAATTACCGGACTATATGATTCACTATACCGATGCAGAGGGCAGTGTCAGAGAAATACCGATCCGGAATTCCAATCAGTTTATTACCCAGACGGTATCTACACCGGAGGGACTTACGGTACTGGACGGAAAAACCGGGACCACTAACGAAGCCGGCTATTGTCTGATCATTGAAGCAACGGATACAGACAATCAGGATTATATTGCAGTCATCTGTGGTGCCGGCAGTCGGTCGGAACTCTATACACAGCTTCAGCAGCTATTGGAACAGACACAGGTTGATAAAGAAGGTTCTTCCGCTGCAAATTGATTACATTCTACAACTTCTAGTTGTACTCAGCACTTTCTTGTACTATAATTAGTGGTAATGGATAAACAGGAGGTTTCATTATGGTTGAGATTATAGCAGGCGAAAAGGGCACAGGAAAGACAAAGACTCTGATAACAAAGGCGAATGATGCTGCCTTGTTGACCAGTGGTTCCATTGTGTTTTTAGACAAGAACAATAAGCATATGTATGAACTGAGCAATCAGATCCGTATGATTAATGCGACCGAATTCCACATTGACAGTTTTGATATGTTCCGTGGTTTCCTATATGGTATCGTATCGCAGAACTGGAGCCTGGATGCTATTTTTTTGGATAGCTTTTTAACGATTGCTCATGTGGAAGATGTTTCAAAATTACAGGATTATATTGATTTTCTGGAAGCTATTTCCAAGGAGCATAATCTTCGGATCATTGTAAGTGTATCTGCAGATAAAAATCAATTACCAGAGGCGATTCATAAGTATATCAGTGTCGCTTTATAGCAGGACAGGTGTCTATCACCCGTCCTGTTTTCAGGAGGTTTTATGGCTGGAAAGAATCAAAAAGTTGTAAAATTTCATAATGTACCCACGATCAATATCGGTATTATCATTTTTGTTCTGATTTTTATTTTTCTGGGGGTACAGATTATCCGCAGTATGAAGCAGACCCATGTATCAGTCTATGAAGTACAGAATAGTTATATTGATACAAATATCAGTGGTAACGCACTTGCACTGCGACAGGAACAACTGGTTTCTACTGACACCTCCGGCTATGTAAACTATTACATTCGAAACGGGCAACGGGTAGGAAAAAATGCGACAGTCTATACACTGGATGCGACCGGTTCTCTGTCGGATCTGATCGCAGAAGCCTCCGTCGACGGAGTTTCTTTGAACAGTGCCGGTTATTCCGAGATCAAATCCAGTCTGTCATCCTTTGAAAACTACTTCTCGGATGTAAACTTTTCAGATGTATACGAGTTCAAGTATGATCTGAGTTCTGAGGTTCTGGATATTGCGAACAGCCAGATTCTGGATCAGCTGACCGGTACCGACGGTACCGGGAGTGCATTTCATCAGATTTCATCACCAGAGAGCGGCGTTGTCACATTTTATCAGGACGGATATGAAACTAAGACACCGGCAGATGTTACGGCTTCCGACTTTTCAACCGATTCCTATACCAGTACCCCGCTTAAAACCGGGGAAATCGTACAGGCGGGCAGTAATGTTTATAAGCTCATTACCAGCGAATACTGGAATTTGGTTCTTCCTTTGTCCGCAGAGGATGCCGATCGTCTGAAGGAAGATACCAGAGTCACTCTATATCTTCCGAACGTCACACATGAGGTCTACGGAGATATTGAGGTAATCCAGAATGGGGATGCATATTTTGCAAACATTACACTGGATAAGCTGATGGTCAACTACTGTGAAGATCGGTTTGTTCCGATTGAGATTGTCATGACGAAGGAAGAGGGACTGAATATTCCAAATACCGCAATCGTCGAGAAACAGGTTCTGCGAATTCCATTGGACTATCTGACAACCGGCAGTAATTCCAGTCAGGCCATTTACTTTAATCTGCGAACTCTGGATGAATCCGGCAATCTTTCCATTACACAGATTGCCCCATCCATTTATTATAAGGATGATACTTACTGCTATGTGAATCCGGATGATTTTGCTGAGGGATCTGTACTGGTTAAGACAAATTCCGATGAAACTCTGGCACTGTCCGATATCGGTCGTGAGACTATGACCGGTGTCTATAATATCAACCGTGGAACTGCCGCATTCGAACGAATCCATATTCTGACATCGGATGAAGACTTCACGATAGTAGAAGATAAGAGTCCTTACAGTCTGTCTCTGTATGATCGTATCATATTAGATGCATCCACTGTAACGGAAGGACAGATCATTCAATAACTTCGATAATGAAAATAAGGAGATGAATTGCTATGATAAAGGAAAATATAGAAGCGGTACAGGCAAATATAGAAACTGCCTGTCAAAAAGCAGGCCGCGATCCCAGGGAAGTTACTCTGATTGCTGTCAGCAAAACCAAGCCACTCTCAGATATAGAGGAAGCCATTGACTGTGGTATGATGGAATTCGGAGAAAACAAGGTTCAGGAACTTGTGGATAAGATTGAGCATGTCAGTCGTCCTGTACACTGGCATCTGATCGGACATCTTCAGACAAATAAGGTGAAATATATTGCTGATAAGGGATTGTTGATTCATTCTGTCGATTCTGTTAAGCTGGCAAAAGAGATTCAAAAAGAAGCCGTTAAAAAGCAGGCAGACTGTGACATTCTCCTGGAGGTAAATGTTGCCCGGGAGGAAAGCAAGTTTGGTTTCACCTGTGAAGAAGTCCCGGATGCGGTTGCCGAGATCGCACAGCTTTCCAATGTTCATATTCAGGGATTAATGACTATTGCACCTTTTGTCGAAAATCCCGAAGATAACCGTGTGATTTTTGCAAAGTTGCACAAATTATTGCTTGACATAAAAAGCAGAAACATTGATAATGTTAATATGAATGTGTTGTCCATGGGTATGACCAATGACTATACGGTAGCTGTAGAAGAGGGTGCTACTATGGTTCGAGTTGGTACCGGGATATTTGGTGCACGCAATTATAATATTTAGGGATAGGAGACAAGTCCATGGGAAAAGGGATAGACAAATTCATGAATATTCTGAGCTTAAACGGTTCGGATGATGACGATGATTATGATAACGACGACTTATTTGACGATGAGATAGATCTGGTGGAGCCGCCAAAACCAAAGAAAGAAAAGGTAAAAAAGGAAAAGCCGACAGTATCCAAACCACAAAACAGTTCTTATGCATCGGCTGCAGCAACTGCAAGTGACGACGTTGACTATGATACCGGAAGTTCTTTTGCAAAGCGGAGCCGTTCATCCAGACCGGCATCCAGATCAACATCCGGTTCCAGCAACAAAGTAGTATCTATGAATAGTAGAGGTAGCGAAGTGTATGTAATTAAACCACAGGAATTTAATGAAGCTCAGACCGTAACGGATTTCTTAAAAGATGGCAAGACGATTGTCATTAATATGGAGGGAATCGAATTGACTGCCGCACAGCGTATCATTGACTTTATCGGTGGTGCCTGCTATGCACTTGATGGAACCTTACAGGCTATTTCCAGCAATATATTTATTGCAGCACCTCAGGATATCGAGGTATCCGGTGATCTGCGAGATGAGATTTTAAATGAATCTACGGTATCTCCGTATCTTGGTTCATTTTAATAAGGGAGGATAAACTACGATGATTACACCAGTAGAGATTCAGTCAAAGGCTTTTAAGTCCGGTATTGGCTATGATAAAAAAGATGTAGATAGCTTTATTAATGAGATTCTGGAAAGCTATGAGGAATTATATCGCTCAAATGTAGAGATGAAGGATAAGATTAATATGCTGAATGAAGGACTTCAGCATTATAAAAATATCGAAGCTTCTTTACAGAAAGCACTGGTTCTGGCTGAAAAGACATCAGAGGAAACGATTCGTACTGCAGAATTAAAGGCTCAGACGATAGAAATGGAAGCTGTAAATAAGGCAAAGGAACATACGGCGGATGCGAAACGCGAGTTGGAGCAGGTACATAACCAGACCGTTGCACTGGTACAGCAGTATACCAAATACAAGGCTCAGTTCACTCAGTTCCTGAATGCTCAGTTAGATTTGATTTCCAGCGATTCTTTCCGTGTTGATGCCAGTGATTTTGCCGCGTTTGCCAAGAGCACTGCTTCTGCAAATGATGCTTATATCAATTCAAATCCAATGGCCGACTTTATGGCTCAGGGTGAGCAGTCACAGTTAGCCGGGTATGATAACGGTGAGGATAGCGGCCGTCTGGGTGAACGCGATGATGCAGACCGTTATAATATGGACTTTGGACGCGATAGCAGTCTGGGAGATGCGGGAGTAGATCCATTTGCTTTCTCTCAGAAGTCAGAAGATACAGCGAAGGCTGCTGCTACTCAGGAACCGGAAGAAACACCGGACACCTACGAAGGCGAAGTCGAAGATAAGGTTGAAAAACGTGCAATGCTCGGTGATGAAGAAGCAAACAGCACCGGATTTACTTTTATATAATAGCTAGAAGGATTATTGAACAGCAATGAAATATGTAAGAGCACTGATTAGTATCTTTTTATTAATATGTCTGGATCAGTATGCAAAGTATATGGTAGTTCAAAAGTTAGCCATGTACGATTATAAACCTATTATAGGGGATATATTCGGATTATACTATCTGGAAAATAAGGGTATGGCCTGGGGATTGTTTCAGAATCGTCAGGTTGTATTTCTGATTTTTACCATTATTATTCTGGTAGCAATGGGCTATCTCTTTGTCCGTCTGTCAAAGGACAACCGTTTTCTTCCATTGCGTGTCTGTATGGTTTTCCTGACCTCCGGAGCGATTGGCAATATGATTGATCGTGTCTTTCACGGCGATGTATTATTTCAGGGATCGGTGGTTGATTTCCTATATATTAAAGCCATTCATTTTCCGGTCTTTAATGTAGCAGATATGTACGTTACAATTTCTGTAGCAGTTATGTTGATTCTGCTGTTGTTCCGTTATAAGGAGCAGGATTTTCATGGTGTCATACCGTTTCTAAAAGCAAGGGAAGACAGAGAAGACATCTCCGAAGTTCCCGATTCTGTTCTTACGGACTCTGAGACAGTCACATCAGAAAAGCATGTAGATTTCAGTTCCGATGAAGCACCAACCTCACCTGTATCTACAGCAAAGAAACCTGAGCAAACGAATATCGATTCATTATTTTCAGACGAAGAGGAAGAAGACGAATAATTGGACTATCATATTACCCGGGAACAAGTGAATATGCGGATTGATAAGTATTTATCAGAGGTGATTCCAGACAGTTCCCGGTCTTATATCCAGAAGTTGATCGGAGATAACCGGATTCTGGTAAATGACCAGCCGGTGAAAGCCAATTATAAGCTTCGGGAAAATGATTCTATTCAGGTCACAATTCCGGAACCGGAAGCCGTTGATATTACTCCAGAGGATATTCCTCTGGATATTTTATATGAAGATGACGATGTTCTGATCGTAAATAAGCCGAAGGGAATGGTTGTACATCCTTCAGCCGGTCATTATACGGGCACTCTTGTAAATGCACTGATGTATCATTGCAAAGATCATCTATCCTCGATCAATGGGGTTCTACGTCCCGGAATCGTACACCGGATCGATATGGATACAACCGGTCTGTTAGTTGTCTGCAAAAATGATGTTGCACATCAGTCTCTGGCAGAACAATTGAAATGCCATTCCATTACCCGAAAGTATCAGGCCATTGTATATGACAATATAACCGAAGACTCCGGCACCGTTCATCAACCGATCGGCCGACATCCGATTGATCGCAAAAAACAGGCAATCAACTATAAAAACGGAAAGGATGCGATTACACACTACCGTGTTCTGGAGCGGTTCGGTGGAAAATATACCCACATTGAATGTCAGTTGGAAACCGGCCGTACCCATCAGATTCGTGTCCATATGGCATCCATTCACCATCCACTACTCGGTGATACTGTATATGGACCTGCAAAAGATCCTTTTCATTTACAGGGACAAACACTTCATGCAGGTGTGCTTGGCTTTATGCATCCACGGACACAGGAATATATGGAATTTCATGCAGATCTACCGGATTATTTTCAGACATTATTAGCGAATTTTCGCAATCTTTCCTAAAGAGGCATAGCAACTTTTTCTCAAATCTGCTATAATACTGGTAAGCAATTACAACATACCTGTATCAGCATCATGGCTATGCAGAAACTGAAAGGGGCGGTTATTATGGGTAAAGATACGATTATTACCATCGGCAGACAATGTGGAAGTGGCGGTCGTGAAGTTGGTATCGCACTGGCAAAGGATCTGAACATTCCATATTATGATAAGGAGCTTCTGAAGCGTGCAGCAAAAGAAAGCGGTTTATGCGAGGAGGTCTTTGAAAAGTTCGATGAAAAGCCAACCAGCAGTCTGCTGTATTCCATTGTAATGGATCCATATTCTCTGGGAATAGGAGCAAACGGTATTGATATGCCAATCAACCATAAGGTATTTCTGGCAGCCTTTGATACAATTAAGAAAATCGCAGATGAAGGTCCTTGTGTTATGATTGGTCGATGTGCAGATTATGCACTGGCTGACTACAGCAACGTCGTTAATTTCTTCTTATTTGCACCTATGGAGGATCGCATTAAACGTGTAGCAGAAAGAAGAGAACTGACTCCTGAAAAAGCAAAAGACTATATCCAGAAGACAGAAAAACAAAGAGCTTCCTACTACAATTACTACACGACCAAAAAATGGGGTGCTACCACCAGTTATAATTATTGTCTGGACACCAGCGTTTTAGGAATCGATGGTACGGTAGAGTTAATAAAGCATATCATTGATCATATTTAATATCCAGAGTATAAGCAACCACCGGTTATCAGCCGGTGGTTGTTGTATTTTATTAAATTACCTTGACCAAATTATCACCTCCAAAATATAAAACTCTTGCATAAAGAACTGAGAGAGAGTACAATCGATCTAGCGGATAAATCTGAATGTTTTCGTTCTATGTATTGTAGAACAGCTGTTTAATAGTATCTTTTAATATCTGTCTCAGCTCAGATATTTCATCTGATTCAAGCAATCCATACCGCTCCAAAAATGAAATTTGCTTCTCAATACTTTCAGATGAATTAATTAGAAAAGTACAACTGCAGCCATGACGCTGTACGTGATATTTCATAACTTCAATATCTCTTAACAGGCTTTCATACATTTATTACCTCCGTTTCATACATTCTGCAAAAATACTCAAATAAATATCTTTTAATCGCTCACATTTCAAACTATAATATTCAATCATTTCACCAGTTCTAATATCATCTGAATCACAAACCGCACGCACACGTTGAATAGCATCAAAACAATCCGAATATTCTTTCTCAATCACCATACGTAACAATGCACGCTGTTCAATATCTGGAAGTATCTCATCAATTTTACTCATCATTATTACCTCCATATTCCTCTTTTATTTACCGGATGCGAGAGGGGGAAGCATCCGGTACCCGTATAGCCGATAGTCCAGCATTACATTCAAAAAAAATCTAATATATCTTCATTGAACAAACCAGAATATATAGCTCTTAACAACTCATTATTTCGCTCATAATCCGCAACGGAACGTAGCGCAATACCAGAATCAGACCTATTCCAAAACTCAATACGACCTAAATTAAAATCATATTTATTCACGATCAAAAAACGAAGTTCAGAAGCAAGCTCATTATCATTCAAAAGACCATAAACGGTTTCTACTTTTTCCATATCACATCCCCTTTCTATAACCTAGGCTATATAACAGGGATAACATACCCTAGGCTATATGTCAATAAAATTTCTATACCCTAGGTTATATTCCATGAATTGAACAAATAACCTAGGTTAGATATAATAAATTATGTTAAAAATAACCAATAAAAGGAGAGTGAAAACTATTAGAACAACAGCCCAAAAAGAAGCGAGTAAACGCTACAAACAAAAGACAATTCAAAAACTAATTCAATATTACCCAAAAGAACTAGAAGACTGGAATTGCATCGAAAACTATCTAACAAAAAACAATTTAAGTTATCAACAATACGTTAAAGAACTAGTAATATCAGATCTTAAATCAAAGGGATATATCAAGGAGGACAACAATGAACGAGATGAATCAAGAACAACAATTTGATGATGAAACGAAAAATTCTGTAGATTATCAATTCTATGACAAAAATTTGAAAATACTACAATCTCAAAATGAATTACTTTGGAAAATGAATGCTAATCTAAACAATCTAAACTCCAAACTTTCAGTCATTATATTTATTATGTTACTTCCGCTCATACTAGGAATTATCAGCCTTGTGCTATCGCTAATGGGAGGTGCGGGATTATTACATACACTTTTTAACATGTAATAAAACATGATAGCCGGGATCATAACCTTATAGTTTATATCCCGGCTATCCGCTGCTGTTCGAATATGTATTCAATTTTTTTCGAATCTTCCGGAGTGCACGTCATGAAGTTTTCGTTTTTCTTCTTTGCACGCCATTCCAGATCTTTATAGTCACGGTATTCAGACATCGGAATCCGGTACTGATGATATCCAGTTTCATCCTTCCAGTGGTATACGATATAATCGATCCGGTTGCGGAGCTGTGCGTAAGTATCATATTCACGATCACATTGATCAACCATTTTTTTATACATCTCTTCCGGAGGATATATAGTTGTAATGTATACCTCATTCCACGCCATACAATTATCCTTGTAGCGGCAGCCTATATCAAGACTATAATTATTCAAAACCGCCAATAAAGTACCATATGGAAGGCTATAAGGTTTTAATTCATCAAGAAAAAGAACTGGCTGATAATCGTACTTGTCAAAAGGTCCCTTCCGATAATCAACTACTTTATACACGTTTTCTTTTCCATACTTTTCATCGAGTTCCATCATGGAATATGATTTACCAGAGAAACTTTCACCAACATGCCAGTAAGTCACTACCTGACGATATGTTGGCATTTCTTTTTCACGTTTACGGACATATGCCTTTGTAAGCATTGATTCATAACGATATGCACCCAAACCCAGCTCATCAAGAATCTGTTTCGGAGTCATGCCTCTTTTAAGAAGTTCTTCCATCTGCTTCAGATCTGACCGTTGACCTTGATTGCCTTTTAACTCTCCATAGACAGCAGTAGCAGTTACAACCTCATCCTTTTCCGCATACTTACCACGCTTATTTATATAATCCTCAGCCTCTCTCTTTGATCCGCGTGTAGGTTCGATATGAAATTTTTTACCGTACAATTTCTGAACTTGCTTAAAGGTAAACCGGTCGGAATCTGAATTTTCAACTTCAAGAACCATGTGCAGATGATGAAAGCCTGTCCCGGATATGCAATAGGTTACAGCTCCAACTCGCCCTGGCTTACTGTTTACCCACATGTCTAACACAGTTTGACATACTTCCTGATCTGACAGGCTTGCTAGGAAGGACGGAGTAGAAGATAAGATTTTCTTGCTACCATCTTCATTCAGAACAACATCGCCATGGATATCATGCTCATATTCAACTACGTCACGGGGATTCGCCCAGACGATGAACACACTCGCATACGTTGCCATCTTTTTCACCCTCTCTTATTTCACGTTTTACTATATAGCCTAGGTTATATCATAAATTCATTCGCGTCAAGTCCATTTTTTCCGTAAGTTAATTTTTTTCCGTAAGTTGATTGATTTTTTCCGTAAGTAAATCCATTTTTTCCGTAGGTTAAAATCCTGTATCTATGCGGTCTGCGGGGATTTTTTTTCCGTTTTCCGTAAGTTGGGGTAATACTAAGCCCCAACTTCGCTCCACTTTTTTGAGATTTTATTTTTTTTATCAGGGCGCTCGGGCGTCCACCCATCAGACTGCCTTTGACGGCAAGAATTTCTAAATAGAAAAATGTCTCTGCTCCCACGAAGCCATTTTTTTATTAAGAACTTCTAAGCCATCATGCGTTGTCTTCCTGGGGCCCGGACTAGCGCAATTCTTTCAGACAGTCTAAAAGACTGTCTTCATAGCTCCGCACAATATTCAGTTTACAGCAAATTCAGGATGCGGACGAGTAACACATCAATCAAGAATTGTAAACTATTTTCTTCCGACATCCGGTCAAAAAGACGACCGGACGTGGCGTAAAATAGTTGACAATTCTTTCATGATGCTGTGATGGACACTTATCAGGCGTAAGGCGCTCCGCGCTGACGCCTGCACAACACATTTAACACTTTACATTCCCGGCAGCATCAGGGTACAATGATGCTAGGCAAGCGCCAGGAAGGAGAGTGAACAAAATGGAGGAACAATGCATGACAGGAAAGGAAATCATAAATCTAATTGACAAGCTAGAACAAGAAGGCATGTCAGCAGAAAAGATCATTGAAATAATCAAATATATCGAAAAACATACACCAGAATCCGATTAACGCCAAAAAGCCGGGGAACTTGCCACCCGGCTATATTTATACCTATATGCATTTTAGCCTTTTATCATCTTTTTTCCTCGTCGTGTAAGGTTACGTGTATCAAATACAGATCCGGAACGCTGGCGTCTGTTTAGAACCTCATCACTTGAAAGCCCCGGAGCATGGGATATGAGATTAACTAATGCCTTCGTATCATACAACTGATAGACATAGCTATAGATATACGTACACTTAAATGCAAGACGGCGAATATACCGCGGATTATCACAAGTCTCAAGGTCATACGCACTATAGACATAATGCACAACTGTATTCAGCAGCGGAAGATGGACGCACTCATACACATCATCCATAACATTTCTTACAAGCGCATCTAGATATTTATATCGCTGGCCGACAAGGATCAGTTGCATATTGCTATGCCTGCAGGTAACAAGGCTTTTAATTTGCTCTTCATTCTGAAAATTCGTTTTAAAATTCCGGCTGTTAAAAACAGCATTACATTCATCAATCAGCACGATCGTATAAATATTACTGTTATCCCGCTCTGAGAGTTTCACAAGCTGATCTAAGTTCTGAAACGGCGTTACCGGGATTCCTTTGATCTCAAGATTGCTGATCACTTCGACTTTCCACTTGATCCACTTAGGATCTGATGAGCGATAATCATATGTCTCAGCGCCGTTATACTTATGATATAACTTATAAACCTCATACACAGCAGATAAGGTTTTACAGCAGCCGAACACCTTATTCGTATGAGCGACATACCCAGTTATCGTTCCTATACGATCCGGATAGTTATATTGCTTATAACGATAGTAATTGATACTGTTCACCACAAACGACTTTAATAGTAAATCAAAGTAAAAGACCGCATACCTATACGGAGTCCAGAACAGTAAAAGAGGAAAGATAAGAGCAAGCAGCTTTTTTCCAAAACACAATATAACAAAATCAGCAACTAGATAGATTATGCTATATATTATATATCTCTTTATTTTGTTTTTCTCCATTCGTCTCCCTTCCGGCGTGTGCAAATGCACACGCCTAGCGTGCAGATCTGGCAACCGGAACAATAGCAGAGAGGAGAGCAGCAAGGACCTCTACACACACAATCAAACAGATCACACGTGCTGCAAACATATATTCCGGAGCAAGTACCAGATCACCAACAAGCAACTGTATCATACTATCCATCTTTTCCACCTCCACGAAGCAACGCACTAATACGACGTGCATCCACGCTCACGATCTGCAAAACTTTAATACAAAGCCACGTCAGATACCAGAGCCGTAACAAATTATAAATATCATCAATTGTCATTCAATCACCTCTTGAAAACAGCCAAGTAAGAAAACCTATGAATATAACTACAATACCCGCAAATACGATAGCTCCACCTAACGTAAATGTAAAACCGCCAAGAGGAACCGATATAAGCGTAAATAAGCCGAAAAAGAACTGTATCAATGCATTAACTATATCCATGCGTCACATCCCCCTTAATGCCTTAAATACGATCACAGCTATACTTACAGCCAAAGCCATACCTATCAATATCCATATCGAATCCGGAACACCAACGAAAAATTGTTTTGCAAGAGCCACATAACCATTGGTTCCGGCAAGACCAAAGCCTTTTTTAACATGCTGCAATATATTACTGTCATCCAACGATCCAATCGTATCCGCCTCATTTCCAGATGAATCCTGCTTATTTGTAGACTCTATATATTCGCCACCTTCAGGATCTTCAGCTATTTTCGTATAAGTAGAGCCAACAAGCCCATTCAATATATCATTTGTAAATCTACGAGCCACGCAGGTACTACCTTTTTTCATAACTCCATCAACTTCCGCATACGGTGTAACAGTGATCTGTGAACCACAATACTCAACCCAGTGACTATTTGATGCTCCGGTAAAAAACGCATTTCCAGATGATGCGAACCGTCCGGAGTAATCAGTAGGCTTACATATATATGTATTTGTTGTATGCATAACCCCGGAGTCGGTCATTACTTCACCTGATACAAGCACCTGATCGGCAAGGAGCTGCGTCGGTGCAGAAAGATACGTTTCTACAGTAGTCATACCTTTTAAACGGTTACACGCATCTATAGTACCGTTAAACTTCCATGATGATTCACCGTTCCTACCAGTATATCCTTTTGCTATACTATTAAATAAACTTGAAGTCATGTAAAAGTTTTCCACTTCTACTTTGTATGTTACATTCGACAAATCTACAGTAGTATCCGTATATTGCCAAACAGAATTAACAGCGGAAGAGGAGAGTGAATTAATATACAACTTGTCCGGAGATGGAACAGAAGCATCATACGAAGCCGAACCGAAAACAACCTGATCATAATTCAAAGCAGAAGAAGCAAGCTCCGCCTCCGTCATCTTACCAGACAAATACCTTTCACAAGTTGCCTTATCAGGGAAACGATAAACAGGCAAAGCTTCGCCAAGGCTTAATACCTCATCAGAAAGCAACCGATATCCGTTATTACTTGAATCAACGCCATCAGTTATAACATTAACACTAATCTTATCACTACTATAAAGATATAAACGGTAACAATCGCCCAATCCTTGTCTATTCGTAAATTCATAAGTACTATAGTAACAATACCGAATAGACGAATCTCCGGACAGATTATATACAATAGTCTGAGTATGATCCCAATTAATTCTCGTAGATATAATTGTAAAAGACCGGCTAAACGTATCCGCTGCATAACTATCAGACACAAATACGCCCACATAGGACAGAAGCACAGACAACATAATCACAACCGCCATTATTCTATATTTCATTTTCTCATTTTTCATATAATATTCACCTCTCTTAATAAAATAGGGCAGTAGTTACAAAAACCACCGCCCTTTACACTACTTAGATGTCCGCTTAATTCGATTCACTACAGCGAATCCGGCCGGAACAAGTACACCAACCACGAACGCCGCAGCCAGAACCGGCTCACCTTTTATTGTGTCTAAAATCCACTTGATAATAGACGTCAATAATGTTAATGCAGCGGATGCATCAAATGCGGATACAGTCTCCGCTAATGGCGCAAAAAGATTCATAGCACATTCCTCCCTTTATTTATTTTTATCTTTACTAGCATCCGGTTGTGAGACATTAGCAACCTGTTCAGGTGCATCTTTCCAGATACCGTTGATAAACAACTTAAAAGCTACATCACACTCACGCGGATCAGCAGAAGTGCGCGATATTCCTACAGAACAATCAAACCTATCAGCAGTAAGTTGACCAAACTCCTGATACACTTCCTGAGTGACGAATTTTTTCACAGCAATTCCGGAGAGCACTGGAAAATCATCACATCGGACAATCACGCCCTCAAACATATAATATTCCTTGCCGGTTTTACTGGTACCGGCGACCAGATCAGTTAAAACCATGTCACATTTTAATTGCATTTTCATTCCTCCTTAAATTTTGAATAGTTCTTAAAGAACTCCACGTCAATATCCATTGACCATTCCTTAAAATCGTTTTCGAGTTTCCATGTGTAAAATGTATTTACTATAAAGCAGATCATTAATATGATCCAGCAAAATACCATTTGATCACCTCCAAAAGAGCAGTATCAATCTAGCGGATAAATCTACGTTTTTCTGCGTTTTGTATTGAATAGAAGAAGCAGCTATGCTATAATTGACTTAATGAACAGAAAGGAATGATAAAACTATGGCTCGTGGTTCTGAACACTATCGTGAAAAGGAACGTCATCAAAAAGAAACCTATCATGAACTATTGGCACAGCTACCTCCTTGTGCCAGAGACTATTTACGGGATAAAGATTTAACTACCCAGATCAGCACGCGGATCTCATATGCATATGATTTGCTGACCTTTTTCCGCTATATCAGAAATCAAAATCCAGTATATAAGGATATTGAAATTAAAAGCTTTACATATGAAGATTTAAAAAGATTTACTTCTGAGGATATTTCTGAATATCAGCATTATCTGGAGTTCAGTACGGAAGCTCTTGACGGGGAAGCTCATGAGAACGGAAAACGCTCCATTGCCCGTAAAATGGCTTGCTTACGCGGTCTTTATGAATATCATATAAAGCATGAAAACGTAGATCGAAATCCAATGCTCTTAGTACAGATGCCGCGGATCAAAAAGGATAAGAATATTATCCGTATGAACAATTATGAAGTTCAGAATATACTTGATGCAGTTGAGAAGGTAAACGGACCTATGTCTGAACGCCAGAGAAAGGCCTGTGAGCGTACGAAACAACGAGACCTAGCCATATTAACCCTTATGCTGGGTACCGGTATTCGTGTATCAGAATGTGTAGGTCTTGACATAACCGATATTGATTTCCATGTAAATTCCCTCACCATTGTACGAAAAGGCGGCGGTCAGGATATTCTATACTTCGGTGATGAAGTTCATGAAGTACTTGAGAACTATATAGAAGGCGAACGAAAGCAAATCCATATAAATGAGGGTGAAGGAAAAGCCTTATTCATATCATCCAAAGGAAACCGGATGAGCGTGGATGCCATTGAACGCTTAGTAAAGAAATATGGCCGTCTGGCCGTTCCAAATAAGAAGATAACGCCTCATAAGCTCCGGAGTACCTATGGTACTGCCCTATACCGCCAGACCGGTGATATTCGGCTGGTTGCAGATGTTCTCGGTCACGAAAACATCAATACTACGATTGATTTCTATGCAGCGATCGAGGACGAACACAAACGAAAAGCAGCCAACGCGGTATCCTTAAGGAATACAGATTCAAATGATAAAGGATGAGAGCCTATGAAACCACAAAAATTATTAACTTATACCCGAAAAGCTATCCAGGACTATGATATGATCCAGCCGCATGACCGAATCGCCATAGGCATCTCCGGCGGCAAAGACAGTCTTACACTCTTGTATGCACTGGCAAAGCTCAAGGAATTTTATCCTGTACCCTACGAACTCACGGCGATCACCGTCGATCTTGGTTTTCCCGACTTTCATACCGAGTGTCTGGAAACATTCTGTCAGAGTCTGAACGTTCCTTATCATGTAGAGCATACACAGATCGGTGAAATCGTCTTTGACTATCGGAAAGAACCAAATCCATGTTCTCTTTGCAGCCGCATGCGTAAGGGTGCCTTTAATGAGGCTGCCGCCGGCCTATCCTGCAATAAAATTGCATATGCCCACCATAAGGATGATGTCATAGACAGCTTCCTGATGTCGATGTTATACGAAGGACGCATTCATACCTTTTCGCCCGTCACTCATCTGGAACGATCCGGAATTACCCTGATTCGACCGTTGATCTATGCATATGAGGGAGAAATCAAATCATTTGCAGTTAAGCAGGAATTACCTGTTTGCAAGAATCCTTGTCCGGCCGATGGTGTCACAAAACGTCAGGAGGCGAAGGATCTGCTTCTGGAATTAAAAAATACCGTTCCCGAAGTAAAGGAACGGATATTCTCTGCAATCGTTGGATCAGGAATCGATGGCTGGTAATCCGGCCATCGATTCCTTTCCTTCCTATTTAATGACTGCTCAACAACAAAAAATACGCGTAAATCCATTGAAAATTTGGACTCACAGATTTCAATCAGCCCGTCGGGTTAAAAATGAATCTGGAAAACCGCTGGGTTAATCTGATAATGGCTGTTCCGCATAATACGGAACCATCAAATAACAGCCGGTTGTAATCGTTTCGTCCGATAAATGATTGATCTCCATAACCTCCTTAACATAGGCCTGTGTGGACGGATATTCTGCAGTCTTATAACCCTGAGCAATATCCCACAGGGTATCACCGGCATTCACTTCAATGCTTGTAAAATACTTCTGGTTTACATGATCCGAATGTGCACTAACCTTCGATCCGGATAATAATAAAACAACACTGACTGCTGCAATTACAAGCCCTGTAATCATAGCATAAAAAGCAGCCTTTGTATGTCTGGCTAATATACAACCAAGTATATAATGAAAGCCTCTCTTCTTCTCTCCTGCTTCCTTCCGTAAATATGTCATTTTATCATAAGCTGCTACCATAACTGCACCCTCCGTATCGAACATTTGTTTTGTATGTTCTGATTATATCGAACAGCTGTTCTTTTGTCAATCATTTTTTCGAAAATACGTTCGAGAAAATATGTTCGATTGTTTGGGTTATAGTGTTTTACTTAATTATGTGCCGCCCTTTCCCATATCTCATATATCTACAGCATTCAGAATGGTTTATATGATCGATGTTAACAAGCATCGCTTTTGAGACCCTGCATATCGTTCTTCTGCTTATCTTTTCCTCTACCTGATACAATCGACCTTTTACCTCGTAAATCTTCTCCACTGTATAGGCAAATACCACACCATCTACAATTCCAGAACATTTGTTTGCATTCTTCTGAATAGTATGGTACACTGATATTACATTTGTAAAAACTATAGCATAGGATATGCCATCTGGGAGGATTATATATGGGTACAGGTAAGATTACTGACAAGCAAAGAGAAATATTGGAATATATGAAGGAACAGATTCTGTCAAAGGGATATCCACCTTCGGTTCGCGAGATTTGTACAGCCGTTCACCTAAAGTCGACCTCTTCGGTACACTCTCATCTTGAAACATTGGAGAAGAACGGATACATTCGCCGCGATCCTACGAAGCCGCGTGCGATTGAGATCGTAGATGATACATTTCAGTTGACACGAAGAGAGCTCGTGAATGTACCTATCTTGGGCAAGGTAGCTGCCGGTCAGCCATTACTGGCAGATAATAATATCAATGGATACTTTCCAATTCCACCAGAATATGTACATAACGCCCAAACCTTCATGCTGACAGTCCGTGGGGAAAGCATGATCAATGCCGGTATCTTTGATGGGGACCTGATCTTGGTGGAACAGACTTCCGTTGCCAGAAACGGAGACATTGTCGTTGCCCTTATCGATGATTCCGCTACTGTAAAGACCTTTTATAAAGAAGATCATTACATCCGTCTCCAGCCGGAAAATGACACTATGGATCCGATTATTGTACAAGACTGCATGATCATGGGCAAGGTCATCGGACTTTATCGACAGTTCTGATTTCACACATATAACGATAAACTGTAAAAGGCAGAGGTTGTATTCTTATCCGAATATATAACCTCTGCCTTTCTCTTTACTACCTAGGAATATACCACATCACAATAAAATCCCGTCTTATCTTCCTTGCAGCTTGCATAGCGATATCGCACAACAGAACCCTCATTGAATCGGACTGACATCTGCGAATATGGATAACCAACCGCCTCTGTCATCTTCTGAAACTGCTTCTGTGCCTGCTCCAAACCGTATTTATTTAGCCTGACATCTACTACAAACCGATTATAATGAATCGTTACACAGTAGCTTTTTATTCCCTTGCAATCTGCCAGATAATGATTAAATGCACATTCAATCTCTGGTGCAGCAGACAGGTGTATATTCTTTATATATTCATTAAATACACGAAACATCGCATGCCTTCCCTTCTGTAATCGGTTATTCCCTATACTTCTTTTCCATCTGTATGGATCTTCACACCTGACTGGATCTCCCAGTGTTCTGTACCTTCCTCTTCCGGCAGAACATCCGGTATTGACTTGAATATCTCTACAAACTTATCATAATTATCCTTAAACAGCTCTACAACCTGCGGATCAAACTGCGTTCCACTTCCCAGTGCAATCTCATTATAAGTCTGTGCCAGTGTCCAACCCTCTTTATAACAACGAGAAGCGGACAATGCGTCAAATACATCTGCCAAAGCCATCAACCGGCTCACATAGGCGATCTCTTCGCCTTTCATACCCAGATAGCCCTTTCCATCCCAACGCTCATGATGCTGCAGTGCGATTGTCCGGGCAATCTCCATGATCTCACCTGTTGCATTATGTAATAGTGCCTCTCCATAAAGTACATGATTTTTCACGATCGCATATTCTTCATCCGTCAGTTTTCCCGGTTTGTTCAAAATTTCCTCCGGAATCATCAGCTTTCCGATATCATGCATCATGGAAGCTGTACATACCATATCCGTATAATCCTCATCAAAACCGGATGCCTCACACAAAACGCGCATATATTTTGAGACTCTTCGAACATGTTCTCCGGTTGATTTTGACTTTGATTCACATATATTTGAAAACGAGAGTATAATCTCCTCCTGACTGATCTTCAACTGCTGTGAATAAATAAAGATATCCGCCATCATCTCATTATTCCGATCTACAATAAAGTAAGCGATAAATGACATGAATATAATAACCAGTTCCTTTGGAATAAAGTTATAGAATAATGCGGCCTCAAAGCTTTGCGCCAGTGGATCATTGGGAATCAGACCTATATACATATTCAGTATAGAAGACCCCAACATCAATGCCGTATTAATCAGTGTCGTAAACAGTACCAGTACCCTGTTATAATAAAGAGACGCTATCAATAACGGAAATAATACAATTGCCGATGCATAATAAGACAAAAATGAACAAAGAACTGCACTCACAAGTGAGGTACAGATAATAACCATATACATAATATAGTTTTTCTCAATATTAAAACAATTAATAAATATAGTAGGAATCAAGAGTAAAATACCACAAGATGCCAGACACAGACTAATCGCCGACTTATCAAAATTAATCAGATTACTGAATACCAGACACCATATGATCAACAGCAGATACAATGTATACCGCAATGATTTCGCTACTATATTATTAATCTTTATATTATTTACTTTTAAAAAGCGCATTAAATTCATACGTCCACCCTATTCCTTATACTGTTAACTATAAGGCCTGTAGTATTTAATGTCAACCTGGATTTCCCATCTAAAGCTGATCTTTTTCAATTAACACGCCGTCTCTCCAGATGCGATCCAGATCATAGAATAACCGATCCTCTTTGGAGAAAATATGCACGATCACATCGGAATAATCCATCAAAATCCAATTGGCAGAATCATAGCCTTCAATCTGTTTTTCAGCCACACCGGCCCGTCCACAGGTCTCTGCGACATTATCGGCCAATGCCTGTACCTGATTACGGTTATTACCACTGGCAATCACAAAATAATCTGCAATAACGGACACCTTGGATATGTCGATTACGCGGATATCCTCTGCCTTTTTATCCTCTAATGCCTCTATCATAAGCTTTGTCAGTTCTCTTGCTTCCATTCTACTGCTCCTCCTGTACATAATAGCGGTATGTCTGTTCCGATATTTCATCAATGGTCTGACCTTTCATCCGTAAATATTCCAGAATATTTGACAGAATGTGTATCAGACAACGATCCAGATCTACAAATGCTTCCTTTCGGATCTCCTCCATCTCCGGCAGCATCTTACGATTCGGTTCGATAAAGTCGGCAATATATATGATCTTATCCAGATCGGACATATTCGGACATCCCGTTGTATGCCATGTAATTGCCGACAGGATTTCCCGATCCTTAATACGGAATTTATCCTTTGCTATCGCGGCTCCCAGCTTTGCATGCAGAAGCTCCGGATTCTTCCTCTCATACTGTGAGATTGGCAGACCATACTTTTCACAGCGCAGAAGTTTCTCTTCCGTAGACAAATTCTTGGCACAATCATGCAGAAGTCCCGCTATCGCTGCCTTTTCCACATCGACATTGTGGCACATTGCCATCGCCGCTGCAGTATATTCGACTCCCAGACTATGCTCATATCGTTTCGGAGTCAGCCGTTCCTTTATCTTTTCTCGCATTTCTATTCTATCCATGTCATACCATCCTTCTTCTGCATTCTTCCGGTTTATGCCATATATAAATGATTCTCCATAATGTACTGATATACCGGTTTCGGTATCCGGTTCATCACCCATTCCTTCTGTGCGATACGTTCCCGAATATCCGTAGAAGATATATCTATCATCGGTGTATCCAGATAGGCAATCCTTGCCTCCGGCACCTGACTTAACAGCTTCTCCCGTATCGGATTCAGCTTCTCACACTCCAGTCCGTCCCGACCGGCACACAGAATCACCGCCAGCTTTAAAATCTCCCGATACTGATACCATTCCTCGAAATGAACCAAAGAGTCCGCTCCCAGTATAAAGTAAAATCGATCATCCGGATACTGCCGATTCAGTTCCATTAGCGTATCTACCGTGTGGGTTATCCCCTGACGCCTCAGCTCCATATCCGAATACTGCATATAGGAATAGGGCCGTATCGCCAGCTTCACCATCTCGCTCCGCTGTCTGGCATCCAACAGTTCATCGGTATCCTTATAGGCCGGCAGCTTATTCGGAATCACCAGCACCTGATCCAGCCCATACTGCCGATAGCTTCTTTCTGCCAGCATCAGATGTCCATTGTGGATTGGATTAAAGGTTCCGCCCATGATTCCTATCTTTTTCATCCATACAGCCTCCAAAGCCCTCTATTATTGCTCATTTAGGTAACATAATTTTTTTATGGTTACGTGATTCTTTATATAATACGATTTTTTTACCGATTACCTGAACCACCTGCGCTCCGGATCGCTCCGCAATCAGACTTGCCAGCTCCTTCGGATCATCCATACAGTTCTTCAGCACACCGATCTTGATCAGTTCCCGCTTTTCCAATGCTTCCCGGATTCCTTCGATAAAGTCCGGGGTTACGGAAGCCTTTCCCACATTAAAGATTGGATCCAGATCCATAGCCATGCTCTTAAGATATGCACGTTGTTTGCTTGTCATATGCTTCTCCTCTTATTTATAATAATCAAATGAAAGTCCATACAGTCGAACAGTATCGCCGTCCTGAATACCCAGTGCCTCCAACTGATCCAGAATTCCATTCTTCTTTAAGAACTCTTGGAAGAACTGGAAGCCCTTCTCCGACTCCAGATTCGTATATCCCAGCATCCGTTCGATTCTAGGTCCTTCAACTACATATTCATCTTCTTTTTCATCATACGTCACTTCAAACGGAAGGGATACATCATCTGCAAATACAGATGGATCATACTCCGGTTCGAACTCGATCGTTTCCTGCGGCAGCTCTTTCAGAATACCATTTACATGCCATAGCAGTTCTTTTACACCGGCACCTGTCACTGCAGAGATTGGGAACACAGGAATATTCAACGGTTCCATCTCTTCCCGGATCAGCTCCAATACCGTTTCCTGATCCATCTCAGACATAACATCGATCTTATTTGCCGCAATCACCTGTGGCTTCGTCGCCACATCGATTCCATACTTTTCCAGCTCCTTATGGATCGCCTTGATATCATTTACCGGATCCCTGCCCTCTGTAGATGCTGCATCCACCAGATGAATCAGTACCTTCGTCCGCTCGATATGTCGCAGAAACTCCAGTCCTAACCCTGTACCTTCCGCTGCTCCCTCGATGATACCGGGAATATCTGCGATCACAAAGCCCTGTCCGTCACTTAAGTCTACTACGCCCAGATTCGGTCGCAATGTCGTAAAGTGATAGTTTGCGATCTTTGGTCTGGCATTGGTTACTCTGGATAAAAATGTGGACTTGCCGACATTTGGGAATCCAACCAGTCCCACATCTGCGATCACCTTCAGCTCCAATGTGATCCAAAGCTCTTTTGCATCCTGTCCCGGCTGCGCATACTTTGGTGCCTGCATAGTTGCGGTTGCATAGTGCATATTTCCCTTGCCGCCCCGGCCGCCTTTTAAAAACACCACCGGTTCCTTTTTATTTGACATATCCAGAATCACCTTCCCGGACTCTGCCTCTTTAATCACTGTGCCAGGTGGAACCTTCAGGACTATGTCCTTACCGTCTGCACCATGGCAACGTCTCTTGCCACCCTCTTCACCGTCACCGGCCTTGAACTTTCCGGCATTCCGATAATCTACCAGCGTATTCAGACCTTCATCTACCACGAAGATCACATCGCCGCCTTTTCCGCCATCGCCGCCGTCCGGCCCGCCATCCGGCACATATAATTCTCTTCGAAAGCTCACATGTCCATCGCCGCCTTTTCCGGAACGGACATAGATTCTTGCTCTGTCTGCAAACATAGTCTCACCTAACCTTTATGCTCTACTTCAAAACTAAAAAGGGACACTAACAAGTAGTGTCCCCAAAAAATTCTTATTCGTTAACGACAGGGTAAATAGAAACCTGCTTCTTGTCTCTGCCTTTTCTCTCGAAACGAACAACACCGTCTACTAAAGCAAATAAGGTATCGTCGCCGCCTTTACCCACATTAACACCTGGATGAATCTTAGTTCCACGCTGTCTGTATAAGATGTTACCAGCCTTTACGAACTGTCCGTCAGCTCTCTTTGCGCCTAAACGCTTAGCCTCAGAGTCACGTCCGTTCTTTGTAGAACCAACACCCTTCTTATGTGCAAAAAATTGAAGGTTCATCTGCATCATCTTCGTTACACCTCCTTAGTGTTAACTTTCAAATACTTAGTTCCATATTCCTTTTGTATGCCCTCCAGCCCTAACAGCATCGCACGGATCAGAAGATCTGCTTCTGAAGATACCGGACTGTCCAGATGATAGTCCATCCGTCCCAGCTCCTGTTCACATTCTGTTGAAAATGAACTGTCGGTGAATGCTTCAATCGAATTCACTGCTGTGATCGTCAATACAGAAACCGCACTGCATACGATATCCTCGCCGTATTCCGCATACTCCGCATGTCCCAGCGTATGAAACCCTGTATACTTCTGCTGTTTCGTGTCATAATCCACTGTTATACGTATCATAGGGCACCTGCTTTAAGCATTAATTGCTTTGATCTCAACCTTTGTATATGGCTGTCTGTGTCCCTGCTTCTTGTGATAGCCGGTCTTTCTCTTGTACTTATACACGATAACCTTTTTGCTCTTGCCTTCGCCTACAACTTCTGCTGTAACCTTTGCATCTGCTACCTTATCACCGCAAAGAACTTCTGTGTCGTTGTTAACAACTACAACATCGTCAAATGTAACAGTTTCACCTGTTGCTGCATTTAACTTCTCTACATAAATGATATCGCCTTCAGCTACCTTGTACTGCTTGCCACCTGTTGCAATAATTGCGTACATTCTGGTATCCTCCTTTTATCATTACTCGCCAACTTCGGTGGTGCCACATAGACACACTTCGACCTCGTTGTGCGGCATACTCATATAGTATATCGATTTCATTCCTGGTTGTCAAGTCTTATTTGCTCTATAAGTGAAGGTTTTACCTTCTTTCTGGTCAGTTCTACCAGATTTAACTTTGTCATCTCAATATAACTGGTCGGAATCCGATCCTTCCGGATTTCCCTTTGAAAATGTTCCACGAGACTTTGCCGGTTTTCTGCCTGTTCCATATCGATGAAATCTATCATTATAATACCGGACAGATTCCGCAGCCGCAGTTGTCTGGCGATCTCGGATGCTGCCTCCTGATTCACCTTCAGAAAATGAGCCTGCTTTTCTTTTTTATTTACTGCCTTACCGGTATTTACATCGATCACAACCATCGCCTCGGTCTGTTCGATTACCAGATAGGCACCGGACTTCAGCCACACCCGGCTTACGGTCAGTTCCTTCCAGTCCCGATCCAGACGGTATACGGCATACAGCGGTTGCAGCTCCGGTTTATAAAGGTCGGTTTTGACGGTGATTGCCTTTGTCTTCGCATAGGTCTGCAGTTCCTCCTGAATCACCGGAAGATCGGTAACGATTCGATCCAGTGATTCGCCGTTATAGTCATCCATAAGCTGCATGAGCGGCGTTCGTTCCCGATACAGACAGGAATACACCTTATGGCAGGCTGCATGTGCCTGAATTTCTTCCAGTTTCGCCAGTAGTTCCCGGCACTCCTTCTGAACATCCTCTGCCGTGCTCTCATATGCACTTGTCCGTACCACTATATCATATGTTTTCTGTGCCTTCTCTGCCAGCAATGCTTTCAGACCGGTACGGATCATCTCTGTTTTTTCATCCCGTGGCAGCTTTCTGGATATATGAACAGTACCATTTCCCAGCATTACAACCACCAGACGGCCACTCATACGCAGTTGCGCATCGCACAGGGGGGCCTTCGTTTTGATCGCATCCTTTGTCACCTGCACCAGAATTTCATCTCCGATTACCGGCTTCGAATTTGATTTTGGATTTAAAAACAAATGCCGGTTTTCCTTTAAGGAATAATAACAGTTCACACCCGGCTGTATTTCTACAAATGCAGCATCCAGATTGCGAACAATATTCTGGATCCTTCCTACATAAATATTCCCCAGAACGGTTCTTTCTGTGTGTTCTTTCGAAGGAAGCAGATTCAGTTCCGTCAGCTTCTCATCCTCATAGTAGCAGGCACACAAATGCCCCTCATAGGCCGTTATCATCAGTTCCCGTTTCATCAGAAGCGTTCACCTGCCTCTAAGAGTGATACCAGTTCGCCCTGTTCATTCCGCATGTAGGTTTCCAGCCGATGCACCCGGAATGCCATCTTCTGATAGTCGATTGACAGATATCGGCACATAGCCTCCATTACCAGCTCCGGTTTAATATTATCCACACTACCAGTTGAAAGCAGCATATAAATTCCATCGTTCCGGCTATTTATTTTAAAAATAAACGGCTTAATATCCATCAACGTTTCTTTGGTCTTAGACACCTTTACAACCTCGATTTTTTCCTGCCCGTAAAAGCCCTCTAACGCTTGCTGAAAGGTCTGTATATCACCATACCCTTCTCGCATCCGGATCACATAGTCGGAGCCTGCCACGACTGCCATTGCCGTCTTGGCTCCCTCCTTCAATGCTACGATATCTTTCACTTTCATCCCCGGTACCATAGTTTCATTCAGACGTGCAACCATATCGGCACTGGTTGTGACGGTATTCATCTCCGCATCGAAGTATTCACCTTCACTGGTCACTCCCAGTCCAAGCGGGGCGGCAAAAGTAATGAGCTGATGTGGACTGTAACCTTGTGAATATGTTACATCCAGCCCTGCCCGTCGGATTGCCTTCTGATAATACCGCATGACATCCAGATGCCCAATATAGCGGAGAACACCTGTTTTTGCATACTTAATTCTTATCTTCAAAACAGACACCTCCTCCGAATCCGGCTGCTCCACAGCCCGAACACTGCTGTTTACAGTTTGGCGTTACTTCCGCACGCTTCGCACGCTCCCACTCACGGATAAAGAACTGCTTTGTTACACCGACATCGATAAAATCCCATGGAAGGATCTCATCCACAGACCGTTCCCGATGTGTATAAAAATCAATATCGATCTGATGATCTGCAAATGCCTGATCCCAGATCTCCTGATGAAACATCTCATGCCACGCATCAAATATGCATCCATTCTGATATGCCTGCAAAATAGCAGGTGCCAGCTTTCGATCACCTCTGGCAAAAATACCTTCCATGATTGTTAAATCCGCATCATGATATCGATAGCTCAGACTCTTTCGATTCTTCTGCCGGAAAAATCCATCCTTTACATAATGTGCTTTCCGCAGAAATTCTTCTTCCGTATTCATAGACGCCCACTGAAATGGTGTGAACGGCTTCGGTACAAAGAAAGAAGAACTGGCGGTAATCGATACTTTTCCGATCCGTTCTTCCTTTGGAATCGTATAATAGTCAACTGCCAACTGCTCGCAGAGCTTTGGAATCTCCATCAGATCCTCTTCCGTTTCCGTCGGCAGCCCTACCATGAAGTAGAACTTTACCTTCGTCCAACCACCTCGAAACGCCTTCATTGCTCCTTCGCGTATCATTTCTTCCGTCAGACCTTTATTGATAACATTCCGGAGCCTCTGACTTCCTGCCTCTGCAGCAAAGGTCAGACTACTCTTCTTAATATCCTGCACCCGTTTCATGACATCCAGAGAGAATGAATCGATTCGAAGCGATGGCAGTGCAATATTCACCTTCTGTTTTCCCATCTCCTCGATCAGAAACTCGGTAAGCTCCGGCAGACCTTCGTAATCGCTGGAGCTTAAGGAGCTTAACGTAATCTCCTCATGACCGGTGTTTTGGATCATTTCTATGGCATACCGCTTCATCCGTTCCACATTTTTTTCTCTTGTCGGCCGGTAGATAGCTCCTGCCTGACAGAATCGGCACCCCCGGATACAGCCACGCTGGATCTCCAAGGTTACACGGTCCTGCGTCGCCTTAATAAACGGCACGATCGGCTTCATCGGATATGGAACCGCGTCAAAGTCCATTACCACCTGCTTCCGAATCTTTCGTTTTGCATGCGGATTATTCGGTTCAAAGCTCTCGATCGTTCCATCTGCATGATAGGTCACATCATAGAACTGCGGCACATAGATTCCTTCGATCTCTGCCGCCATTTCCAGAAACCGATAGCGGCTGCCTCCGTTTTTCTTATTCTCTCTGTATGCATTTAACAGTGGTTCATATACCGTTTCTCCTTCTCCGATATAAAACAGATCGAAAAAGTCTGCAATCGGTTCGGGATTATAGCTGCATGGACCACCGCCGATGACAATCGGATCCTCTTCTCCCCGTTCCGTCGCCAGAAGCGGAATCTGGCTCAGATCGATAATCTGCAGAATATTCGTATAACACATCTCATACTGCAGTGTAATTCCCAGAAAATCAAATGCCCGGATCGGATCCTGTGATTCTAACGCAAATAACGGAATCTTCTGTTCTCTCATAATCGCATCCAGATCCGGCCACGGCGAGTACACCCGTTCACACCAGACACCGTCCATCCGGTTGAACATATCATAAAGAATCTGAATGCCCAGGTGTGACATTCCGATCTCATATGCATCCGGAAAACACATACAAAATCGAATATCCACCTGAGCCTTGTCCTTTACTACACTATTTACTTCATTTCCGATATATCGTGCCGGCTTCTCTACCGTCATCAGAATCTCATCGGATAACGCTAATCTTTCCATTCGTAGTAATCCTTTATCATTTATTTGAACTACTCAATCACAACTTTATAAATAGTCTTCTTACCCTTGCGGATGATGATAGAACCATCTGTAATGTCCGCATCCGTCAGCTTTCTGGTTGGATCTGTCACCTTTTCATCATTGATCTTAACGCCACCCTGCTCCATATTCCGGCGGGCATCTCCGCGTCCGCTGCACATCTTTGTATCAACCAGAACGGTAATCAGATCGATTCCCTCCTCGAACTGTGCTTTCGTGTAGGTGATTGATGGCATATGATCGCTGACACCACCGCTTGCAAATACGGTTCTTGCAGCCTCCTGTGCCTTCTTTGCTTCTTCCTCACCATGTACGATCTTGGTGATCTCATAGGCCAGAACTTCCTTAGCCTTATTGATCTCAGCACCTTCTAATGCACCCAGACGACGTACCTCATCCATCGGCAGGAAGGTCAGAAGTCCCAGACACCGCTCTACATTGCCATCTTCGATATTTCTCCAGTACTGGTAGAACTCATATGGAGTCGTTTTCTTCGGATCAAGCCATACGGCTCCCTTCATCGTCTTACCCATCTTCTTACCGTCAGAGGTCGTCAACAGTGTAAAGGTCAGACCAAATGCAGGATCCTTAGCCGGTATCACACCATCCGGGCTCTCAGCGATCTTCTTACGACGAATCAGATCCGCACCTGCCAGGATGTTCGACCACTGGTCATCTCCACCCATCTCTACCTTACAGCCGTACTTCTTATTCAGCATATAGAAGTCATATGCCTGCATCAGCATATAGTTAAACTCGAAGAAGGTCAGACCATTTTCCATACGCTGCTTATAACACTCGGCCGTCAGCATACGGTTTACCGAAAAATGCACGCCAACCTCCCGCAGAAATGTTACATAATTCAGATCTAACAGCCAGTCTGCATTGTTCACCATGATTGCCTTATCATTATCAAAGTCAATAAAGTGGGAAAGCTGCTCCTTAAACCGATTTGCATTATAGTCAATCGTCTCTCTGGTCATCATGGTACGCATATCTGACTTACCACTCGGGTCTCCGATCATAGTTGTACCGCCACCGATCAATGCAATCGGTGTATGACCATGCTGCTGCATATGCATCATAGCCATAATTGTTAAAAAGTGTCCGACGGTCAGACTGTCAGCGGTCGCATCAAAGCCAATATAAAACTTTACCTTCTCTTTTCCCAACAGATCCCGTAACTGCTCATCGTGTGTTGTCTGAGCAATAAAGCCACGTTCCTTTAGGACGTCAAATACATTTTCTTCCATCTTTGTATATCTCCTTTTAATATTTCCTCTTTAATTTCAGTTACTCCTGATTTTTCTATTTTTAATCACATCTGCAGATTTCCCGCAAAATATGCCAATATCTCAAGTACATATGCGTAGGTCCGCTGTACGGAAGAGATACTCATCCGCTCCTGCGGTGTGTGAATATCTAAAATATCCGGTCCGGTCGATACGATATCCAGCTCCGGCAACTTCGATAATAGAATTCCACACTCTAATCCGGCATGAATCACCTCTACAACCGGTGTCTTCTGGTACATCCGCTCATACACCTCTATCATACCCTTGCGTAGCTTCGAATCCTTCCGATACTGCCACCCCGGATATCTGGACTGCGTCCGACATTCAAATCCACAAATAGAAGCCAGATATGTCAACCGCTGTTCCAACAGCTCTAACGCTGCCGGATTGCTGCTCCGATTCGACAGTTCTACATATAACTCATCTTCCCGCATCTGAACAATCGCCAGATTCAGAGATGTCTCCGGAAGTTCCACTATCGACTGACTCATCGCCTGTACACCGGTCGGCAAAACAGCCAACAGTTGTATCAGCGCCTGCATATCTGCCTCAGACAATACATTCAAATGTCCGTTCTTCACCTTATACTCCACACCACACGGTTGTATATCAATCAGCACACTCGGATCAGAATCCTGATAAGCCTCTGCAAATAAGGTCTGTACTCGTTCTACCACCTGTTGTGCTGCTGTGACATCTTCCTCGGATTGAAACAGAATCACGGCCCTTGCCTCTCTCGGAATCGCATTATGCTTCGTACCACCCTGAAGAGAAATCAGCCGAATCTGCAGAGATGTGAATAATTCCGACAGTACAGTTGACATAACTTTATTACCGTTAACTCTTCCATTCTGAATCTCGACGCCGGAATGTCCACCCAGCAGACCATGCACATAAATCTCATAGGCAAATCCCTGTGCAGTTTCTCTCCGACAGCTCCTGTGAAGCTCTAAGGTTGATCCACCCGCACAGCCGACTGTCAGCACACCTTCGTCTTCACTATCCAGATTCAGCAGGTACGACGCCTTCAGATCCGAAGAATCCAGATTCATAGCTCCATCCATACCGACTTCCTCTTCCGTCGTGAATGCGATCTCCAGCGGTGGATGTATCAATGATTCATCCTCCAGGATTGCCAGTGCCATAGCAATAGCAATTCCATCATCTCCACCCAGCGTTGTGCCTTCTGCCTGTACATAGTCACCCCGTATCTGTAGCTTCAGCCCTTCTCGCTCGAAATCATGCTGTCCGCCCGGAACCTGTTCACACACCATATCCAGATGCCCCTGCAGCATCATCACAGGTGCTGATTCCTGTCCTTTGGAACCCGGCTTATGAATCACAACATTATTCCACGCATCCTGCCGCACCTGCAGTCCCAGCTTCTTTGCTACTGACACACAATAATCACTGACCGCCCTGGTATGATACGATCCCCTTGGTATATTTGATATTTCTTCAAAATAGTAAAAGACCCGGTTCGGTTGTAACTCCGATAATATGCCCATACTATACTCCTATCTGCAGATTGCTCTCTTTTCTTAATTCTTAAAGCTATGGATCGGTGCAGGAATCCGTCCGCCACGATTTACAAATGCATCACAGCTATATGGATTTACATGCATAATCGGTGCATGTCCCAGTAATCCTCCAAACTCTGCATGTTCACCTTCCTTCTTTCCGATAACCGGAATGATACGCACTGCTGTGGTTTTCTGATTAACCATACCCAGTGCCATCTCATCGGCTATAATTCCGGAAAGCGTCGTAGCCTTTGTATCTCCCGGAACAGCGATCATATCCAAACCTACAGAACATACACAAGTCATAGCTTCCAGCTTCTCTAACGTCAACGCACCACAACTGGCCGCATCGATCATACGTTGATCCTCGCTGACCGGTATAAATGCGCCACTTAAACCACCGACATAAGAGGATGCCATAACGCCACCCTTCTTTACCTGATCATTCAGAAGTGCCAGTGCGGCTGTTGTACCAGGGGCTCCCGCATACTCCAGACCAATCTCCTCCAGTATCTCACCGATACTGTCTCCGACCGCCGGTGTCGGTGCCAACGACAGATCAATAATTCCAAATGGTACCCCCAGTCTTCTGGATGCTTCCTGTGCAACTAACTGACCGACACGCGTAATCTTGAACGCCGTCTTTTTGATCGTCTCACACAGGACCTCAAAGTTCTCTCCCCGTACAGCCTCCAGTGCGGTCTTAACCACGCCGGGACCGCTGACTCCGACATTGATAATCTTATCCGCCTCTGTAACACCGTGAAATGCACCTGCCATAAACGGATTATCATCCGGGGCATTACAAAATACCACAAACTTTGTACAAGCACTGGAATCTGTTTCCTTTGTCAGTTCAGCAGCTTCCTTGATCATCTCTCCGATCAGCTTCACTGCATCCATATTGATACCGGTCTTTGTGGAACCTACATTCACCGAACTACATACCACATCTGTCTCTGCCAACGCCCGTGGAATCGAGCGGATCAGAAGTTCATCTGCCGGTGTCATACCCTTTGTAACCAAAGCGGAATAACCACCGATAAAGTTTACTCCGACTGCCTTTGCTGCCTTATCCAGCGTCTTCGCAATCGCCACAAAGTCATCCACGCTGTGACATACGCCGCCTCCGACTAATGCAATCGGTGTGACAGAGATTCGTTTATTTACAATCGGAATCCCATATTGTAATTCTATATCCTTTCCGACCTTTACCAAATCTCTGGCTGAGGATACGATCTTATCATAAACTCTGTCGCACACCTCATCCAGTGTATTACCTGTACAGTCTAACAGACTGATTCCCATAGTAATCGTGCGGACATCCAGATTTTCCTTCTGGATCATTGCATTCGTTTCACTTACTTCACGTATATTAATCATAGTCTGCCTCCATACATTTATATTCTATGCATCATATTGAAGATCTCTTCCTTCTGCAGGCTAATGACTACACCGATCTCCTCGCCGAGTTTCACCAGTTCCTCAGACAAAGTTTTGAATTCTTTCTTTGAAGCATTTGTATCTACGATCATCATCATATTGAAATAACCCTGAACGATGGTCTGTGAAATATCCAGAATGTTCACCTGGTTATCTGCCAGATATGTACATACTTTTGCTATAATTCCTACGGTATCTTTTCCTACAACTGTTATGACTGCTTTGCTCATTATGATCTCCTTCCTACCCCACATACATGACTTCTGAGTGCTCGTTCCGTCTGGCTACAGACAAACGAAGGTCTCGTATATCATTTGTAAATGGATTCTCTGCCAGTTCCTGTGCCACTGTTTCATAGGCCAGTTCCGCAATATTATTTTCTTTACTCAGGTGTCCCAGCATAATGCCATGAATATGGTCATTTAGCAGTTCCTTAATAAACTGACCGGAACGCTCATTGGATAGATGACCATGATCTCCCAGAATCCGCTGTTTTAGCGGATAGGAATACGGTCCTACCAGAAGCATATTCACATCATGATTGGATTCGATAAATAATAAATCCGAATCCCGCAGTTTCTCTACCAGATACGTATCATAATCACCCAGATCTGTACAGATACTGGTCTTATGTCCCTGATGATAAAACTGATAGCAGACCGGATCTGCCGCATCGTGCCAGGTTCTGGATGCTTCTACCTTCATATCATGGATCTGAAATGGCTCATCCGGCTGAATTTCAACAAACTTAGACGTGTCCAATTCTCCCAATGATGTGGTCTTCTGAATTGCCTCCAGCGTTGCCCGCGTACCGTAAACCGGAACGGAATACTTCCGCGTAAATACACCCAACCCCTGAATATGATCCGAATGTTCGTGCGTTACCAGAATTCCCTGAATATCCTCCGGTGCCATATCGATTGCATGTAACTCGTCCACGATTCGCTTCTTACTCACTCCGGTATCCACCAGCAGATGGGTTTCCTCGGTTCCAACATAGATGCAATTGCCACTGCTTCCACTTGATAAGCTGCATAAATGCATAATACCAGCTCCTATTCCTTCGTAAATGGGCATAACTGCCCATAATCGTGAAATATTATATCATAGCAGGGTTGATTAGGCAAACGAAAAATAGCCATAGTTGGAATCCCTTATTTCTTCTTTTCCTGCTCGATGCGTTCTGCCAGGTCATTCAGATATACCCAGCGATCCATCTTATCACTCAATTCCTGCTCCAGTTCTTCCTTCTCCGAGGTATAGGCGGTCAGTTTTACGAAGTCCGTTGCAACCTTTGGGATCTCCGCTTCAAGATGTGCAATCTTTTCCTCCAGTTCTGCGATCGTATCATCGATCGTCTCATACTCCCTCTGCTCCTTATAGGTGAACTTCAGACGGGTATCCGGCTTCTTCCAGCTGCCTGTTCTCTTTTCCGCCTCTGTCGTTTCATTTTCTGTCAAACCGGTTCCTGTTTTCTCCGTCTTTGTTTTTTCGGTTGTTCCACCATTTCCTGTCAGATCCGGATTCTCATCACCATATAGCTCCAGATGCTTCCAATAGTAGTCCGTATAGCCACCCTCATACTGTCGGATTCCATCCGGTTCAAACGCAAAAATACGATTTACAATACGATCCAGAAAGTATCGATCATGCGATACTGCAATAATGATCCCCTCAAAATGCTCCAGATAATCCTCCAATACATTTAAGGTTTCGATATCCAGATCATTCGTCGGCTCATCCAGAATCAGCACATTTGGGGCAGACATCAGTACATGGAGCAGATATAACCGCCTCCGTTCACCACCGGACAGCTTTCCCACCTGCGTATACTGCATTGCAGAATTAAACAGGAATCGTTCACACATCTTTGATGCAGTAATCTTTCCGGTCGCTGTTGGAAGATACTCTGCGATCTCCTTTACGGAATCGATCACTCTCAGGTTCGGATCAATCGACTCCGGTTCCTGTGTCAGATAGCCAATACGTATGGTCTCCCCTATATCGATATAACCGTCCACCGGCTGCAGTTCTCCAGCAATCAATTTCAGCAGTGTAGACTTTCCGCAACCATTTCTGCCTACGATACCCACTCGTTCATTTCGCAGAAACATATATCGGAAATGTGACAGAATCTGCCGATTCTCATAGGAAAAGGATACGTCATGCAGTTCAATGGTCTTTCTGCCCAGTCTGGAGGCTGTTGAAGTCAACTCCAGTTTTTCTGCCACCTGCGGACCCTTTGTGTTTTTCAGTTCTTCATAACGCTGCAGTCTGGCCTTTTGCTTTGTAGAACGTGCCTTTGCTCCCCGCATCACCCACTTCAGTTCATTTCGCAGCAGGTTTCTTCTTTTATCATCCGTTGCCAGTGCCATCTCTTCCCGCTGACACTTCAGTTCCAGATATCCCGCATAGTCCGCCGCATAAGAATAGATCTGTCCCTGATCCAGCTCTACAATCCGATTCGTCACATTATCCAGAAAATACCGGTCATGGGTAACTAACAGGATACATCCCTTATAGGACTGCAGATAGCCTTCCAGCCACTCGATCATCCGGCTGTCCAAGTGGTTCGTTGGCTCATCCAGCAGCAAAACATCTGCCGGCTGGATCAGTGCATGTGCCAGCGCTGCCCGTTTCTTCTGACCTCCGGACAGAATAGAAATTTCCTGTTCTTCATTCGGCAGCCCCAGTCGCCGCAATAGTTTTCTTGCTTCCACAATCACCATAGGATCCTCGCTGCCATCGGTTACATAGGACAGCAGCTTCGTATGCTCCCGGCTGTCAAATTGCTGCGCCAGATAGGTCATATGGATATAGTTTGCCCGCACGATATTCCCGGCATCTGCCTCCTCCAGCCCTGCGATCAGTTTTAACAACGTAGACTTTCCGGTACCATTCACACCCACGATGCCGATCCGGTCTCGATCTTCGATTCCCAGAGAAGCATCCTGAAACAATACCTTCTCACCATATACTTTTTCTAAATGTTCAATATTTATAATATTCATATTTCTTATCACCCATCCGTTCGCTCCGGAAATGGAATCCGATGTAAGAAGAACTCCTGAAAGTTCTTGCTCATGGACAGATCCAGTACGGTACTATGTTTTAGGGTCTCCGGAAGTTCCATCCGTTCCTCCGGATGCAGCAGTGCATCACAGGCACCCTCCAGAGAGGTATTTCCTGCGATCTGTATCTTTCCGCGAAATTCCTCCGGCAGCAGTCCCAGCGTATAAGCAGACTCCAGATTCAGATAGAATCCAAAGCCTCCGGCCAACCACACCCGTTCAATATTTGAAAGCGGAAGCCGAAGCTCATAGGCGGCCAATTCGATTCCGGTTCGAATCGCCGCCTTTGCCAGTTGGATATCCCGGATACATTCCTGCGTTATTACATACTCTCCACAGGGCAGACCTGTTTCAAAATAATCTTTCTGCAGGAGTCCATTTTGATCGACTGTTTTATTCTGATAAGCCTGTGCCAGTTGATCCAGCAAAGAGCTTCCGTATACACTGCCCTTTTGCACACTATTCGCAAACGCCGGTCCACAGGAGGTTGAGGTGCAGACACCACGCTCCCGATTTATCAGCCACAGTTCTCCATTCGTTCCAAGATCAATCAACAACTCATATTCCGCACGCTCTCCCATATGAAGATGTCGAACGCCCGACACGATATCCGCACCTACAAAAGCAGACTTTCCGGGGAGAATCAGAATCTCCCGTCCATCCTGTTCCTCCCGGATACCATCTAAGAATTCCGGTGTAAACGGATATCCCATCATACCGGCTACTGACTGCTTCCGCAGAAAATGCAGCATCGTTGTATTGCCACTGTAACAGATCCTTTGAATCTGCGACTCCGGATAACCGATTTGATCATAATACCGGATCAGGCTCTGTATATCCCGCATCAGGATCCTATGCATTACATCCAAACCGGTTTCAGTACCCTTTATATCCCTTTTCGCCGGCTCCCCTGCATATTGAATTCTGGATATAACATCCGCTCCATATACAGCCTGTTGATTCATACATCCGGCCTGTGCATAGATCTGTCCGGTTTCCAGATTCATTAAAACGGAGGCGATCGTCGTTGTCCCGATATCGACTGCCATTCCCAGTTTTGTATGCGGATCCATTCCGGACTTCGATGAATCAAATACCGGTTGACCGACTCGTTCCTTTGTTGTCGGTTCGTTTGTTGTCGCTCCACACAGCAGTATGGTCTGCTGACCGGGTGCCTGCCGCAGCCGGACATGGATATCCTGTTGTACCATGTACCGGCATGCCCGGCACTCCATCCCTTCTTCAGCTATATAGACCTGACAACCGCCACAGACACCAGCTCCCCGGCAAACAGCGCCGGGGAGTGTTATTTCATGCTGTTGCAGGACCTGATATAGGTTTGTACCCGGCTCACACTGGATACGTTTTGTATACATTCCTCTATGATCACTGTCAACATATATATTTATCATAGCATTCGTTCATCCTAAAATATACTCTTTGGTGTCTTCTCAATCGGACGATAGCCCTGCTGTGCCAGCTCCTGCATAATCGCATCCTTATGCTCCGGCCCGAAGGCTTCCATCGTAATTACCAGTTCTACAGCGCTGTTACGGTTCAGGCTGACAAACTGATTATGCTCCAGACGAATAATATTTCCCTGTGCCTTCGCGATCACCGATGATACATTCATCAGTTCGCCCGGCTTATCCGGCAGCAGAACGGATACTGTGAAGATCCGGCTTCTTGCAATCAAACCATGCTGTACAACAGATGCCAGCGTAATCACATCCATGTTACCGCCACTGATAATGCTGACAACCTTCTTATCCTTTACATCCAGATGCTTCAAGGCAGCTATGGTCAACAAACCGGAGTTCTCAGCAAGCATCTTATGATTCTCGATCATATCTAAGAATGCTACGATCAGTTCCGAATCCTCAACCGTTATGATTGCATCCAGATTCTTCTGCAGGTATGGGAAGATCTTACTGCCCGGTGTCTTTACGGCTGTACCGTCTGCAATGGTATCTACCCCTGCCAGAGTCGTTACTGCACCCAGCTTTAATGACTCCTGCAGACAGTTTGCTCCGGCCGGTTCTACACCGATCACCTTGATATTCGGATTTAGCATCTTCGCCAGTGTAGATACACCGGTCGCCAGGCCACCGCCACCGACCGGTACCAGAATATAGTCTACCGTCGGAAGTTCCTTGATGATCTCCATGGCGATGGATCCCTGACCGGTTGCCACGTCCAGATCATCAAACGGATGAATAAAGGTATAGCCCTTATCCTCTGCCAGCTCCAGTGCATAAGCACAGGATTCATCATAGACATCTCCGTATAGGATCACCTCTGCGCCATACGACTTTGTCCGGTTTACTTTGATCAACGGTGTTGTTGTCGGCATAACGATCGTCGCCTTTGCTCCATATGCCTTTGCTGCATATGCAACACCCTGTGCATGATTTCCCGCAGATGCAGTGATCAGTCCCTTGCTTCTCTCTTCCTCTGACAGCGTACTGATCTTATAATAGGCCCCACGGATCTTGTAGGCTCCGGTTCTCTGTAGATTCTCCGGCTTTAAGTATACCTTATTGCCTGTTTGCACACTTAAATACTCACTATAGATCAGATTTGTCGGCAGGACTACCTTCTGTACCGTATTATAGGCTTCCTCAAATTTATCCAGTGTTAATTCTTCTACTGCCATGTGTCTTTATCCTCCTCGATTAACATTTCCAGATCTGTCCGCACATCCATATCCGCGAACAGTGCTTCTACATAGTGATTCGGATCGAATCTCTGCAGATCATCGATTTTTTCTCCGACACCGATATATTTTACCGGCACATCCAGCTCTGACTGAATCGCAATTGCAATACCGCCCTTTGCAGTACCGTCCAACTTCGTCAGGATAATACCATTCAGATCCGTCACCTCACTAAACTGTCTGGCCTGCTCCAGTGCATTTTGTCCGGTCGAACCATCCAGTACGATCAGTGTCTCACAGTGAGCCTCCGGATATTCCTTTTCTACAATCCGACGCATCTTTGCCAGTTCATCCATCAGATTCTTCTTATTGTGCAGACGTCCGGCTGTATCGCAGAGTAAAATATCGACATTTCTTGCCTTTGCCGCCTGTACCGCATCATAGACCACCGCCGCCGGATCTGATCCCTCCTGATGGGCGATGATATCTACACCCGCACGATCCGCCCAGGTCTTCAGCTGATCAATCGCTGCCGCCCGGAAGGTGTCTCCGGCTGCGATCAGAACCTTCTTGCCCCGCTTCTTATACTGTGCAGCCAGCTTTCCGATCGAAGTTGTCTTACCGACTCCGTTGACGCCGATAATCAGCATCACCGTCTTCTGATCTTCAAAATCATAAGCAGAATCGTCTACCATCATCTGATCCCGTATAATGTTATTTAACAGTTCCCGGCAAGGCTCTACTTCCCGGATCTTATATTCCTTTACCCGCTTTTTCAGATCTTCAATGATCTTATCGGTGGTTTCCAGGCCCAGATCCGCCATGATCAGAACCTCCTCCAGTTCATCATAGAAGTCATCATCCAGCTCTGTATGTCCATGGAAGATCCGGTTCAGACCATCTGCCAACTGATCCCGCGTCTTTGTCATTCCGCTCACCAGCCGTTTGAAGAAACCCAGTTCCTCTACAGCTTCCTGTTCTTTTTCCTTCTCTTTATCCTTTTTCCAGTCAAATAATCCCATATACTCGCCTCCAACCTTAAGAGTTATTTATCCAACTCATTTTCTATCAGATTTACAGAAACCAGCGTTGATACACCTTTTTCCTGCATGGTAATACCATACAGAACATCTGCCGCCTCCATGGTTCCCTTTCGGTGTGTAATCACGATAAACTGCGTATCCTTTGTCAGCTTATGTAGATACTTGGCAAACCGATTTACATTGGAATCATCCAGTGCCGCTTCAATCTCATCCAGCAGACAGAATGGTGACGGCTTCAGATTCTGTATTGCAAACAAAAGTGCAATCGCAGTCAAAGACTTTTCTCCACCCGATAGCTGCATCATATTCTGCAGCTTCTTTCCCGGCGGCTGTGCAATAATCTTAATGCCTGCTTCCAGAATATCTTCATCCTCAACCAGTACCAGATTTGCCTTTCCTCCACCGAACAGCTCCTTAAACACCTTATCGAACATCGCCTGTATCTCTGCAAACTTTGCACTAAACTGTTCCCGCATTGCCGTATCCAGCTCTGCAATGATCTGCTTCAGATTCTCTTCCGCCTTTACGATATCGTCATGCTGCGTCTTCAGGAACTCATATCGTTCGGATACATTCTTGTAGTCCTCGATTGCATTGACGTTAACATCTCCCAGCGACTTGATCTTTGCCTTCACCGCACTCAGTTCCTTTCGAAGTACCGGCAGATCGGTAAACTCTTCATTCCTTAGCTCCAGTGCACGGTTGTACGTGAGTTCATATTCTTCCCACATATAGTTATTCAAGGCCTCTTCCTGCTCATTTATTTTCTCAACCTGTGCATTCAGGCGATAGCCTTCTTTATCCAGTCCTGCCAGTTCTTCACGCAGACTTTCCCGCTGTCCAAAGAACTCCTTATGAGAGGCCATCATCTCATCCTTATGTGCCGTTGCAGTCTGTAGCTGTTCCTCTATGGTCTGAATCTGTGCCTTTCGTTGATTCATTTCCTTCTGGATCTCATTGATCTGCTCATTGATCTCCATAATTTCATCTGCTGCACCATGCGTTCTTCGATTATACTCCTCCAGTTCCGCTTTCAGCTTATCATTCTCAACTCGGATACGGTGGATATTTTCTACATAGAAATCATCCTGCTGTTTAATGGTATTAAACTCCAGCAACAGCTCTGATACCTTTGCATTCGCTGTTTCCAGAAGTTTCTTCTGCTCTGCGATATCCTCTTCGTACTTTGCGATCCGGCTCTCGCACTCCTGCTTTGCCTGCTCCTGAAATTTATTTCCTTCAAATAACTGATTCTTATTCTGGTTGATCTCCTCAATCTGGGCATCCAGTTCCTTGCTTTCATTCTGCAGAGACGCAAATATCGTAGCATGCTCAGACAGCCGTGCATTCACCTGTTCTAAACTCATGTGATTCGTATTCTTATCCAGATACAGTTCCTGAAGCTTCGTTGACAGCGTTTCTTTCTCTTCCTTCAGATTATCCCGCCTGCCCCGCAGTTCCTGTTCCAGCTTCTCAGCCTCGTAGATTCTGCGGCTGTATGCCTCTACCTGCTCATTCAATTCGTCCAGTTCACGCTTCCGTCCCAGCAGGTTGCTTGAGTTCTTATAAGCACCACCGGTCATCGCACCACCCGGAGTTAAGAGTTCTCCCTCCAAAGTAACGATACGGATGGAATACCGGTACTTCTTTGCGATCGCCAGTGCATGATCGATATGATCCACCACCAGAATCCGTCCCAGTAAATGTTCCGCTACCGCCTGATATTCCGGCTGTATCTGTACCAGCGTACTGGCCAGTCCGATTGCCCCCGGCTCCCGGAGTGCCTCCTGTTTATTAAATGGTGTACTGTTGCCGATACTGGTCAACGGCAGGAAGGTTGCCCGTCCATATTTATTCTGCTTCAGATACTGAATGAATCGTTTTGCAGTTCCTTCATCTTCCGTTACGATATTCTGAATACTGCCACCCAGGGCTGTCTCCACTGCGATTTCATACTTCTGTTGTACCGACAAAATATCTGCTACAACACCTACGATTCCACGGGTATGACTCTTTTGTTCCATCACCCGCCGAATACTGTTTCCATAGCCATCATAACGCTCTGTGATATTTCGAAGCGATTCTGCCTTTGCCTTCGCCGCACTGTAGTCGTTTCGCAGCTTGGCCAGTTCTTCCCGATTCTTTCGGGTTGCCTCTGTATTCTCATCTAATCCCTTATCACAGACCTCGAGTGCCTGCTGACGGGTATTGATCTGTTCATCCAGTTCTTTCAGCTTCGTCTGTAACTGCTCGTACTGTTCCCGATCTGTCATCTCGTCACTCTTAAACTGTACGAATCGCTGATTAATCTGTGTCTTACGGTAGCTGATATTCTCCAACAGGGTATCATACCGGGCTACCTTTCCCTTCATACTGGAGTTTTCATTCATAAGGTCGATGATATCTGCCTTATTCTTCTCGATGCAGCCCTCTAAGCGTGTGATTTCATCCTGTATCTCCTGTGAATGTGCTTTTGCCTCCTCAACCACATCATCTGCTGTATCCAGTTTTTCATCCAAAACTGCCTTCTTTGCCTGATAGGCTCTCTGCTCTTCTGTCTGCTTTAACAGTGCATCCTGTACTCTCCGAATCTGTTCACTGACATGTTCATCAGACAGTCGTACACTATCGATCTTCTGATTCAGAACCCGGACTTCACCCTCTGCCCGCTCAACTGCCAGCTTCAGCTCTGTCTCCTGCCCTTTATCGGTATCGATCTTACGGTTACAGATTTCCAGTTCTGTTTCCAGTCGCTCATACTCGGTCTTGATTGCCTCATACTTTTCATTCAGCTCTGCTGTCCGTCCGGTTACAATCTCCAGCTTCTTCTGTGTCTCCGCCTGCTCGGTTCGGATCCGGTCACTATCCAGTAAAAATACATTCACATCCAGCTTCTTCATTTCTTCCTTGAACAGAAGATATTTTTTTGCCGTCTCCGACTGCTTCTCTAATGGTCCGACCTGCTTTTCCAGCTCAGACAGGATGTCATTTACACGATAAAGATTCTGACGCTCGGACTCCAGCGCTTTTTCCGTTGCAGCCTTATTTTTTTTATATTTTACGATACCGGCAGCTTCATCAAACAGTTCCCGTCGTTCCTCCGGCTTTCCGCTCAGAATCTTCTCGACCTGCCCCTGTCCGATGATCGAATATCCTTCCTTACCGATACCGGTATCAAAGAACATATTATTGATATCTTTCAATCGACATGGGGTTCCATTGATCAGATATTCACTCTCGCCGGAACGGTACACACGTCTGGCTACCGTAACCTCTTCATAATCAATCGGAAGAACATGATCACTATTATCCAGTGTAATGGCTACATAGGCGGATCCATGAGGCTTTCGCAGCTCTGTTCCTGCAAATATAACATCCTCCATCTTTGCACCACGAAGCTGTTTTGCACTCTGTTCACCCAGCACCCAGCGAACCGCATCTGCCACATTACTCTTTCCGCTTCCGTTTGGTCCTACAATACCGGTGATTCCGTTTTCAAACTTAAACAGTATTTTATTTGCAAAGGACTTGAATCCATAGACTTCTATACTTTTCAGATACATTCCTTTAACCTTCCTTATGTCTTATCGCCAGAAGTGCTGCATAAGCCGCCTTCTGCTCTGCATTCTTTCGGCTGGAACCTTCTCCGGTTCCATAGCATGCTCCATGGATCCAAACCTCTACCGCATAATTCTTGCAATGATCCGGTCCCTGTTCGTCTACGAGCCGGTACTCAATCTCTCCCATGGTATCTGCCTGTACCTGTTCCTGCAAATGTGTCTTTGCATCATAGAACAGACGCTTATTCTCAATATCAGAAAGAAGGAACCGTTCTACATAAGCGGTTGCAGGCTCCAGTCCTCCGTCCAGATAGATTGCACCCAATACCGATTCAAACAGATCACACAGTAAAGAGTCCCGATTGCCCCCATTGGTCATCTGTTCCCCCTTGCTCAAATATACATAGTCCGGATAATGCATATCTCTGGCACACTGTGCCAGGCAATATTCACATACCAGAGAGGCCCGCAGCTTTGACAGCTCACCTTCGTGCTTTTCCGGATATCGCAAAAGCAGAGCGTGACTGGTTATCATCTCCAACACTGCATCACCCAGAAACTCCAGTCGTTCATAGTCCTTTATTCGATTTATTTTTCGCTCATTTGCGTATGAACTATGTGTCAGTGCCTGTTTCAAAAGCTCCGGCTGCTGAAAATGATAGTGGATTTCTTCCATGAGCGACTCCAATGAATGCTCGTTCATCTATGCCTCTTCCTTCTCTTCTCCGGTCGTGATGTTCTCCTGGATCAGTTCCTTTATATGCATCTTACTAAAGTCCATACACTGTGTAACGGCATTCTTTACTTCACTCGCCTTTGAACTTCCATGCACCTTTGCAACCAGACCATTAATACCCAGAAGCGGAGCTCCGCCATAGTTGGCCGAATCGAACTCTTTGACTGCTTCCTTGATCTTTGGCTTTACCATAGCCGCACCCAGTGTACTGATCGGAGAAGCGGTCATTGCTGACTTGATCTGCTTCATCAGAAAGGAAGCGGTTCCCTCATATAACTTTAATATAACATTTCCTACAAACGCATCACACACGATAACATCTGCATGTCCGGCCGGGATATCTCTCGCTTCGATACTGCCGATAAAGTTGATATTCGGACATGCCTTCAAAAGAGGGAATGTCTCCTTTACCAGTGCATTTCCCTTTTCCTCTTCCGCACCTACATTCACGATTGCAACTCTTGGATTCTCAACGCCTACGATATGCTTCATATAGATGGAACCCATCTGTGCGAACTGAACCAGATCAGACGGTCTGGAGTCCATGTTTGCTCCACAGTCGATCAGAATGGATACACCGCCCTCCCGTGGGATCAATGGTGCCAACGGAGAACGACGGATGCCCTTCATACGTCCTACGATCATACGTCCGCCTACCAGTACGGCTCCGGTGCTTCCGGCTGAGATCAGTCCTTCGGCCTTTCCTTCCTTTACCAGATTCAGCCCTACGATCAGAGAAGAATCCTTCTTCTTCCGGACAGCCTCTACCGGATGATCATGGCAGGTGATGACATCCGGTGCGTCAACCACCTCAATCTGTTCCTTATTGTACTCATACTTTGCCAGTTCTTCCTCGATCTGGTTCTTCGGACCTACTACATACAGGAACACATCCTCATGCTCCTTCGTTGCCTGTACAGCTCCTTCTACCAACGCCCATGGAGAGTTATCGCCTCCCATTGCATCTATAACGATCTTAATCCGATTATCTTCCATTGTATACCTCCTTGTGTATCAATGAGTGTCAAACCATACTTTTCCACTCATACCATCTATATATAATACTAAATAATCCATTTCTTGTAAAGTTTTTCCCAAAACAAAGAAAAGGCTCTCCGATCACTCGGAAAGCCTTGCATTGCTTTGATTAATCCTGGGCAATGATTTCTTTCTTGTTATAAGAACCACAAGCCTTACATACTCTATGAGGCATCATTAACTCGCCACACTTAGGACATTTTACTAATGTAGGAGCACTCATCTTCCAGTTTGCTCTACGCTTGTCTCTTCTTGCTTTTGAAGATTTATTCTTTGGACAAATTGACACAGTGTACACCTCCTTAATCCGAACTATCTATGAATCAATCATAAATGAATGTCATATTCTTATATTTCCTTGCCACACCTTGACAATTATACATAGTCATATCAGGTTTGTCAACCATTTTTTTATTCAACCAGTGCAACGGTTTCTCTGGCAATCGCTAACTCCTCATTTGTCGGAACCACATATACAGCCACCTTAGAGTCCGACGTTGATATCTTCTGATCCTCACCACGCACCTGATTCTTCTCTGCATCGATCTGAACACCCAGATACCCCAGATATTCACAGATCTTTGCTCTGGCCGTCCCGTTGTTCTCTCCCACACCGGCCGTAAATGCAATTGCGTCCACACCATTCATCACTGCTGTATAGGAACCGATATACTGTGCGACCCGGTAGCAGAACATCTCCATAGCGATTGCTGCCCGCTGATTTCCTTCTCCGATTGCCTGCTCCAGATCCCGGAAATCACTGGATACACCGGATATACCGGCTACACCGGACTTCTTATTTAATACATCCATTACCTCTGCCAAGGTCTTATCTTCTTTCCGGGCGATAAACTCTAACACTGCCGGATCAACGGAGCCGCTTCGGGTTCCCATAATCAGTCCGTCCAACGGAGTCATACCCATACTGGTATCCACAGACTTTCCGTTCTGTACTGCACAGATGCTGGCACCGTTTCCCAGATGACACACGATTGTTTTCAATTCTTCCGGCTTCTTTCCCATCAGCTCTGCCGTATGCTTTGAAACAAAGCTATGACTGGTACCATGGAAGCCATACTTCCGGATCTTATATGTTTCATAATACTCATATGGAATACCATACAGATATGCCTTCTCCGGCATGGTCTGATGAAAAGCCGTATCAAATACAGCCACCATCGGCACATTCGGCATCAGCTTCCTGCAGGCTTCGATTCCGATCAGATTAGCCGGATTATGAAGCGGTGCCAGATCATTGCATTCCGTGATTGCCTGTATCACCTCATCTGTAATAACAGTAGAGGATGCGAACTTCTCTCCGCCATGTACGATTCTATGTCCAACTGCTCCGATTTCACTTAAAGACGCAATCACACCATATTTTGAATCCGTTAGCATTTTAAGCACCAGTTCTACAGCCGCTGTATGATCCGGCATTGGTGCATCCAGAACCACCGATTCTTTTCCGGTTGGCGTATGCTTCAGTCGACCATCAATCCGGATTCTCTCGCATAACCCCTTTGCCAGAACTTTCTCACTGGCAGAGTCAATCAACTGATATTTCAGTGAAGAACTACCACAGTTAATAACTAAAACATTCATTCCCATATCCTCCTGCTATATGATAAAAGTATAAGCCATGCAACGAATCTGCATGGCTTTTATTATATTCTACTGTTCAACTGCCTGCTGTGCCTGTGCCTGCACGGCTGTAATGGCGATAACACCTACGATATCATCTGCGCAACAGCCACGGGACAGATCATTCACCGGCTTTGCAATTCCCTGTGTGATTGGTCCGTACGCTTCCGCCTTCGCCAGTCGCTGTACCAGCTTATATCCGATATTACCGGCATCCAGATCCGGGAAGATCAGGACATTGGCCTTACCTGCCACTTCACTATCCGGTGCCTTTGACTTTGCAATCTCCGGAACAATTGCTGCATCCGACTGTAACTCACCGTCCACCTTCAGTGTTGGATCCAATTCTCTTGCCAGCCTTGTTGCTTCAACCATCTTATCCACTTCCGGATGCTTTGCACTTCCCTTTGTAGAATGTGACAGCATCGCTACGATCGGTTCTTCTTCCACTAACAGCTTAAATGACTGTGCGGAACTCTCTGCTATGTATGCGATCTCCTCCGCATTCGGAGTCTGATTCAGTCCTGCATCCGCAAATATAAAGGCTCCATTGGCTCCCATATCACAGTTCGGAACAACCACCAAAAAGAATGCCGATACCAGCTTGATATGTGGTGCTGTCTTCAGGGTCTGCAGTGCCGCACGCAACACATCTGCGGAAGAATGAACCGCACCGGCCACCATTCCGTCTGCATCTCCGGCCTTTACCATAATGCATCCCATGAACAACGGATTGGTAAGCAGGATCTCTCTTGCCTCGTCCACGGTCATACCTTTTCCTTTTCGAAGCTCTGCCAATAGCTGTGCATACTCCTCCAGTTTCTCACACTGATGCGGATCTACGAAAGTTGCCTTGCTCAGGTTTAACCCTTCGGCCGTATTCATGATCTCTGCCTTATTTCCAATCAAAATAATATTTGCAATATCCTCTTCCAGCACCTTGTGTGCTGCGATTACTGTTCTTCTGTCTTTTGTCTCCGGCAAAACAATGGTCATCTTCTTCTGTTTTGCGCGTTCTTTAATCCTGTCTATGAACCCCACCTTACGTATCTCCTTTCCATTCGTCAATTTATTATATCAAGTCCGTGGATTGTATACAATACACAATCCGGAAAAAATTGTCTTTTTCTTAGTACAATCCTTGCACGATTTACTCCTCTGCCACATCCGGACCATCTACCTTGATCTGGCCTCTTCCATGTTCCTTTGCATAGTACATAGACCAGTCCGCCCGCTTAATCAACTGATTAACATCCTCACACAGATCCGGATAGGTGGATACGCCAATGCTGACATTCATCGTTACCACATGTCCGTATGCCTCTACCGTTGCGGTTGCGATCTGCTGATGCAGATCTTCGATCACAGGAAGGGCTTCCTCCAGCGTCTTTCCCGGCAACGCCAACACAAACTCCTCTCCGCCATATCGGCAGATGAATCCCAGTTCAGATGCCTCGATCTGTTCATAGGCAATACGGGCAATCCGCTTAATGACCTCATCTCCTACCAGATGTCCATAAGTATCGTTGATTCTCTTAAACTTATCGATATCAAACAGTGCTACCGTCAGTGGCGAATGATCTCGAACCGTCCGTTCCATCTGTTCTGCAAAGAGTTTATTAAAATGTGTCCGATTATTAATCCCGGTCAATCCATCCGTCTGAGCGATGTGCTGCATCTGTGCATACATCCGAATATTATGAATCGCCAGATCTAACTGCGGTACGATAATATCATAGAACCGAATATAATTATCAAACACATGCATCTTAGGTGAACCGCTGACGATGATTCCGTATTTTCTGTCGTCCATAACCAGTGGAAGCACCACCAGCTGTCTGGTTTCTGTCCGGCTAAGTCCCGGATAGATATCCGACGGGAACTGCGAAATTACGGTTTTCTCCTCTTCTATCTCTTTTGCTTCCTGATACAGCCTCACAAGCTCCGGCACCTCTGCAAGCTCCGGATTAGACACGCTTCGGAACTCAACATACGGATGCTTGTTATAACATACATCCTTGTCAATATAGATTCCACAGAACTCTACATTTCGTACCTGCATGATCACATCAATGATATACTTCAGAATATCTGACACATCCGCAGTTATGGAACTGTTTATAAACTTCAGAATCTGTGCCTGAACCTCCAGCTCATCATTCGACTGGCGAATCTGCTGATTCATCTGGCGAAGCTGCACCCGTTGCAGATTCAGTTCATCATTTACCTTTTCCAGACGATTTTTCGTATCCAGCAGTTCCTCATTATTTTCTTCTATATCATTCATATCCGAATGTAACTGATAGATATCCCGACGAAGTTGTTCCTCATTCTTTGCATACATTTTCACAAGAAAAATGTCCAGTATACATAGCATTCCATATGCCAAAAGCAGAAAAAACATATCCGCATCCACTCCGGTCATACAGAACTGTATCAAAATATAACCGATACTCGGAGCCACAAGTAATAATATACTTACAATACTCTTTTCCCGATCTGTAATGTTGGAATAATATGAATACTCAAACATAAATGCAAGCACCAGCGCACTCATGCCTACTGCCAGATACAGATCCTTCTCACGTATCCAGTACATCATGAGCAGATAAAATGTATATTGAATATATGTAAGGCTCTTGATCACCCAGAAGCGATCAAAGAAGTTCATCTTATCCAGCACCAGTTCCAATGCCATAAGCAGTACTGTACCACCTGCTATTGTTCCACAGGCTGCCGACAGGTTCCCCCCATTCCGGCAAAATAGCAGGAATATAAACACCACCAAGATTCCATATAAAATTCGGTGAAACACCAATTGCATATGATGATGTTCCAGAATCTTCTTATCCAGCATCCTTAACTCCTCCAGTATATCTGTATCTGATCCCCATTCTTTAATTCATCAAAATGCTCTGCAGGTTGTCCATTCAACAACATAACCAGTTCGGTTCCCTGCACCTTAGATGTATCAAACTGCATTGCATCAAAAATCTCAACAAAAACATAACGATTCTTTCCTGTCAATGTATAACTCTTTCCGTTTGCATTGACTAAGATCGTCTTCTCCTCTTTATCCTCGGCTACGGTCGTAATACCCTCTGACGCTGCAGTAGCCACCGGCCGCGAAGTCTCTATCGGTGTCTCTGCCTCTTTGGTCTTCTTTTCTGCCCGATCTTCCTCTGTCGCTTCCTCCAGATCCTGATACCGGACCTCCTGTGACCATGCCACCTTGAAGTTCTCATATATCTTAGTATCAGCATCTGCCAATTCATTGTTTACGGTGATCTTTCCCTCCGGTCGAATATCCATGAAAGTCAATAGCTGATCCAATGTATAATAATTCAGGATCTGAATCTCATCATTTTCCCGGATCTGATAAAACTCAGACTCCAGATGTCCGTTTACACTGGCAAACTTCGGACACTGTACCGGAATATCGTTTACATAAAATTCAATTGTATTTGTAAACTCCGGTATCTGCTTTAAGGTCAGCTCTGCATCCTCTCCACTGGTCGATTCCCGGATTCGGATCTGATCATTGGCTTCGATCGGTGCGTTGATCGAAGCATCATGTCCGTTCACTGATATAACCGCCGCTTCTCCCTGATGTCCTCGCAGAAAACGGCTCTTGCCATTCACTGTATAATGCAGATCCTTTCCCCGTTTCGGGAATATCGCATCGTTTCGCAGTCCAAGCTGCATAGCTGCATCAAATACCGTCAGCTTATCATTATTATACAGCTTAATCCGTTCTTCATTTATTAACACAAATATAAAATTGTTCTTCTGATCATAATAGTTCAGGCAGATACCGATCGGTGTCACCAACAGTGGATCCTTCTTTACATCCGGCACATGCATATAGATATTCCGCATGACCTCTTCTCCTCTTAACGCTACCCGCTCTTCCGGCAGGCCCAGTTGTTTTGCCAATGCCTGTGTAAAGCCCGGAAGCTTTCCGCCTCCGCCCACTACAAATACAGCACTGACGGTTTTTCCACCGTTCAGTTCAATGATCTTATCCGCAACACTCCCGGTGATATCCTGAACCACATCCGCCACCAGTGTATATACCTGATCCGGCGTCACTTTATGTGATAATCCCATAATATCCTTATAGGTCATCGTCTTTCGCTTCGGCGAGATCATCTTGATCTTTTCAGCCGTATTAAAGTCTACCAGATATTCCCGCACGATACGCTCTGTGATCTCATCTCCGGCAGATGGTATCATACCATAACCGATGATACTGCCATCCTTTGTCACACAGATATCAGAGGTTCCGGCGCCGACATCAACCAGACAGATATTTAACAGCCGATAGTTCTGCGGAATCGCCACATTCATTGCCGCAATTGGCTCCAATGTCAGATTTGATACCGTCAGCCCTGCCTGTTCCACTGCCGCATACAAACCGTCTACGACCTCCTCCGGCAAGAACGTAGCCAGTACATCTCCACTGATTGTCCTTGCCTTATGTCCCTCCAGATTCGTGATTTCATAGCCATTCAGGTAATATTTGATTACCGTGTACCCTACACAGTAATACTTTTCTTCTGTTCCCAGTTCTTCTACGATCTGCTCATGTGCCTTCTCCACACCCATCATCTCCAGGGAGTGAATGTATTCCAGATTCACTACAGTTGGCTCATGGAATTCATACTCACCGACGCCCACTGCCGTCTTCAGCACACGCCCCGCAGCAGCGATGCACACCTCGGTTAACGGACGCTCCAGCTGTAGCTCCAGCTCTGACTTCACATAGCGGATCTCTTCCGCTACGGTAGCAATGTCATGAATTTGCCCGTCCAGCATCGCCCTGGTATCATGCAGCTTTACACACTGCGCCACCACATGAAATCCTTCTATATCCTGATATCCTACAGTGCCCACGATGCTTCTGGTCCCGATATCCAGTCCGAATACCAGAGGCTGTGGATATTTTGATAACATTCCTGCATGTCCTCCCACATCGTATACTTTTATTATTTTAACACAGAATTACAGGTTCTTCAATAAATGTGTAATCTGTTCACGGGTTTCAGTCAGATCACCGTTATTCTCGATCACAGCATCACAATTACCCCGATAAAAGGCTTCGGATGACTGTTGTCTCATAACCGCCTCACACTTTTTCCGGCTATATCCCCGGCTATTCATCAGCCGCCGGATCCGCACCTCCTGTGATGTATAAACATACCACATTTCATCACAGATCTCCTTATAACCGTCCTCAATCAGAAGTGCAGCCTCGATCACCAATAGTTTTATCCGCCCCTGCCGGCGTTCCTGTTCGATCACAGACAGGATATCATGCTTTACCTCCGGATGAACGATTCCATTCAGTTCTTCCAGTTGTACAGGATCCGAAAATACAGTCTCTGCCATCTTCTTCCGATCAATGGTTCCATCCGGTGCCAGTATCCTGTCCGTAAAACGACTTACAATCTTTTGATACGCAGACTGCCCCGGTTCCATCAACCGATGTGCGATCCGATCGGCTTCCAATATATACGCTTCATGTTCTTCCCGTAAAATATTCAGTATTGTACTCTTGCCGGCACCGATCCCGCCGGTGATTCCGATTATCTTCATATCTGTATCCTTTGTATATTCTCAGTTATTTTGCATCATACCAGTTATCTGCCACATGGATATCAATATCCAATGGTACCCGGAGATCTGCCGCCTGTTCCATTTCTTCATGAAGAATCCGTGTCACAGTCTCCACTTCTGACTCCTTTGTTTCCACCAGCAGTTCATCATGGATCTGAAGAATCAGCCGGGATTCCAGTCCTTCTGTCTGCAGCCGTCGCCGCACCTGATTCATGGCGATCTTAATAATATCTGCCGCACTTCCCTGAATCGGAGAATTCATAGCGATTCGTTCCCCGAAGTTTCTCTGCATAAAGTTCCCGGATGCAATCTCCGGTACCGGGCGGATTCGATGATACATCGTCTCTACCACTCCCGTATTCTTTGCCTGTTCGACCTGATGTTCCAGATACTCCCGAATCCGCGGATAAGTTTCAAAGTAACGATCAATATACTCTCCCGCTTCCTTCCGCGAAATATTCAGATCCTGACTCAGCCCATAAGCACTGATTCCATATACGATACCGAAATTTACCGCCTTTGCATTTCTCCGCTGTAACGGTGTGACCTGATCAACCGGCACACCAAATACCTCTGCGGCAGTGCTCGCATGGATATCCCGGTTTTTCCGGAATGCCTCGATCAATACCGGATCCTGAGACAGGTGTGCCAACACCCGCAGTTCGATCTGTGAATAATCCGCATCCACAAATACATAGCCATCCTTTGGAATAAACACCTTGCGGATCATGCGTCCCAGCGGCATACGAATCGGTATATTCTGCAGATTCGGCTCAGTACTGCTGATTCTTCCTGTCGCTGTTATCGTCTGATGGAACCGGCCATGAATTCTCTGATCCGGCTGTATATAGGTAGCCAGCCCATCTGCATACGTGGACTTTAACTTTGTTAACTGTCGATACTCCAGAATCATCGGTACGATTGGATGATCCTGTTTGATTTTTTCCAAAACCTCCACATTTGTAGAATATCCGGTCTTTGTCTTCTTACCACCCTGCAGCCCAATATGTTCAAACAGAACCTCTCCCAGCTGCTTTGGCGACTGGATATTAAATTCTTCTCCGGCTTCTGTATGAATGGCATGTTCTAACTCCTGAATCCGCTCATTCAAGCGGTTTCCGTATTCTTCCAGCGCATCCCGCCGCACACGGATCCCATAATACTCCATATCATAGAGGGAGTAGATTGTCGGGCACTCAATATTCCGATACAGTTCCAACATATTTTTCGATTGCAACATAGACTCTATCTTCTGTCCGGCCGCGTAGATGACACAGACCTTCATTGCCAGATACTTCTGCACTGCCGGATCTTCCACCGACATCGCTGTAATATCCAGCTTTCCCAGCAGTTCACTCCGAGACGGAACCGTTACCCCCAGTACATCCCGTGCCACATCGTCATAGTAGTAGGTATCCTTCAGTGGATTCAGCAGATAGCATGCAACTGCCAGATCCAGAACCGGTACCTCCTGATACGCTGCACCAAATGCATGTAACTGTCCTTTCCAGCCAAGTGTCAGTATCTTTCGCGGCTGTATTAGCAGCTTTTTCACATGCTCCAGTAAATACTCCTCCGTCACAAAGTTCTCGACCGGGATCCAGATTCCTTTTCCGGTCTCCTGTGCCAGAAGAACCCCCAGCATATTCTGTTCTTCAACCACACATTCAACGGCGATCGGATCCGCATTTTCCGCCTGAGCAAAATATGCTTCTACTTCCGCAAAATCATGCAGTGCCTGAAGGTCTGCCTGAAACGGATTCGTCTGCATAGGCTGTGAAAAACGATTCAGAATGCTCTTAAGTTCCAGCTTTTTAAACAGCTCATAGGACTCCTCGTTAAAAAGCTCCCCGATCTTCATATCATCCAGATGTACTTCCAGTGGGCAGTCCAGACAAATCGTTGCCAGTTCCTTGCTGAGCAAGGCCTGATCATAGTAAGCTCTTAGATTCTCTTTGGCACGATTCGGCTTGATTTCCTCAATATGCGCATACGCATTTTCAATGGAATGAAACTCGGTTATAATCTTAGCGGCGGTTTTCTCTCCGATCCCCGGAACTCCGGGGATATTATCGGAAGTATCCCCCATCAATCCCTTCAGATCAATGAATTCCACCGGCGTCACCTGATATCGTTCCTGTACATCCGCCGCATAATAGTTCTCGATCGTCGTACCGGATGCCTTCGTCTTCGGAATTCGGACTAAGATATCGTCCGTTGCCAGCTGAAGCAGATCTCTGTCACCGGAAAGAATCGTCACCTGACATCCTTCTGCTTTTCCGATTCTCGAAAGAGTACCTATAATATCATCTGCCTCTAATCCACCCTGTTCCACAGTCCGGATCTGCATAGCATGCAGAACCTCCTTCATAACCGGCACCTGCTGTCGCAGTTCCTCCGGCATCGGTTTCCGGGTTCCCTTATAGGCCTCATATCTCAGATGTCGAAATGTCGGCTGATGCACATCAAACGCCACACATAAATGTGTCGGCTGTTCTTCCTCCATTACTTTAAATAAAATATTTAAAAATCCAAGAATTGCATTCGTATGAAGTCCCTGCGAATTTGAGAGATCCGGCAGGCCATAGAATGCCCGATTCAAAATACTATGTCCATCGATCAGCAGTAGTTTATTCACTGTCTTCTGCTCCTTCCTGCTCCGGGTTCATCTGTCCCTGATTGTTTGTTTCAAGATATGTCCGCAGACGCTCATAGTATCGAACGCCATCGGTTGGTTCGTCCGGATTCAGATAATCACTCAAGTGAAACTCCTGATAGTCCTCCGGATGAAACAGGGCGGAACCGAATGCATCATAGTAATAATACTCTGTCTGACTGGCCTTGATTGCTTCCTGCTCCTTCTGATACGTTGCAGCCCGATAACTCTCATACCCCAAAAATGTAAACACCAGAACTGTCGCAGCAATGACCGCAACCGAAGATCGCGTAATCTTCCGGCGATTGCTGATATGCTTATACTGTGCATTCAGTTTTTCTTCCATCTGTGTCTTGAAATCCGTCGTCAACACCTTATCTTCATCCAACTGCTTCATTCCTACCAGAAGAGTATAGTAGATTTCCAACTCCTCTGCACAGTTATCACAGCTCCTTATGTGACGAATGAATTCCAGTTCTTCATCATCCGACAATTTATCCTCGATAAACGCAACGATCTTTGATTGTGCTTCCAGACAATTCATCATCTATCACCAGTTTCCTCTATTCTGCAGGGTATCTGCATCCCTGATCTTTTCACTGTCTTACAGTATTATAGTAAAACCGTACCATTAAAAGCTTTCGATTCTCCTGCATATTGATCCGAATCGAACGCCATTCATTCGGACTGCCCAGATAATAGATATCGCTCAACTGGCTGCAGCCATCAAACAAATGATTTCCCAGAAACCGTACATGCGGAATCAGGAATCGATTCATATTATAACAATACTCAAATGCAAAGTTTCCGATGCTTTGCAGCTGATTCGGCATAATAACCTCTCTCAGATATGGACAGTTGAAAAATGCGGTATCTTCTATAATCCGCAGATTCGGCGGCAGTTTCACATTTACAATATTGGTATATGCAAATGCAGAACGTGCAATGATCCGAACCGGAAAGTTCTCAATCGTATTCGGAATCACCAAAAGTCTACTTGTAAACGGACGGGTCAGTCCTAATATAACGATCTCCCGCTGATCGGTAATCGCATACCGCAGCCAGCCATCCTTTGTTACCTTTACCTTCAGCTTTCCTGTTATATTATGGTTGTGCTTTGAAAAATAAATACACATGGTAATGGTAAATGCATACATTGCTACCACAAAGGTAAAGAATACAATCATTGTCAATACATTGCCAAAATCACAGCAGAAATCATAAAAGCCATGGATCAGCATCGGAACAACCAGGCTCAATCCGATAAACAAAAAGCACTTTCCAACCTTATGCCGGAACATCGCTTCCTTCGCCTTGCCATAGAAGTACCCCATAAAGATTGCAACTCCCGCATGCAACGGAACTGCCAGAAAGGCTCTTCCGATACCGGTTCCCACGCCGGCCAGAAAACCCATCTCGAACTTGCTGGAAAAAACATACATCAGATTTTCAAACAAGGCAAATCCCAAAGAAGAGGATACCGCATAGATAACGCCGTCATATACATAATCAAAATGCCTATTTTTCCATGTAATACTAAACATAAACAGGAACTTAAACAGTTCCTCTGCCACAGCAACCACAAAAAAATACAAAAAGAAATTATAAATAACAGAGTCCTGCCTGAACAGGATCTGCAACACAAACTCTCCGATCCACTCACAGATCACCGCCGGTATAATACTCAAAACACCCATTCCCAACAGGGCAAATACCAGGCCTACCGGTTCTTTTTCAATCTTATCTCCAAAATATATCAATATCAGCAGTACAACCACCGGCACAATAGCCAGTATAAATAAAAATAAATCCATGGCAACCCCTCAACCTCCGCTTTTATCCGAAATCATTCATAACAGGTCTATTATATTCGATTTTTGAAGGGATTGCAAGAAACGAAAAAACAACCGGGAACGTTGATTTTTCAACATTCCCGGTTTTGAGTTTACTGCCGGCAGCGGGACTTGAACCCGCACGCGGTTGCCCGCAACAGATTTTGAGTCTGCCTCGTCTGCCATTCCGACACGCCGGCATGAAATCATAAGACTTCTTATGGCACTTACGCACCAACAGTTGATAGTATATATGATTCCACCGTAATTGTCAATTACTTTCTTCGACCAAACAGGCGAAGAATCTTCAGTAAGAGATTTACAAAGTCCAGATACAGGTTCATACCGCCTGCCAGTCCGATCCCCCAGATCGGGCGTTGCAGATCCTGCTCTGCTTCTCCGGTGATTCTCTTAATATCAAAGGCTGTAATTCCTATAAACAACAGGATACCGAAAATACAGATAAAGAGATCCAGCATTGGCCACTGAAAGATCAGATATATGACACTGAGTGCAATCAGTGCAAATAATCCCATAATCATCGAAGTCTGAAGACCGCTCAGATCTTTTTTTACGATCAGTGCCACCAGAGCCGTTCCACCAAAGATCAGTGTCGTAACCAGAAAAATTCCTAAAACAGATTGTGGTGCATAGGTCAAAAAGATACTCATAAAAGTCGTTCCATTGGCCAATGCAAACAGGCAGTAGCAGATCACTGCCGCTACCATATTTTCCTTCTGTATCATCTTGTCCGTAACAAATACCATAGCAAACTCCAGAATGACGGAACCGACTATCATCGGAACGATCAACGATGGAACAAACGCCATCACTACCAGTCCGACCAATGCCGCTACTGTAGACAGAAACAGTCCGCCACACATAACGGCCAGACTGATTACCAGCGCCGTCTTTTTTCGACTCGTAACAGAGGTGGTCCCATTATACAGATTTGCCTGCATGCCATTCCCCGCATTTTGCATCTGCGCACCTGCATATTCCACCCCATTTAACCGATAGCCCTGTGAAGTTGTCGTTTGTCCTGCCTGCGGTGCCGGTTGCATATTATCCTCCAACCGGAATCCGTATGGATTATTTTCTCCCATATCCGTTTCCTCCTATTCTTCTACTTTGCGTGCTACCACCGCGAATCGTCCATTCTCCGTATGATAGGCACAGGTAGATAACGTAATCAATGTGTCACCGTAGTTTGCCGTTGTATCAATCTCATACGGCGTCAATGCTTTCACCTGCTCTACATATGCATCAAATGCATCTTCATCCTCTGCATCAAAGAACTCATAATACTTAAAATGTGTCTCATCCTCTTCCGGATAGATCTCAGAATAAAAGGCAGCTATCACTTCATAGGTTCCGTCTCCATCCAGCGTATCAAACCGAATCTGCGTATGTTCCTTGTAAAAATCCTCTGAATGATACTTCAGGATCCCGGCAAACATCGTTCCGGCCTTCATATTATGCCCATATATCATCAGATTTGATGTTGCGTCCTCACCGATTCTGCATTGATTATCTAAAAACGGAAGACCGGATCCATCATATTCTCCATCAAAATTCCGATGAATATAGTATTCATTTTCTTCCATATTCTGCATCACCGGATAATCGACCTTTGTATCCGGTATTGTGATCCATCCTATAAAATCCGGATTTTCCTCATATAAATCCGCATATTTTGCCTGAATCATACGACCATTCACTTCTACCATAGCAGGTTCCCGGCCATCTTCCTCTGCCTGATCTGTCTGTATCAGTTCTTTCAGATTCTGAACCTGGTTCTGGCCCTTTTGGCTCTTCCAAAAATAATTTCCCAGATAAAGCAGACACCCCAGTGCCACACACAGACATAATGCACTTAACACTCTACGCAAAATCCGGTTGCCGCCCGCCTTCTCTGTTCCGGTTGTCTCCGATTCTCTGTTTTCTGTCTTCTTCATAATATGCTCCCACCTATATTAAGTCTGCTACGTAAAAAGAGGCTTATCTGCCTCTTTTTATAAATACTTCCTGTTTCCCCACTGATTACTGCGTTTCAGTTCCATATACTCTGCATATGCCTGATCCAGTATCTGCTTCTCATTTGGAAACTTTAACAAATGATATGCCTCATGGTACTTATAATACCCGGAATCCATGAAATATTCTTCTCTTTGTGGTTTGCTGTAATAACTATCAGCCATCATAAGATACCAGTGTACATCCTTATTTACAACATCCGATGCCACATTAAATGTATAATTGCTCTTTCCGATGTACTTAATAATGGTTGCCTGTACGCCAGTTTCTTCCTGTACCTCACGCAAAGCGGTCTGGGCATGTTCCTCGCCCTTCTCCACCGTTCCCTTCGGCAACACCCAGCCTTCATACTTATTCCTGTAATTTTTATACAGCAGCAGGATCTTACCCCGGAATATTACCACACCTCCACAGCTTGTTGCCTCAATCATTGCAATTCCTCCTGGTGTGACTTACTATCGTGATAAGTATAGCAAGATTCCCTTTCATTTTCAACCATTATTGATAATAGGCATCGAAAATCTGTCTGGCAACACTCGTTGCTCTTACACCCGAAACATCTGCTTCTTCAATCACTACACATACTACAATATCCGGGTTTTCTACATTCGAGAATCCCACAAACCAAGAGTGTGACTGTCCCTCAGCATTATACTCTGCGGTTCCGGTTTTTCCGGCTACCGAATACGCCTCGGTATTCACACCGTATCCGGTTCCGTAGTCTACAACACCCTCCAGCAGTTCTGTCAGTTCCTGCGCCTCCTGGGCACTCATCAGCCGCTTATATGCCGATGGAGAAAACCGTTTCACATTGACTCCCTCATAGTTCTGGATACTATCCACGATATAGGGCTTCATCATAACTCCACCATTTGCCACCGTCGCCATGATCATTGCATTATGCAACGGTGAAATCAGGGTATCCCCCTGCCCGATCACAGTCTGCGGAATCTGGGACGGATCACTGTTTCCGTCCAGCACAAAGCTGCTCTGCTTGTATACTCCACCGTACGGCAGACTCTTGTTAAACAGAAAATCTTCGCATAAGCTATGAAACTTATCCATATCCAGCGAGGTTCCGATATTTGAAAAAGATGTATTACAGGAAAATGCAAGCGAATCTGCCAGATCCTCTTCTCCATGAACCGTACTGTTATAACAATGGATCGTAACGCTATTAAAGACACCCTCTCCTTCACAGGTATAGCGATAGTTCCGCCAGTTCACATTTTCACGCAGAAACTCCAGTGTCGTCAATGTCTTAAAGGTCGACCCCGGTGGATAACTTCCCTGTGTTGTCCGGTTTAGCAGAATCGTATTATCGGCTGCGGTTCCTTCTGTCACAGATGCCCAGATACTGTCGATATCATTGGGATTAAAGTCCGGCTTTGATACCATAGCCAGAATCTTTCCCGTATCCGGCTCCATAACAACCACAGCTCCCTTTGCATATCCCATTGCATTATATGCTGCTATCTGTAGTTTAGAATCTAACGTCGTTACAACGGTATCGCCCATATTTTTCTCGTCCCGCAGTGCATTCCCGGTTCGTTCAAAAATATTCGCATCCGACGTCAGAAGATAATAATTCGCCGTCAGTTCTATACCGGCCTTTCCATTGGTTGAATATCCCACTGCATGAGCAAACTGACTGCCATACGGATAATATCTGGTATAGCTTCCATCATCCGCATATTGATTGGTTGCCAGCACCTGTCCGTCACTCGATACGATATCTCCGCGGATCACATGGTCTGCCAGCTTATCCAGACGGGCGTTATAAGAGCTTGCGATCACATTCTCACTGTCAAAAATCATAAACTTACAAATGTACAGGATCATCAGAAAGAAGACTCCGGCAAATACATAGGTCATCAACAGAATCGGTCTATTGGCTATTTTGTTTTTTTCGTTTCGGCGCTTTTCCTGCTGCAGAAACTCTTGCGGGCTCTTCTTCCCGGAGGATCTTTTCTCTTTCTCGCTCAACCTTCTCTGCCTCCTTGCTTGATATCATATATATGCCCTGCACGATCTGAAAGATAATCAGGGTACTGGTAATCGAACTCAGTCCATAGCTGACCAGCGGCAGCGTCACTCCTGTCGACGGTATAAACTTCGTAGCTCCTCCGATATTCAGTAATACCTGGAAGATATAACAAACTGCGAATCCAAATGCCATGTTTTTATAAAAGGACCGTTTACACTTCATGGCTATATTCACAAATCCGATAAATACGCTAAAGCAGATCAGTATCACGATCAACGCGACCAGTACCCCCATTTCCTCCGCAATTACAGAAAAAATAAAGTCACTTTCACGAACCGGGATCGCCTGCGGCATCCCTTCATCCAGACCGGATCCAAACCAGCCGCCGGAGCCGATTGCAAATAAGGACTGTGCAATCTGCCACCCACTGTTTTCAATATCGCTCCATGGATCGATCCAGTTATTGACTCGAACCATGACATGCTGAAACAGCTTCTGACGGAACAGCAGGAACGCCAATGCTCCTGCTATACAGGCGCCTCCGATGCACCCAAAGAAGTACATTGGTCTTCGGGTTGCTATGTATAGCATCGTCACATAGATAACGAAGAAAATCAGGGCTCCACCCAGATCCTTCTCTAAAACCAGAACTCCGATATGTGCAACCGCAAATCCGGTTGCGATCAATACCTGTCGGAACTCTGTACTCTTCGCCAGTATACTGGCCACAAAAAATACAAACAGAATCTTCACAAACTCCGATGGCTGCAGCGACAATGTATAATCAGCGGTTCCGATTGACAGCCAGTTTCTGGCTCCGCCCTGTGTCACTCCATGGATAAAACCCTCTCCGGGGATAAAGACTGTCAACAGCCCGATGATTCCCAGAACGCCATATACCAGATAGTAGTTTCGCAGCTTCCGATACCGCATCATAATAACCGGAATGAAGCTAACGGTCAACAGCGTCACCGTAGAGATCAGGAACTGTTTCAGTGCCAGACTGAAATTAATCCTTGTCAGCATTGTATATCCCAGAAGCAAAAGAAAACACATATTATTCGTAATCAATCTGGACGAATAGGTATACAAATGATGATACAATACCATATATAATGCCGCTACGAGAATTTCTCCTCCATATAGCAGCAGCACCTTCATGGAATCATCTGCATCTGCCTTCAGGAACAGAACCAGATACCACAGAAAATGAATACTAAAGATTAATACGATCTGCTTCGTGAGCTTCTTATTCTGAACCTCTTTATCTGTAGATTTGAAAATACTGAAACAAAGCCAGCCGTAGATTGCCAACAGTATAATACTGATATATTGTGCTATGATCGTAATGACAGTTATCATAGTTCCTACTCAATTCCTTTCTCATAATGTCCGGTCTGTCCTTTTGCAGCCGGAACTCCCTCCAGTATATTTTCAGTCTCACCGGTGCCCTCATCCGTCAGAACAATCCGATATCCCCGGACATTCGGATTCTTCTGTTCCGACCGAAACGCAAACAGATTGATCGGCTGCTCCAGATATATCACATTATAGCAATACTTGCAGATTGCCCGTGCCTGCAGGCGATCTCCATGAGCATTGTGCATGACTCGCGCCTGCTTCTTATGATTACACCCATCCGTATTCTGAACGCTACACTGTGCTGTCACCATAACCGGCTGTCTGCCGTACAGAATCCATTCCCAGGACTGCTCCGGTGTCTTTTCTGTCAGCATCCGGAGCTCCCCGCCTGTTAATTCTACCGGAAGTGTCAGAATCGCTTCTGCACTCTTTATACCCTGTAGCCCCTGAGCACAAACCTCTGCGCTGACAGAATTATACGCATATAGGTTATAGTCACAAACCACCGGTACCTCCGGCATATGGTGTCTCAAAAAGCCCAATTCATCATATGTCCGTACAACATACCCATCGGCTGACAGATTTCTTAGTTGCAAAAACTCTGCTTCCATCTCTATGCGAAAGCATCTTGGAAGGCTCACATATGCCAGCTTCTTTCGTTCATGGATTCGCCAAATCAACGATTCCAGTTCGGATACGGTATATTCTTCCAGTTCCAGATCGATCCGATCGACTCCGGCAGACCGTAACGCTACCTTTAGCTGTTCTTCCCTTCGAACAGAAACCGCCAGATACGGCTTCTTCTCCGGGTTCATCTTTTCAGGCTGCATTTCACCAACCACAGTCCGTTCTGATTCATATTTCTGATGTAGTCTATCTATGCAGGTATCCACGGAAAGTTCTGTAGCACCAGACCGTCTGTCGGTCGAAAGCAGTGCTTCCTTCAGTTCCTGTACCGCCTGTCTCCGCAGTTCATTAAACTCTTTCATCGAGTAAAAACAATCGGAATCCATATCGACCTTTACCGCCTCTGCCTGAAACGGAGTATCTCCCAGCTTCTGCAGCTTCTCTCGTATATCTGCTTCTTGAAGCGGATGACTCTTTGCCGCTTCTACAACACCACCGACTACAGATACACAGACATCCTGACACCTGATATCTATCTTAGCAGATTGGTCTTTCTTCAACGTAACGGAAATATGAATCTTTTCTTTCAATTCTCTTGCAGAATTCTCCGCAAGCAGTTGATCACACAATGCGTGATTCTTTGTCCGGTATACCGGAATCCCCAACCGGATCTGCCGGATCTGCCGTCCGTTTAATGTCAGTCTGCTACCAGCCAAACCGCTCTCACCGGCCGTTAGTTCAATCTCTTTTCCCTGACCGGTACGGAGTTCCAGTACATCTCCCTTTGATACCGCTTCGGATAACTCCAGTGTTACCTTACCGCCATGAACAGCAACTACGGTTCCAACCGGTACCCCGTTATGATTTCCCCGGTCCATGGACATCATACCCTTGCCGTTTCGCTGATGGTAATATCCTTCTGTAAACCCTCCACGATTGAATATATCCGCAAGCTTTCTTTTTTCCTGCTCCAGTTCCTCCGTCTTGAAAGGCATCTGCTCCATATAACGATCTATGGCGTTTCGATACGCCTGAACAGCCGATATCACATACTCCGGCTTTTTCATCCGTCCTTCGATCTTAAACGAGTCCACTCCTGCCTGTATCAACTCCGGAACCATCTCCAGTCCACACAGATCCTTCGGACTTAAAAAATAGCCCTGGCGTCCACTCTCCAGGGTATATAACTGCCGGCATGGCTGTGCACACCGTCCACGATTCCCACTTCTTCCACCAATCATACTACTGAGCAGACATTCGCCGGAATAAGCATAACACAGAGCACCATGAACAAACACCTCCATCTCCAGTCCGGTGTTTTCCTTCATCCTGCGGATTTCTTCCAGACTCAGTTCCCTGGCCGGAACCACTCTGGTTACTCCCATCTGCTTCAGTCCTTCAACACCATATGCAGTCGTGAGTGACATCTGCGTGCTGGCATGAATCTCCATCTCCGGAAATGCCTCATGAATATAGGCAACCGCTCCCAGATCCTGTACAATCACCGCATCCAGACCTGCTGCATACAGCTTCTCCAGATAGGAAAAAAGTCCGTCAATCTCTTTCTCCTTCATCAGTGTATTAACTGTCAGATATAACCGTTTATGATGAAGCTTACTGTATTCGATTCCCTGTATCAGTTCCTGTTCGGACAGATTCGCTGCATAGGCTCTTGCCCCATACATTTGTCCGCCCAGATAGACTGCATCAGCACCCGCCTGAAACGCTTCTTTCATGATTTCAAGCGATCCTGCCGGTGCCAGTATCTCTACTCCTGCCACTATTTTTCCGTACCCCGATTCTTCTCTGCCTCCAGTTGTATAATCTTTCTCTGTAAGGCATTTACCTGTTCCTTATATTCCTCTACCAGTTTCAAAGCAGACTCCTGCTTAATTCTGGTCTCGATCACCTCATGACGCAGATCATAAAGCTGCTTTTCCTTCTCTCCTTCGACCTTGCCGGACTCCTCTGCCTGCTTCTTTGCTTTAAAGTAGTCATCGGCTATATTCAGTGCCAAAAGCACGCCCTGATACTCTGCGCTCAGCTTCCGATAATGCTCACTGCCCTTACATTCGGTTACCTTGTTATTAATATACATAGCGATACTCTGAAGATACTCCTCACTCTCATATCCGCTCAGGGTATACACTTTTCCATTAATCACTACCGGTATATCATTCTTCTGTGCCATATGCTCCTCCTACTCTTCCTGACTGTTTCTATCTGTGATACCGAAATGTTCATAGCATAACGGTGTAACAACTCTTCCTCTTGGTGTCCGGTTTATAAATCCGTTCTTGATCAGATACGGTTCATATACATCCTCAATCGTTCCGGAATCTTCTCCGATCGCTGCCGCTAATGTATCCAGCCCGACCGGTTTTCCCTGAAACTTCTCCATCATCGTCAGCAGAATCCGCCGATCCGTCTCATCCAGTCCCATGGAATCGACTTCTAATCGGTTCAATGCCGTTCTGGCAATCTCATACGTAATTGCACCCTGATACTCTACCTCTGCGAAATCCCGTACCCGCTTCAGCAGGCGATTTGCCAGTCGCGGAGTTCCCCTAGAGCGTCTTGCGATCTCTGCCGCTCCGGCACTGTCTAACGATATTCCCAGAACATATGCCGATCGTTCCAGAATCTCGGATAATTCCTCATTCGTATAAAACTCCAGTCGATTCACAACTCCAAACCGATCCCGCAACGGTGCTGTCAGCATACCGGCTCTGGTCGTTGCACCGATCAATGTAAAATGCGGAAGCTCCAGTCGAATCGACCGGGCGGAAGCTCCCTTGCCGATCATAACGTCGATTGCAAAATCTTCCATCGCCGGATACAGCACCTCTTCCACCTGACGATTTAACCGATGAATCTCATCAATAAAAAGCACATCATTCTCCGATAGATTATTCAGCACCGCTGCCAGTTCTCCCGGTTTTTCAATCGCCGGTCCGGAGGTGATCTTCAGATTCACCTTCAGTTCATTGGCTACAATCGATGCCAGCGTGGTTTTTCCCAGTCCCGGCGGTCCGTATAGCAACACATGATCAAGCGACTCTCCCCGCTGTCTGGCTGCTTCGATAAACACGCGAAGATTGTTCTTGACCTTTTCCTGACCAATATAGTCATCCAGATACTTTGGTCGAAGACTTCCCTCGATTCGGCTATCTTCCTCCGTATATTCCGTTGTTATCATTCTCTGATTCATGAATGTATAAACCTGTCTCTCTTATTGTAATTTCTGTCTCCACTACTGCAATACTTTTTTCAAAGCCGCCTTCAGCAATGTCTCTTCCGACATCTGGTCTGCCATCTCTACCTGACGAACTGCATGCATCGCTTCCATCTGACTATACCCCAGGCCTACCAGAGCCATTGCAACCGATGCCGTCACGGATGTATCACCCGTTTGCACATCTACGTGTGTCTTATCTGCCGCCGGCTCCAGCATCACATCCAGATTTAATTTACCTTTCAGTTCCATAATGATGCGTTCTGCACCCTTTTTTGCGATTCCTTTTGCCTTCGTCAGTGCCTTCACATCCCCACTGATAATCGCCATCTGTATCTCCGTCACAGATAATGCAGATAACAGAGCCAAAGATGCTTTTGGTCCGATCGTCGATACCGTCATCAGAAGCTTGAAGATCTCCAGTGCTTCCCTGCTTTGAAATCCATACAAACTGATCGATGCTTCCCGTTCAGATATCTGCATATGCAGATAAAAGATCACTTCTCCGCCCAGAGGCGGAAGACGGTCAATCTCTATAGCAGATGTATAGATCTGATAACCGATTCCCTGATTATCTACTACAACATATTCTTCCTCTACATCTACCAGAATTCCCTTTATATAAGATAGCATAACCGACTCCTTTATCCAGCAATCACTTTTCATTCGTTCTCTTATCATACTATAATTTTCATTAGATTGCAAACCTCTGGTCATTCATACGGATTTATTGTATGATAGAAACTATACCGAATGGAGTTCCATGCAGAAGGGAGAAAGCGACAATGAAAGAATGGAACGGAATACTGAATACACAGATTTCTTATCAACCAACAGACTGGAATCTTCCGGATCAGACCGTGCTGTTTGACATCGAAACAACTGGGCTTTCACCTAAGAATTCTATGCTATACTTTATCGGTTTTTGCTACTACCGGGATTCCGTCTGGCATTATCGTATGCTATTCAATGATGATAGTCATTCCGAACACAAGATTCTACAGACATTTCTAGATATTCTGACGTCTGAAACCACACTGGTACATTACAACGGAGACAGTTTTGATCTTCCATATCTCACCGTAAAGTGTGAACAGTATGCATCTCTTGGTCTTCCGCTTACCGGTGCTGCCAAGCTACAGGACTGTACAAGTCTGGATCTTTATAAGGTGATTCAACCTTATCGGAACGGACTGTCACTGCCAAATTTAAAGCTGCAAACTTTAGAACAGGCGATGCATATTTCCCGTTCAGATCACACCCATGGCGGCGAACTGATTCGTGTCTATCATGCCTATGAGCATTCCGGCGATGCCCGTCTGGAACAGATTCTGTTTCAACATAACTTTGATGATGTTCAGGCCATGATTCCTCTTTTGCAGCTTCTATCCTTCCGGTTTCTGTCACAGGGACTATGGATCCTTCAGCACACAGAGGACCTGGGTACTACCTTCTGTCTGTCCTTTTGTCTGACACATGCACTGCCTCTGGAGTATACACTCTCTGCTTCATCCTATAGACTGACCGGTTCCAACACCTCGTTTACCTGTCAGCTTCCGGTTAAAAGCGGAGAACTGCGCTACTATCTTCCGGACTGGAAAGACTACTACTATCTTCCGGTTGAAGATACGGTCATCCATAAGAGCATTGCCGCTTATGTAGACAGTCCATATAAAGAGCGGGCAAAAAAACAGAACGCATACATAAAAAAAAGCAGTCGTTTTCTTCCATATCCCGGCAAGAAAGCACCGACACCTCTCCACCTGTATCATACAGACGAAAAGGGTAGCGATACCTATATTGATCTGGCGGAACTGGTTCACTGCCAGCCTGCCTTCTGGGATGCGTACATCAAACAACTGCTGTAACGATTTGTTATGTCAATCGTATTAACTTATAGGATCTGTTCTTATGAGCTATTGTGTTTTCTTATAGAAAAACGAATACTGCGGTTCAAAATGAATCGCTCTGGCTTGCAGAATCTGCTCTGTACTGCCAATAAACAAAAAACCATCCTTCCGCAGTGAATCATTAAACCGCTTAAACACCTCCAGCTTTGCCTCTTCTGTAAAATAGATCAGGACATTTCTGCACACGATCAAGTCGTAGTTCGTATCATACCGATCAGCCAGAAGATTATGTTTCCGGAACTCTACACACTTCATGACATCCTCCGATATCTGGTACATATCTCCGTTCAGCTTTTGGAAATATTTTTTTTGATAGGTTTCCGGAAGCTTCTCCAGACTTTTTTTATGATAGGTTCCCTGTTTTGCCCAGGCAAGCACCTGATCATCCAGATCCGTTGCCAGCAAGCGGATCTTTGCCTTTGGAAACCGTTCCTTCATCAGCATCACGATCGTATAGGGTTCATCTCCGGTTGAACAGGCTGCACTCCATATCTTCAAAGATCCTCCAGTGGTCTTGAGCAATTCCGGGATCACCTTTTCTTCCAACGTCTGCCACTGAGCCGGATTACGATAAAACTCTGATACATTGATTGTCAGATAGTTCATGAAGCTCTTTAAATGCTCCGGATTTTTCTTCAGATCCAGATAAAACGAATCATAATCCTGAAATCCGTATTTTGAGCTCAAAGTTGTGATTCTACGTTTCATCTGTCGTTCCTTATATGCATTCAGGTCGATACCTGTAAGACTCCGTATATTCTTTTTGAACTGTTCATAATCCGTCATACCCTGTCTTCCCCCTGATTCTATCTCCTAATACAAATTGAACTGCCGAAAGTTCTTCGACAGTTCAACTTATCTTCATCTCTATGAACGAGTATTTAATTCTTACTCTTCTGTTGCTTCTTCAGCATCATCCTCTGGCAGTAACGCCTTCATGCTCAGGCTGATCTTTCTGTCTGCTTCCTTGAAGTCAACAACCTTTGCAGTAATCTCCTGACCGATAGACAGAACAGATGATGGCTTCTCAATATGCTCCTTAGCGATCTGAGATACATGTAACAGTGCATCTACACCCGGTTCTAACTCAACGAATGCACCAAAGTCTGTCATTCTTGCTACCTTACCGGTTACAACATTGCCAACTGCATACTTCTCTGCTGCATTTGCCCATGGATTCTGCTCCGGGAACTTCATGCTAAGAGCAATCTTGTTACCCTGAATATCCTTAATAAATGCCTTAACGGTATCACCAACCTTAAGAACTTTCTTTGGATTCTCAACTCTGCCCCAAGACATCTCTGAGATGTGTAACAGTCCGTCTGCTCCACCTAAGTCGATGAATGCACCAAAGTCTGTTACATTCTTTACGGTACCTTCTACAGTCATACCTACTTCGATTCTCTCGAATAATGCCTTCTGAGCCTCTTCCTTCTGAGCAACCAGTAACATCTTACGGTTACCGATCACTCTTCTCTTACGAGGATTGCACTCAGTAATAACGAACTGGATCTCCTGATCCATATACTTCTCAAGATTCTTCTCATACGTATCTGACACTAAGCTGGCTGGAATGAATACTTTGCTCTCGCCGTACAGTACGGTTAAACCACCGTCCAGTACCTGGATAACCTTACCGGTTAATACTTCACCACTCTCACAGGCTGCTTCTAACTTATCATTTGCCTGATCCAGAGCGACACGACGATATGAGAGTAATACCTGGCCCTCTCCGTCATTGTTCTTAACAACCTTAGCAGTAATCTTGTCACCGACATTTACCATAGTTGTTAAATCCGCATTTGGCTGATTGGTGTATTCGGCTCTTGGGATAACACCTTCAGACTTGTAATTAATATTTACAATAATCTCCTCTGGCTTTACGCTTAATACTTCGCCCTCAACTAACTTTCCAGGAGCGATCTGGATGCTGTTCTTTTCTTCTTCCTGTAATAATTCTTCAAAACTTAATTCTGACATGCTGTCATGAACCTCCTTAATAATATTATTTGGGGTAGATGCCCCTGCAGTAATACCTACCCTACTTACGGATTCAAAAGCAGTCAAATCCAAGTCAACGAGTGTCTGTATATAGTAAGTATTTGCACATTCATTTTTGCTGATAGCATATAGCTTCTGAGTGTTTGAGCTATTCTTACCGCCAATAACAATCATTGCGTCTACAGCTTTGGCAATCTGAGCCGTTTCTTTCTGTCTTGCCTCCGTTGCATTGCAAATCGTATTACAAGCATTACTATCATACCCTTTTTTTGATATAATTTCAACTAATTCTTGAAATTTCTTGTTATTAAATGTCGTTTGGGATACAATCACCAGCTTTTCATCCGGCGAAACCCTTATAGAATCTATATCTTTCGCCTCTTCGACCACAAATGGGGTATTTTGACACCAGCCCTTTATGCCTTCGACTTCCGGGTGTTCATTGTTCCCGATAATGACGATTCGGTTCCCCTTTGCACTCTCATCCCGCACTATGGAATGGATTTTCAACACAAACGGACAGGTTGCATCCACCAGTTGCAGTCCCTGTTCCTGTATAATATCATAGATCTCCTTTGCAACTCCATGGGAACGAATCACCACTGTACCATGTGTCAGCTTCCGCAGCTCTTCCGGAGAATGAATCACCCGGACACCCTTTTGCTCCAGATCCTTCACAACCTCTTCATTATGAATGATCGGTCCGTAGGTATACACCGGCTTTTCTTTCTCAACCTCTTCATAAACCGTATCCACTGCACGCTTAACCCCGAAGCAAAAACCGGCGGTCTTAGCAAGTATTATCTCCATGCGGCTGTCTCCTTACATTTCTTCAGTATCGTCTCTACCACCTGCGGAATCGTCAGTTCGGAGCTGTCCAGATAATAGGCATCTTCTGCCTGCTTCAGCGGTGCGATTGCCCGGTTCATATCCTGCTCGTCCCGTTTTATAATATCAGCTTCGATCTGATTAATATCACAGTTCTCTCCCTTCTGCTTCAGTTCCTCGTAGCGTCGTCTGGCACGTTCCGCCGAAGACGCCGTCAGATAAATCTTCACCTCAGCATTTGGAAGCACATGTGTACCGATATCCCGTCCGTCCATAACAACATTCTGCCGAGCCGCCATATCCCGCTGTAGCTGCAGAAGCTTATCCCGTACCGGCTGCTTCGCAGATGACTTGGAAGCCATATTCCCGACTGCCTCTGTCCGAAGCTCCCCCGTTACATTTTCTCCGTTTAACCATACCTGTTGAATCCCATCTTCATAGCTGATGGATACCCCCAGCTCCCGGCAGGCCGTTTCTACCTGTCCGGGATCCTCCGGATCTACCTGATTTCTCAGGAAATAAATCGCAATCGCCCGATACATCGCACCTGTATCTACATAAATGGCCCCCAGCTCCTTCGCTACCTGTTTTGCAATCGTACTCTTACCGGCACCTGCCGGTCCATCGATAGCCACACTTGCCATACTGTTATCCTCCTTACTTTACACCAGCTGTATTCTAATATCTGTTTTCTATTATCGCCTTTATTTTTCTTTTTGTAAAGTCTTTTTTATTTTTTTCTCATTTTTTTACAAATCGTTATTGACCACCATTCAACGCTTCTCTCCATATCGCGATTAGCCGCTCCGGAGAATACGCTGCATTTGCCGGACTGGTCGACGGCAGTGTGACCGCCTCTGTTCCAAGCTCCGCCTGCTGATACTTTTTATAGTATTTTCCGGATGTTGCACCATTGCAATATATCTGTGTAATGGCCGATTGTGCCAGAATCGGTTTCAGATCCGTCGGTACTACATTGCGGATACTGCTATCACTGGAGCCTATGATATCGCAACTATAGATCGTATCCCAAAGGGCGATATGATGACTGTGAAGCAGTCGCTTCTTTTCTTCAATCGTCGCAGGAACATCTTCCTCCAAAACCGCTGCAATCACCTTCCAGAATCGATTCTGCGGATGTCCATAGAAGAACATCTGCTCTCTGGACTTCACGGACGGCAGGCTTCCCAGAATCAACAGTTTCGACTCGCTGTCATATAACGGCGGAAACGGATGTACAATATGTGAATATTCTGCTTTCATACTATATCCTTCCTTTTATTCATTTTGTCCTTATACGAACCCTTTTACCGGAAAATGCAATTCCGAATTTCATAATATCCTTAATTCCTACCGCTTTCATCTCGGAATCATATCGCTTCTGATCGATTTGATCCAAGGCCTCCTCCGCCAAAGCATCCAGTGCCTCTGCTTCTAAACGCCTCTTCCACTTTAATTCTATCAAGATGCCCGGATAGCAGTTCGTTCTCGGAATCAAACCTATATCATATCTTCCATCTCCGGATTCCCGATTAGACTGAATTTTATACTGATTATCCATCAATGCAATCAGTCCGAGAACAAGCCCATGATAAAATCCTTCGGCACCTGCATCGTAAAAGCTAATTGTTTTATCCATATATTCAGCAATCGCCACCTGTAGTTTCTTATAATCATTTACATAAAGGCTTTCGGCTATTTTATTTGCTGTCGTTCTTGCAATGGCACCAATCTGTAACAAATGTGACAAGATTTCACTCTTATAAACTGCCGCTATTTCTCTGTTCGGAATGGAAACCCTACATAAATAGGAACCATCTCCCTGCAGATCCTTCTTTGTCACTTTCAAATAGCCAGCTACCAATAACAGACTATATATATTTGCCGGATCTTCGGTCAGGGAGCGGTACACAACATTCTGATCAATTCTGGCAACAACGTCCGTTCCCTGTAGTAAAGCATATAATCTTTCTGTTACTTCATCCGTTGCTGTCTTCAATACATCCTCAAGAATTTCATTTTTTCCGGTATTCACCCAATATGCCTGCGGAACACAGCCTTTCGAGACATAATTAATAACGGACCATGGATTATAGATTTCTTTTTTACCAAATATATATCCATCATACCAGTCCTTCAACTCCGCCTCTTTTTCCAAAGCTCCGTAATACCCCAGCATTTTATGAATCTCTTCACCGGTAAATCCAAAATATTCATCATACGCTTCATCCATCACAGAATTCACTACCAAATTATTAAGTCCACTGAAAATGCTCTCCTGTGCGATCCGAAGAATCCCAGTCAAAAAACCATACGAGAGATTTCGATTGTCCTTAAATGCACCCGAAAAGAAATTCCGCATAAACCCAATAATTTCCTCATAAAAGTCCTTGGAATGTCCTTCTTGTATCGGTGTATCGTATTCATCAATAATAATCACCGGAGCCGTTCCATAATGTACTCTCAGCATTTTTGACAGCCGTTCCAATGCAGAGGCCAGTTCTACTTCATTCGCTGTTCCGTTTAAGATTTTTGAAAAGAAATCTTTTTCATATCCTGCAAGTTTATCACTGGATAACAGGATCTGATGTCTCCCGTATTCGTCTTGAAGAAGTGCCCGGATCTTATCCAGCGTTGCCCCCCATGTATCAAACTTAACATCCTTAAAGGTAAGAAACACAACCGGATATCTTCCCTGATGAGACTGATATTCTTTCCCCGCCTTCCAGATAGCTTTATCCCTAAAATATACACTCGTATCTTCATCCGATATTTCAAAAAATACTCTGAGCATATCCATATTCAGTGTCTTTCCAAACCGTCTTGGTCTTGTAAATAAGGACACTAACGGTTTTTGATCTAAAAAATCTTTGATCAGTAAGGTCTTATCCACATAGTAATACTCAGACTGGGCACGCACATAATCCGAAATTCCAATCGGCAGAGCTTTCCGTTTCGCTGCCCTTTTTACATATTTCCCGGATGAAACACGACCGTCAATCGGTTTTTCTGCATGATCCGGTATCTGCCAAATACCTTTTTCCTTTACAACACCTGTTATCTTTCCCTTCTTGCACATATCATTCACAGTCCGGTCCGAAACGCCCCATTCCACTGCTTTTTCTTTACATGACTTCATGCACTCTTCACCACTCTTTCGTCATCCATGTATTACTCTACGAAAATTATATGCATACATCCGCAAAATGTCAATCCGGTATTGGTATTTTGCGGATATGTATTTATATTGCAAATATGTTCGTTCAATTTTGTGTATTGACTTCTTGTTCTTTGCGTGTTATAAGTGTACTTGTACAATAAGTACACTTATAAGGAGAATCCATGGAAATCATTATTAGTAACAATAGTACCAAACCAATCTATGAACAAATCACATCTCAAATCAAAGCTATGATAATGAACGGTGAACTGCAGGCAGGGGAATCCATCCCATCCATGCGCGCTCTAGCAAAGTCTATTCATGTCAGTGTTATAACTGTTCAAAAAGCCTATGAGGATTTGCAACGGGATGGATTTATCAACACAACCGTAGGACGCGGCAGCTTCGTAGCTGCCCGCAGCCAAACATTTTATCAAGAAGAGCAACAGCGTATGGCAGAAGAACATCTGCAAATTGCTGCAGATATCGGTCGTACCTGTAATATTCCATTAAAGAAACTTCAGGAACTGTTAGCTCTATTTTATGAGGAGGAAGCATAAATGGACTATGCCTTACAATTACAAAATGTAACTAAATCATTTAAACATTCAGATTTTCTCTTAGATCACATTTCCTTTGCATTGCCAAAGGGAGCCATCATGGGATTCGTTGGTGAAAACGGTGCCGGAAAGACAACAACCATTGGCTGTATTATGAATACATTGAGGATAGATTCCGGTTCCATTCAGGTTTTAGGTCAAACACTGAACGGACAGAATCCGTTATTATCTGAACAGATCGGTATTGTTTATGATGGCGACAACTTTCCATCTTATCTAACTGCCAATCAACTTGAGCACATTCTGCAAGGGATCTATAGTGCATGGGATCCGTCCCTTTTCCAAAAGTTTTTAGAACGCTTTGAATTAAACAGAACCTTAAAAATATCCAAATATTCCAAAGGCATGTCAATGAAACTGGCGATTGCTGTTGCACTTTCCCACCATCCAAAGCTATTAATCCTTGACGAAGCGACTGCAGGTCTGGATCCGGTTATACGCGATGAAATGTTAGATCTTTTTCTTGATTTTATTGAGGATCCTGAACATTCCATTCTACTTTCCTCACACATTACAAGTGATTTGGAGAAAATAGCCGATTATATTACTTTCATACATAAAGGTAAAATCATATTAACAGAAACAAAGGATCATTTGATTTATCAATATGGAATCCTGCGTTGCAGACAAAAAGAATTTGAGCAAATTAACACTACCGATATCCTTGCTTACCGAAAACGAGACTATCAGATCGATGTACTTGTTGCAAATCGACATACAGCAGAAAAGAACTATAAAAATCTGGTTATTGATCCGGCAACCATCGACGAAATCATGTTACTTTTAACAAAGGAGGAACGTATATGAACGGACTTTTAAAAAACAACTTTTACGGTATGATTGAAAACGTAAAGATTGCCATTGTATTTGTGTTAATCCTAGGCATCACTTTATTAATCTCCGGCAATGATACTATTCTAAATATTTTTTGTATTATTTCAACACCGGCAATTGCCATTTTATCTTTATCCTGCCTTCGCAAAGAAAGTGCGTCCAAATGGCAGAAATACAAATTAACATTACCTATTACCCGAAACGCTATCGTTAATAGCCAATATATCAGCCATATTATTTTATGCTTAACGACAACCGCCATTATAAGTTTGTTCATCATTCTTACTGTTTGTATCCATGGAAATCAGTATTTTTACTATGGTTTTCGCGATGCAGTCACCTTACTTATGACCAGCTTTGTACTATCTATTCTGATCGGAGCAATCTCCTATCCACTCTGCTATCTTTGGGGTGCAGAGCGGATAGAGGTTATTACTGTTTTGAGCGTAATTGGTGCTGTCGCTATTGTACTGGGGCTCAGCCTGATAATCAATCTAATGTTTGATAGGAGCAGTATAACAAACACCATCTATTACATCAGTCTGGCTTCAATACTGGTTATCACTCTCGTTATTTTTATCCTTTCAAAAATAGCCTCCTGCATCATTTTCAAAAGGAAAGAATATTAACACATCGTTTTTTATTTATTATATTTATAGAACCCTTCTCCGGATGCCATACCCAGCTTTCCTTCATCGATATACTGTTTCAGGATGGCTTCCATCTTCTTAAAATTATACGGCATCATCATTTTCTTAAGAAGCGGCGAGAACAGTCCCGGAACACTCTGATACTGGTGTACGATATTATAAGCGGTATTCAGTCCAACCGTGTCAAAGATCTGAAATGGTCCCTTCGGTGCTCCGGTTCCTCTCGTCCACGCAAGATCAATGCTTTCCGGATCCGAGATCCCTGCCGCATACAGATCCAGTCCGCTCAGCAGGAACGGTACCAGCATAGAATTCAAAAGATACCCACTCTTTTCCTTCCTGACCGGAAGTCCGATCATACGAATATCATTGGCAAATTGCAAAATCTCATTGAAGTATCGTTCCTCCGTCTGTGCCTGTGACATAACCTCTGCCGTATTATTTTTCCAGATGGAATTTGCGAAATGAAGCGACAAATATTTCTCAGGTCTTCCCGTATACTTTGCAAACATCGATGGCAGCAAGGTAGATGAATTCGTTACCAGTACCGTCTTTTCCGGCAGAAATGGTGCCAGCTTTTCATAAAACGCAATCTTATCCTTCTCATTCTCCGCCATAGATTCAATCACCAGATCTGCATCTGCAACGGCCTTTTCCATATCCAGCTCCAGCTTCAGACTGCTGTATGCATGTTCAACCTTTGTCAGACAAGCCTCCTTATCAAAAGTCTCCTCATCTGCAATCCCCGCACACCAAACACCTTTACCTGCCGCCATATCCTCAATGGCTGCTATATATGTTTCCTTCAGTGCATCCAGCTTTGGCTGTGTCCGTCCAATGGAGCCTTCACTCCGCAGCCAGATGGTTACATCTGCACCACAGTATGCAGACTGGAATGCAATCTGACTTCCCAAAACACCGCCGCCTGCTACTACTACATTTGAATATACCATATTCTTCTCCTCCTTCTATTCCTTGCACACATCTACCCAGCCTGCCGCAGGATATACGGTATCAAATCTCCGAAGACTCTCATCGAGATAGACCTGTATTCCTTCCCGAACCCCAAATGGGCATACACCTCTCGGTGCATGCCCGATTCGTTCTTCTACTTCATCAAACGGAATCATCTTCGCTTTCACATATTGTCTATGACCACTGGACCAACCGATAGTATACTCTGGATGTAATCGCATAAACTGCAGCATACAGGATGCCAAAGGCAAACACACAGCCAAAGATACATCCGATAAAGAGCATCCGATTATCCAGTTGTACCATACGAAGCAGACGTTCTATAACCGGATATGCAAATAGCACATGAATCGTTGCCGTCACCAACGGCAGAAAGAACACCGTCAGGATCTGAGATCGGATCGAGGTCTTTACCTCTGCCTGACTCATTCCCACCTTCTGCATAATAATATAACGGTCACGATCTTCATATCCTTCTGATATCTGCTTATAATATATAATCAGAATCGTTGCCAGTGTAAACAGCAGTCCCAGGAAAATACCGATAAAGAGCAGTCCTCCATATGCATTCAGGAATGTATCCCGGATATCCTTCTGTTCAAACAACTGAACACCATCGGTTTTCAACCATCCCTGGTCTGCAAATTGGCGTTCGATCCTCTGATAGAGTTCATGCTTCTCCTGCACGGAACCATGAAAGTCATATCCCACGATTGTACTGATGCCTCCTGCCAGATTTCCCTGTTCTGCCTGCATAGATTCCATTATACTCTGTATATCATGCTTTGTCATTACCATATATGCTTCTGTAAAGACACTGTTGGAATACATTGGAATAAAACTCTGCAGCTGCTTCCGGACCCGGTAACTCTTTCCATACAAATTCCAGACTCCGGACTCAAACCGGTCATCCCTACAGTAAACCAGACTTTCTCCGTCCTGCAGTTCTTCTGTTTCTCCCGATATACGATTATAGTCATCAATGGAGATCAGGAAGCAATAATAAATCTTCGCATTTTCAACCGATACAAACGCATTTGCATCCGCATAGATCGTATCACCGGCCTTTAGTGCCGCAAAGTCATAATACTGATATACATAGTGTCTTGTCACTTCCATCTGTGTCTCTTCTATCTCTTGATTGATTGCCTGCTCCCATTCGTCCGGCAGCTGTTCGGACTCAACCGTCATCATAAAGTCACTTGGATACATTCTTTGTATCGTATCCTCCATACCGGACCGCATACTGATCGTCGTAGACAGCATAACCAGTACCATCGTAGACAGGACACAGATATTTGCCAGTCCGACGGCATTTCTCTTCATACGATACAGCATACCGGAAACAGATATAAAATGACTGATCTTATAATAATATCGTTTATTCTTTTTCAGAAGCTTTAAGAGAGCTATCGTTCCCGCTGTAAAAAGCAGATAGGTTCCGATAATCACCAGCAGCACCGCTACAAAGAACAGTCCCATAACCCTTAGCGGATTCTGTGTTGTAATCGATATATAATATCCGGTACCGATACATAACACTCCCAAAACCGCCAGCACCCACTTGGCCTTTGGCTCCCGTTCTCCGACCGCATTTCCCTTCAACAGTTCAATTGGCTTGGAAACCAGAACCGACAGCATAGACTTCCCGTAAATGAGTACAAACACGATACCAAACAGGATCAACGTTGTAAGTAATGCTTCCTTACAAATATGGAACCCAAATACGATATCGAAATTCACAAGCTTCAGCAAAATCAGAAATGCCAGTTTCTCAAATAAAATTCCGGTCAGAATTCCCAGTCCCAGACTAAGTACTGCAATATACAGAGATTCTATTGCAATCACGATCAGAACATGCCGTTTTTCCATGCCCAAAACATTCCATAGTCCCAGCTCCTGCTTTCTTCGCTTCATCAGGAAGCTGTTCGTATAGAATAAAAATATCACCGCAAATACCGCTATCACATACCGTCCGAATTCCAGTATATTCAACAGGAACTGACCGGTATTTCCCATATTCAGAATATCCGTATTGACCGATATCGAATGCATGATGTAGTACATTGCGATCGACAGAATACAGGTAATCATATATGGCAGGTATATCTGTAGATTCTTCCGAATGTTCATAGCTGCCAGACGCGGGTAAAAGATCTTATTCATTCTGATCACCACCCGTCGATAGCATAGTCAGAGCATTGGTGATCTTCTGATACTGTTCCTCTACGGAACTATTTCCACGATAAATCTGGTGAAAGACCTGCCCATCTTTAATAAACAGAACACGTTTGGCATGACTGGCAGCCGTTACCGAATGTGTCACCATAAGGATCGTCTGTCCCTCCTCATTCACCTGATCAAACACCTTTAAAAGCTCCGCTGTCGATCTGGAATCCAACGCACCGGTCGGTTCATCCGCCAGAATCAACTTCGGATTCGTAATCAATGCCCGTGCGACCGCAGCCCGCTGCTTTTGCCCGCCGGATACCTCATACGGATATTTCTCCAGCAAATCCTTAATGCCCAGCTTATTCGCCAGTGGCTTTAACCGAATCTGCATCTGTGCATAGCTTTCTCCCGCCAGCACCAGTGGCAGAACGATATTATCCTTCAGTGAAAAGGTATCCAGAAGATTAAAGTCCTGAAATACAAATCCCAGATTATCTCTTCGGAATGCGGATAACTGCCGTTCTTTGATCTCTGACAGCTTTTTCCCATCCAGTAAAACTTCTCCGGATGTTGCCCGGTCCAGTGCCGCCAAAATATTCAGCAGTGTCGTTTTTCCGGAACCGGACTCTCCCATGATCGCTACATATTCACCCTGTTCTACCGAAAAGCTGACATCCGTCAGTGCCTGCACCTGGTTGCCACCCAGTCTGGTCGTATAGATCTTCTTCAGATTATTTACCTCTAATATTGTCATTGGAACCTCCTGTTTATCCGGTATGAATTTCATACCCTTGTTTATGACCTTATTATATTTTTTCTGATCGAAGTTCTCCATTCATTCCGGTGACACTTTTCAGGTTCGATGTGACAGTTTTGTAAGATGGCAGTTCTTCATCCGTTAGTCTGTCAGAAGCCGTTCCTTCCCCACATAAATTCGTACCGTCGTACCGACTCCCACCGTTGATTCAACATCAACCCGGATTCCCAGCTTATCCGCCGTCTTCCTGCACAGATACAAACCGATTCCGGTCGCCTTTTTATCCAGTCTGCCATTATAACCGGTAAATCCCTTCTCAAAGATCCGTGGCAGATCCTCCGGAGCAATCCCAATTCCGGTGTCTGTGATTGCAAATACTCCATCACCCTCTGCCCGGATCGTAACAGCTCCGGTCTTTGTATACTTGATTGCATTGGAAACCACCTGCTCTAACAGAAATACAAACCACTTTTCATCTGTCAGGATTCTCTGTCCACTCTCCTTATATTCCAAGCGCAGCCGTTTTCGGACAAACTGTCCTGCATACTTATGAATCACCTGACGTATCGCATCATCGGCACTGATTTCTCGGAACACAAAGTCCGTCTCTGTTCCTTCCAGCCGATAATAATTAAGTACCATGGCTACATACTGTTCGATCCGAAACAGTTCTGCCAAAAGTTCCCGGTTTTCTTCTGTGTCTTCCCCCTGCAGTACCAGCTTCATCGTAGCAATCGGCACCTTGATCTGATGAATCCAGGTTGTATAAAACTCCAGACTGTTCTTCCGTTCCAGATTCCAGCCCTGCATATCACAGGCATAGCGTTCCTGCAGCTTCATCAGAATCTGATAATAGGCCTGCTCAATCTCAGTATCCGGTTGCGGCAGTTCCTCTGTGAGCAGGGTTTCCTGCTGTACCACCGACAAAAGCTGCCTTCTTTTTCGATAGAATGAAAGATATGCCAGACTGCCTGCCACCAGCACCACCAGAAGGCAGATGGCATCCGCATATACTATAATCTCCAAATTGATCTTATACAGGTACAGCACAGCATGTATGATCCCGGCACAGATCAAATAGGCACATACACTGTACCGATGTTGCTTTATAAAGGCTCCGAACACCTGCAACCCCTTCTTCACCCTGCTTTCTCCTTTCATTCTGCGATCATATATCCACAGCCAACCTTTGTCGTAATATACTCTTTTAACCCCAACTCATCCAGCTTTTTACGCAGACGATTAATGTTCACCGTCAATGTATTCTCCTCCACATAGGAATCGATCTCCCACAGCCGGGTCATGAGTGTATTCCGACTGACGACCTTCCCCTTTTGCTCCAGAAGTGTCTGAAGGATCCGGAATTCATTTCGCGTCAGATTCAGGCTCTGGCCTTCATAATGCAATGTCATATCATTCAGATTCAAAATCGCTCCCCTGTGTTCCAGTACCGGGATTGTTCCTGCCAGATCATAGGTTCTACGCAGGATTGCCTGCACCTTGGCAGACAAAACATTCAGATCAAACGGTTTTGCTATAAAATCATCGCCGCCCATATTCATCGCCATAATGATATTCATATTGTCAGATGCCGAGGATATAAACAAAATCGGGACATTGGAATGTTTCCGGATCTCGCTGCACCAGTGATATCCATTAAAAAACGGAAGCATAATATCCAGTAAAACCAATTGCGGTTCTTCCGTCAGAAATTCCTCTGTCACCTTCTGGAAATCTCGAACACAGTACACCTCATATCCCCAGGCGGCCAACTGTGTCCGCATCGCATTTGCCATATTTCCATCATCTTCTACGATCATGATCTTATACATCGTAACATCCTTCCTTCTATCCTACTCGATGGCATTTCCTGCTGCATATCCGGTACTCCATGCGATCTGAAGATTAAAGCCTCCCGTCACCGCATCCGTATCCAGCAGCTCTCCTGCTATATACAGTCCTGATACCAGCTTCGATTCCATGGTCTGTGGATTGATTTCTTTTACATTCACACCACCTCTGGTAATGATCGCCTCCTGGAACCCCCGGCATCCTACGATGTGCAAAGGCACGTTCTTCAGCGTATGCACCAGCCGCAGCCGCTCCTCCTTCGTCAGCACATTCACCTTCTTCTCCTCCGGGATCCCGCTGATCGATATCACGACCGGAATCAGCTTCTTTGGCAGCAGATCGTCCATCGCATTCTGTAGCTGGCGGTTCTGATAACGGAAAAAGTCTCTTTGCAGCCGCTCATCCAGTTGTTCCCCGGTCAGTGCCGGTTTCAGATCGAGCATAAGCTCCAGCGGCTTTGTAAGAGAAACTGTCTGTGGTTGTCCGCCGGCATCCGCTTTGGCAGACTCCAGATATCCTTTCAGTCCGGTACTGGCCGTCAGTACCAGCGGACCGCTTACGCCGAAATGCGTAAACAGCAGTTCTCCGAATCCATCATACAGACACTTCTTGCCATCCCGAACCTGTATCGCTATATTCTTCAGTGTCAGTCCCATAAGCTCTTTACACCAGGGTTCCTCTGTCACAAACGGCACCAGCGACGGCTCCGGTGTCACAACTGTATGTCCCAGCTTCTTTGCAATGCGATATCCATCTCCGGTGGAACCTGTCGCGGTATAGGAGCAGCCTCCGGTTGTCAGGATCACTGCATCCGCAGGTATCTGTTCTCCCGGATTCTTCTTACATCTCACACCGGTAACATGTCCGTCCTCGACACAGATTTCTGTGATCTCCGTATGCAGCCGGATTCGGACTCCACGTCGTTTCAGTTCCTGTTCTAACGCCCGGATAATATCCGATGAATGATCAGACTCCGGAAATACCCGGTTGCCCCGTTCTATTTTCAGACGTACCCCCAGATCTTCAAAGAATGAATACGTCATCCAGTTGTCAAAGCCATAGATAGAACTATATAAAAACTTATGATTCGTTATAATATTCGTAAATAATTCATTTGTATCACAGGCATTTGTCAGATTGCACCTACCCTTTCCCGTGATAAACAGTTTCTTTCCCAGTTTTTCATTTTTTTCCAATAACAGGACCTGATGTCCCTTTCCGGCAGCCGTGATTGCCGCCATCATGCCGGCAGCTCCGCCGCCGATTACGATTACCTTAGCCATAATTTCTCCTGAAAATATTATAAGGCTGCCACATTGACATCTCCTGCTTCTGCGACAGCCTTATGTTCTCTCCCGATCCGGGGAGGATTCGTTCCGATTATTTAATTATACCGGATATACCTTGTTCTCTGTATCAGCTACTGAGGTATCTACCTTCTTCTGCTGTGCTTCCCGATACTTAAAGAAGTCGGTTGCTACCTGTGGGAACAGAGCGTAAGACAGTACATCTTCATCCTGCTGTTTGTACTGAGCCATTTCCTTCTCCAGCTTCGGAAGCTGTGGTTCGATATCGTCAGCCGGACGATAGGTGATCGGTTCCTTCATGCCTAAGCTATCCAGTGCCTTCTTCTGAACCTCCGGATTCATCGGCTTAACGGTCTGGCCATACTTACCGGCTAACAGATCCTTTGATTCCTTTGTCAACATCTTATAACGTTCACCGGTTACAACATTCAGAACTGCCTGTGTACCTACGATCTGTGAACTTGGTGTTACAAGCGGTGGCTCGCCAAAGTCCTTACGAACTCTTGGAACCTCTTCCAGAACGGCATCAAACTTATCCTCTGCCTTCATTTCCTTTAACTGAGATACCAGATTTGATAACATACCACCCGGTACCTGATATAACAGAGTCTTAATATTAACGCCCATTACCTTTGGACTTAACAGACCGCTCTCCAGCCACTGCTCACGAAGCGGGCGGAAGTAATCTGCGATCTCAGCCAACAGATTCTGGTCAAAGCCCGGATCATAAGGAGTTCCTTCAAATGCCTTCGCCATAACCTCGGTTGCCGGCTGTGAAGTACCCATAGACAACGGTGACATCGCTGTGTCAATAATGTCACAGCCTGCCTCTACTGCCTTCATGTAGGTCATAGAAGCCACACCGGATGTGTAATGTGTATGCAACTGGATCGGAAGCTTCGTTCCTTCTTTCAGTGCCTGTACCAGCTCTGTTGCCTTTACAGGAACCAAAAGACCGGCCATATCCTTAATACAGATAGAGTCTGCACCCATATCCTCGATTCTCTTTGCCATATCCTTCCAGTAGTCCAGTGTATAAGCATCTCCCAAGGTATAAGACAGTGCAACCTGTGCATGTCCCTTTTCCTTGTTTGCCGCTTTAACGGCTGTCTCCAGATTTCGAAGATCATTCAAACAGTCAAAGATACGAATGATATCAATACCGTTTGCAATGGACTTCTGTACAAAGTACTCTACTACATCGTCTGCATATGGGCTGTATCCTAAGATATTCTGTCCACGGAATAACATCTGCAGCTTTGTATGCTTGAATCCATCTCTTAACTTTCGAAGTCTGTCCCATGGATCCTCATGCAGGAAACGAAGGGATGCATCAAATGTAGCACCACCCCAGCACTCTACAGAGTGGTAACCCACCTGATCCATTTTATCAATAATTGGCAACATCTGCTCTGTTGTCATACGAGTTGCAATCAGTGACTGATGTGCATCACGTAATACAGTTTCAGTAATCTTAACCGGCTTAGCCGCTACCTGATCTGCCATAATAGTTCCTCCTTTATTGTTTGTCTTCTATTCTTATACTCTTGTCTTACTTTACTCCAAAGATAGCCATAAAGGTTCCGGCTGCTACAGCAGTACCGATAACACCGGCTACGTTTGGTCCCATTGCATGCATCAGCAGGAAGTTCGTAGGATCTGCCTCAGCACCCACCTTCTGTGATACACGGGCAGCCATAGGAACTGCAGATACACCGGCGGAACCGATCAGTGGATTTACCTTTCCCTTTGTTATCCAGCACATCAGCTTACCGAACAGTACACCGGCTGCGGTACCGAAGATGAAGGCCACCAGACCCAGAACTACAATTTTTAAAGTACTTATCTTTAAGAATGCCTGAGCTGTTGTTGTAGCACCTACGGAAGTACCCAGCAGGATAACTACGATATACATCAGGGCATTGGATGCTGTCTCTGTCAACTGCTTTACAACACCACACTCACGGAACAGGTTGCCTAGCATCAGCATACCTACCAATGGTGCTGTCGTCGGAAGGATCAGTACAACTACGATCGTAACAATGATCGGGAACAGGATCTTCTCCAGCTTTGATACCGGACGAAGCTGATCCATCTTAATCTTCCGTTCCTTTTCGGTTGTGAATAACTTCATAACCGGTGGCTGAATAACCGGAACCAGTGCCATATAAGAATAAGCAGCTACTGCGATTGGTCCCATCAGAGTTCCACCCATGCCCAGCTTACCGGCCAGGAAGATTGAGGTAGGACCGTCTGCACCACCGATGATAGAGATCGCTGCGGCTTCCTTTCCGCCGAATCCCATAAAGATAGCCAGAAAGTATGCAGCATAAATACCAAACTGAGCGGCAGCTCCCAATAAGAAGCTCTTCGGGTTTGCAATCAACGGACCAAAGTCTGTCATCGCACCTACACCCAGGAATATCAGGGATGGCAGGATACTCCATTCATCCAACATATAAAAGAAATGTAACAAGCCTCCCTCTGCAATAATGCCCGGGAACATATTTGATAACAACATACCGAATGCAATCGGTACTAACAACAATGGTTCAAATCCCTTTGCAATCGCCAGGTATAAGAATACCAGAGCCACCAGGATCATAACATAATTTCCCCAGTATAATGTAGAAAACGCTGTCTGATCAGCAAGATTTTGCAAGGTTGATATAATGTAATCCATTTATTTTCCTCCTGTCAGAATAATATTGTTTGACAGTGCTTTAGTTCAAAGTAGCTAAAGTATCGCCGGCTTCTACTGCAGAACCTACTGCTACATTAATACTTGCAATTGTTCCGTCTTCCGGTGCTACTACTTCGTTCTCCATCTTCATAGCTTCCAGAATCAGTACCACATCACCCTTCTTAACAGCCTGTCCTACATTTGCCTTAACAGCTAAGATCTTACCCGGCATAGGAGCTGATACAGAAATGCTTCCTGCTGCTCCGCCGGCTGCAGGTGCGGCTGGTGCCGGAGCTGCGGCTGGTGCCGGTGTTGCTGCTACCGGTGCTGCAGCCGCCGGTGCTGCACTTCCACCTAATTCTTCTACTGCTACGTCATATGCGGTACCATTTACGGTAATTCTATAATTCTTCATATTTATTATCCTCCTAATTCACTATCTTGCTGCTCTCTTAATTGAACGTACCACTAACTTATCGCTACTGGTCGTTGCTGTTCCACTGCCACTCGCTGCCATTACTGCCGCTGTTATAACTGCTACCAGTTCCTGATCATTCATCAGATTTTCGTCTGCCGCAGATGCTTTCACGGCTGGTGCAGGTGTTGCTGCCACCGGTGTCGGCTTTGCTGCACTCTTCTTTGTCTGCTTCTTTGCTCCACTGCCCGGCATAAACTTGAAGAGACTGATAACCAGGGATATAAAGATCAGAACCAGGAATACAACGCCCATACCCATCAGCGTATTCATTCCGGCCTTCTCCATCAGTTCACCCAGGCTATACTGTGCAGATACAACAACCTGACTCAGAATGTATGATTCCTCATTTGCATCATACTGTGCTATTTCATTCTGTACAAACGTGAATTCATAATCAACGATTCTTTCCGTAAATTCGACCGGAACCGTGATCACTACATTGCTACCGTTTGCCTCATATGTGATATCCGTTACATTTATGGTAACCGGATCACCGGCCTCTTCTTTTGCGGTAATCGTTCCCGCACTGATCGAGGTGATGATATCTACATCATATCCGAGATTCTCAGACGTAAAATATGCATCTGCATTATGTGCCAATGCTGTCAGATCCGAATCCTCCATTCTAAGAATGGATGCTGCCATACCGACAGCCGTATTCGTCTCTGTATTCTGATCAAAGTCATCCGGCAATGGCTGTGCTGCACAGGCTGTTAAGGATAGCATCATGGCAAACAAAAGAACAAATAATAATTTTTTCTTCATTTTGTTGTCACCTCACTACTTGGAGCCATGCTTCTTAGCCGGCTTATCTTCGCACTTTGTATATAACATTTCAAATGCTGCGATCAATCTCTTTCTGGTTGCATCCGGAACAATGATATCATCCACGATACCACGCTTTGCAGCAGCGACTGCACTAGCCTGCTCCTCTGCAAACTGCTTCTTCTTATCTGCGATCACTGCCTTCTTATCATCTGCCGCAGCAATCTCATCCGCATACATGATAGAGACTGCAGCCTCCGGATCCATCATACCGATCTTAGCGGACGGCCATGCATACTCGATATCCGCACCGATAGCCTTAGAGTTCATAGCTGTATAAGCAGAACCGAATGCCTCTCCGGTGATCAGATTTACCTTTGGTACGGTAGCACCTGCAAATGCTGCTGTCATAGTTGCAACTGCCTTTGCCATACCTGCCTCTTCTTCTACGGTTGCCTTATAGCCCTTTACATTTGTAACCGTTAATACCGGAATTTCAAATGCATCACAGAAGTTTACAAATTCAGCTGCCTTATAAGCACCGGCAACAGACAGCACATCGCCGCCTTCATTTCCCTGATTTGCGATACATCCGACGGTTGCTCCGTTGAATCTTACAAAACCGATTACCATATCTGTTGCATAGTCCTTCTTTGCTTCTACAAACTGATTATTATCTGATATCGTGATCAGCAGAGACTTTGCATCATTTACATATCCTTCTACTGCAACAACACGATTTAAGTCATCCTCACAATCAGAATAAGACAGGTCTGTCTCATTGTTCGCCGGAAGAATCGTTACCAACTGACGAATCTGTGCCAGTACCTCAGCATCTGTATCGAATACACCATCTACCACGCCGGAATTCTTGCTCTGGTAATCTGCAGAAGATGTATCCAGTTTTGATACATGATTGCCATCCAGTACATTTGGTGCATTTACGAATAATTTTGCATCGTCCTTTGTCATATAAGTAAAATCACTTAAGCCTGCCATGACTGCAGCACCGCCGCCACAGCTTCCGAATACGGCTGTGATCTGTGGAACGACACCGGACGCCATTGCCTGCTTTGCATAGATCGTACCGAACCCATTCAGTGCATCGACTGCTTCCTGCAAGCGCAGGCCGGCACAATCAATCAAACCGATCACAGGTGCACCCATCTTGACTGCCATATCATAAATCTTCGCAATCTTGGCTGCATGCATCTCTCCAATGGAACCATTTAATACTGTTGCGTCCTGACTGTACACGAATACCAGATTACCATCGATTACACCGTAACCTGTAACAACGCCATCAGCAGGTGTTTCTTTGTCTGCCATATTGAAGTCTGTGCTTCTGGCTGTTACATAGCTTCCAACTTCGACAAAGCTGGAGTCATCTAACAGGGAAGCGATTCTCTGTCCAGCAGACATCTGAGAATTATTGCTCATATCAAGCCCTCCGTTGTATATTTATTTCATGGTTAACAAAAATAATGAAAACCAATTTCTGCCGAGTATATTGTATTATTTCTTACTGAAAATTGCAAGCGAAAAGGCACAATTCTTATGTATTTCTTTTCTAACGATTTCGTAGTTGCTCACGTTGACCTATTATAGTCAAACTGCTATAATTATTCTTGTATGAATCAGACGAAAGGAAGTGTTTGATTGGATAATTTAAATCAAATACATGTAAATGAACATGAGATTCTAAACATACCGGAGGCTTTTCAGAATGAAGCACACCTGTACATGGAGCTTATGATGATGTATCGGGGTGCTATCCGCGAGATCCAGACGAAGCTGGAGGTTCTAAATGATGAATTTTCTACCAGATACCAGCGAAATCCAATTTCCTTTATCAAGTCCCGGATCAAGTCACCGGAAAGCATTATAAAAAAGCTCCATACCCGTGGCTACGAGATTTCACTGGAAAGTATTACCGAAAACCTTCATGATGTAGCCGGCATTCGTGTCATCTGTTCCTTTATTGATGACATTTATGAAGTCGCACAGATGCTGACGAAGCAGGATGATGTTACTCTGCTTGAAACAAAGGACTATATCCAGAATCCGAAACCGAACGGCTATCGCAGTCTTCACCTGATTCTGGAGGTTCCGGTCTTCTTCTCCGACCGCAAGCAGCCGATGAAGGTCGAAGTCCAGATCCGTACGATTGCTATGGACTTCTGGGCCAGTCTGGACCATCAGCTTCGATACAAGAGGGATATTGAAAATGCATCCCAGATCTCAGAGGATCTTAAAGATTGTGCGGATATTATTTCCGCTACGGATCAGCGTATGCAGATTATCAAATATCAGATCTACGGAGACGAGTCCGGAAACTTTATGAATTGACGTATATTTCTCCCTCCATTATCGAATACTAGTGATAGAAGGAGGTAAAACCGCATGTATAATAAAGTATTGGATTGCACAGCACTTACGATTGCCATTATCGGTGCCATTAACTGGGGGCTGATCGGATTCTTTAGCTTTGATCTGGTAGCATTCATCTTTGGCAATATGTCCTGGATTTCCAGAATCATATATGCCTTAGTTGGGTTATCCGGTCTGTATCTGATTACCTTCTATGTGTATGTCAACGCAATTGCACAGAAGCACTGATTCGTTTCCGTACGACGTGGTATTGAAAGAATGAACGCAAGCAGGCACCTCCCGCCATAAGCGGGAAGTGCCTGTTTTTACTTCAAAAATCCGTTAATAATCTGCTCTTCTGCTTCCTTTTCCGTCAGTCCCAGCGTCATAAGCTTGATCAACTGTTCTCCTGCGATCTTACCGATGGCTGCTTCATGAATCAGTGCCGCATCAATATGGTTCGCTGTCAACTCCGGCTTTGCGGTCACCTTTGCTCCATCCATAATGATTGCATCACACTCCGTATGCCCGGAGCATGGAGCATTTCCATTGATGATTGACTGGAAACACTGAGTCGACTGCTCCTTTGCAACGGATCTGGACGATACACTGGCACTGCTTCCGGCACCATTCATATCGACACTGAAGCGGGTCTCGGCATGCTGACTGCCATGCGTCATGATCTTTTCCTTGACTACCAGTGTTGCCCCGGCAGCCAGATCTCCTTCGGTAACACGGACGGTAGAATCTACACCCTTGATCTGAACGGTTATCATCTCCAGATAGGCGTCTTCACCCACATGTATGATCGTCGTTGGATTCAGAATCCGCTTTCCGGTGCCGTCTCCTTCGCCATAATGCTTTTCGATATATCGAACCTTCGCACCCTTCTCCAGATAGAAGGTATGAATACCATCATGCTCGGAGGTATCCACTCCGCAGTTATGAATTCCGCAACCGGCTACGATCGTCACATCTGCACCTTCTCCTACATAGAAGTCATTGTAGACCATATCCTTCAGTCCGCTTTCACTCAGAACTACCGGGATATGAACACTTTCATTCTTTGTTCCCGGCTTTATGATAATATCGATTCCCGGTTTATCCTCTTTTGTTACAATATCAATATTCGCTGTCGTATTTCTGCCTGCCAGCTTTCCGTTTGCCCGGATATTATAAGCACCCTCCGGTACGGTATGAAGGTCTGCGACCTGTTCCAATAATGTCTGTTGAATCTTGTCCACCATATGCCCTCCTATACCAGCTTATCCATCAAGGTCTTGCAGGCTGCACCTGTTGTATTCAAAAGTTCCGGCAGAATCTCTTCCCTGGTGCCGGTCTGACGAATCTCACCATCTGCCACTACTACAATCTGATCAGCGATATTCAAGATCCGTTCCTGATGGGAGATAATCAGTATCGTTCCATTGATCTTCTGATACATGCTTTCAAACACCTGTATCAGGTTGTTAAAGCTCCACAGATCAATGCCGGCTTCCGGCTCATCAAAGATCGTAAACTCTGCACCTCTGGCGATCGTCATTGCAATCTCGATTCTTTTCAACTCACCGCCCGACAGACTGGCGTTTACCTCCCGGTTGATATAATCCTTTGCACACAGACCTACCTCAGCCAGATAATTGCACGCCTGATTGATATCGATCTGCTTTCCCGCAGCCAGTGTGATCAGATCCCGCACCGTGATCCCCTTGAACTTCACCGGCTGCTGAAAGGCATATCCGATTCCCTTCTTCGCACGTTCTGTAATATTACACTGTGTAATGTCTTCACCATTCAGCAGAATCTGACCGGATGTCGGTGTTACGATACCGGCGATGATCTTTGCCAGGGTAGACTTTCCGCCTCCATTCGGGCCGGTAACCGCCACAAATCGATCCTTTACTACCAGATTGATATTCTTCAGTATCTCCAGACTTCCGTCCTCTACCTGATAATTAATATTTCTTAACTCTAACATGTGCTTATCCTTTCAAGCATTCTTCCTATAGTATTACCAGTATCTCTCATCAATATCATAAAACTTCTTATGCACACCGACAAACTTATAGGCAGGACGTATGATCTTACCGTTATTTACAACCTCCTCCAGACGATGGGCACTCCAGCCTGAAATACGGGAAACTGCAAACATCGGTGTAAACAATGCTTCCGGTATTCCCAGCATGCTATATACAAAGCCACTGTAGAAGTCTACATTGGCACAGATCGGTTTGAATAACCGTCTGTGATCCGCGATCACTTCCTTTGCCAGCCGTTCGACACGATCATAGAACTCAAAGTCTTCATGCAGCCCCTTCTCAATCGACAGCTTCTCCGCATAGTCCTTTAACACAACCTCTCTCGGATCGGACTCCGTATAAACGGCATGCCCCATACCATAAATCAGACCGGCCTTGTCAAAGGTCTCTTTATTCAATATTTTCCGCAGATACGAACGAATCTCGTCTTCATTTGTCAGATCCTCTACATGCTCGCGGATATCACGGAACATCTGCTGAACCTTCAGGTTCGCACCACCGTGTCTTGGTCCCTTCAGGGATGCAATGGATGCTGCCACTGCGGAATAGGTATCTGTTCCGGAGGATGTAACTACATGGTTGGTGAAGGTCGAGTTATTACCGCCACCATGCTCTGCATGAAGAACCAGTGCGATATCCAGTACCTTCGCCTCCAGTTCGGTAAACTTTCCGTCCGGACGCAGCATCTGCAGGATATTCTCAGCCGTTGACAGACTCTTATCCGGTGTCCGGATAACCAGATTCTCTCCACAGTGGATATGCCGATATGCATGATAAGAATATACGGATATCAGCGGAATCTTGCCGATCAGCTGCAGAGACTGACGCAGTACATTCGGTACCGTTACATCATCCGGCTTCTCATCATACGAATATAAGGTCAACACACATCTCTGCAGTCCATTCATGATGTTGGCGCTCGGTGCCTTCATGATCACATCACGGATGAAATTACCGGACAGCTCCTGCAGACTGGTCAGGATGTCGATAAAGCTCTTTAACTGCTTCTGATTCGGAAGATCACCAAACAGCAAAAGATATGTAACCTCCTCGAATCCGAATCTTCTGGTTTTATAGCTCTCTACAATATCCTGTACATCATAGCCCTGATAATAAAGCTTACCATCCGAAGGAATCTTTACTCCTCCGTCAAATCTATACGATACGACATCCGCAATCTCGGTCAAACCGGTAAGAACACCCTTACCGTTTGAATCACGAAGTCCTCTTTTTACATCATACTCAGCATATAATTCTTGATTAATTGCACCTGAAACCATGCAATAATTTACCAAATCATCAAACTGTGCATTGAGTTCATCATCTAATTCCATCATTGCCCGACTGTTCATTTCAATGCCTCCTATCCTCTCTTTTGCTCATTCCTTGCTGTTGCAATCATACAACCAAACCTGTATTTTTTCAACTTTTTTTACAACAGCGGCTACAGTAACCATATAACTCCAGCTTATGTCCGGTCACCGTGAAGTCCTCTGTATCCATATGTAAGGTCAGATGCTCCATCGGACATTCCTTCAGCGGGATCTTCCGTCTACACTTTAGACAGATCGCATAGTGCTTATGATTCTCCCGTTTCCATTCATAAACTGCTGTATCTTCTCCCATAAGGGTTGTTTTTTCCAGAAGATCCTGTTCCTCAAAGGCAGCCAGTGCCCGGTAGATCGTAGATATGGCATAATTCTGATCATTGGTATTCTCCATAACCCGGCGATAGATCTCCATCGCAGTCAGTGGTTCTTCTGCCTGCGTCAGCACCCGATATACATCTTCTCTCTGTCTGGTACGCTTCATACCAGCCGGCCATTGTTGCTCCATGGAATATCCCTTCCTCTCTTATCGACTGTTATATAATTCATAATAGAATCCACGCTTTTGTAATAGCTGCTGATGATTTCCCTGTTCGATAATATTGCCATCCTTCATAACCAGTATCACATCGGCACCCTGAATCGTAGATAACCGGTGTGCCACGATAAAGCTGGTTCTTCCCTCCATCAGTCTGGCAAATGCTTCCTGAACCTTCAGCTCCGTACGGGTATCGATCGAAGAGGTCGCCTCATCCAGAATCAACATCGGCGGATGACACAGCATAACTCTGGCAATACAAAGAAGCTGCTTCTGACCCTGTGAAAGACTGTCACTGTTCTCCGTCACTACCGTGTCATAGCCCTGCGGCAACCGTTTGATAAAGCTATGTGCGTGTGTCAGTTTCGCTGCCTGAATGATCTCCTCATCCGTTGCATCCGGGCGTCCCATCGCGATATTTTCCCGGATCGTTCCGGTCTTTAACCAGGTCTCCTGTAGTACCATACCATAGGACTCCCGCAGACTGGCTCTGGTTACCTGACGGATATCATTTCCTTCTACCAGAATCTGTCCGCTATTGACATCATAGAACCGCATAAGCAGATTAATAAGCGTCGTTTTACCACAGCCGGTCGGTCCTACGATAGCGATTCTCTGTCCGGCTGCCACCTTCAGACTGACATGCTCTAACAGCTTCTGTTCCGGTACATAGGAGAAGGATACATCGTCGATGGCTACATTTCCCTGTACATCCTCCAGTATCACAGCATCCTCTGCATCCGGGATCTGCGGTTCCTCATCGATCAATTCTAAAATCCGCCCTGCACATGCCAGCGCATTCTGCAGCTCGGTTACAACCCCGGATATCTCATTAAACGGCTTTGTATACTGATTCGCATATCCCAAAAATGCCGTTAACTGTCCGATACTGATTCCGCCGTTGATTGCTACGATCGCACCGGTCACCCCGACTCCCGCATATACCAGACTGTTTACAAATCTGGTGGAAGGATTCGTAATGGATGAAAAGAAGATTGCCTTTAGGGAACTCTTCTGCAACCGTTCATTGATCTCATCAAAGGTCTCCATAGATGCCTCTTCCCGGCTATATGCCTGCACCACCTTCAGATTTCCCACCATCTCATCGATATAGCCCGTCTGCTCGCCCCGGATTTCGGACTGTACCTTGAACATATTGTAGGTCTTTTTTGCAATAAATGCTGCCACAAATAAGGATAACGGTGTAATACAGATTACGACCAGTGCGATTCCGGCATGGATCCGCAACATAAAGAACAGGGTTCCCAGAATCGTCATCAGACTGGTAAAGAACTGTGTAAAGCCCATTAACAGTCCGTCCGCGAACTGGTCAACATCGGCGATTACCCGGTTCACAACCTCACCACTGGTATGCGTATCCAAATACTGGAACGGCAGCTTCTCGATCTTATCAAATGCATCTCTCCGTACATCCCGGACAATACCATAGGTCATACGGTTATTGCAGACATTCATGATCCACTGTGCCAGTGCTGTTATCCCGATGCAGACCGCCATGATTCCAACCAGTCTGGCAATCCCCGGGAAATCTACCTGTCCCGGCCCTACGATCAGATCGATCGCATCACCGATCAGGATCGGAAGATACAGAGTCAGAGCTACACTGATCAATGCCATCAGTAAGGATACGATCAAGAAAAACCAATAGTGCTTCAAGTACTTCATCAGCCGCTTCAGCGTCGCTCCGGAGGTCATCGTTTTTGTATTCTTATCGGTTGTACTCATGCTCCCTGTTCCTCCTTCTTGTTCTGTGAATAGTAGATCTCCTGATAGATCTCACACCGCTTTAACAGCTCCTCATGGGTACCGATATCTATTACATTTCCATCATCTAAGACTATGATGCGATCTGCCTGCTGGATGGATACGGTACGCTGCGATACGATAAATACCGTCGTCTTTTCCTCCATCTCCCGCAGTGCCTTACGAAGCTTGGCATCTGTCGCATAATCCAGTGCCGAGGTACTGTCATCCAGGATCAGGATCTCCGGCTTTCTGACCAGTGCCCGGGCGATCGTCAGACGCTGCCGCTGACCACCGGACAGATTCTTTCCTCCCTGGCTGATCATTGCATCCAGCTTTCCGTCCTTTTTATCAACGACCTCCTCTGCCTGTGCAATCCGCAGTGCCTGCCACAGTTCTTCATCTGCCGCTTCTTCATTTCCCCAGCGGAGATTCTCCCGTATCGTTCCTTTAAACAGAACCGCCTTCTGCATTACAATACCGATCTTCTTTCGCAACTGCTCCTTCGGATAATCCTTTACATCCACGCCATCTACCAGCACCGTACCGGCCGTTGCATCATAAAAACGCGGAATCAGATGCACCAGACTCGTTTTTCCGGAACCTGTTCCTCCGATCACACCGATCGTTTCTCCACGCTTCACCTGAAGCTCCAGATGCCGGAGTGCCTCTTCTCCCTCCGTATGATAGGCGAAGCTGACATCCCGAAAGTCTACCACTACCTCCGGCTTTCCGTTCTCCTTCACCGGCTCCTCCGCAAAGGTCTGTGTGCTCTCCTGCTCCAGTACAGACTGGATCCGGTTGCCGCAGGCCACCGCCTTCGTAATGGTAATGATCAGATTTGCCAGCTTTACCAGCTCTACCAGAATCTGATTCATATAGTTATACAGGGCAACCACATCACCCTGTGTCAATATACCGATATTTACCCGTACCGCTCCGGTCCAGAGCAACGCAATGATCGCCGCATTTACGATCACATAGGTTGCAGGATTCATAAATGCTGAGATTCTTCCTACCACCAACTGTAGTCTGGTCAACCGCTCATTGCTGTCACGGAAGCTTTCCCGCTCCTGCTCTTCCTGATGGAAGGCACGAATGACACGTACACCGGTCAGATTCTCTCTGGTGATTCCGAGTACCCGGTCTAAGCCCTCCTGTACCTTCTTAAACTTCGGAATACTGATCAGCATGATACCAAATACCACGATCGACAGTAACGGAATCGCAACTACGAATACCATAGCGGCCTTCCAGTCAATGGTAAACGCCATGATCATCGCACCAAATACAATAAACGGTGACCGCAGGAACAGACGAAGCACCATATTGACACCGTTCTGAACCTGATTCATATCACTGGTCATACGCGTAATCAGTGTCGAGGTTCCGAGATCATCCACCTCTGAAAATGACAGCTTCTGAATATGATCATATACCACATGTTTTAGCTTCGTGGAAAATCCGACCGCTGCCTTTGCAGCGAAGTACTGTGCCGTCAGAGAACAGGTCAGACCGATCACTGCCAGTGCCAGCAGCAAACCTGCCATCTTCCATACATATGCCATATCCTGATTCTCAATGCCCACATCGATGATCTGCTTGATAACCAGCGGGACAAACAGCTCGAAAGAGGCTTCTAACATCTTAAAGAGCGGTGCCAGAATACATTCCTTCCGATATCCTTTTAGGTATACTAATAATTTCTTCAACGTAAACTCCTATCCTCTGCCCTTATTCTGCCGACACTCCTGTCAAATACAGCCAGATTTTTTCCTCTTTTTCGCCTGCTCAAAAATAAGCGTTATTATTATAGCAGATTTAAACCAATTCTGCAATTCTGGTAACACCCACATAAATCTCCGATATCTTATACCAGGTTCGATAATCCACAACACCGGTCTGCGGCAGCTTAAACACCCGCTGGAATACCCTGACCGCTTCCTCCGTTGCCGGACCGTAAATGCCATCCACCGCAACCTTCGGAATAGCCGGGTAGTTTTCTGAAATCCGGTTCAACTGCTCCTGAATGGTCCGCACCGCCTCTCCGGACGATCCATTCTCCAGTGCTGCCCCCGGCCACGATAACGGCACACCGGATACGGCATCTGCCTGATTGATATAGATTGTTTCACCATAGTAGTTCTTTAAGATCTGGATCGCCGTATAGTTCTGATCTGCCAGATACTTACTGCCCCACTGACTCATCCAGTTCGGACAGGTCACCCGCTTTCCGTCGCAGTACTGGGTTAAAATCGGCTGTCTTACATTCGGTCTGGACAGATATGACGTATACAGTCGGTCTACAACTGCATCGATGCTTTCATAAGTAGACTTTCCATAGATCCACTTATGGTCATAGGCAGTCGAGCTGGTAATCGTAAATCCATACCCCTGATTCCGATACCACTCTGTATACACCCGGTTTAAGGTAAATGACATGATTGCCAATACATTCGCCTCGATACAGGCCTCCGGCCAGGTGGAGTAGATCTCGCACGCCGCTACGGTCTTGATATAATCCTTATACCGAATATAGTAATTCTCTGCCGTAGAATCGGTCGGTGCTCCATCATGTACGACGATGTATTCCGGGACCACTACCCGGCTTAATACGATCTCTCCCGAGCTGTTGATCGGCTTGATCTCAGCCTCCGGAATCTTTGGCGGATATTCTTCCCAGAGTGTATGCCCGCCGATCACAGTCGGATTATACTCTTCTTCCTCCTGCTGTGGCCGCGGCCGCAGAGCAGAAAACTGGATCGCCGTTTCATTAGAAAATATCTGAACACCGGAAAACAGCCGTCCCTCGTATCCGGCTGCCCGGATCCGTACATTGTATTCCGCATACGGCTGATTCTCCGAGGGTGCCATAGAGTAGCTGCGTGGAGGTGCCGCCAACGATATCTCATCCGTCATACCATTTTCATCGGTTACGATCTCAGCCAACACGCCACCGGTACCCCCCGTCGAGGTGATCGTAATCTGCGCATTTGCAATCGGGATCCGCCCGAGGGAAGAATTCACTTCTACACGAAGCCTTCCCATTTCCTGTTCCTGTCTGTTATCTGTGAAATCCATAGCATCACTCACTGAATGTCATTAAGATTAGTATATGCAGAAATGAAAAAAAGGATTCAGAAATCTTCTGAATCCTTCCAGCAGTTCGTAGGGGAATCGAACCCCTGTTTTCGCCGTGAGAGGGCGACGTCTTAACCGCTTGACCAACGAACCATTTACTCTTTGTCACACGCGACTTTGTCAGTATAGCAAAGAGTCTCAAAAAAAGCAAGTACTTTTTTCAATTTTTTTATTTTTTTGTATTTTTCTGTTTTTACTTACGATTGATTCAATTTTTCCTGCAGTTCACTCAGGTAAACCAGTGCCTTCATCGGCGTCATATTGGACAGATCCAGTGCCTGTATCTCTGCCACTACCTCCTGCTCCATAGGATTGGCAAACAGCGATAGCTGCTGTGGTTCCGGCTTCTTCTTCGGTGGTGCCACCGTGACCTTCTTTCCCTTTCCCGCCAGATCATGTTCATCCAGCAGTTCTGCCAGAATCTCATTGGCACGATCGATAACCTCTGCCGGGATCCCTGCCAGCTTCGCCACCTGAATACCGTAGCTCCGGTCTGCACCTCCACGCATGATCTTCCTCAGGAATACAATGTCATCTCCCTGCTCCTTCACTGCGATGCAGTAGTTATGGACACCCGGAAGCTGTCCTTCCAGCTCCGTCAGTTCATGATAGTGTGTGGCAAACAAGGTCTTTGCTCCCAGCCGATGGAAGCTGCTGATATACTCTACCACTGCCCATGCGATCGATAAACCGTCATAGGTACTGGTTCCCCGTCCGATCTCATCCAGAATCAGCAGACTGTTTACCGTAGCATTCCTCAGGATATTGGCAACCTCACTCATTTCCACCATAAAGGTACTCTGCCCGGATGCCAGATCATCCGATGCACCCACTCTCGTAAAGATACGATCCACGATTCCGATGTCTGCCTGATCTGCCGGAACATAACAGCCGATCTGTGCCATCAGTACGATCAGGGCCGTCTGGCGCATATAGGTCGACTTACCGGCCATATTCGGACCGGTGATGATCGAGATCCGGTTCTCCTGTATATCCAGCTCGGTATCGTTACGGATAAACATATCATTTGGAATCATCTTCTCTACCACCGGATGTCTGCCGCCCCGGATCGCCAGCCGTCCTTCTTCATTCATCGCCGGTCGTACATAATGATTCTGCTCAGTCACATAAGCCAGCGAGGTCATAACATCCAGCTCCGCCACTGCATGTGCCGTCCGCTGAACCCGCTTGATCTCATTGGATATCGTTTCTCGTATATTACAAAAGGTCTCATACTCCAGTGCACACAGCTTGTCCTCCGAGCCCAGAATCGTATCCGCCAGCTTATCCAGCTCCTCCGTCGTATACCGTTCGGAGTTTGCCAGTGTCTGCTTTCTTATAAAATGCTCCGGCACCAAACTCTTGTAGGAGTTCGTTACATCAAAATAATAACCGAATACCTTATTGTACTTAATCTTCAGATTCTTGATTCCACTGGCTTCCCGTTCTCTGGCCTCCAGCTCCGCCAGCCACTGCTTTCCATCCGTCTTCGCGTGCTTCAGCTCATCGATATGCTCTAAGAATCCATCCTTGATGATACCGCCCTCCTTGATCTGAAGCGGCGGATCCTCGATAATCGCATCCTCCAACAGTTGATGAATGTCCTCCAGACTATCCATATCCTCATAGATCTTTCGGAGCATACCGTGATCATAACCGGACAAAAGCTGTCTGATATATGGCAGATAGGATAACGATGTCTTAAAGGAAATCAGATCCCTCGGATTCGCCGTTTTTAAGCTGATCCGTGTCATCAGTCGTTCCAGATCATAGATCGGATTCAGATATTCCCGCATTTCCTCCCGGTTAATCGCCTCCTGATTCAGCATTTCAATCGCATCCAGCCGCTCCTCGATCATTTCCTTCCGGATCAGCGGCTGTTCAATATAGGTTCGAAGCAGTCTCGCTCCCATCGCCGTCTTCGTCTTATCCAGCACCCACAAAAGGGAGCCTCGTTTCTCCTTATCCCGCAGGGTTTCCGTAAGCTCCAGATTCCGTCTGGTCGAGCTATCCAGGATCATATAATCATCCACCGAATACAGTTCTAACTGGTTCATATGCTCCAGCGAGCTCTTCTGCGTATCCATCAGATACTCCATCAGAGCTCCTGCCGCTATGACTGCCAGACTATAGCCCTTTAACCCCAGAGCTTCCATACTGCTAACCTTAAAATGCCGCTCCAGACAGGTCTCTGCCTGTTCTTCCTCAAAGTGCCATGCATCCAGTGCGGATATCGTGATATGCAGCCGTTCCCGATAGTACTCCACATCCCAGTCCTGACACAGCAGAGCATCATTGCAGATAATCTCGGACGGCTGATACTTATTGATCTCATCCCTGCACTTCTCCAGACTGGTGACCTGACAGGTCTTTGCCTCCCCGGTCGTGATATCCGCAACTGCCATTCCATAGGCATCATCCACTGCATAGATACACATCAGGAAGTTATTCTGTCCTTCCTTCAGATTCTGCGTAGACAGGTTCGTTCCCGGTGTTATGATCTGTATTACATCTCTTTTTACCAGTCCCTTTGCCTGCTTCGGATCCTCCACCTGTTCACAGATGGCGACCTTATAGCCCTGATCCACCAGCTTATTCGCATAGATCTCATAGGCGTGATACGGCACCCCGCACATCGGTGCCCGTTCCTCCTGTCCACAGTCTTTTCCCGTCAGCGTAATCTCCAGTGCTTTTGATGCTGTTAATGCATCGTCAAAGAACATCTCATAGAAGTCTCCGACTCTGTAGAACATGATACAGTCCTTATACTGTTCCTTAATGTCCAGATACTGTTGCATCATTGGTGTAAATGCTGCCATTCCTTTTCTTCCATCCTTATCTTTATATACATACTGAATCTATCATCTGATTTATCTCCGATACTACCACCAGTCGCTATCCCACAGGATCGTAAACGGGCCGTCGTTTTCTAAACGCACCTTCATATCTGCACCAAAGCTTCCGCAGGCGACTCTGCCAAAGGTCTCCGCACATCGCTGCTTGAAGTACTCATATAACTCATTGGCCAGATCCGGTGCTCCTGCCTTTACAAAGCTTGGGCGATTCCCCTTCCGGCAGTCTGCGTACAGGGTAAACTGAGAAACAACCATGATCTCTCCATTCACATCTGCGAGGGAACGATTGGTCTTTCCCTGTTCGTCTTCAAAGATCCGAAGCCCCGACAGCTTCTTCACATACTTATCTACCATCTCTTTTGTATCAGCTTCCCCGACTCCCAGTAAAATCAACAGTCCCTTGCCGATCTCTCCGATCACCTGACCATCGACACTGACCGATGCGTGATTTACCCGTTGTATAACCAGTCTCATAAGCGTCCTCCACTCGTATCCCATTTTGCTTTCCCATTATAGCACAGATTGGTTTCATTTGTCAGAATCTTTTATTCATATCTTTACACAAATCCGTTTATCTGTGATAAAATAAAACCGCAAATACGTCATTTATGAGGTGATCCACATGATAAAAATAGATTTAATCACCGGATTCTTAGGCTCCGGAAAAACAACCTTCATCCGCAAATATGCCTCCTATCTTCTGGAACAGGGCATGAACATCGGCATTCTGGAAAACGACTTCGGTGCCGTCAATGTAGACTCCATGCTTCTGCAGGATATTCTGGGCGAGCACTGTACTCTGGAATCCGTCGCCGGAGGCTGTGATGCAGACTGCCACCGCCGCCGCTTCAAGACAAAGCTGATCGCAATGGGTATGTGCGGATACGACCGGATACTGGTAGAGCCGTCCGGGATCTTTGATATGGATGAATTCTTTGATGTCCTTCACGAAGAACCGCTGGATCGCTGGTATGAACCCGGAAGTGTCATTACAATCGTCGATGCAACACTGGAGCTGAATCTCTCTCCTGCCTCCGGCTATATTCTGGCATCTCAGGTTGCTCAGGCGGGATGTCTGCTCTACAGCCATGTTCAGGAGGTATCTGCTGACCGTCTCACCGTAGTGGCTGCTTACATCAACGAACAGCTTACGCAGCTTCACTGCCCGCGTGATCTGGCTGCCATCACGCTCCAAAAGGACTGGAACACCCTCGAATCCGCAGACTTTCAGCGTATCCTATCTGCCGGATATCACCCGGCGGACTATCCAAAACGCTGGCTTGACCAACAGGAAACCTATGAAAGTCTGTACTTTATGAACCGCTCCTTCACCCCGGACACCTTGCAGGATATCTGTACCAAACTACTAAAAGACCCTGCCTGCGGCAAGGTCTTTCGAATCAAGGGCTTTCAGCAGCTTCCGGATCAGCGGTGGATCTCGATCAATGCCACCCATCAAGGCATCCGGATGGAATCTATCCCTAACGGTCAGGCGATTCTGATTGTGATCGGAGAAGGTCTGTGTCAGGATGCGATAGAAGCTTATTTTCATCTTCTATAAGTGTGCCCACTGGATCAAAAGGATCCAGGATAAACCATAATATGTTACAACCGCTACCAGATCATTCACCGTGGTAATCAAAGGACCGGATGCAACTGCCGGATTCACCTTGATCTTGTGGAAAAAGAGCGGTACCAGAGTACCGACCAGACTGGATATGATCATAGCCACCAGCAGAGAGATTCCCACATAAGATAGACATACTTATTATGAATCAAAATTATGATGATATAAAACCGGATAGAGCTTTCTTTCTGACTCCATCCGGTTCTATACTTTGCTTCCTCTATAATAATCGTTTCATGAAACTACTTCTTATCTGTGATAAAGGTATCATAGATCGCTCTGATCGTTGTTTCGAAGTCACTGTTTTTAACTCCGATAATGATATTCAGCTCAGAAGAACCCTGATCGATCATCTTGATATTAATGCCTTCCTTTGCCAATGCGCCAAACAGCTTTGCGGCTGTACCGCTTGCAGACTTCATTCCCCGTCCAACTACGGCTACCAGCGCAAGTCCGGATTCAATCTCAACTGAGTCCGGCTCTGCAAGACGATGGATCGCTGATACGACACTCTGTTCTTTATCTATGAATTCATCCGCATGAACCACGATGGTCATAGTGTCAATTCCGGATGGCATATGCTCAAACGAAATATTATTTTCCTCAAATGCCTGTAAAACCTTCCGTCCAAACCCGATCTCCGCATTCATCATAGCCTTGCTGATGAAGATCGTACAGAAGTCCTTCTTACCTGCGATACCGGTCACTACATAATCCTGCTTCTGGCAGGTACTCTCTACGATCCATGTACCGGCATCTTCCGGTGCATTGGTGTTCCGAATATTAATCGGGATACCGCAGTGGCGTACCGGAAAGATCGCATCCTCATGCAGAACGGATGCTCCCATGTAGGACAGCTCTCGTAATTCTCTGTAGGTAATATACTTAATCGGCTTTGGGTTCGGTACGATCCGTGGATCTGCTACTAAAAATCCGGATACATCTGTCCAGTTCTCATACACATCTGCCCGGCTTGCCTGTGCCACGATGGAGCCTGTCACATCGGAACCACCCCGGGAGAAGGTCTTTACCCTGCCATCCTTGCCTGTTCCGTAAAAGCCCGGAATAACCGCACGTTCACATTTCTTTAAACGTGCCCCCATTAACTTTTCTGTTTTATAACTATTTAGGTTTCCTTCTTCATTAAAGAAGATCACCTCTGCCGCATCGATAAATTCCACTCCGAGATATGCTGCCATGATCTTACCGTTCAGGAATTCTCCTCTGGAAGCAGCATAATCCTTCTGCGGATCCTCTTTTAATATCTTTGTAATCTCTTCAAACTCATGATTCAGAGAAAAGTCCTTCAGACCGAGTCCCTGAATGATCTCGTCATATCTTGCCTTAATAGCCTTCATTTCCTCTGTGATATCTTTGCCCTCACTTGCTGTCTCATATACATGGAGAAGCATATCGGTAACCTTCGTATCGTCGGAAAATCTCTTTCCCGGTGCGGAAGGTACCACGTAAACACGTGACTCATCTGCACGAATAATATCTCCTACTTTTTTGAACTGTTCTGCACTTGCCAGTGAACTACCGCCAAACTTGACTACTTTTTTCATTGAAGTATCCCTTTTCTTTCCTGTTTTTGATAAGTCTATCATCTGTATTTTAGACATCTTTCGCCTATATGGCAAGAGAAAATATAAAATTTTAAAAAACTTTCTTCTGACAGCCCCGTTCTTTATATTTCTGTGCTTTCCTTACAAAGGCCTCTGCAAAATGCGGATTGGACGGATAATAAAGATGCGGGAACCCAAACCAGTAGTCTTCCCCGCTTATCACACATGGGTACTGCCGTCCCGTTGCAGGCTTGGTTGCAATACAGGCATTCCCGTTATCCGTGCTGTCATAATAGTGGAATTCATGAGCCCGTATGGTTTCATTTTCCGGCAGAAAGCTGCTGCTGAGTTCTTTCAGTTCCACATATCCGAATCGAACCAGCCGTTCCTTCCGATAACAGCCTGCATCCAGTACTCCGACAAACGGAACTGTCGTTTCTTTTTCATTCTCCCCGGTCTGCACCTGCAGGAAGGAATGGAGATACAAAAAACCGCCACACTCTGCAACCATTGGCATTCCACTCTCAAATGCTGCCTTTACAGCCGCTCGCATGGTTATATTCTCACTCAGTTCCTTTGCATACAGCTCCGGATACCCTCCACCGAGCAGTACTGCATCACAGTCCTTCGGAAGCTCCAGATCATGGATTGGAGAAAAATACTGTAGATCCGCTCCATAGTTTTCCAGCAGCTGAAGATTATCCGCATAGTAAAAACAAAAGGCTTCATCCATGGCAACCGCTATCCGACAACGATTTTCTGCTGTGTCCTGCCTTTTCCATCCGTCCGGGTGTCCACAGTATCCCTGCCGGCCTTCATCCGTTGCCAGCTCTGCCGCCCCGGCTGCGAGCCGGCACACCTCATTGATATCAATGGTCGTCTTCATTCTATCCGCCAGTTCTCTCAGGTACTTTTGGGTATCTGCCAGTTCATCCGGCATCACCAGCCCCAGATGCCGGCTCTCCAAATGCATGTCTTTTTGCTCCGGAAAATATCCGATCACCTTTATGCAAAGCTCCTCTTCGATCAACGGTTTTATGATATCATAATACCCTTTTGACATACGATTTAAGAGCACCCCTTTTATCAGATGCTCTGTATCATACCTCAGAAATCCCGAGATCAGTGCCAGCACTGACTTTCCCATCCCTTTGGCATCCACAACAAGGATGATCGGTGTCCGTGTTACCTTTGCCAGATGATAGGATGAGCCCTGCTCATAGATGCCGCCAAGTCCATCATAGAGTCCCATAACCCCCTCCAGCACTGCGAGCGTCCCCTCCGAGCGACCGGAAAGAAACAGTTCTCTGGTTGTCTCTTCGTCTGTAAAGAAGGTATCCAGATTCTTTGACGGAACACCCAGCACCTTTCGATGGAACATCGGATCGATATAATCCGGACCGCATTTATAGGATGCCACCGTCTTTCCCATATCTTTTAAAATCTGCAGTAAGGCACAGGTTATCATTGTTTTTCCGCTGCCGCTTTTCGGAGCGGCGATCATGAATCGATCTACTTTCATCTCTTATCCTTTCATGTCAAATGCACAGATCCATATCGGATTTTCCGCCTGCATCAGATGATAGCTTCCAAGTTGCTTTGAGCGGCTCACCTGCAGTTGCACGATATCTGCATCCGTAATCGCATCGTGTGTCAATATCTCCCGGATCTCACAGATCGTCTCCATTGAAATCGCGTTTATGACAATGCGGATATTCGGATTCTTTGCCCGGAGGCAGTCTACTATCTCCTTTAGGCGTCCTCCACTGCCACCGATAAATGCGTGCGTAGGCATCGGAAGTGCCTGCAGCCCCTCCGGCGCCGTCGTCCTTACAATGTGAACATTATCCAGTGCAAACCTTTCTTTATTCCTTTCGATCAGATGTACGGCTGCTTCCTTCTGCTCGATCGCATAGACCTCCATATCCTCTGAAAGCAATGCTGCTTCCATCGCGATGGAACCGGTTCCGCTTCCCACATCGTAAAGGACAGAATCTGCTTTCAGATGAAGCTTACAGACACTGATCTGACGGATCTCTTCCTTTGTCATAGGTACCTTTTCCCGAAGAAACACAGCATCCCGCAGATGCGGAGTGACTGCCCTGCTGAGCGGTTGTTCATTTCTTACCATACAAATATACAGCCCCTCATCTGTCAGCTGCATACATTCCTGTGGCGAAAGCCTTCGGATCTTTTCCTCCGGATAAGAAAGCTGATATCCCACATAGACGGTACTCTCCGCTAAACCATATCTGTCATCCTCGCTGAGCAGCCGCCCAAGGGTGTGCACATCCGATACGCCGGACATCAGCAGAAAGGTCTTTTCATGTCTGCTGATTCTTGATGCAAGGTTGGAAAGCGTCACCCCATGGAGACTTGCAATATAGGCATCGCTATAGGACTCCCCGACTGCAGCCGCCAGATAAGCAACCGAGGATATCCCCGGAAGTACAGATACATCCGCCTGTATTCTCCCGGATGCGATCTCTGCATCTATCGCTGCATATAACTTTTTGCAACCGCTATAGAATCCGGCATCACCGGAAAACAGGATCACAACTTTGATTTTCTCATGCGAAGGATCCATATCCGTTACCTTTTGCAGGTAAGGCAGAATCTGTTCTGCCATATAATAGGGCTTCTTTTCAATCTTCGCCGGATAGGGCTCGATCATACGCCTTGCACCCAGAAGAATATCCGCCTCTTCTATGGCAGAGGCTACCGCTTTCGTCATGCAGTCGGTCTCTCCCATGCCGATTCCGGCAAGCACAATCTGCAGCTTTTTACTGTGCGGCTCTCCGATACGGCGTTCCAGATACTCACAGACCTCTGCAAAGGATAATCCCTCCTCTTCCCCGCTCTGTCCTACAACATATACCGGTATGTTTTTATTTTTTGCTGCTGCGATCTTTTCCCTCCAGCCACCTGCCACACCGCTCTTTTTGGTCACCAGACATTTGATCTCATATTGCTCGATCAGTGCTTCATTTAATGCTATTCCGAACGGTCCCTGAAGTGCCAGAATATGCCTGCCTGCGATTCCCTGTTCCATACAAAGCCGGATGCTTTCGATGCCGGGAAGTACCCGTACATACAGCCGTTCCTTTACAGTCTCTCTCTCACAGTATGCCGACAGTTCCTTACTTCCGGTCGTCAGAAGAATATTCCCTTCGATATGATCCAGTTCTGCCGCACATGCTGTATGATCCGGGAAGTAAGTGATCGTATCATAGTCTGTCACGATCTCCGTCTCCCGTTTCAGGCGCAGATACTCTATCGGAGTCTTACAGATATTCACTGCAGCCCTTATATTTTCCGTTACCACCGTTGCATACGGATGCGTGGCATCTACTACGATCTCACACGCTTGTTCCGCAAAAAATCCCGCCATTGCAGCACTATCCATCCGTCCCTTATGAATCCGGGCATATGAATTCTCCCGCAATACGATTTCTCCGTACTCGGTTGCCACACATACGGTATGCTCCACCTTTCGTTCGCACAGATATTCCGACAGTTGCCTGCCTTCTGTTGTTCCTGCAAAAATTAGTATTTTACTCAATTTGATACCCTCTCCTTGTAACCAGCTTTCCGTCCATGATCCTTGTTCCCGCATTCCCTATAAACACCGTCGTAAACATATTCACCTGCAGATCTCTCAGTTCACCGAGCGTACAGACTGTATTGCTTGTGCCGTCCCGCCCGATATTCTCGACATACCCACACGGTCTTTGCGGTTCCATGTACCGCAACAGGATATCACATGCCCGCATCAGATAGTCCTTTCGCTTATGACTGGAGGGATTATAGAGTACTATGACAAAATCCCCCTCAGCCGCAGCAACCAGCCGTTTTTCAATGGTTTCCCAAGGGGTAAGCAGATCGCTTAAACTAATTGTACAAAAGTCATGGTTCAACGGTGCTCCTATTACAGCCGCTCCGCTGTTTGCCGCTGTGATCCCGGGTATCACCTCAAGCTCTACGCCTTCATAGTCCCGGCCGATCTCATACATCAGAGATGCAAGCCCGTAGATGCCTGCGTCACCACTACATATAAGGGCTACGGTTTTTCCCTCCAGTGCCTTTTGAAAGCACAGTTGACAGCGTTCCTTTTCCTGGCGCATCGGTGTAGTCAGAAGTTCCTTTTTCTGAAATCGTGCTTCCAACAACCGGATATAAACCGTATATCCTACAATGACATCTGCCTGCTCCAGTGCCCGAACTGCCTGCCCGGTCATCAGGTCTTCCCTGCCCGGTCCCATACCAACGATATATACTTTATTCACGCGTTCCTCCATTTCTATCTGTAACCACACTTTGAAGCTGCCACCGTCACGCCGTCATATACATGCTTTTGAAAGACCAGCTCTGCTTTCCCGGAATGTTCCTCCCTGCATGCAAAGACCGCAGCCCTTTCACATACGGTATCGACTCCGACATGATCTCTCACAAACTCTGATACGGAAAATGTCCCCTGCAGTGACATCAGCTCCTCTGCCGAGTATGTGACGAATTCCACCCGATGTTTCCTGCTCCATTCTAAGATGCCGGGTTCTGTTCCCTTCCGATCAATCGATGCGATCCTGCTGATTTCACAGCTTTCGATCCCGATTTCGTCCAGTGCTTCCCTGATTGCCCGAGCGATTGTTTCATAATCTGTATCTTTTTTACAGCCGATTCCCAGAGTATATTGCTTTGGTCGCAAATATAATAACGCATTCTGCCTTCCTCTGTCCTTCTCCGGCGACAGGAGAATATCAACCGGTTTGTCCGGTGGATACTCCGTAAGATATACCTGCTGCTGCAGGTCGTGCAGCAGCGCCCTTCCGTCATCCTTCCGGCACAATACCGGATCTACGGAAGCGGTGATCGGTTCTCCTGCCAGCACCTTTGCAGATACCTTTGCAATTCCCTCTTTGTTGCAGATCATCAGCTTGTGTTTTCTCGCAAATACATCCACTGCAAAGGCACCACGAAGATCGGTGGCTGTTGTAATCACCGGAACCGCACCGATCCGATCCGCGATCCGGCATGCGAGTTCATTAGCACCACCCACATGCCCGGATAATATCGGGATTACAAACCGCCCAAGCTCATCCACTACGATCACCGGACTGTCGCTTAGCTTATCCCTTACAGCAGGTGCAATCGCCCGCACTGCTATCCCGCAGGCTCCGATAAAGACAACTGCATTCTTTTCCTGCATCTGTGCAGCCGCCCATTCATCGATCGTCTCCTCTATCGGATCAATATCCGCTGTCTTCAGCGTTGTACACTTCGTATAAATCCTGATTTCATCCGCTTCGTCCTGTAGCCGTTTTGCGATCGCACAGGACTGTTCATATCCCTTTTGTGTGAAGCTTATTATACTAATCATCGCTTTGCCTCTCGATATTCTGTGGAAAAATCCGGTGCATACAGCCTGGATTTCCTATAGTGCTGATGGGTAATCACTTCCCCTACCAGTACGATTGCGGTCTTTGTGATGGCATGTGCGTTTGCAGTCTCCGGTAATGTTCCGACTGTGCACACATAGGCCTCTTCCTCCGGCCAGGTCGCCTTATATACCAGTGCTGCCGGTGTATCCTTCGTATAGCCACCGGCGATCAGCCGCTCACACAGCTCCTCTAAAAGACCGGTACTGAGATAAATCGCCATGGATGCCTGATGTGCCGCAAAGCTTTCGATACTCTCCTTTGGCGGCACGCTTGTACGCCCCTCCATCCGTGTAATGATCAGGGACTGCGAAATATCCGGCAGTGTGTATTCGATATTTAAGGAAGCTGCTGCTCCAAAGCATGCACTCACTCCCGGACAGCTCTCATATCCGATTCCGAGCCGGTCAAGCTCATCCATTTGTTCTCGCACCGCCCCATATATACTCGGCTCTCCGGTATGCAGACGCACGATCATTTTCCCGTCCTTCTCTGCCTGATTCATCACATCAAGCACCTCGTCCAGTGTCATTCTTGCACTGTTATAGATCACACATTCCTCTTTCGCATAGTCCAAAAGCTGAGGATTTACCAGAGATCCGGCATATATGATCACATCTGCCCGTTCCAAAAGATGCATACCTCTTACCGTTATCAGATCTGCTGCACCTGTTCCTGCTCCAACAAAATAAACCATTTCTCTGCCTCCTTACTCTTTGCCAGCTCGCCAAATTCATTCGAATACATCACACAGTCGATCTGCAGCCGGCCGTTTGCCCGTTTATCCAGGTAAAAGCATATTCGTTCCATAGCATACTCCATGACCGGATACAGCTTTCCGCTTTCCTGCAGGATCGAAAGTGCCTCTTCTGTCGTCAGACAGTCCAGGATCCGCATGATATCCTCCATCGAAACCCTGCATTTTACCGCAAATGCCGCCAACAGTTCTATTCTGCAGTCTGCCTCTCTGGAATGGGTATTCATGATTCCTCCGGCTACTTTTATCAGCTTCCCGATATGACCGGTCAAAAGCAATTTCTGAAAGCCCATATCCGCCGCCATATCTATCGTCTGTCCGATAAAGTTGCTGCATTTTACACTCCGATCCAGATTGTAGCCATATCTGGTTTGCATAAAGTCCAGTCCATAATTGCCCGGTGCCACAGCCACATAATCAAATCCCTGTGCCCGTCTCTGGTTTAGCTCCACCTTTATCGTGTCCAGTATGGCCTGATTGCTCATTGGCTCTACGATGCCGCTTGTCCCCAGGATGGATATTCCTCCGACGATTCCCAGTCTCGGATTAAAGGTCCCGGCCGCAAGTTTGGCTCCTGTCGGTACAGAGATCTCGATCTCCAGTCCTCCTGTATAGTCCAGAAGCTCACATACCTCACGAACCTCTTTTTCAATCATCTCACGCGGAACATGATTGATCGCTGCATTTCCGACCGGCTGATCCAGTCCGGGCTTCGTTACTCTCCCGACCCCCTCGCCTCCGTCGATACGGATCGTCGCCCGGTCTGTCTCTTCTCCCACTGACAGGATAACACTGGCATAAATACAAGCCCCCGTTGTAACATCCGGGTCATCCCCTCCATCCTTCACGACAGCGCAGCTCACCGCACGTTCACTCCGCTTTATATCGATAATGTCCGCCGTATACGGGATACCCTTTGGCGTCTCGATCGTTATCTGTTTCTTTATCGTTCCGGTCAAAAGCATATATACCGCAGCCTTTGATGCTGCCGCGGCACAGCTCCCGGTTGTAAACCCATATCTCATCATTCTCCTGCACCTGTCCCTGCTTTTACTGCCTTCGATCTGCCATTGTGTATATGATTGCATTGCATATCGCTGCTGCAATATTGCTGCCACCCTTTCTGCCCTTATTTACAATATAGGGCACATCGGTCTCCATGATCAGTTCCTTTGCAGCCTCCACATTCACAAAGCCAACCGGAACCCCTATGATAAATGCCGGCCGGTAGCTTCCCTGCTGCAGCATCTCATAGAGCTGAATCAATGCGGTCGGTGCGTTTCCCACAGCAAAGATCACCGGTTTTTCTATTCTTGCCGCCATCTCCATACTGACAGCCGCCCGCGTTGTCTTTCGCTCCTTTGCCAGCTCCGCTACCGTCTCATCTGCCATAAAGCAGTGTACCTGTCCTCCGAATCCGGCAAGCAGTTTTTTATTAATCCCGGAAAGTGCCATATTGGTATCTGTCACAATGTCTGCTCCGTTTCTTATGAGTTCCTTCGCCTTTGCCACAGCACCCGGTGAATACTTTAGCGTATCCACGTATTCAAAGTCTGCACTTGTATGAATCACCCGTTTTGTGATCGGTTCCTGATCTGCCGGAAGTACAATTCTCCGTTTTTCAAGCTCCTGAGATAGAATCTCAAAGCTCCGTTTTTCAATTTCCATTGGCTGTAAATGCTCAATCTTTTTCAATGCATGCACCTATCGCTTTCAATAATTTTTCGTTTTCTTCTTCCGTCTTTACTGCGACTCTGTAGTATCCGCTCGTAAGTCCCCGATAGTTGGAACAGTCCCGTATCAGGATCCCTCTCTCTAACAGCAGATCATACAGCGGGATCTCCGTATAGAATAATATAAAGTTTGCCCGACTGCTATATACCCGGAACCCGTATGCCGTCAGTCCCGCCATCAGCTTTCTTCTCTGCTCCGTCACATAGTCTCTGGTTTCGGTTACATACGCCTTCTCCTGCGTACATGCGACTCCGGCAGCCTGTGCGATCCCTGAAATATTCCACTCCGGCAGATGCTTTGAGATCGTCTTCCTTACTACCGGACTGCCACATATCAAGTATCCCAGACGCACACCGGGGATTGCATAGAGTTTTGTAAATGCACGTACCACTATCAGATTCTCATACTGCTCCGTCATACCTACGGCAGACCAGGCATCCTCACAGAAGTCGATAAAGCATTCATCCATGACAACATAGATGTTTTTATCCCGGCAATGGTTTAAGATCTTCCCTATGGTTTCTTTCTCCAACGTCTGTCCGGTAGGGTTATTCGGATTTGCCAGAAATAAAAGATCAATATCCCCGGTCAGAGCCTGTATGAGTTCCTGCTCGTCCAATCCGTCCGTCTTCCAATCGCAGTATTTTTTTTTGCACTCAACCGCATCGACCGCATACTCATAACCATAAAAGGATGGTATGGGAATCACTGCCTGCCTCGGCTTTATGGCATGAACGACCGCCATAAAAAGCTCCGAGGCACCATTTCCAAACAGAACCTCTTCTGCCCGGTCTTTTGCTACCGCATACCTAAGTCTGTCACAGTTGATGTCCGGATAGCGGTCACAATGCTCTACGGCATCATGCATTGCCCTTTTCACACGGTCCGGCATCCCCAGTGGATTAATATTGACCGAATAGTCCATATTCACTTTGTTGTTATAAATGTCTCCACCATGGATATTTTTCATCGCATTCCCCATAAAAAATAATGACATAAATAATAGCTGCATAATCCGAGACAGCAAAGCACCTCACAGATCCATGCCGTCCTATACATCAGCCTGTTTGCCCGCCGGATATCCTCGTATTCGATCGGTCGCAACGCATCTCCTATCAATGGCTTTTTAACCGTCTTTCCGAAATAAACGGCATCTCCGGCAAGCTGTATGCGAAGTGCGCCGGCACATACCGCTTCTGTCTGAGCAGAATTCGGGCTTGCATGCTTCCGCCTGTCTCTTCGATAAATCTTACGCGCCTGTGCCCCGTCAAACTGACTGCCTCCCAGATAAGCGGCCAATATCATAAGCCGGGCACTGATTCTAGCCGGAAGAAAATTCACAACATCATCCAGCTTTGCCGCCGCTCTGCCGAAATAAAGGTATCGATCATTCTTATATCCAATCATCGAGTCCATCGTATTGATCGCCTTATATACAAATCCAAGAACCGGACCGCCGATCGCTGTATAGAGCATGGGGGCAATGACACCGTCGGATGTATTTTCCGCAACCGTCTCAACTGCCGCCTTTGTGACTCCGACTGCGTCCAGTGCATCCGTATCCCGCCCGACAATCATGGATACTGCCCTTCGACCGGCCTCCAGTCCCTCCTCTTTCAGACTCGTATACACCTTCATACTTTCCACCCGAAGGCACTTCGTAGCAAGGATCTGATAGGTCATAACTGCCTCGATGACGGTTCCGAGATATGGATGAATCCGATACCCCACGAAAAGGACTGCCGCTGATACGAGACCGGTGGCCAGAATCACAAGCACAACGAGAAAAACACCATATCGGATCTTATGATTCTCTTTATTGTCTTTCGCATTTACACGCTCGCGGTTCAGCCGTTTCTCCAAACCTGCGATCATGCATCCGATCAGTCTGATCGGATGCGGCAGCCAATGCGGATCTCCGATGATCAGATCCAGAATAAACCCCGCCACAAATGCAGCTATATGATATCTCATGCTTTCTACCCTAACCTCTACCTCTGTTTTATATATGAATGGCTTCTATATCCGTAAACATGTAGCCATCCTGTGTGTGTTCTATGTTACATCGAAACCCGCAGCCGTTTCCTACCTGATAGTCAAAATAATCGCCGCTACAGTAATGACTGAAAATCGCCATGATCGTACCGCCATGCACAACAAATGCAACCGGCTTCTCCGGTTCCGTCTTCCTCATCACCCGTTCAAAGCCGTTTACACATCGTTTCATAAACGCCTCTCTGCTCTCTCCGTTCGGAAACGGCAGGACTCCGCCACTGTCGATCCACGCCTGATATGCCTTTTGATATCGTGAATCCGTGCTTAACTGTTCATGATCTTTTCCCTCAAATGCACCGAAATCCATCTCTGAAAACGCTTCTTCTGTCCTGTATTCCGCATCCGGATATAGGATCTGAGCGGTCTGTATGCACCTGATCAACGGACTGGAATACACAACCGGCTCTTCCATGTCCGGGCTATCATATACACCGGATAAGACAGCGTGCCGGAGTTTTTGGATGCCGGCTTCTTCGAGTGGCTCATCGGTCCTTCCCAGATATTTGTGTTCCCGGTTGGAGACCGTACTTCCATGCCTTATAAAGATCCCTTTTATTTTATTTTCTGCCCGATTCCACATACTACACGCACCACCTCATCTGCCCGGCCTGCCAGTTCGATCAGCACTCTGCCGGATTGTTCCCTGTATTCTCTCTCATGGGGATCCATCGGAACGATTCCATTCCCGATCTCATCGCTTATAAGGATGGTATCCGGAGCTTCCTCTATGTGCTGATACAGCTTTTTCACATATTCTGTATCGCAGGCTTTCGTACAGTCAAATATGACCACACGTTTCCGGTATTCTTCGGAAGAACCTACCATTGTTTCTCTTACATATTTTCGTTTTCCCTGTGCATATCCGCCAATTACCAGTTTCATCGTATGCTCCTGTTCTTTTATCCCTAATAGATCTCCGTCATCTGCCGCTGCTTATCACGATGGATACGACGGCTGTCACCACCGCCATGCAGCCCTCGCAGACCGTCACAAAGTAGCCTGCAGTATCACCTGTGATACCACCCAGTTCTTTTTTACTCTTATAGTAATAATATAAGAAACTGCCCAGTGCAGCGACAACCGCTGCGGTTCCTGCCGGAAGCGACAGATATAACATCCATGCTGTACACAGAATGAGTTGAATCAAAAGAGCTCCCTTTACGATCCGTTTCTGTGCCGCATCCGCAAACATATAGAGCAGGCCATCCGTCTTTGCTGATTTCCAGGACACGACAGCCATGCCGCTTAAGCCTCTTGCCAGGAAGAAGCCGCTGCAGAATACAGCCAGACACCTCGCATCCGTGATCTGCGAAAAGGCTCCGAGATAAAGCAGTCCATACGCAGCCAGCATAATCACCGCAAAGGCTCCGATATGCGGATCCTTTAAGATCTCCAGTTTTCTCTCGCGTGGCTGATAGGAATGAAAGGCATCCATCGTATCCATAAACCCATCAATATGAAATCCACCGGTTACAGCAATCGGAATCAGCATGCCCACTGCGATATAACAGATCATTCCGATTCCGAGCCTGTCACACAACCAGTGCCAAAGCCATATCAGCACTCCGATCACAGCTCCGATCCATGGAAAAAAGCATAACATGTATCGCATATCGTCCTCTTTCCACTCAAGCTGTGGTGTTGGTATCTTTGAATACATCGAAAATGCAACGATGCATGATCGGATTAGTTTCATGTACTTCCCCTTTCTATCCCTTTATCCGTACGGGAATCCCGACAACCACCTCTATGACGCGGTCTGCCATGGCTGCTATCTCTTGATTTATCAGACCCATGGCCTTTAAATACTCCATGGTTGCGGCATCATACCTTCTTCCATCCTCAAACACATTGTTGGTCACGATTACCAGTTCCTCGAAGCTGTCCCGCAGCAACCGTATCCCTTCCGAGATCTTTTGACAGACCGTATCCGTATCCACGATTTCGGGAGTTCCCTTGTCATCCTCCTGAAACATTTCATTTGCCACGAGGTTTGACATACATTCAAGCAACGCTGCCGGTTGATCTCCGGCATACCGAAGATTCTCCATCTTCTCCACCAACTTCCGGATATCCGTCGGTTGTTCTATCGTAATAAAACCTTTGCCCTGCCGCATCCTCCGGTGTCGCTCGATCCTTTTTTCTCCCTCGGTGTCAGAAACTTTCATTGTAGCAATGTAGTATTTATGACGGTTTCCAGACCGTTCGCATATATAGTTTTCCGCATAGGCAGACTTCCCACTGCCGCTTCCCCCGGTTATCACCGTCATCATCTATACATACCTCTCATAGGGTGTCACCTTTATATCTCCAAATGTTGTCCTGTCGCCGTATATGCTCATTGCCAGATCTAAGAGTGCAAACATCATGACCGCTCCGGTTCCCTCACCAAGTGCAAGCTGTCCGTCTATGACCGGCTCCAGTCCGAGTGACTCTGTCAAAGGTCCTACGGCAGGTTCTTTTCCGCTATGCGATGCGATCATATACGCCTTCACGCCCGGCACCATACGTTCCGCCGCCAGTGCTGCGACCATGCTGATTACACCGTCTAAAACGATTGGGATATGGTACCTTGCACCACCGATACATACACCGGCGAGTCCGGCGATATCCAGTCCGCCTACGGTCCTTAAGATCGTAAATGCATCTGCCTGATAAAGCTCATATTTTTCAAGCGCATCCCTTATCACAGACTCCTTGATTGCAAGCCCCCGATCGTTAAGACCGGCACCTCTTCCGGTAACGGACTGTACATCACAGCCTAATAGGGCTGCCGCCATCGCTGCACTGGTCGTTGTATTACCGATACCCATTTCTCCGGTTGCCAGTATGCCGTATCCGGCTTTCCTGCACATGTGTACCATCTCTATCCCCACTCTGATCGCTCTCCGAGTCTCATCTGCAGTCATTGCCGGCTCCAGGGCGAAGTTTCTCGTACCGGGTCTTACCTTTTTATCCAGAAGTCCCGCCACCTGCTCTGTGCTGTTTATCCCGATATCCACCGGTATTGTATCTGCCCCGATCGCCGCCGCCATCTGTCCGACGGATGACTGTTGCTTTGCCATGGAGCGGGCCACTGCAAATGTAACCTCCTGCCCCGACTGACTGACACCTTCGGCGACAACCCCGTTATCCGCACACATTATAATAACTGCTTTCTTTGCAATATCAATCTGTGTACTTCCCTGTATGGCACCGATCTGATCAATTATGGTTTCAAATCGTCCCATACCGTCTAACGGTTTTGCAACCGCATCCCAGTTTTGCTGCACACGCTCCCGGATTTTTTCATTTGGTTGTTCAATCTTAAGCTCCGTCAATCTCGGCCTCCCTAAGCATTCCGTATATTGCATCCATATCCAGATACTGTCTCAATGTATCTGCGAGTTTATCATATTGCTGTTCTTTATAGACCGAATAGTCTAAAAAGGAATCTCCGGACAGTTTGATCCCCTTTTTTTGTGCCAGATATCCAACGATATGTTCGGCGATCGCTGCGGCATCAAACAGCCCATGTATGTAGGATCCATAGACATTCGCCCCATCTGAGACAATCGCCTCTAACTGTCCTTCTCCGGATTCCATATCTGTATATCCCATATGGATCTCATAGCCTTTATACTGCATCCCGGATATGCCGGAAAATGCACCCTCTGTCTGCGGAATCCGTCCGGAGACCTGACCTCTCTTTTTTTGTTGTTGCAGCGTGGTTTCGGTTGGGAGCAGTTCCATGCCCCTTACAGAACCACCCTCCTCTACAGCATCCGGATCACAGATGCTATGTCCGAGCATCTGATAGCCGCCACAGATGCCAAAGACCGGAACCGTACCGGAAAGCTTCTTTACCGCCGCTTCGAGTCCATTCTGCCGCATCCACTTAAGATCTCCCATGGTATTTTTACTGCCTGGGAGAAAAATCATATCCGGATGATGGAGTTCGGATACCGATGTAACATATCTTACGGATACCTCTTTCATCTGTTCAAACACGTTAAAGTCAGTAAAATTCGAGATTCTGGGATATCGGATTACAGCGATATCAATGATACCCTCGTCTTTCCGGTCAAAACGCTCCGTCAGACTATCCTCATCCTCCAGAGCGAGCTCCATATACGGAACTACTCCGACTACCGGTACCTGCCCTTTCTTCTCCAGCATTTCAATGCCGGGATCCAGAATGCTTTTATCCCCTCGGAACTTATTTACGATCAGCCCCTTTACCCGGTTCTTTTCTTCATCGGTAAGGAGCAGCAAGGTTCCGAGAAGCTGTGCGAATACCCCGCCTCTGTCGATATCTCCTACCAGAAGTACGGGTGCATTTACCATATGAGCCATCCCCATATTTACAATATCCTGTTCCTTCAGATTGATCTCGGCAGGGCTTCCGGCTCCCTCGATCACAATAATATCCGCATACTGTTCCAGCTCCCGGAAGGCCTCCTTTATATCCGGGATCAGCTTTGTCTTATAGCGAAAGTAATCCTTTGCAGTCATATTGCCAAGTACCCGGCCATTTACGATCACCTGTGAGCCTACATTGTTGGTTGGCTTCAAAAGGATCGGATTCATACATACCATTGGCCGGATTCCGGATGCCTCGGCCTGCATAACCTGTGCCCGTCCCATTTCAAGCCCTTCGTCTGTGATATAAGAATTCAATGCCATATTCTGTGATTTAAATGGAGCTACCCGATAACCGTCCTGTTTCAATATACGACAAAGTCCCGCAACCAGAAAGCTTTTTCCGGCACTCGACATCGTGCCCTGTACCATAATTACTCTTGCCATACCCTACTTCCTATTCATCCATTCGCAGTTTTCCCTGCGATAATGCGTATTCATACAGTTTCTTATTATAGGTTTCATATGTTCCGAAGTGCGTTCTTGTGCAAATAACTCTGTCACAGGAATCCATAAGTTTCTTCGCCTGCTCGATCACAGCCGTATCTGCCGGTTCAAACTCCGGCACCTCTGCCATGCCTGCACTCAATGCCTTTGCCGCCGGATAATCCAGATCATTCTGACAGATGATTCCTGTATAAAATCCTGTGCCACTCCTTTGCAGCTTGCGAAAGGTCTTTCTTCCGCTTCCGCCGCCCGCGATCACGAAGATCTTCGGATCCTCCTTCGCCGGAGCAAGCTCGATATCCTCACCACCTTCATCATAGCTACCCGATTCCACTCCAAACAAACCGGAAATGTATCCTTCCGTAAAAATCTCATCCGGACTGCCATAGCGGTCCACATAGGTTCCATCCACACACAGAATCCTATCTGAAATCCGCTCTGCCAGATCAAGCTCATGTAGGGACATAACCACCGTCAGATTCTTTTGTCGTTTCAGCCGCTGCAGTACAGACAGGAACTCAAGCTTATACTTGATATCCAGATAGGAGGTAGGCTCATCCAGGACGATGATCTGTGGCTGTTGACAGATGGCGCGTGCAAGCATGATACGCTGTCTCTGACCATCACTGATCCGTGAAAAATCTCTGTCCTTAATCGCTGTGACACTTACCAGCTCCATTGCTTCTTTTACAAGCTGCCTGTCTTCTTCCCCAAGCAGTCCAAACCTGCCTGTGTATGGATATCTGCCGGATGCAACCACATCCTCACAGGTCATAAGCTCCGCCCGCATCCGCTGCGTTGTAACCACGGCCATCGTTCTCGCCAGTGCATTTGCAGACATCCCGCTTTGATCCCTGCCATCTATATAGACCGTTCCGTCAAGCAGCTTTAGCTGTCTTGTGATACTATTCAGTATCGTAGACTTTCCTGCTCCATTTGGCCCGATCAGCGTAAGAATCTCACCCTTTTTCAGTGAAAATTCGATATCCCGGATCAAGGGCTTGTCATCATATCCGACAGTCATCTTTTTTGCTGTAAAGTAATAGTCCATCAGATTGTCTTCTCCTTCTTGCGCCTTATCATAACCCACAAAACAACCGGTGCTCCAAATACGGCTGTAACCGTACTGATACTAAGCTCTGTCGGTGCAAACAACATCCGTGCCAGCAGATCACAAAACAGACAAAATACACTGCCGCCTAAGAAGCATGCCGGGATCATAAGGATCGGTTTCGTACTGTTTAACATACTTTTTACAATATGCGGTACCGCAATCCCGACAAATGATATCGGTCCTGCAAATGCTACGATGCAGGCAGACAACATGCTTGACAAAATCACCATTGCCACCCGCAGCATTCGAATATTTACACCCATGCTCCGGGCATAGGACTCTCCCATCTGATAGGCTCCAAGTGGTTTTGAGAGCATAAATATCCAGATAACCGTAACTCCGGTGACCACACTCATCACAGCCACATTGTTCCATGTCATTCCTGAAAAACTGCCGCGTGACCAGTTGTGGAGATTTACAATATCCGCATCATCCGCAAACGTAACAACAAGCTCCGTAATTGCCGAACAGATATAGCCAATCATCACACCGCTCACTACAAGCATCGCCATATTATTCACTCGCTTTGACATAAGAAGAACAAAGCCCATAGCTATCATCGCTCCTGCGAATGCCGCTGCTATCATGGCTGCCGAGCTTACCTTTACCGCATTTCCCATAAGGAATACCATAACCAGTGCCACAACCATCTTTGCCCCCGATGATATACCGAGTACAAACGGACCTGCGATCGGATTATGAAAAAAGGTCTGCAACAGATATCCTGCCAGTGCCAGTGCTCCTCCGAGTATCATCGCGGCAAACGTACGCGGCATACGGATATCCATAATGATTCTACCCAGCCTGTTTGTGCGGTCTGCAATCGCATACCATGCCTCCGCCAGTGATATCTGTACCGTTCCTATACAGATATTCAGCACCAAACATACAAGCACGCAGGCAATCAATATCAGAAATGTTATAAAATATCGTCTTTTTCTCTTTGGCTCCATGCATCTTCTCCGTCATTATTCGAGTCTGAACAAATATGTCATCCTGCTTTCATCCGCTCCGATCAGCATCGAATGGATATCATCTATCATATATCCGATTGACATGGACTGTTGATACATATCATTTGTCGTACACCATACATTCCCGTTTTTTACTGCTTTAAAATCGGCAAGCATCGGACATTTTTCTATCAACTGATCGAGTGTATCCACACCTCCGTCGATCGCACTGTTGTAGATCAGATAATCTGCATCGATGGCACCATCATAGAAGTCCTCCAGCTGCATATTCATCGTCGATCGCCCGGTTCCATCATCCGTCAAATCATCAAATATATACCTTCCGCCGGCAAGCGTGATCATCTTTGGCACATAATCCGTACTTTTCCTGACCTGTGCCAATCCATTTGAGGTAATGTAGAAAAATGCAACCGTATTCTGTGATCCGTCAACCGCCTGTGTACGATCTGCTTCCGTGATACCATTCACGATCGCAACCTGTTCATCAAATACCTGCTCGGCTTCCGTTTCTCTGTCTGTGAGTGCACCAAAAAACTTCACCCATTCTACCCTGCCAAGCGGTTCCGACTCATAGCTGGAATACTCTATCATAGATGGGATTTCAAAGCTATCCAGCATCTCTACAACCTCCGGTGCATGCGATATCATCTTATTTTCGATTGCCAGTGTACAGTTTCCCGATACCAAAAGCTCATAGTCCGGTTTACTATACTTTCCGGCATACACCAGATCACCGGCCTCCATCGCCTCTTTTGCCCCTTCTATATACCATCCTTCCTCCTTCTGCCCGGAGAACCGTATGGTATCAATAGCATCAATCTTATCAAACATATCCATAACTGCTGATGAGACCAGATATAAATTACTTACAGGCTCTTTCAAAACAATCATATCCTCTTCGATATCCTTTGGTGTATCCATATCCTCCGGAACCGTCAGGATCCTTGTTCCATCCATTGTCGTAAGTATCTTGTATCCACCCTCATAGTAATCGACGGAAAAGTTCTTTGCATAGGAAAGCACCATACTTCTTTCATAAATCAGACCGTCTCCTTCCTGTCCTCCCACTTCCGGTTCGTTTCCCTTAGAAGCGGAAGAAGGACTCCCGCAGCCAAACAGCCCCAGCAGTCCTATCATAACTATCATACCAAATGTAATGATCTTTTTTCTTCCTGTCATATCACAATCTTCCTCTTCAGATCGGATACCTTTCTTTCTTATTCACCATCTGCAGCCGATACCTCTTGTGCCGTCTGCGAATGGAACGTCAGCGTATATTCGATCTCGTGTGGTGTGCTCATTGCTACCGTATCCCCAATCACCTGCATTGGTTCATCCAGTATCACCGGTATCTCAAATACAGAATTTCCCTCTGTATTTACAGGCATGTATTTCTCACCGTCAATCAGCATATAGTCGTAGTTTGGACTACTCCACTCAACGGTTGCGATTGCATCTCCATTGCTTATGGTCACTCTGGCCGGTGATGAAATACTTGCCTTTCCACTTCCGCCTTCGAAATCAAGGTCTATCTCATAGGTTCCGTCAGAAAGCTGCACATCTCCGATCGTATCCGCTGTATCCTCCTGTGGCTGTGGGTTTGATACCTTTACCTTATGGTCATACCATTCCCCTTTGGTGCCGATCAGTGCAAGGTCAAATTCCTCATCCAAAGCAGGTACCGGTACATCGAATCCATATGCCTCATCAGTGGTACCATCCTCATAATCTACCGTATCTGTTGTCGGTTCCAGAAGCTCTGCCCCATCCTTCCGGGCATCCTCTGCTGTCCCCAAAAACAGATTCACAATCTTTTTAGAGGTCAGGGTGATATGGATCGTTGCCTGACCATCCTTTACTGTCAGAATCCCTTTGTTATCATATGCTTCATTTACATGAAACATAGAGCTGTCAGTTGTAAACTCCGCGGTATACATACCGTCCGGAAGATCGATCTTCGCCGGTTCCTCTGTATCCTGTGTACGCCCCGTATTTTCTTCCGTTACAGTCTCTGTATCGTTATTCCGATCATTGCTATCGGTACTCTTACATGCTGTAACGCTCATGCAAAGTACCAGCAGCATAGCAACGATATGTATGTACTTATTCTTGATAAATGTGCTCATCTTTCTCTTAAAATGACTCCTTTACTGATTCATAGCAGCAGCTGTATGCTCTACATAGATTTTCTCGATGCCTTCGATAGAACCCAGACCGCTGATCTGTGTATCAATACTATCAAAATCACCGGATGCCTTGAACTGGCTCAGCCATGAATCATCGTCATCTCCGGCCATATCATTATTTGCATGGTCACCTGCCACTACCATAAGCGGACGAAGGATCACCTTCTTGTAGCCTGCATCTGCAACCTTCTGGATCACGGCTTCACAGGATGTATCCTCCGGCTCACCCTCTACGGTTCCGATGAATACGTTGTCATAACCAAGATCTGACATCTGTGTCTGCATCTGGCTGTAAGAAATCTTTGCAGTATGGCTGGTTCCATGACCCATGAATACAAATGCCACACCATCCTCCTTGGCAGCTTCTACACTGTCATAGCCGGCTACCTTTGCAGCCTCTGCAGACAACGTCTCGGCAACTACCTTCTTATCATCATTTACAACGGTTGCCTCCGAACCAACCTCACCAAGCAGTGGCTCCGCGATCTTTACAGACTCAAACTTATCCTGGTATGCCTCAACCGCCTCTTTCATCTCGTCATACTCAGCTCCATGCATAAGGTGTGTCGGCTGAACAACCAGATTCTTAACACCGTTTGCAACTGCACGCTCAAGTGCCTGATCCATATTATCAATCTTCTCACCATCTCTTGCCTGAACATGGTTGATAATGATCTGTGCCGTAAAGGCTCTGCGTACAGACCAGTCCGGATTTGCTTCTGCGATTGCATCCTCCACACCTTTAATATCGGCTACACGACTGTCATTGAAGGAAGTACCGAAGCTTACTACCAAAATCTCATTTTCTCCGATATCATCCTGATTTCTCGGATCATCCTTTGAAGCATCACCGGTATCTCTTCCGAAGTAATCCGGATCTGCATTCTCGCCCTCCACGAGAGCCTTCTGTGCATCGGTCAATGCATCCCAGGCTGCCTTTGCTTCCTCGCACTGCTTGTCTGTGTCATCGGTTCTTTCCTGAACATAAATCGCATCAATCAGTTCTGCCACATGATCTGCGGCTGCCTGATCTGCGTCCGCCTCTGTATCGGTCGCTTCCTGCGTCGATGCCTCTTCCGTATCCTTCTGGGTATCACTGTTGTTGTTTCCGCAACCGGCTACAGCTGTTGATACCATCAGTGCTGACATAAGTAATACTGCTAACTTCTTTTTCATGTTGTCTCCTTCTGCATTTTCACGCTTGATTTTTTTATAAATATGTAAGACAGAAGCAGTCCTTGCCGTACCAAAAATAAAAGCTCTTTTACTATTAAGCAAAAGAGCTATACACATCAAAAATAATCTGCTGTCGGCAGCATAATTTCATTCACGTACAACCAATTACTCGTGGCTTGAAACAAATCATGTCTCTGTACAACTTCAAGGCAGGTCTCCCGGCTTAAAGATCATTGCTCTGACCATCTTCCCAGTTTCCCAGTGATATAGTGGCCATTGCTCCCTAATTACGGTGACGAGTTCGTACAGGACTTCCACCTGTTTCCCTTTTCACCAGAGCCAGACATTACTTTCTTATATCCGCTCCGACACCTTGTCATTACATATTCACTTTATATGATGTATCATATCATGATACCAGCTGATTATATTACAATCAGTTCTATTAATCAATCCTTAATTTATTTTCCTGTCCTTTTTACTGTATTACCTCATAGATGGCCTCGATGGTTTCAACCGGAGCATCGCTCCATGGATACGCAGCATCCTCACATCCGGCATCCTCCAGCAGTTCCTCTGCATCCGGTTCCAATAGTTTCTGATATGCATCATAGACGGAAGCAAACTTTTCTGTAAACTCGCTCTGTTCCGTATCACTCTTACCGGACAGCCAGTCTGTCGTTTCCTGTCTGATCTCATCGGTTGTCATACTGGTTCCGACACCCCAGTTTAATAAATGTGCTGCCGCCTTGACAGACACCAGACTACTGCCTGCGGTTCCCGGATAAATATCGGTATTGATTTCATCCAGAATATGATCCAGCTCCTGATACGATGGTTTTCTGGTCTGCACCGCTTCCTCAGTCTGCCCGGTTGCTTCTGCCTGCTCCGTGGTATCTGATGCGGTCTGTTCCGTACGCTCCTCTGTCATGACCGCCTGCTCGGTACTACTTTCTGTAAATGCCGATGTTCCGGCTCCCTGCGTTCCGCATGCACACAGGGTACATGCCATAGTCACCATGCTAATTGTCAATAATCTATTTTTCATAATCTCTGCCCCTGTTTTTTCATTCCTTCATTCTATGTTTTCTGTCCATATTTCTCGTTCCCGCTACTTTTTTCCGGGATGTCGGATAACTGTAAGCAGGAAATAAACGCCTCCGAATACAAGGATGCACATATTGGCAGGTAAGTTGCAAAAAAGAGCCAGCCCTTCGGCTGACTCTAATCTCTGTTTCTTTAACCTTCTTCCTGCATACGGCTTAATTTTGCCGCCTGATCCGCCGCAATGCACGCGTCGATAATCTCCTGAATATCTCCATTCATGATCTTATCCAGCTTATACAGTGTCAGATTGATTCTGTGATCCGTTACACGTCCCTGCGGGAAGTTATAGGTACGGATCTTCTCCGAACGATCACCGGTTCCGATCTGGCTTCTTCTGGCCTCTGCTTCTGCATCATGCTGCTTCTGCTGTTCCATATCGTACAGCTTTGCACGTAAGAGTGCAAATGCCTTTTCCTTGTTTTGCAGCTGTGATTTCTCTGTCTGGCTGTAGATTACGATACCGGTCGGGTAGTGTGTCAGACGAACGGCAGAGTCTGTCGTATTGACACACTGACCACCATTTCCGGATGCACGCATGACATCGATCCGGATATCCTTTTCATTGATTTCGATATCGACATCCTCTGCCTCCGGCATAACCGCTACCGTTATAGTGGAGGTGTGGATACGTCCACCGGATTCTGTCTCAGGAACCCGCTGTACGCGATGAACACCGGATTCATACTTCATCATTGAATAGGCTCCGGCACCTGTGATCATGAAGGTCACGCTCTTCATTCCACCGATTCCGATCTCTTCACATTCCATCATTTCAATCTTCCAACGCTTACTCTCTGCGTAATGTACATACATACGATAGATCTCAGCAGCAAACAGTGCCGCCTCGTCTCCGCCGGCACCTGCCCGGATCTCGACGATTACATTCTTGTCATCATTCGGATCCTTTGGCAGCAACAGGATCTTTAGCTGCTGTTCACAGGCTGCTAACGTCTCTTTTCCTGCCGCTAATTCTTCCTTTGCCAGTTCCTTCAGTTCTTCATCCGGCTCTTCCATCATTGCCAGACTATCCTCGATCGTCTGCTTTGCATCCTTATATTCCTGATACTTCTCTACCAAAGGTGTCAGACTGCTATATTCCTTCATCAGCTTCCGATACCGGTTCTGATCATTCGTAACCTCCGGCGAATTCAGTTCTTCCTGGATCTCTTCATATCGAATCAATATATCTTCTAACTTATCAAACATAGTTTAACCTCCTGCCCTGTCTAACGGGTTTGTATTTATAGCTGCTTACCCGGCCATCTGCCCAGAACGACACGATCCAGACCTGCCAGGTCCTGTATGATTTCTATCTGATCATATCCTGCATCTACAAGTATCTCCCGGACGTCTTGTGCTTGATCATAACCGATTTCATAATATAGATATCCCTCGTCTTCTAAATAATTCCTTGCGGCTTCCGTAATTCTACGATAGTAACGCAGTCCATCGCTGTCTCCGTCCAGTGCCAGATGCGGCTCATAATCCCGTACCTCTGGCATCAGTTCCTCGATCACATGGGTCGGTATATATGGCGGATTCGAAACGATAATCGAAAACCTGTCCTTTATAGTATCAAATAAATCACTTTCTATCAACTCTGCCGGAACCTCCAACTGCTGTCGATTCCGCTCCGTTACCTGAAGTGCCTCCGGCGAAATATCTGCCAACGTCAGCCGGATGCTTTTTCCCGGTTGTTTTTCTTTATAAAGCTTGTACAGACTAAGGCCGATGCAGCCTGAACCACAGCACAGATCCAGGACCTTCCAGTCTTCCTGTCTTTGATCCGCCAGCATCCGCTTCCAGACTGTCTCTACCAGAATCTCGGTATCCTGCCTCGGTATCAGAACATGTTCGTTCACATAAAACGGATATCCCATAAACTCCTGACAGCTGGTAATCTGCTGTAGCGGAACATGCTGCTGTCTCCTACAGATGGCATCCTGATATCGCTTCTCTGCCTCCGGCGACACCTCTGCATCCAGATGAAGCAACAGATAGGAGTAGTCCTGATTCATTGCCCATTCCAACAGATACTTTGCTTCATTTACTCCATTATCCACTTCTCTGTCCTGCAACATCCGACTGCCACTCGTTAACAGCTCCCGAATCTTCATTCGTCAGCTTCCTCCTGTTTCATCTCCGCCTGATAGGCTCTCCAGTCCAACACGCCCTCTACCGAAGCAATCGCAACCTCCAGCATATCCAGATCCGGCTCCCGTGTGGTTAACCGCTGTACCCACAGTCCCGGTGCACTGAGCACCCGGACGATCCAACTGTCATTGCGTCCCGCCAGCCGGATAAACTCATAGGATACTCCGGCGATCACCGGTACTAAAAGCAGACGCAGCAGGATCCGTAGGATCGCACTATCTACATTGATTACCATAAAAAACAAAATACTGATAATCATAACAATGAATAAAAAGCTGGTTCCGCAACGCTTATGGAATCTGGAATACTGCATCACATTTTCCGGTGTCAGCGGAACACCTGCCTCCAGACAGTTAATCGTCTTATGCTCGGCTCCATGATACATGAACACCCGCTTCATATCATTCATCAGAGAAATTCCCCACACATACAACAGGAAAATCGCCAGTCGGATCACACCCTCCAGCAGTGCTACCACGATATTATTATCGATTCCCTTCCGAATCAGTTCTCCCAGCCACGCCGGCAATAAGATAAACAGTCCCACTGCCAGTATCACAGACAGCATAACTGTAAGAAACATAACGGCTCCTTCGCCACCCTTTTTAGCAGCCTTTTCAGCCGTTCCCTGTTTTTTTTCACTTTCTTCCTCTTCTTCATAGAAGCTGGCAGAATAAGTCAGAGTCTTCGTTCCGATCACCAGAGACTCGATAAAATTTACGACACCACGTATGATTGGAATCCGCAGTATCGCTGACCGGTCTCCCATTGCTACATAATGTTCGACCTTCACATCAATTGTCTGATCCGGCTTCCGAACGGCGATCGCATATTGATCCTTATTCTTCATCATGACGCCTTCGATAACCGCCTGACCACCTATATATACTCGCTCCATACGTTCCTCCATACTGAAAAAGGTTGGGATTGATTCAATCCCAACCTTATCATTTCCTATTCTACTGATTTACGCCGTACTTACGATTGAACTTATCAATACGTCCACGAGCCTGAGCTGCCTTCTGCTGACCAGTGTAGAATGAATGACACTTAGAGCAAATTTCTACGTGGATATCTTCTTTTGTTGATCCTGTAACAAATTCGTTACCACAGTTGCAGACAACCTTAGCCTGGTAGTAATCTGGATGGATTCCTTCTTTCATCTTTTTCACCTCACCGTTATTTCCTATCTATTTGAGCAGGCTTTCGCCTAACATTCGCTCAACAACTTCCTTAGTTTATCACAGAGTATCTTATATTGCAAGATATTTCTTAAAAATAGTTTATTTTTTTATATTCCTTACCGTCTTCCCAGTGACCGCTGTACCAGCTGCAGGAATTCTTCGTTATTCTTGGTTCTCACGAACAGGCGTAACACCTCTTCGATTGCCTCTTCTCCCTTGGCTCCGCCGATTTCTCTGCGGATCAGATACATCGCATCCTGTTCTTCCTTCGTAAGCAGCAAATCATCCCTACGTGTTCCGGACTTGCTGATATCGAGTGCCGGGAATATCCGCTTCTCTGATAGCTTCCGATCCAGAACCAGTTCCATATTACCGGTTCCCTTGAACTCCTCGAATACAACATCATCCATCTTGCTTCCGGTTTCTACCAATGCTGTCGCCAGTATCGTCAGACTGCCGCCCTCCCGGATATTTCTTGCAGCCCCAAAGAACTTCTTTGGCATATGCAGAGCCGCCGGATCCAGACCACCGGTCAGGGTTCTTCCGCTCGGCGGAACGATCAGGTTGTATGCCCGTGCCAGTCGTGTAATACTGTCTAACAGGATCACAACATCCTTCTTATGCTCTACCAGTCTCTTTGCCCGCTCCAGAACCATCTCCGCTACCCGCTTATGATGCTCCGGCAGTTCGTCAAAAGTGGAATAGATCACTTCTACATTCGGTCCCTCGATGGATTCCCGGATATCCGTTACTTCCTCCGGTCGCTCATCAATCAGCAATACCAGCATATGCATATCCGGATAGCTTGTACTGATCGTCTTTGCCATCTGTTTCAACAGTGTCGTCTTACCGGCCTTTGGCGGTGATACGATCATACCTCTCTGTCCCTTACCGATCGGAGCGATCACATCCACGATCCGCATCGGAATTCCGGCTCCCGGCTGTTCCAGCTTTATCTTCTCATTCGGAAAGATCGGTGTCAGTTCCTCAAACGGTCTCCGCTTCTGTGCCACTAATGGATCATATCCGTTTACAGAGGTCAGATATAATAATGCACGAAACTTTTCTGTCGGAATCTTTACCTTTTTATTTCCACGCAAAATATCACCTGTCTTAAGATTAAATCGGCGAATCTGTGCTGCGGAAACATACACATCGTCGTCACCCGGCAGATAATTTGCACTCCGTATAAACCCATAGCTTTCTACAATCTCCAGAATCCCGTTTACTTCATTTCCGCTATCCAGTTCTAAGAGTTCCGGCGACTCCAGCTTCATGAATTCCTCATAGGTGAATGCCTCTGCACGAATATTCAACGGACGTTTCTCTTCCTGCATCCGCTCTGTACGTGGCTGTGTCTCATTTTCTATCGTCTGCTGTCCTTCTACGATATCGGAGGAATGTGCGACTACCGTTTCCGTTCTTACCGGTCGTTCACTTCTGTTCTCTGATCTGGTATTCCAGTTTTCTGTATGACTGTTTCGATTATCAAATCGCTGAACGATTCTTCCCGCATTGCGATTATCCTGACTTCTTCTCTCCGTTTGTCTCCGATAAGTTCTCGGTTCCGTCACCATTGACTCCTGCTTTGTCTCCGGTCTTCCTTCAGCCTTTCTTTCTGACCATTCTTCTGTTCTCCCCTCAGTCCGTATCTCTGTTCTCCCCTCAGTCTTTGCCTCTGCTTTTCCTGCCGGTCTCCCTTTTTTCTTTGGTGTCTGTTCCTCCCGGTCCAGTTCCTCCAAAGTTTGAACCAGCTCCGCTTTTCTCATTCCTGTTACACTTTTCAGTTGTCTGCTTCTTGCCACTTCCCGTAGCTCCGCTAAGGTCATACTACTATAGTCCATTCTTTTTCCTCTCTATATGTAATCGTGTTATTGGGTTCTTTTTAAATGATTATCTATGATCTTTAGAACATTATTTTGCATTATAACATAGTTTATTCTTACAGTAAAGTCTTTAATTCAAACAACTACAGACAGGCAACGTCAAAATCCGCTGCCTGTCTGCTCGGTTGTACCGTCATTTATAGCCGGATCATATGGTTATTTCCGTTCTTTTCCGACCACTCATACGGTGTATTCTGATATACATAGTAATTCAGCCAATTTGTATACAGGGTGTTGGCATGACATCTCCAGGACTTGATCGGCGGATTGTCCGGATTATTATCCGGATAATAATTCTCCGGAATATTCGGATTCAGCCCTCTGCCCAGGTCACGTTTATACTCCAGATCCAATGTCATGGTATCATACTCCGGATGTCCGGTAACGAATATATTCTTTCCGCCGTCTCCGATCACCAGATACGGACCGGTTTCATTGGAGTCGGCTACGATCTCCAGATGTTCATTTGTCTGTATATCCTCTCTTCGAACACCGGTATACCGGGACTGCGGAACCAGGAATGAATCATCAAAGCCCCGTACCAGCGGTGTCTTCTTGTGGAAGGTATAATGCTTATACACACCGGATATCTTTTCCGCCAGCCGGATCTTCGGAATACCGTAGCGATAATACAGTCCCGCCTGTGCTCCCCAGCAGATATGAAGGGTAGATGTTACATTCTTTTCTGACCAGTCCATGATATGGGTCAGTTCCTTCCAGTACTCTACCTCTTCGAAGTCCATTTGCTCCACAGGGGCTCCGGTAATGATCAGGCCATCATACTTCTTATCCTTAATCTCATCAAAGGTGGTATAGAAGCGTTCCATATGGTTCTTTGCCACATGTTTCGCCTCGTATGAATCTGTACGAATCAGTGTAATATTGACCTGAAGTGGGGTATTTGACAGACTCCGCATCAGTTGAAGCTCCGTATCCTCCTTTAAAGGCATCAGATTCAAAATCAAAATAGACAACGGACGAATCTCCTGACTCATAGCCCGATCCTCATCCATTACAAATATATTCTCTGCCTCCAGTATCTTTTTTACCGGTAAATCATTGGCTATACGTATTGGCATTTTTATTCCTTCCTTTCCATCTTACTCTTCTTCATTCAGCAGGTTTAAGAAATCCTCTTCTGACAGAATCGGAATTCCCAGTTCTTTTGCTTTTTTATTCTTTGATGAATTCGATGTCACATCATTGTTGATCAGATAATTTGTCTTTGAGGTTACAGATCCCGTCACCTTACCGCCTCTGGCTTCGATAACTGCCTTTACCGCATCCCGGTTTGCAAAGTGATGCACACTGCCTGTTATGACGAAGTTCACGCCATCCAGAGACTGCTCCTGCTGAGACTCTTCTTCCTCAAACTGCAGCTCCTTTAGCAGCTCCTGCAGCCGATACTGGTTCTCTTCATTCCGAAAATATGCCACATAGGATTCTGCAATCACCTGGCCGATGCCCTCGATCTCCATGAGTTCCTCTACGGTTGCATTTTGGATCGCCGGCAGCTGATTTCTAAAATGCTTACAGATCAGCTTCGCCGTAGCGACTCCGATATTCATAATACCCAGTCCATACAGCAGCCGGGAAAGTGTTGTCTTTCTGGATACCTCTATGGAATGCTGAAGATTATCATACGACTTTTCTCCGAATCCGTCCAGTACTACGATCTGCATACGATACGGTTCCAGTCGATACAGGTCATATAAATCATTTAAAAAACCCTCTTCAATAAACCGATCAATCGTCGCCTCGGATAATCCATCGATATTCATTGCATTTCTGGATACAAAGTGACTAAACAGCTTTATTTTCTTTGCACTACAGAACTCATTCGTACAGTAAAGTGCCTTCACATCATTGATTTGCCGGATCTCTGTCGGTGCGCCACAGGCAGGACAGTGTTCGATAATCTTTATCGTACCGCTGCGGGTGCGATTCTCAGCGACCTGTGGAATGATCATATTGGCCTTGAAGACTGTAATCTCATCTCCCACGCCCATCTGGAAGCTCTCCAGTATGCTGATATTGTGCATACTCGCACGACTGACGGAGGTTCCCTCCAGCTCGACCGGATCGAACACTGCTACCGGATTAATCAGACCGGTTCTGGATGGGCTCCATTCGATCTCGCGCAAATGTGTAACCGCCAGTTCATCTGCCCATTTAAATGCAATTGAATCCCGCGGATATTTTGCGGTCACGCCCAGACTCTTTCCATATGCGATGTCATCATATAAAAGCACCAGGCCATCCGAAGGGAAGTCATTATCCCGGATTCTGGATGCAAAGCCCTGTACGGCATCCCGGATCGTCTGCCGGTTCACCCGCTCATACTCTACCACATCGAAGCCCAACCGCCGCAGCCATAGAAACCGTTGTTCCATGGAATTATGAAAGTCTACATCCTCTACCTCTACCAGATTGAATGCAAAGAAATATACGTTTCGTTCTGCCGTGATCTGATTATTTAACTGCCGGACCGTTCCGCTGCACAGATTTCGCGGATTTTTATAGCGGGCTTCCACATCCTCGATACCGGCATTGATCTTTTCAAAATCCGAATACTTTATAACTGCTTCTCCCCGTACCACCAGTTCTCCCGTATATGGAATTCTTCCCGGTATGTTTCGGAAGGTTCTGGCATTATTTGTGATAACTTCTCCGATCTCACCATTTCCTCTGGTTACCGCCTTCTGCAGCTCTCCGTCCCGGTAGGTCAACACCACCGTCAAGCCATCCATTTTCCAGGACAGCAGGCCCTCCTGATCTCCCAGCCATGCGGCCAGTGCTTCTACATCCTTTGTTTTATCCAGCGATAGCATCGGTGTATTGTGAACCTCCTTTTTCAGTTCACTCACCACCTCATAGCCTACATGAATCGTTGGACTATTTGCCAGTGTAATTCCGGTACGCCGTTCCAGCTCTACCAGTTCGTCATATAATGCATCATACTCCCGGTTGCTCATGATCTCCCGATCTTCCTGATAATAGGCTCTTCCTGCCTGATTTAACAGGGCTACGAGTTCTTTCATTCTATCTAATTCCATACTGTCCTCACTTTTCCATCCTTAAAAGCCGCTTCAAATGCTCTACTTCTGTCGCTGTCAGTTCCCGATACTGTCCGGGTTCCAGATTTTCCAATGTAATATTTACAACTCTTACCCGCTTTAATCGTCTTACATAGTAGCCACAGGCTTCACACATCCGACGGATCTGACGATTCAGCCCCTGTGTCAAAATAATCGAGAACTCCTTTTCACCGGTCTGCCGTACCTTACATGGACGTGTCACGGTATCCAGAATCCGCACGCCCTCTGACATTCTCTTTAGAAACTGCCCGGTCACCGGTCGGTTCACACGTACCAGATACTCTTTTTCATGCCCGTAACGAGCCTTACTGATCCGGTTTGCCAGTTCTCCGTCATTTGTCAGCAGAAGCAACCCTTCGGAGTCCTTATCCAGTCTTCCGACATAGTATAACGGAATCGGATACTGCATATACGCCTCGACCGTCTGTGCTCCCTGTCCATTTGCAGAACAGACCAACCCCCGCGGCTTATAAAACGCCAGGATCCTCTTTTCCTGAATTCTCTGCACGGTCTGCCCTTCAACGGTAACGATATCCTGATCTGAAACCCGGTCTCCCATATGTGCGATTTTTCCGTTGATCAGAACCCTTCCCTGATCGATCAGAATATCTGCCTTTCTTCGGGAACAGATACCGGATTCGCTTAAATATTTATTTAGCCGTACACCTAATTCTTCCATGAAATGCTCCTTAATATGCAATGAGACGGGTATACCCCGTCTCGTGCTTAGTTCGTATCCTGTATCGAATTACGGAAGTTCTGCAGTTCTTCATCTCTTGCTGCTGATTCGTCATTATTCTGTGTTACCCGGTCATATAACTCCACCACATCCGGATCCCGATCGATCTGATTCAGATATGCGTCAATGTCCGGCTCCGATACGGTTGTATTGTCCAAAATAAATCCACCATACTCATTCGGCACCAGATAAAGAAGATGCATACTGAGTGGCTGAACCTCAACTCCCGGAATCTGTGTATTCACAATGGCATATACCACATAAGAACCATCCGTAAGTCCCGGTTTTGTATAACAGTCAACATTGGAATAACTCAGTACATACTGTTTCCTCTGACTTAGCCGCTCCGGTGTATACGGAGTCGGATCCTTCACCATAGTACTGAGTACCGTCATATCTTCCGATGTAATCGCATTCAGATAATTCTCTACAAAAGAGTTAATCTCCGGATATTCATTTCTTTGAAACGGAACATAGTCCCCATTACTGGTCTGTTCCTTCTGCACGCCGGCAGTTCCATTTCCGGTATGTGCAAATGGTTTCCCTATGATAATAAACAGCAGGAATGCCACTAAGAAAATACTCCATCCGATTATCAGCTTTACGGTAGGATTAATATAGATGGATTCACCCTTTGTTTTTATCTCTGTGTCCTGTAAATGAATTCGGTTAAATACCTGATTTAGTCGTCTGAAAAAATTATTCTGCATCATCCATGCTTCCTTTCGTGACTTACATTTTAACAAACCGGAAAATAAAAATCAATAAGTGTTTGCATATTCGGAAATTTTGAGTTATAATACTACTCGATGCACCAGTAGCTCAGTGGATAGAGCACTGGCCTCCGGAGCCAGGTGCGTAGGTTCGATTCCTATCTGGTGCATTTTTTATTTACATAATTCAACAGAACTCCAGAGCAAGATGCACTTATTCAGAAAATTGGAGTGAAATAATCGGTCATGAACTATACCATATATATAAATACAAAAAAACCGGAAGCTGCCGAAAAACAGGCGACTTCCGAATACACGAAACGCTTAAGCAGTTATTGTAAAACAAAACTCATCTATAAGCCTTCGGATACGCTTCCGATACAAACGGAGACATCGGAGAATATTCATACCCGCTGTCTTCAGATCCTACCCGGTATGGAAACTCCGACCTCCGAAGAATTCGCGGATACCTTAAACCAATACGGTGTAACCGGAACCTCCTCCATCGTCTTCTTTATCGGTTATCCTGTTGATACTCTAGTCCCGGTTCTGTCTCTGTCCTCTATGGAGATCTCACTGGGATTAACCGCAACTCTGCTCTGCGAACAGATCTACCGCAGCTACCGCATCCTGAATCATCAGCCGTATCACAAGTAGTCCTCCATGTGATCTGCGATCTGCTGTACCAGAATCACCCGCATCAGTTGATGCGGATAGGTCAAGGCAGAAAAGCTCAGCCTCTGATTTGCAAGGGAAACAATCTCCTCTGCTAATCCTAACGATCCGCCGATCACATAGGTAACCTCTGTAATCTCCTGTTCTTTGATTATCTGTTGCAATCGTTTTCCCCATTGCTCTGTACTATACCGTTTTCCGTCAATACAAAGTGCTACGATCAGCCTTCCCGGTGTCCGCACCAGATATTTTTTCATCCGGTCTCCCTCTGTCTGAATCACCTTTCGTATCTCAACATCCGACATATGCTCTCCGGTTTTCTCATCTTCAACCTCTATAATCTCGAATTCTGCCCGTTTTCGAATCGCCTTTGCATAATCTTCCAGTTGGTTCCGATAGAACGCCTCCTTTACGCGTCCCACGCATAAAATCCGTATTTTCATAGCCTGCTCCCTTTCTCTTATGGGGGTGAATTTAAATTCATCTTTTACACATTGTTTGATTCATATTCACATTTTGTTCATATTTACTCGATATAATGCAGTTAAATAAAAAGGTAATGATATATATATTTTCTCTCCATATATTACTATAAGCATTCAGGGTCGGCTGAATGCTTATTCTGTTTCACAAAGAAATCCTCTACCTTTCCCCTGCTTTATTTATGATTCTTATTTAGTCCCGGCTTTCTATCACAAACAAAAGCCCTGACTGAATCCGTATAACTCCCTGCTCCTCTGCCAGTTCATTACTAACACCCCGACTGATTCCCTGTGTAAATACCCCATTCTCCAGCGGATATTGGAATCCGGTCAGGGTAATGCCCACTACCCGCTCGGTATACGGCATCAGGGAAATATACTTTCCGAACAGTTCCTCTCTTCGAATCGTAAGTTCCCGGTCGATCATACGGATCCGATTATGTGCATCGACCAGCTCTGCCTGCACATTCTGCTCCAGACACAACTTTAGCAGTCCCATATTCGCCAATACATGATCTAACCGTGTACCGGTAGCTCCCATAATACAAAGCTCCGTTGCTCCATGCTCGATCGCCGTTTCAATCGCCAGATGCGAATCTGTATAATCCTTTTCCGGTGGAAACTTCAGATTCAGAATCCCCTTTTGCTTCTCGTAGTCTGCCAACACATCCGGTGAAATGGAGTCATAATCCCCCAACATAATATCCGGAAGCATCTGCAGACCGGCGATTCTTTCCAGCCCTTTGTCTGCCGTTATGATCAGCTCCGGCCGTTTTCCGTTATATTTATCCCGAATATAAGAAGAGGCGAATGATGGATTCCATTCGCCTCCTGCTATGATCAGACAGCGTTTCTTCATATCTAACACATCCGTTTCTTAAACTCTTTTACATTCTTCTCCGGATCTCCCTTGAAGATAGCAGAACCGGCTACGATCACATCTGCACCTGCATCTACCACTGCGGATACATTATTCAGTGTCACGCCTCCATCCACCTCAATTTCAAGGTTCATCAGTCCCTTATCGTCTGCAATCTTATGAATTCTCTTGATCTTATCCAATACTGCCGGAATAAAGGTCTGTCCGCCAAATCCCGGATTCACACTCATTACCAGTGCCAGATCAATATCATCAAATATGTAATTCAACACACTTACAGATGTAGCAGGATTCAGTGCAACCCCGGCTTTCATATCCAGTTCCCGGATCCGGCTGATCGTCCGATGCAGATGAACACAGCTCTCCGCATGCACCGTTACGATATCGGCTCCCGCAGCTTTAAACTCCTCCAAATACCGGATCGGTTCCTCTATCATCAGATGCACATCCAACGGTTTATCTGTCACCTTACGAACCGCCTCTATAACCGGCATACCAAAGGATATATTCGGTACAAACTTTCCATCCATAACATCCAGATGAATATAATCTGCACCTGCCTCATCTACTAACCGTACCTGTTCTCCTAATTTTGCAAAATCTGCTGATAATACTGATGGTGATAATTTCATGCTACCAACTCCTTGTATGTTTTAATTCTTCATAAAGCTCTACATAGTTTTTATAACGGATCTCACTGATTTCTCCGTCCTCTACTGCCTGCTTCACCGCACACTCCGGCTCGTGGGTATGGGAACACGGCAGAAACCGGCACTGTCCCTCATACGGCTGAAACTCCGCAAACCCATACTGCAGGGTTTCTTTTTCAAAGCCATCCAGATACAGCGTACTAAATCCCGGTGTATCAATATAATACGTATCCCTGCCCAGCATCATCAGTTCTGAATGTCTGGTAGTGTGCTTTCCTCTCTGAATCTTCTCACTGATCGCCCCTGTCTTCGCTCCGGCATCCGGATACAGCTGATTTAAGAGCGATGACTTCCCCACTCCGGACGGACCGGCAAAAACCGTCGTTTTTCCTTCCGTCAACCGGCGGATGGCATCGATTCCTTCTCCGGTATAGGTACTGGTAAACACAACCGGACTTCCACATTTTTCATAATTCTTCCGCAGGCGTTCCAGCATGTCCTCCGGTGCGATATCAATCTTATTAAAGCATATGATAGTATTAACCTGCTGTCGGTTCATAATCAATAAAAACCGATCCAACAGGTTAAGATTTGGATTCGGCTGAACCGCCGCAAACTCGATCAGAGCCTGATCGACATTTGCGACTGCCGGCCGTATTAATTCATTTATTCTTGGAAGTATCTCCGACAGATTTCCCAGTTTCTTTTCCTCGTCCAGAACATCGATCACTACACAGTCTCCCGGCAATGGCTTGATCTTTCGATTTCGAAAGCTCCCCTTCGCCTTGCACTCATAGACTCCGTGCTCCGGTACATCTACATAATAGAATCCGCCGATTCCCTTGATAATCTTTCCCTGCATATGGATCCTACTCTTCTGACACCTGTACATTTACAGCCTGTGATACATCACTTGGCTGTGTTGTAGATCCATTATACAGAACCTGAAGGGTTCCTGTACTTGCCAGACCTGACAGTGTCGAATTATTAATCGTCAGGGTTGGGTTTGCAGCACTGATACTTCCGGTTGTTACGGTCTTATTCGTATCACCGACTACATACCGTACCTCTATATTGTAGCTGTTCGCAGAATCTGCCGCACCGGTAAATGTAATACTACCACTGAAGGTTGCCGAATAGGTCTTATTCTTCTCCGTTGTCGGCTCCGGTCCTTTACTGATCGTTACATCAACCGAATTGCCTTCATTTACCTTCGTACCTACACTGGTACTCTGGTAGATGACCTGACCAACCGGTACCGTTGGGCTGAATTCTTCTGTTATATTTCCCAGATTCAGCTTCACATTCTGCAGCGCTGCAGATGCCTCCTGTTGTGTCTTACCTCTTAAGTCCGGAACCTCTACTTCCTTTACCTCTGCACCATTACTGATGGTTATCTTTACGGTTGCACCACTTGCTGCCTTCTGTGTAGAATCCGGTTCCTGACTGATCACATGATCCTTCTCTACATTCTCATCATAATCATATGCATGTGTTACCTTGAAGCCTGCTTCCGTCAATACAGTATCTGCCTTATCGACTTCATAACCGACTACATTCGGTACTGCTACCTCTTCCTTACCAGCACTTACAACGATCTTTACCTTGCTTCCGGCCGGAATCATATCACCCTTGTTTACGCTCTGGGAAATGACGATATCCGCCTCTACAGAATCATCATTTGCGTGCTCGATCGTATATGGGATCTCCTTTGTGGTCAGAGCATTCTCAGCTTCATCCACATTCATACCAACCACATTTACAGACATCTCCACTGCCTGCTCCTCATCCTGGCTGCTTGGCTTCTTATCTCCGAACTTGAACCATCCGGCAGCCTTGCCTACCAGCAACATAATAAACATAGCGATAATAACTGCAGCTACGATACCGCCGATCATAACGATCTTCTGCAGCTTCGGATCTACATCATCCTCTTCTGTCGCCTCCGACAGGTCTGTATCATCCTCATCCTCATCATCATAATCATATTCATAGTCTTTATCATTCGGATCAAAATCATCATCAACCGTTGGTGCCGGCTTTGAACTATTATAGGTCTTCTGTGACTGTTCACTTTTGTATACCGGCTCCTGTGGGTGCTGTGCAACCGGAGTCTCCTCTGGTTCCTCCATCGCCTTCTGGGCTGTCGATTCTTTTATCGAGGTCATCTCTGCATCCGACATCATGACTGTCGGTGCATCCGTTGCCATATTATTTCCCATCACCACAAAGTCACCGTTTGGATTTGTAGCAACCCGCTTCAGATCTGCGATCAAAGCACTGGCAGTCAGATATCTGCGTTCCGGCTTCTTCTGGGTACACTTTAAGATCACTTTCTCGAAGCTGGCCGGAATATCCGGATAATACTCTCTTGGTGGAATCATCTCGCCCTGAATATGCATCAGTGCAACGGTTACGTTGTTATCTCCTTCAAATGGCACCCGTCCGGTTACCATCTCATACATCGTGATACCCAGAGAATAAATATCGCTCTTTTCATCACTATACCCGCCTCTTGCCTGTTCCGGTGAGATATAATGAACACTGCCCATTGCATTGGATGCAACGGTATTCGATGTAGCAGCTCTCGCAATACCAAAGTCTGTTACCTTTAAAGTCCCGTTCTTGGATACAATGATATTCTGTGGCTTAATGTCCCTGTGGATCGTATGATTCTGATGTGCCACCTCGATACCGGATGCGATCTGCAGAGCAAAGTCCAGTGCCTGATCTGCCGGCAGTCTGCCATGATCCATGATATATTCCTTCAGGGTAATTCCCTCTACAAACTCCATAACGATATAGTGAATTCCCTCATCCTCACCTACATCATAGACATTTACGATATTCGGATGCGCCAGTCCTGCGGCTGATTGTGCTTCCACACGGAACTTTGATACAAAATTCCGGTCATCACTAAACTCTTTCTTCAGAACCTTTACTGCAACATACCGGTTCAGCTTATGGTCCTTTGCCTTGTATACCTCTGACATACCGCCAGAGCCTACAAGCTCTATTATCTCATATCTATCACCTAGCATCATTCCTGGTTTTAACATCTTTACACCTCTCTATTTACTGTACTGCCACAAGGGCTGCTATGTTATCCTTACCACCATAATAGTTTGCCCGTTCAATCAGGCGTTCCACTGCAGCTTTGGGGGTATCCGCTTCCATCACTATGTTCAGCAGTTCATCGTCTTCCACCATATTTGACAATCCGTCTGAGCACATCAATACCCGTTCCTCCATATGCAACTCCAGTTCGAAAAAGTCCGGTATGGCTTCTTCACTGACTCCCAGTGCACGGGTGATAATGTTCTTTTCGGGATGATTCCGAACCTTCAGCGGATCTAACTGCCCGGTGCGAATCAATTCCTCTACTAATGAGTGATCCAATGTAATCTGTCGAATCGTATCCTTATCCAGCAGATACAATCGACTGTCCCCGATATTTGCCACATACAGATGATTCTTTGCTATAACCGCGCAGACAAATGTAGTGCCCATGCCGCTTAGCTCTTCCCGTTCTCTGGAAGCACATAGGATTCCTTCATTCACAGTACGGATTCCCTTCTTCATCACTGTAATGGGATTTGTGTCCTCACATCGTTTCACAAACTCAACAAACCGATAGACTGCATAAGAAGAAGCATAGTCACCCGCCTTATGGCCTCCCATTCCATCTGCTACGATATACAGATTCGGAAGATTCCCTACAGGCTCATCACTGAAGAAGAGATTGTCTTGATTCATACTCCGCTTCTTACCAATATCTGTTTTTCCATATGATAACAAACTCTGCTTCCTCCTACTCGTGTTTTTGCATGTAATTTCTTCTTAACTGGCCACAGGCAGCATCAATATCGCTACCCATACCTCTTCTTATAGTAACATTTATTTGATTATTTTCAAGTACATATTTGAAATTTTGTATACTTTTGTCGGTTGCGCGCTGATAGTTCCGCTCCTTGATCGGATTAACCGGGATCAGATTCACATGGCATGGACGCATGGGTTTTAACAGGTGGCTCAAGCGTTCCGCATGTGCGTTTGTATCATTTACCCTCTGAACCAGACTGTACTCATAGGTCACACGTCTGCCGGTCTTTTCAAAGTAATACCTACAGGCATCGAACACCTCCGACAAGGTATACCGTCTGGCGATCGGCATCAGTTCCTGCCGTTCCGCATCCGTTGTCGCATGAAGGGACAGTGCAAATGTGATCTGGAAGTTCTCATCTGCCAGACGCCTGATCTCCGGCACCAGCCCACAGCTTGAGACCGTTATATTTCTCTGACTGATATGCAGACCTTTTTCTGCAGAAATCAGAGTTAAAAACCGTGTCAGATTCTCATAATTATCCAGTGGTTCTCCGGAGCCCATCACAACAATATTCGACACCCGCTCTCCCATATGATGCTGCATCGCATATACCTGATCCAACATCTCGGAAGTCGTCAGATTTCGAACCATTCCGTCGATGGTCGAAGCACAGAAACGGCATCCCATCCGGCACCCCACCTGAGAGGAGATGCAGACGGAATTTCCATGCTTATACGGCATCCATACACTCTCGATCAGATTATCATCCCGTAACCGGAACAGGAACTTATGCGTTCCGTCCAGCTTGGATGCATAGTCTGCCTCGATCTGTACTCCCTGCCAGTCCTCTGCCAGTTTTTCCCGGATCGTTGCCGGCAGATTCTTCATTTCCTCCGGGCTGCGAACCAGCTTCTGATGCAACCACTGATAAATCTGACCGCCTCGATAACGCGGCCAGCCTTGTTCGATACAGTATGCTTCCAGTTCTTCATAGGTTAATGCTCGAATATCCATTGCTTATCTCTCCATTGTTTTCTGCAGTAATGCAACAAAGAAGCCATCACACTTCTGTTTTCCCGGTAATAATGTACAGTAGCCTCTCTCCAGATCCGTTCCCGGCTGACCCATAACCTCCGTCCTCAGTTGTTCCGGCAGATACCCGGTGATATCCACCCGTTTCCAGCCTCCCTGTGCTTCCAGCCATTGAAGCTGTTCTTCATTCTCCATTGGATCCACCGTACAGGTACTATATACCAGATATCCGTCCGGCTTCACATACTTCCGGGCGGTCAGCAGGATCTCCCGCTGCAGATCCACCAGCTCCCTTAACTGATCCTCCCGGATTCGATACTTAATATCCTGCTTTCTCCCAATCACACCCAAACCGGAACAGGGAACATCGGCGATCAGGATATCGATCTTCTCCTCATATGCCGGATCCGGTGTTCTGGCATCCCAGCACCGGACCTCAACATTCGGATACTGCATCCGTTCCAGATTTTCTAAGATGCGCTCGGTTTTATCCTCGGTCAGATCTCTGGCAATCACCTTGCCGCTCTCCTGTTCGGTTCCGGCCTCCTGCTCCACCTGCCAAAGCCGCTCTGCCGCATGCAGGCTCTTTCCTCCCGGTGCCGCACAGATATCCATGATCCAATCTCCTGCCTTTGGTTGAACAAGGCAACCCTGAAGAACAGAGCTTTCATCCTGTACTGTAATATCGCCCTGTCGAAAGGCCCGGATACGATTCATATAATTGATGGACTGTAACCGCAACGTATTATCCGTATAGATGCCCGGTTCTGTCTGTATGGAATCCTCCAGCAGCCGTTCCCGTACCTCGGAAACAGTTGCATGCAGTTGATTTACCCGTACCGTAATCGGAGCCTCCTGCAGAAAAGCCTGTAGCATTCCCTCCGTAACCTCGCCCGAATACCAGCTAAGCATCGCCTTCACCAGCCATTCCGGCACCGAATAGGTGACTGACAGATATCGTTCGATGGACGCCTCCCGCTTTGGAAGCTCGAGATGATCCTTGTTTCGAACCAGATTCCGTAACACACCATTGACGTATCCGCTAAGAGAACCAAAGCCACGCTTCTTTGCCAGCTTCACTCCCTCATTACAGACCGCTTCATCCGGTACTGCATTCATATATTGAATCTGATAAAGACTCATCCGGAGAAGGCATCGGATCAATGGCTTACACTTGTTCATCGGTGTCTTCGATATCTGATTTAGCAGATAATCAAGCTGAATCTGATACTCGATGGTGCCCTCGGTCAGGCGCGTATAGAAGCTTCGCTCCTGCTTACTCATATACTGGTATCGTCTTAGCGTTCCACTGACCGCCTCACTGAGTGTTCGTTTATTCCGTTCAATATCTAACAGGGAATCCAGTACCAGTTCCCGTACATTGATCTCATTTGCCATGTTTCCTACCTATTCTCCGTCACTTACCGTTTATCTTGTCAGTTCCATCCCGGGAGTCACTGTATACCCCAGCAGAAATGCAGCCGTTTCCATCCGTTTCTTTCCTTCCAGCTGCAGTGCAAGTACCCGTAAAGCACCTTCGCTGCACCGGATCACAAAGGACTTCTTATCCACAGAAAGAACCCTGCCCGGAGCTACATTTCGCTCCTCTTCTGTAAGATCCTGTTCCTCTATAATATCTGCTTCATAGATTTTCAACGTCTTACCCTGTATATGAGTATATGCACTCGGCCATGGATTTAGCCCGCGAATCAGACGTTCCAGTTCCCGGGCTGTTTTCGTATAATCCAGCTCTCCCATTGCTTTGTTCAGCATATGGGCGTAGCAGCTTAACGAATCATCCTGTGGGATTCTGGGTGCCGTCCCCTGCTTTAGCTTCTCAAGCGTTGACAGAATCAGCTTTGCTCCTGCCGCTGCCAGCTTATCATGATAGCTGCCTCCGGTTTCCTTTTCATCGATCGGTACCACGACACGTTCGATCATATCGCCGGTATCCAGCCCTTTTGCCATATACATGGTGGTCACTCCGCTTTCCTTTTCTCCGTCTATGATCACCTGCTGGATCGGAGCTGCTCCCCGATACTTTGGAAGCAGCGAAGCATGTACATTAATACAGCCAAGCCGCGGAATATTTAATATCGCCTCCGGCAGAATCTGTCCAAATGCTACAACAACGATCACCTCCGGCTGAAGTGCCCGTATCTCTTCGATCACCTCCGGTTCCCGTACCTTTGGCGGTTGATAGACCGGTATCCCGTATTCCAGTGCCTTTTCCTTTACCGGCGGATACTGCAGGCTCTTTCCCCTTCCCTTTGGCTTATCCGGCTGTGTATAAACACCGATAACCTCATGTCCCGCCTCTTTGATTGAGGTCAGCACATGCACTGCGAACTCCGGTGTTCCCATAAATAAAATACGCATTATTCTACCTCTCTTAATCCACCGTCTGCACGATCCCGATACAGGATGCCCTTTAAATGATCCAGTTCATGACAGATTGCTCTTGCCTTGAGTTCGGTTCCTTCTATAATGACGGTCTCCATATTTTCATTGAATGCCTGACACTTTACATAGTTCGGTCTGGTAACCGTTCCTACCTTTCCCGGCAGGCTTAAGCAGCCTTCATCCCCGGTCTGTTCTCCACTCTGTTCGATGATCTCCGGATTAATCAGTACAAGCGGATCATCATCTCCGATATCGATAACAACGATCTGCTTTAAGATACCGACCTGCGGACCTGCCAGTCCGACTCCGTTTGCTTCATACATCGTATCAAACATATCATCGATCAACTGCTCCAGTCTCGGTGTCATCTTGTCAATTGGCTTACATTGTTTTCTGAGGATTGGATCTCCTTCGAGTCTTATTTTACGAATTCCCATGGTTATTTCCGCCTTTCTGCTTCATTTCTACGGTAAAGTATACCTGTTTTTTGCTTTATATTCAATATCTCTATCTTTTCAATATCCCTTCATCGGATTCAGGTCAAAGTACACCCGGATCTGATTTTGCTCCTGCATGATTCCAACCTGTGCTTCGATCTGCGCCCGCACAGTAAGGAGTGCCGCTTTATCCAGTGATTTCAGATACAGCACCCGCCGATAAAGATCCTTCACCTTTGCGATCACCGGTGTTGCCGGCCCGATTACCCGTACCGGATCTACCGGATGTTCCGAATCGACTACACGACTTTTGACCTCCTCTTCACTGACCGTTCTGGCATAGGCCGCGATCCTCCCGGCCACCAGATCTACAACCGCTTCCTGCTCCGAGGTGATCAGCACTGCCAGCATGTTGCAGACCGGCGGATACCGTAGCAGTCGGCGATATGCGATCTCATTCTCATAAAAAGCCTCATAGTCCTGGCTTGCCGCTGTTTGTATCACTACCTGCTCCGGATCATAGCTCTGAATCACAACCCGGCCCGGCTTCTCTCCCCGTCCGGCTCTGCCTGCCGCCTGTGTCAGCAGATCAAAAGTTCGTTCGCCTGCCATATAGTCCTGACTGTGCAAAGAAAGATCCGCCGCCAGAACCCCGACCAGTGTCACATTCGGAAAGTCATGTCCCTTTACGATCATCTGGGTTCCCACCAGAATATCCGCTTTGCCATCCGCAAATGCTTCGAGGATAGCCTCATGTCCCTGTTTTCCCTTTGTCGTATCGGCATCCATACGCAGAATCGTCGCCTCCGGGAACCGTTCCCGCAGTTCTCCTTCCACCATCTGAGTACCGGATCCGAATCGTCCGATCATGGCAGATCCGCAGACCTTACACTTCTGAACAAATGGTTCCTCATATCCACAGTAATGACAAACCAATCTGGGATGTCCGGTATTATGATCATGATAGGTCAGTGACACCTGACAATGCGGACAATTGACGACCTCTCCGCAGCTTCGGCAGGATACAAAACTGGAATATCCACGCCGATTCATAAAGATCATGATCTGCTCCTTTGCTTCCAGCCGTTCCTGAATCAGGTTTTGAAGCCGATAACTGAATCGGCTTCGATTGCCGTTTTGCAGTTCTTCCCGCATATCGATCAGTTCTACCTCCGGCAGTCTTGCTGCCCTTGCACGATCTGTCAGCTTCCACAGGCGATACTCCCCTTTTTGTGCCCGATAGTATGCATTCAGAGATGGGGTTGCCGATCCTAAGATGATGCTGGCTCCACACATCTGTGCGCGTTTCTCTGCCACCTCTCTAGCATGATACTTCGGGATATTATCACTCTTATAGCTCCCTTCCTGTTCCTCATCGATCACAATCAGACCAAGATTCGGAAACGGTGCAAACAATGCAGATCGGGGACCGATTACAATATCGACCTCTCTGCGTCGGATCCGTTCGAACTGATCATACCGTTCCCCATCACTCATCCTGGAGTTTAGGATTGTGATCCGATCTCCAAAATGTCTCCGAAACCGCATAACTGTCTGAAAGGTCAGGGCAATCTCCGGAATCAGTACAATCACCTGCCGTCCCTGTTCTAAAACGACATCGATCGTATGCATATATACCTCTGTCTTTCCGCTGCCGGTTACCCCGTGAAGCAGATAGGTCTGATAATCTCCTTTCTGATAGTCCTCTGTAAACGCTTCTACCAGCGTCTGCTGTGCCGGATTCAGCTCCGGCTCCGGTTCTGTCATCTGTCTTCTGTTGCCTGCCTCCCGGTACTGTGTCTGTGTCCATACTGTAAGTGTTCCCTCTTCCTGCATCCGATCACAGGTACTCTTACTGATATTTAACTTATCCTTTGCCAGATCGTAAGGAATCTCTCCATGCTCCAGAAGTGCTTCTAACAGCCGTGCTTTCGCCACATTATGCTTCCGACGGTATTCCAGCAGCCGCAGTCTGCCTTCCTCCGGCTCGACTGCCAGTTGCAAAAGCTTCTTCTCGACCGGTCGTATCTTTTTCTTTACCGGCATAACCGTCATCAGTGCCTGATACATCGTGGAACCATAGGTTTCCCGCATCCATGCCGCAAGTCTTATCAACTGTCCCTCTACCGGGATCTGTTTCTCTACGATTCCCTGTACCTGCTTTATGCGTTCCACCGGCCAGTCCGGGTGATCGCTCATCCCGATCACATAGCCGGTCCGCAGATGATTACCGGTGCCAAAAGGAACCCTGACCTGCATTCCCAGCGATATCTTTCCATACAAAGAAAGGGGCACTTCATACTGAAATGCCCGATCAATGGCTTCATGCGAAATATCGATTATTATATCCACATATTTTGCTGACATCTTCTTCCTCCAACACTTCCCGTATCAGCTCACGTTCATCCATATGGTGCTTCACACCCTTGATCTCCTGATAGTCTTCATGCCCCTTGCCTGCCAGTACGATCACATCCCCCGGCTCTGCATGCAGGATTGCATATCGGAAGGCTTCCTTTCGATCAATGATCTCAATATAGCTTCCGGATGTCTTCGACATACCGGTAATAATATCATTTATAATATCCTGCGGCTCTTCGTATCTTGGGTTATCCGATGTAATAATGGTAAAGTCTGCCATTCGTCCGGCGACCTCTCCCATCTCATACCGTCTGGTCTTCGAGCGATTTCCGCCGCATCCGAAAACCGCGATCAGCCGCTTCGGATGATACTCACGCAGCGTTTCCAATATGCTCTCCAGACTAACCGCATTATGTGCATAGTCGATCAGGATCGTAAAGGCATCGGATATCGGAATCAGTTCCACCCGTCCCCGGACCTTTACGGTTTTTAATGCCTCCTGTATCACAGGAAACGCCACCTGCATTTCATTTGCCACGGCAATCGCTGCCAAAGAGTTGTAGATACTGAAGGTGCCCGGCATATTTACCATCATCTGTCCTTCTGCCTTTCCGGACAGATGATATTCAATTCCCAGATGACCGCCCTCATTATGCAGCACCGGCTCACTTGCATGATAATCTGCTGCTTCGTTCATGCCGTATGTAACTACCTGGCAGGTATGTCCTTTTAGAATCTCCTGATAATGAGGATCGTCCTGATTAAAGATTCCGATCTTACACAGCTGAAAAAGTTTACTCTTCCACATACAGTATTCTTCAAAGCTGGCATGCTCGTTTGGTCCGATATGATCCTCTGACAGATTCGTAAAGATTCCATAATCAAAGTCTACACCTGCGACACGATCCAGCATCAGTCCCTGAGAGGATACCTCCATAACCACACTGTCCAGTCCCTGTGCTACCATATCACGCATCGTCCGCTGTAATACTAACGACTCCGGTGTTGTATTCATGGCCGGAATATGCCTCTCTCCATCTATGATCTCTATCGTACCGATCAGTCCGGTTTTATGCCCGGTCTGCTCTAACATCGACTGAATCATATAGGTTGTCGTTGTCTTCCCCTTCGTACCGGTTATTCCGATCACCGTCATTTTCTTAGATGGCTCTCCGTAGAACACGGAAGACAAAACTCCCATTGCATATCTGGAGCTTGGAACCTGAATCACCGTCACATGCTCCGGCACCTCTACCGGATGCTCCACGATCAATACAGCCGCTCCCTTTTCAGCTACCTCCTGTGCGAAGTCATGTCCATCTCTGACACTTCCCGCAATACAGAAAAATAATGTTCCCGGCTGCACCTTTCGTGAGTCATTCTCAACCTCTGTCACCTCTGTATCCAAACTTCCCTGTAGCAGGGTATATTCCAATGATTGTAATAACTGTGATAGTATCATAATGATCTCCCCTTTTCTGTCAGATTGAAAAAGGAGCTTACCTCGAAGCTCCTTATCCGTCTATTCCTCTTCGTCACCTACGATTTTTACCTTACCGCTGTATAGCTCTTCGACTGCCAGTGAAAGAGGTTTGTTACTTGCGCACTTCACCAGCGGCTCTGAACCCGCAATAATCTGTCTGGCACGCTTTGCTGTTGCCAGAACGATGGAATACCGACTCTGAACAACCGGCTGCTCACCCGGCTCTACCTCACTGTTAACAACTGCCATTAAATCCGTATACGATGGATGTATCATAATAAAAGCTCCTTTCTATAATGCCTTTAGTTCTTCTTTCATTTGGTTCATAAATGCTATATTCTGCTCTGCCATGCAGCCCTTTGCCACAATTACAGAATTCACATCCTTTACACACTGATCCAGATCATCATTTACAATGATGTACTCATACTGATCCATATTATCAGACTCTTCCTGTGCCCGCTTCATCCGCTTCTCAACGACCGCCGGATCCTCTGTACCTCTGCCTACCAGACGGTGCTTCAGTTCTGCAGCACTCGGTGCCGTCAGGAAAATCAGCACTGCATCCGGATACTGCCGCTTAATATTCATGGCACCCTGGACCTCGATCTCCAGTATCACATTGTGACCGACCGCCAGTTCTTTCTCCACAAATGCCCTCGGTGTGCCATAATAGTTTTCTACATAGACAGCCCATTCAATAAATCCATTATAATCAATCAGATTCATGAATTCATCCCGTGACTTAAAGTAGTATTCTCTTCCGTCTACCTCTCCTTCCCGCGGTGCACGGGTAGTCGCCGAAATGGATAAGCTATAGCCATAGTCCTGCACCAGTCTCTTTACCACGGTTCCCTTTCCTACACCGGAGAAACCGGATATAACGATTAACAATCCTTTTTTATTCATCCAATCTCACCTGACCTTATTCAATATTCTGAATCTGCTCCCGGACTTTTTCAATCTCCGTTTTTAAGTCAATCGCCTTATTAGATATATCCAGGGAGTTTGCTTTGGACAGAATCGTGTTCGCTTCCCGATTCATCTCCTGTGCGATAAAGTCTAACTTTCGTCCAACGCTTCCACCATTTTCCAGAATCTGCTTTGCACCGGTAATGTGGCTTCTTAAACGAACGGTTTCTTCGTCTACACAGATCTTATCTGCATATAAAACAACCTCTGTTGCGATTCGGCTTTCGTCTAAATTACTGCCCTCCAGCAGTTCCTTCACTTTTGCTTCCAGTTTCTCGCGATATTCCTGAACCAGCTGTGGGGAGCGCTCTTCTATATAATCCACCATGGCCAGCATCTCGGTCAGTTTTCCGGTCAGATCCTGCTTCAGATTCTCACCTTCCCGGGTTCTTGCCGCTACAAACTGCTCTGCTGCCTGTCGAACCCCTGCATCCAGAATCGTCCACAGTTCCTCTTCATCCATTGGCTGTTCTTCTCTGGTCAATACATCCGGGAACTCCGCCAGCTTTACAGATGTAATCTCATTCCGGATTCCAAATTCCTGCTCCATCTGTTCCAGATATGTCATATATTCCCGTGCCACATCTGAATTATATTTGATGCAGACATCAGATTCCCGATAATTCTCGTACGTAATAAAAATATCGACCTTACCCCGATTGATATACTCCTTTAATACGCTTCGGATCCCTGCTTCAAAAAAATTCAGTTTCTTTGGCATCTTAATTCCAAACTCACTGTATCGGTGATTGACAGCCTTCATCTCAACCACCAGCTTATAATCTGCAGTGACTGTTTCACTGCGCCCAAAGCCCGTCATACTGCGAATCATATCGTCACCTTTTTCCATTATTACTTCCACACTGTATGTGGCATATTCCTTACAATCCTATCTATTATACGGTAATCAATAAGAAAAAGTCAATGGATTTTAGGATTTCTCCTGCCGAACTTCTTCGATTCCCCGTATATCCGGCTCCACCGTCATCGAATAGTTCGTATGATAGATGACAAAGCCCGGTGCTCCCCCCGGTGTTTTCTTCAGATTGGAACGTTTTGTATAATCTACCTCTACCTTCGAGCCGGTTCTTGCAGATGAATAATAGGCGGCCAGTCTTCCCGCCTCTTCGTAAGTACGATCCGGCAGTTCCGCCGCTCCCTCCGTTTTCACAATCACATGAGACCCCGGTGCCTGCTTCGCATGAAACCACAGATCATTCCCATTTGCCACCTTGAAGGTCAGTTCTTCATTCTGATAGTTATTCTTTCCCACATACATATGGTATCCATCCGAGGATCGATAATGAAGCGGCCGGCTCTTTTCCTGTTTTCCCTTCTTCTTTCCTTCACTCTTATAGCGTATATATCCATAGTCCATCAGTTCCCGTTTGATATCTGTCAGATCCATATCCTCCTGTGCAATATCCAGCGCTGCCTGAATCGACTGCAAATGTTTCAGCTCCTGTTCCGTCTGTTTGAGTTGCTCCGACAGTGCCTCATAGGTTCGTTTCAGTTTATTATACCGTGCAAAGTACTTCTTGGAATTTTCTCCGGGTGTCAATGTCCCATCCAGCGGAATCGTCAGTTCTTCATTCGTGTAATAGTTCATAACCGTTACCGACTTTGCACCTTCCTCGATTCCATATCCATAGGTGTTTAACAGTTCTCCGTATACCCGGTATTTATCCCGTTTCTCTGTATCCTTTAGCTGACCTCTCTGCAGGTCATACTTCTTCGCCGTCCGTTCCAGTGCCGTACTTACGATTCGTCTTAGGTCGGAGGACTTCTGATGAATCCGTGTGTTCCGGTTCTTAGCCGCATAATACTCCTGCAACACTTCCGATATCGTTTCCTTTGACTGCCATTCCATATCCGCATACATCGTCAATCGGATCGCCGAGAATTCCACCGGTTCTTCCTTTGCGTTATAACAGATCCCCGGTTCAAACCGCTCTTCCCGGATCTCTTCTATCACCTGATGAAGTGCCTCCCAGAGAGCATCCTCTTTTTCCTTTATCCCCTGCACACCGGCACTGCTCTGATCTCCATCCAACAACGCCCGATAGCAGATCTCATTGGCGATCACCGGACTGAAACCGGTCAGAGATGTATATAACATCTTACACAAAGGCAGCGGTTTTTTTAACATCTGTTCTTCATAGTAGTCCCTGGTCAGCTCCAGTGGATTGATCTTATCCTGCGTCGGTGGTTGTTCATACATCCGTCCCGGCAGTACCTCACGCACCGAACTCATCTGAGCCCCAACCCGCTTAATGCTGTCAATGATCTGACCATCTCCGTCACAGAATATGATATTACTGTGCTTGCCCATAATCTCTATTATCAGGATTTTCGTACACAGATCTCCCATTTCGTCCAGATGCTCGATCCGGAACTGAACGATACGTTCCATCCCCGGCTGTTCAATCCCCACGATCCGTCCATTACCGATGTGCTTGCGGAGCAACATGCAGAAGTTCGGAGCTGTCATTGGATTATTCTTATTTTCCGTAGACAGATAGATCAGCGGAAGGGATGCACTGGCTGACAATAACAGCCGATTGTTTCCGCTTCCTGTCTTTAAGATCAGGTTCAGCTCATCCGGCTCCGGCTGATATATCTTATAAATACGGCTGTTCAGCACATGTTCCTTCAGTTCATGCACCATGCTTGCTATTACAACTCCGTCAAATGCCATTTCACTATCACTCCTATCATATGTGAACCGAATACAGCCCCCAGAGGCCATACGCATTTGGGGGCTGTATCATACTAAGATCTATATCGGTTCTTCTCGTTCTTAGATCTGATTATATAATTCCTGATACTTCTCAGCAGACTTCTGCCATGAATAATCACTGTTCATAGCACGCTCCATGATACCGTACCAGCTCTGCTTGTCATTATAATATACTTCTTTTGCATAATTAATCGTATTCAGCATCTCATGTGCATTGTAGTTGCGGAAGCTGAATCCGTTACCGGTCTTCTCATACTCATTGTACGGAATAACCGTATCCTTCAGACCACCGGTTTCACGAACAACCGGAATGGTACCGTAACGAAGTGCCATAAGCTGTGTCAGTCCACATGGTTCGAATCTGGATGGCACCAGCATCACATCACAGCCCGCATATAGCTTATGAGAACCGTCATCCGAATAGTAAATGTTTGCAGATACCTTTTGCGGATGAATGCCTCTATAGAAACGGAACATATCCTCATAACGCTGTTCACCGGTTCCCAGAACGATAAACTGTACACCATCCTGACAGATCTCATTCATTACACAGTCAACCAGATCCAGTCCCTTCTGATCCGTCAGACGAGAGATAATACCGATCACAAACTGCTTATCATCCACCGGAAGTCCATATTCTTCCTGCATCTTACGCTTATTCTCTGCCTTCGCCTTCTTGTAGCTCTTAGCGGAATAATTCTTATAAATCAGTGGATCCTTTGCCGGATTGTATACATCATAATCAATACCGTTTACGATTCCCCACAGGTCATTTCTTCTGGCAAACAACAGTCCTTCCAGTCCTTCTCCATACTCCTGTGTCTGGATCTCACCCGCATAGGTATTACTAACGGTTGTAATCTTGTCTGCATAGACCAGACCACCCTTCAGCATACTTGCATTTTTCTTAAACTCCAACTTATCCGGTGTAAATACATACTCCGGCAGACCGGAATACGCCTGTATCGTCTCGATATCCCAGTTTCCCTGAAACTTCAGATTATGAATCGTCATAATGGACTTGATGCCCTGGAAGAACGGATTGCTGGCAAACAATGTCTTTAAGTATACCGGAACCAGTCCTGACTGCCAGTCATGGCAGTGTATAATGTCCGGACGGAAGCCGATAACCGGAAGAATCGAAAGTGCTGCCTTTGAGAAAAAGCAGAACTTTTCAATATCCCACTTTACATCACCGTATGGCGTAAATCCATTAAAGTAATATTCATTATCGATAAAGTAAACCGGAACACCCTCATATTCCATATACATAACACCGACATACTGCTGTCTCCAGCCGATATCCAATTGAAAATGTGTCAGATACTTCATCTTCTCACGATATTTATTCGGAATGCACAAATAATTCGGGATAATAATCCGTACATCATATTCATTTTTGTCAAACATCTTTGGCAATGTTCCTACAACATCCGCCAATCCACCTGTCTTTATAAATGGCACACACTCTGATGCAATATAAGCCACTTTCTTCATGCTCCATAACCCTCCCAGTATTCCTTTTTCATTCGAAAACTATGTGAGAAAAGTATAGCATATTTTAAGTATAAATGGAACCATATTTTTACAATTCATAATCCAGGCGTAATTTATCTGCAATCAATGCAATAAACTCAGAATTTGTCGGTTTTCCCTTACCCGCATGGATCGTATAGCCGAACAGTTCCTGAATCACATCCATTTTTCCCCTGCTCCATGCCACCTCAATCGCATGCCGGATCGCACGCTCTACACTGGAGGATGTGGTTTTATACTTCTTTGCAATCGCCGGATACAGCAGCTTTGTAATATAATTCAACATATTCGGATCCTCTACTGCCATCATGATGCCTTCCCGGATATACTGATAGCCCTTAATATGTGCCGGAATTCCGATCTCCCGGATGATATCCGTGACCTCTCCCTCCAAACTTCGCTCCCTCTCATAGGAAGCAAGATCCTCCCCCAGTTCTAATACCGCTTCCTCCTCCTGTTCCCGTCGGAGGAGCTGTTTCATCCGCCGCTTTAGGATCTGATTATCAAACGGTTTTAACATATAATAGGATGCTCCCATCATAAATGCGGTCTCGATCACGCTTTCTGTTCCAATGGTTGTCAGCAGGATATACCGGGTATGGATCTCCGGATGTTCCTCCTTCATCCGCCGCATCAGTTCGATTCCATCGGTATGCTTTAAAAGGGCATCCATAACCACCAGATCCGGCTGTTCGTTTACAATTGCATGATACAGCTCATCTCCATCCAGATACTTGCCGACGACCTCCATGCTCCCATCTCTGGATACAAAGTCATATCTGCCCAACTCCTCTATCAGATCCTGATCCGCTGCCATAACCTTCATTTTTTCTGTTCTTTCCATGATTTCCCCCATCTTTCTCTTTGTATTTTCTTTTTCATGACTGATACTGATTTCACTCACTCCACGTTGCTGCCGTTTTCCCCCTAAGCACTCTTCATTTTCTGATCCAGACGGATCTTATCCGCTATCAGAGCTATGAATTCCGAATTCGTAGGCTTTCCCTTTCCTGCATGGATCGTATAGCCGAACAGTTCGTCTATGGTATCCATTCTGCCTCTTCCCCATGCGACTTCGATTGCATGGCGGATCGCACGCTCTACGCGGCTGGAAGTCGTTCCGTACTGCTTTGCGATCTCCGGATACAACTGTTTCGTAATGGAATTTAAAATATCCATATCCGCTACTGCCATCAGAATGGCACTTCTTAAGTACTGATATCCCTTGATATGTGCCGGAACTCCGATCTCATGGATAATATCCGTCACTACCAGCTCCAGCTTGTCCTCTGCCGGTGCTACCGTGATTGCCGCACTCTGTATGCCACTGAGTCTGGCCGTTTTTCTGCCGCCATTTATAATCTGAAATGCATGTTTTAAGTCAGAGGAAGGGAACCCTGCTCCTACCCCGATCACGTTCTGGCTTTCAGCCGCCATCCGGAACATACACTCCTGTCCTTTCATCATACCTACAATATACCTTGGGTGCAGGTCTCTTCCTGACTGGTTCTCAACCTGCTCCATAATTCCCATCCCATCTACATGCGGCATAATCAGATCCAGGATCACCACCTCCGGCCTTTGTTCCCGAATCATTCCGACTGCCTCCTGACCGTCCTGCGCGGTTCCCACCACCTGCACCTGACCGTCCTCATCCAGATACTGCTGAATCTTCTGCACAACGAATTTATCATGATTTACTATTGCTACCTTCATATCGTTTCTAGCTCGCCTCCTGTACTTTTTTCTCCCTATTTGTTGTTCCTTTGCAATTATAGTAGAATTAGAAAAGTGAGAAAAGGGGGTATCCTCCGCAATTATTGACAGGATATCGGCAGACTACCATTCTTTCGTATTTTTCATAATTATTTCGATTCGAACGCTGTAGACAGATGTTGAATCGCCTTTCCCTTTGGTCGAACTAAAAAAAGAGTCTTTCGACTCTTTTTTAGTTCCTGTGATGCCTCTACCGAACTGCCATTTACATCTGATAAAACAGCAGATTATTCTTCAGATCCGGGGTAATCTCCCCACCAGCCTTTACATAGCGCGCACACATGCCATTATAATGCTGCAGTTTCTTCGCATTCTCTGCTTCGAATCTGGTAATCGATGTCTGGTATAATGGATTGGAACGCAGTTCATTCCGAATCGCACCCGCAAACGGACAGTAACGAACCAGAATATCTCTGGATACCTTGTTCAAGCGGAAACTGCCTCTGGATTCAAATCGAATCCAATTCACATAATCCCTTACAAACACTTCCCTGTAATTATTCTTTGCACGCGCCAAAGCTCCCTTGATCCTCTCCTTTGCATCTGCAGACAGGTCATGATTTTTCCGGTAAAACTGAATATAGGTACAGTACTCGGCCGTCAACGACTTCTCCCGGATATCATTCCAGTGAATTCCTTCTTCCTTTCTGCAGATCTCCCATCGGAACTGACCGATGGCATCCAGCATCAGATCATTTAATTCAACTGAGGTCAGAATCGGGAACATAAACCTGCCCGGTGTACTGCTTCGCATACCGGAACACTCCTGCCACATCATTCCTCTCGTTCCTGCATTCGGCATCAGAATAATCTCCGGCAGAATCTCTTTTTTAAGCCGTTCCGTGTTGATTCCCTTCTCCGGATCAGAAAAAACAATATCCCGATAGAATACGGAGTAATCCACCTTTCGAACCACATTCATCGCCTGCTCCAGCTTATCTACCGTTACCAGCATCTTCTCGACGGTATTGATCATATCATCCGAGCACAGAATCGGACAAAATGTCGTCACCTTACCATACGTCAGCTTATTCACACTGGTAAACATATTCTGGATCTCAAACTTTACACGTAGCTCCATATCCCCATACTGCTGCTGTACCTGTTCCTTTATCAACTGCCCACGCTTCAACTGATCTGCAAGGTAGGCTGCATAGTTCATATCAAACTCATTCTTAGACGGTTCCTTTTCTCCGCGATAGATACATTTCAGCCATTCGTAGATTGTAAATACATGCTCGGAACGACAGATATCCAGATGGGCACACAGATCATACAGCTCCTTTGCCAGTTCCTCTCCCACATAGGACAGATCCATAAAACCAAAGTTTAAAAACATCTCCAGTATCGGCGTCAGACTTTCCTCATCTTTTACCGCTCGGATAAACACCCGATAGTAAATGTCATAGAAAATGGCTGTCAACGCCTTTCTCAGCGCATATACCTTCGGATCACTTGAATACATATCCGGCAGATTCCGATAGATCTTTATCTGTTTGCTGATTTGATCGGATTCCTCATCTCCGTAACCTGCATACTCCAGAATGTGCTCCAGACAATCAATCGCCGTTATATCCACTTCTTTTCTGACCGCAACACCGGCTGCCTCTGCAACATCCCGTGATGCATCCGAATAATCATACTCCTTAAATTCCTTCCAGCGTCTGGATATCATCCGTGGGGTATACAGTGCTGTCTGCTCTGCAAAGCTGCGGATCAGCTGAAGCTTCTCCCTTACGCCCTGCGTATCATACTTCTTGGCATGCATCTGAATAGACAGTTCAAAATACAGTCCAAACAGATCATTTTTATTCTCACTCAGCAGAATCTCTTTGTTATACGCCAGATAGGCCTCAATCTCTCCGATTCCCATAGAGAATCGACGCATCTGTGCGGCTGCCTCCATAATTACCCCAATCGTAAGGCTTTCATCCCTCTCCATCAGTTGCAAGTATTCCTTCATATAGGTCTTAGCCAGACGCTCACAGTTATGGATCTCCCAATCCTCTGCCATATGCTGCATCACCAGGGGATTAAAATGCTCCATCTTCGGGAACATCTGCTCCTCTACCCGGTATTTTCCACACAGGTTCTTATAATCATTGTATACCGTTTCGACAAACATATGGAACTGTTTCGCTTTGTTATAAAGCTCCGAATATAACTGCAGCAGTGCATACCGCTGACCGATTGCCGACCGCAGGAAGATATTCCGAATCTTCTCCTGTCCGGAAAGGATCTTCTGCAGATCCTCAACACTTTCACATACAAAGGCAGCCAGCACACTATCCTCTGCTGCGATATAATCACACATATATATATCCCGCTCCAGAATACCGATCACAGCATTTTTCTCCAGACGCACCTGTGCCGTTCCAAGCTGCTGATATACGACTCCTTCCTGCAGCAGGTACCAGTACTTCACCTTTTCATTTTTCATTGCAATGGGCTGCCCCTGCAGCACCTTCATAATCTCCATCTTCTATTCCCTCCGGCTTCCGATATAGTAAAAGCCTTTCGCCTGATTCAGATGAACCATACACAGACTGCCGACCAGCGACTCATCTCCCGGAAAATGTACCAGAAGATTATTCGACAACCGTCCGGTCACCATAGACGGATCCTGCTCACTGATTCCTTCTACCAAAACCTCCATCGTCTGGCCTTCCAGACGTCCGGTACGCTGCGCAGAAGACTCGGCCACTACATTTAACAAACGCCGGAACCGTTCCTTTACCACTTCCTCCGGTACCTGATCTTCCATATTTGCCGCCGGTGTTCCGGTTCTCTTGGAATAGATAAATGTATAAGCACTGTCATATTCTGCCTGCCGTACGACATCCAGAGTCTCTTCAAAGTCTTCCTCCGTTTCCCCCGGGAAACCTACAATAATATCTGTCGTCAAAGAAATATCCGGAATCGCCGCCCGCAGCTTTCTTACCAGTTCCAGATAATGCTCCTTTGTATATCTCCGATTCATCTTTTCCAGTAACCGGCTGCTTCCGGACTGTACCGGAAGATGCATATGCTTACAGATCTTTTCCGACTTTGCCATTACCTGAATCAGATCATCGGACAGATCCTTTGGATGAGAGGTCATAAAGCGGATACGCTTTAGTCCCGGCACCTGTTCTACCCGTTCCAGAAGCTCAGCAAAGGATACCGGGTGCTCCAGCGTTTTTCCATAGGAATTCACATTCTGCCCCAGCAGCATAACCTCAACGACACCTTCTGCTACCATCTCCTCGATCTCATGGATGATATCCTCCGGCTCTCGGCTTCGTTCCCTGCCACGCACATACGGAACGATACAATAGCTGCAGAAATTATTGCAGCCAAACATAATATTGACTCCGGCCTTGAAGGAATACTTTCGGATCGACGGAAGATCCTCTACAATCTCCTTTGCATCTTTCCAGAGATCTACTACCATACGGTCAGACTCCAACCGTGTCTGAATCAGCTCCGCCAGCTTATAGATATTATGGGTTCCAAAAATAATATCCACAAACCGATAGCTCTCCTTCAACTTCTCTACTACCAGCTCCTCCTGCATCATACAGCCGCATAATGCAATCAGCATATGTGGATTTTTCTTCTTATAATTCTTCAAAATACCCAGATGTCCATATACCTTCTGATTTGCATTTTCCCGTACCGTACAGGTATTCAGGAGTACAAAGTCCGCCTGTTCTGTATCCGTCTCCACATATCCGATCTCCTCCAGAATACCGGCCAGCTTCTCGGAATCCTTAAAGTTCATCTGGCATCCAAAGGTCGATATATGATAGGTCAGCGGTCTGCCCAGCTCCTTCTGTCGATCTGCAATGCTTTCTCTGCACCGCTTCATCATCTCTATCTGTCGTTGTGCTTCTATATGTCCCTGTTTTTTCATATCCTTTTCCTCGTATCTGTCATTCACTATATCTATCTATAATTCCCTGAAGGGTTGCCATATGGTCTCCGATCGAATCCTGCAGTTCCTCCCGGTGCAGGTCTGCCAGAACCGCTTCATAGTCCAGCTTTGCCAGCTCCTGCATATGAAGACTGTCTGTATCGCCTGTTTTCCATGCATGGATTGTCCGTATACCATCCTTATAGCCCAGCTGTTCGCACGCCTTTATATGCCGTGGTTGGAAGTTCAATGTTCCACGAAAGAGATCCCCTAACGGATAACTCGGATAAATAGATAGAAACTCCACATCCGGATACGCTGCTTCCATCCGCTTCATCTCCGCCTTCAGACCGATCAATATGATTTTTCGATATCCCAGATCATATAACGGCTGGATCGGAACATTATCGGTCAGACCTCCGTCCCGGTAGTACGCACCATTGATTGCCACAGGTTCATACACAAGCGGAAGTGCGGAGGACGCCAGCAGCACAGACTCTACCATCTCTGCCGTCCTTCCATCGATATGCATATATTCTCCCGCATATACCGTCTCCCCCATCAGACCCTGAATCGAACTCCGATACTGATCATTCGAAAGCAGCCGGGATACACTGCATATCACCGGTTCTTTTCGTGTCATGAGTTTTGAAAACTGTACATACCTGCGGATCAGTGTCAGCATCTCTTCTCTGGAAAATGTACCTTCTTTTCCATCGAGCAGTGCCCATTCCGTATCAAATACCGACAACAGATCGACCTCTGCCCATGCGGTTTCCGCCATCTTATAATCGCCGCATGCAAATAACGCTGCATTCAGTGCTCCGATCGAAGCACCGGATATCCCACCGATCCATGACTCGATTCCCAGCTCCTTCATTGCCTTCCATACACCGATCTGATAGGCCCCTTTGGCTCCACCGCCACTCAGTACCAGTCCCCAGTTCTGTTCTTTGTTCTGATCACTCATTTATGACTCCATTCAAACGCATTTTCTTATTCTTATTATACGCAGCTCAGCTTCTAATCTGACCATTTCCATGAATCACATATTTACTGGATGTCAATGCCAGAAGTCCCATCGGTCCACGGGCATGCAGCTTCTGGGTACTGATTCCGATCTCTGCACCGAATCCGAACTCAAATCCATCGGTAAACCGGGTGGATGCATTTACATATACACAGGCAGAATCCACCCCTTCCGTAAATGCCTTTGCTGCTGCCTCATTCTCAGTTATAATCGCTTCGGAGTGTCCGGTACTGTACCGATTAATATGGTCAATGGCTTCATACACGCTCTTTACAATCTTAGCAGATATGATCTTTGCCAGATATTCCGTTCCATAATCCTCTTCTGTTGCTGCCTTCACATCCGGGCTGATTTCCCGTACCTTTTCATCTCCGCGGATTTCACAGCCTTCCTTCTGCAGATCTGCTACCAGTAGCGGAATCACCTGATCCGCAATCTTCTCATGAATCACTAATGATTCACAGGCGTTGCATACACCCAGTCTCTGCAGCTTCGCATTATGAACGATCGGAACCGCCTTTTCGATATCCGCATATCGGTCAATGTAGATATGACAGTTACCGGTTCCGGTTTCGATCACCGGTATCGTTGACTGTTCTACAACCGTCTGGATCAATCCCGCACCACCGCGTGGAATCAGTACATCAATATACTGCTTCATCTTCATAAAACGTGCAGCCACCTGACGACTGGTATCCTCGATCAGACAAATTGCATTTTCATCCACATCCATGGACTTTAATGCCTTTCGTATCACTGTAACCAACGCCAGATTTGTATGAATGGCATCACTGCCGCCACGCAGTACGACTGCGTTTCCGGTCTTAAAGCATAGGGAAAATGCATCTACCGTTACATTCGGTCTGGATTCGTATATAATCCCGATCACGCCAAACGGTACCCGGATCTGTTCAATGTGAAGTCCGTTTGGACGGTCAAACCGATTCATGACCGTTCCGACCGGATCTGTCAGGCTCACCACCTGAACCACACCTTCTATAATTCCCTGAATCCGCTGTTCATTTAAGGTCAGACGATCAATCAATGCCTCTGCCATACCGTTCTTTTTTGCATTCGCTACATCCCTGGCATTTGCCTTCAGAATCATATCCTGATTCTCTTCAATCTCCTTGCTCACCTTTAGCAAACAGGCATTTTTTCTGGCAGTATCCAGAAGATTCAATGTCCGGCTGGCCTTCTTTGCCGCCTTACAGACCTCTTCCAGATTAAATTCTTTTGGCTTCATAATTACCCTGCTTTCTGTTACGATCATTTCCGGTTTCACATCATGGATCTCCTGCTTGATCTTCCCCACAATCTGGAATTCATACGCTAACGCAATCCGCTTCATCTTCGGATGCTTCGACAGATACCGATCATAGTATCCCTTTCCGTATCCGATTCGATTGCAGTTCAGATCAAAAGCAACCCCAGGCATAATCACCAGACTCTCTTCATCTGCGACAGCCTCTTTTCCGGTTGGCTCCCAGATATCATATGCTCCCTGCTCCAGTTCCTCCTTTGACCGGAAGTAGTAGAACTCCATTGTATCGCCATCCACTCTCGGGGCTGCCACCCGCTTTCCGTTCTCCAGACAGAATCGAATAATCGCACTGGTGTCTATCTCATTTCCGGTCGGCATATATACACACACCGTATCTGCCTCTAACAGTTCCGGAAACTGCAGTACCTTCGATACACATTCCTCCGAACGTGTCTGCACTTCATCCTGAGACAGCCCTAACCGCTGCTCCTTTATCGCATTTCTCGTAATCTTCTTACTTGTTGTCTGCATGCTTTTTCCCCACTTCCTTTAGATTCTTTACCGTTCCATCCGGGTACTCAACCACTGTGTTTTCCAGTGTTCGCCGCATATTTCTTCGAATTGCCATCAGATACTCCTGCCGCAGCTTTGTCTGTTCTTCCTTTTCCTCTTTTGTCAACCCTTCCGGGGACTTCGATTTATGATATAACTCATTGATACGTGCTACCTGTTCGTCTGTCATCGATGCGTTTCCTCCACATAGTCTTCGATCTTAAAGTGCAGCTCCGGGTGGGCATGGAACACCGTTCCTACATCCTCTCCCTGGAACAGTTCACTCAGTACTTCGATCCGCTCTCCATTTACGATTGCCATATCAGCACCGACTGCCGTAGCGATCGAAGCTGCGGTGATTTTTGTTGCCATACCTCCGGTTCCCAGATTCGTGGCCGCTCCTTTTCCCATCGCTCTTAGTTCCTCTGTAATCTCCGGTACTTCGGAAATCAGCTCTGCATTTTTATTGTAATGCGGATCATCTGTATAGAGTCCGTCAATATCTGACATCAGCACCAGACAGTCTGCCTTTACCAGTGCTGCCACGATTGCAGACAGCGTATCATTATCACCAAACTCGATTTCTTCTGTTGCCACGGTATCATTCTCATTTACAACCGGGATGATCCCGAGCTGAAGCAGTTCGTTGAAGGTATTCATACTGTTCCGCCTGCGTTCCTCCGAGGTAATAACATCAAAGGTCAGCAGTACCTGTGCAGATACCTGATGATATTCCGAAAACAGCTTCTGATATACCATCATCAGCTGCCCCTGACCAACAGCCGCACATGCCTGTTTCAAAGAAGTCGTTCTGGGACGTTCAAACAGCCCCAGCGCCTTTGCTCCTACCCCTATGGCACCGGAAGACACCAGAATCACATCCTTCCCCTGATTCCGCAGATCACATAAAAACCGAACCAGCTTTTCCAGCTTCACATAGTCCAGATTCTGCGTATTGCTATGTACCAGTGAAGAGGATCCTATCTTTATAACGATTCGATTCTTTCTGGCTAATTGTTCCCGCACTCTGCTCATACCTATCTCCTTATCTGTACTCCGGCGAAAGCTGTGCTGCCACGGCTTCGGCCACCCGTATTCCGTCAACTGCTGCGGAAGTGATTCCTCCCGCATAGCCGGCACCTTCTCCGCATGGATAGATCCCGGCTATATTACTGCATAAGTCTGAATCTCTCTGGATCCGAACCGGTGAAGATGTTCTGCTCTCTATCCCGCAAAGGATTGCATCTTCTCTGGCAAATCCACGGATTCGCTTATCAAAAGACATAATTCCATTTATTATAGCATTATTCACAAAATTAGGCAAACACCCATTTAGATCTGCAAGCGCATACTGTCCCTTCAGATCCGGTTGTATCTCCCCCAGTGAGGTTGATGCGGTTCCCCGGCAATAGTCACCAAATAACTGGAGCGGAACCTTCCCTTGTCCCGCCTTATATGCAGCTGCCTCCCAGGTTCGCTGGAATTCGATTCCGGCCAGTGATCCACTCCCCGGGAAGTCTTCCGGTGTTACATTCACAACGATCGCACTGTTGGAATTCTGTGCATCCCGGCTTCGATAGCTCATCCCATTGACCGCAATCCTGCCCGGTTCAGAAGATGCATCTACGATATGCCCGCCCGGACACATACAGAACGAATACACCGCCCGTCCGTCCGGTGTCTGATGCGTCAGCTTATAGTCCGCTGCCGGCAGCTCCTTTGCCTCTCTGGAGTTGCCGTACTGCGCCTCCTGTATCATGGACGCCGGATGTTCGATCCGAAGTCCGACCGCAAATGCCTTCGGTGTCATGTAAACACCCTTCTGTTCAAGCAGATAAAAGGTATCTCTGGCACTATGCCCGATTGCCAGAACCAGACATTCGCAGGAGAGCTTCTTCACCTGTTCTCCCTGCTTCACCCATATTCCGGTCAGCTTTCTTGCGGCTCCGGTTCCTTCGGTTTCAATATCCGTCAGACAGGTCTGAAACCATACCTGCCCACCCAGCTCGATGATCTTCTTACGCATACTCTGAACGACCGCCTCCAGAACATCCGTCCCGATATGCGGTTTATGAACATATAGGATATCGGAAGGTGCTCCAAAGTCTGCAAAGGTATGCAGCACATGATGAATTCGACCGGTCTTATCCTTAATCATCGTATTCAGCTTTCCATCGGAACAGGTACCTGCTCCGCCTTCTCCGAACTGCACATTACAGTCCGGATTCAACGGCTTTCCATCCCAATAGCTCTGAATCTCCTTCCGCCGCTCCTCAACCGCCATCCCGCGTTCAATGATAATTGGCTGATACCCTGCCTTTGCCAGTTCATAACCACAGTATAACCCGGCCGGTCCGCTTCCCACGATGACCGGTGGCTCCTTTAGTCCCTTTTTTCCGTCTGCTTCCTGCAGCTGTTCCACTGCCCGTTCAAACCGATACGGCTGTTCCTCCTGAATCGTTATATTTTTATCCTTCAGATACCGTTTCTGCTCTGTCGGACGATACAGATTCGCCGGCACTTCTATCGTATAGATATAGCGTAGTTTTTCCTTATCTCTTGCATCGATAGACTGTCGTATGATCCGATAGTCCGGTACCTGCTTTTTCTGCAGTACCCTGCAGACTGCACAATCCAGATCTGCCTTCGTATGCTGCACCGACAGCTTGATTTGATTGATTCTAAGTACTTTCATAGGTATCTTCCTGCCCTTCTTCCGGTCTCCCATGCCCACATCAGATTGTAACCGCCACACGAACCGTCTACGTCCAATAGCTCGCCAATCAGATAACATCCCGGCTGCACCCGTGACTCCATGGATTGCAGTTCCACCTCGTGAATCGGAACACCTCCTGCAGTTACCTGTGCCTGCTCGTAGGAATTCCCCCCAGTGATTGGAACCGTCAGCCGCTTACAGGTCTGCATCAGCTCCCGAAGCTCTTTCTCCGACAGTTCCTTCCAGTTCCTCTTTTCCGATATTCCTGTCCGTCGCAGCAGATAGCCGGCCAGCTTCTCCGGCAGATAGCCGGTCAATACATCCAGTGCCTTTCGATATCCACAGGTCTTCTTTAGCCCCTCCCACTGCCGGATCAATACCGGTTCCTCATACTCTTCCAAAAGATCACAGACTACTTCTACGTACTGTTTCTTATGTAATCCAAGCGCGGCATATCGTGACAGATTAAAAACCACAATTCCGGACAGTCCATATGTAGTAAACTGAATCTCACCGGTGTCCGCAAGTATGCTCCTTCGATCCAGTCTAAGCTCTACACGCCCCTTTGCACGAACGCCCTGAAGCTGTCCCCAGCCTTTTTCACTGCATTTTAACCCACATAGAGCCGGTACACAGACTGTTACCTTGTGTCCCAGCTCCCTTACCAGCTTATATCCACTTCCATCACTTCCCAGTACAGGTGCCGCCTGCCCTCCGGTTGCCAATACGACCGCCCGTCCGTCCAGAGACTGTGTTTCCGTCCATACCGTTCCGCAGTTCTTCCTTTCTTTCCACTGCACCCGCGTCACATGCTCACCACATTGGATCCTGCCGCCGGCTGCCAAAAACGCCTGTTCCAGTCCATGTACAACCGCTGCCGCCTGTTCTGATCTGGGATATAAGTACCCCTGTTTTGATATCGTCGGTAAACCGAGCATTTGAAAGTAGTCTTTTAGTTCTCTCCAGGTATTCTCTTTGATCACCTGTGAAACCAGACCGGTATCTGCCGGATTCACAGTATGATAGCAGCTATCCGTCAGAACCTCATTTGCATAATTGCATCTTCCGTTACCGGTTGCATACAGCTTCTTACCGGTCTTTTCCTTCTGTTCCAGTATCACACACTGCTTTCCTCTGCGACCAGCCTCGATTCCGCAGATCAGTCCGGATGCACCACCACCGATTATAATCGCATCTACCATTGATTGTCTCCTTCTAACTGGAATATGTCTGTAAAAAATCAAACAGCTCCTGTTCGTTTTTCACACGGATTCCATCTATCAGTTCCTGCTGCACCTCTTCAGGCAGCGTCTTTTGTTCAATATTTGTATACTCATACACGGCAGAACGGTCTGCCAGATAAACGATGACAACTCCGTCCCGAACACCTATGAAGTATCCTTCCTCCGGCTCTGGTTCTCCATAATACTTTACAAATGTAACCGTTTCGGGTGAATAGGACTCCAGCACCATCCGTTCCAGCCCCTCCTCCTGTTCCTCCGAAGATGCATACTGCTCCCGATATTGATTCGCATACAGCAGCAGCTCCAGGCGATTCTGTCCCATATATATCGCATTTCCACTCTCTTCTGTACGGTTGATCCGTTTACCGTCTTTATCATAGCTTTCAATGATAATCGTGGTGTCCTTTGTGACCGTATCTGCACCTTGTACCACCGGCTCCAGTTCCTCTTCTGTCTTAGCCTGCTCCTGATGTCTCCATGTATTCACTAAGGTGATCTGATAGCCCAGAATCGCAACTACCAGAGTCAGACCCGTGATCAATGATAATTTCTTCCACATAATTCCTTCCTCCTAGTGGAATTATGCCCGAAATACCTCTGTTTATTCTTCCTCCCGGCTTTCCAGCAGTCCAACCTTCTTCAACACCCGAACGATCACATGTCCCTTCGGTATCCGCATCAGTTCTTCCTCTGTCACACCATTAAACAATGGCAGTGCAACCGCATAGGTTATAATGCCCAACACAAATGCCACCAGAAAACCGATGGTATTACTCTTTGTCAGATAATGGATAATATAATAGCTGCACCAGCATACGATTCCCATGATTCCGGAGATCAGAAGCGGCTTCCATATACTTCCAACCCAGTCCATCCGAAAGCCGACCTTTCGCCGCAAAACCAGATGATTCAATACACACAGTACCACTGCAAATAATATCGTAGACCACATCAGTGCCCAGACGCCCATTCCCATACGTAGCATAACATAGGCTGCCACTGTATGCAGTACCAGTGCAATGACGGAATGAATCACCGGATATCGAAGGTTGTCCGTTGCCTGTAACAGTGCATTGGTTACCGTCGACATGGAGAAAAACAGCACAAAGCAGCTTCCGTATAAAAACAGGTTTCTTGCCATATCCGGATGTACCGTACTGTTTCTGTAGATCAACTGCGCTGCCGGTCCTCCAAGAACGGTCAGCCCCAGCGTACAAGGAAGTGCAAGCAGCATAGTAACCTTAATCGTCATCTGTGCTTTGCTTAAGATCCCGGATGCATCTCCTCTGGCTTTGGCTGCTGCTACCTCCGGCAGCATTGCGGACGACAGTGCACTGGCAAATGCAACCGGAATATTTACCAACTGCAGATACTTTCCGGCATAGATACCATGCATGGCACCAATCGCCTCTTCGGAAACTCCCAGATTTCCCATCACGCCATAGATCAGGTTATTATCAATATATGGGCTGACATTATAAAGCGTCGCACTTAACACCATCGGCGTCACCGTCCATAGGATCATCTTCAGGATCTGTCCATAGGAATCAATCGGAGCCTCCTGTCCTTTCCGTACCCGTTTTTTCAGTTTCGGTCGGAACATCAGATAGACCAGTACGACAAATGCCAGACCGGCAACCACGCCGGCACCGGTACCCATGGTACTTCCCATTGCTCCGCGGATCGGACGCAGTCCCTCCGGATCTTCCACGCGGAACGGTGCTATCAACAATACCGCTGCCACAATACTGACAACCGCATTTATAATCTGCTCAATGATCTGTGAAACGGACGTCGGAACCATAGTTCCCTGTCCCTGAAATAACCCACGAAAGGTGCCCAGTACCGCCGAGAACAAAATCACCGGTGCCAGAATCCGGAGAACCGGGATGGCTCCCTCTGCCTGCACCAGCCAAGGTGCACAAAAATAACAGATCGCAGACGCCAGCACACCTACCACCAGTGCATACAGAATGGAACACCGAAATACCCGCTCTGCATTTACATATTCCTTACATGCATTCTTCGCCGCTATCATCTTTGATACCGCCACCGGCAGGCTATAGGATGAAACGATCAGTATAATACTATATGCCGAATACGCCGTCTCATACAGACTGATTCCGTACTCTCCCAGAATTCTTGTGATCGGTATTCGATAGGCCATTCCTATAAACCGTACTACGATACCGGCGATTGCCAGAATTCCACCCTGCAGCAGGAAGTTATTCCGCCGGCTGTCTTTTGTTTTACCCATACTGTCTCTCCTGAAATATCTACTCTTATTGCACAGCCTATCTGTGCTCCAGCCGGAAAGCTCCCGGCAGTAATTCATTCACCTTATAGGTTGTGATTCCGGTTTCATCTTCCAGATAGACCAGTCCTTCCGGAAAAAACTCTGACATCACTTGAAGGCATATTCCACATGGATATGCCTTCCTACCTTCACTGCATACAATTGCTATACTCTCGATCTCACGCTCTCCCTGCGATACAGCCTTGCCGATCGCTGTACGTTCCGCACATATGGTAGCACCATACGAAGCATTTTCGATATTGCATCCAGTATATACTGTTCCCTTTTTTGTTACCAGCGCCGCTCCGACCCGGAACCCGGAATACGGGGCATACGCATGCTCCATCGCCTGTCTGGCATGAAGTATCAGATCTTTCGAAGTCATCCGGACCTCCTATTCAAAGGTTACTCCATTTGGATTTGCTACATCAAAGAATGTGATCCAAGTCTTGCCGGGATTCATCTGTAGCTGTTCACCGGATGTCTCATAGTAATGAATGGTTCCGTTGGTATACTTCCATGTGATCGGTATATACTGACCGTTCGTTGCGTAGTATCCGTCACCGGACTCTTCATTTTTTACTTCCATCAGATAGCCATCAACCGAATATGTGGTTGCATACAGAATCAACACATTCTGGAAATGTAACTGTTCATTGGTCTGATCATCGATCTGAGCCTCACCATACTGGAATCGATAGTACTGCTTGTCTTCTTCATTATATTCAAACCACGGTTTCCGATTGGCACTAAATGCTGTTGTAATCTTCTTTGCTGAACTTCCGTCGGTCAAATCCTGATTCTTAGAATGGAATGAAAACATCGGTTCATAGCTTGATTTATGGTTCATATCGAATCCGGCGCTCTCAATCGCCTTATTCAGACCTTCTTCTGAGGTATATGCGTTATGTGGAGCTACCCGGCTGTTATCCCGATATATAAAGTAGTTTCCCAATGCGCCCATACCATCCATATCCGATACATTGCCGGATGCGATCTCCTGATCTGCCAGCGTTGATGTTCCTATATGGCAAAATACTGCATCCAACTGTTCTGCATTCCGCACATAGTACTGTCTGGCACTTCTGACCGGTCCGATCTTCTCCAGACCACGATAGTCAGAGAATATAGCTTCCAAACGGGTAATGCCACCCTCTACGACCATCTCGTAGATCACATCTGCCTGTCCGATTCCGGACTGTGGCATAGCTTCACCGATATTATTGATCATAATCGCAACCGGTCGCTTGTCATTGATCTCCTGATCCACCCATTCTCCGGTCAGATCACTGAGCACCTTACCTTCTGTATTTACCAGGTCGATATCACCGGCTGTATTCATCGTCTCTGTCCCGGGCAATACTGCCTCAGACTCACCTTTTGCCCCACAGCCGCTCAGAAGCATTGATGTTCCTATTATGATACTCATGCCTGCTGCTACTGTCTTCTTTTTCATTCCTTTCATGCTTCTACCTCACTCCTTAGTCTCTCGTATATCCCTTCCGTGTCAGAATCTCTTCCTGCTTTGCTTCCATAACCAGTCGTTCCGCCTCTTCCTCATGGTCATAACCACTCAGATGTAACATACTGTGTGCAATCAAAAATGCCAGTTCCCGCTCCGGACTGTGTCCAAACTCCTGTGCCTGCTCATATACCTTATCCATAGACACTACGATATCTCCCAGATTCAGTTCTCCGGTGTCACTGTCAAAGTAATCCTCCGGATGCTCCTCCACCAGTTCGAACCCCTCCGGCTTCCGGAAATCAATCATCGGAAATGATAAAACATCCGTCGGGCGGTCGATATCCCGCTGTTCCTTATTGATCTCCTGAATACCATCATTATCCGTCAGCAGCACATTCACCTCAACATCGTAGGGACATGCAACATACTCAACTGCCGCTTCCACAATTTCATGAATAATATGCAGATAATCTATGCTGATCTCACACAGATATTCATTCTCAATATTAACTGTCATAGCTCCTCCTAACGCAACATCTTGTACTTTTTTTATTATAAACAACAAAATATATTATGACAACCCTTTTTCACGTGACTTTTCTCTCCGTCTGCGTCCGGCTTCCTCATAAGAATCATAGGCACTTACTATCTTCTGTACCAGCGGATGACGCACGACATCCTGACTGGTCAGACGGCACACACCGATCTCATTGATCTTAGATAATACCTTCAACGCCTCATCCAGACCGGACTTCGCATTTGGAGCCAGATCCTTCTGTGACAAGTCACCGGTAATGATTGCCTTTGAGCCAAAGCCGATTCGGGTTAAGAACATCTTCATCTGTGCCGGAGTCGTATTCTGTGCTTCATCCAGGATAATGTAGGAATTATCCAATGTCCGTCCCCGCATATATGCCAGAGGTGCCACCTCAATCAGCCCTTTTTCCATATTTTTTAAGAACGTCTCCGCACCCATAATCTCATAAAGTGCATCATACAGCGGCCGCAGATACGGATCCACCTTGCTCTGCAGGTCTCCCGGCAGGAATCCCAGTTTCTCTCCTGCTTCGATCGCCGGCCGGGTTAAAATGATCCGGTTAACCTCATTATTCTTAAACGCTGTGATCGCCATAGCCATTGCCAGATAAGTTTTACCGGTACCGGCCGGTCCCACTCCGAATACAATCATCTTATCCTGAATCAACTGCAGATACTGCTTCTGACCGATTGTTTTCGCCTTTACCGGTTTTCCGCTCACCGTGTGGCAGATCACATCCTGCTCCACCTCTGACATCTGCTGTACCTGACCGGTAAATGCTAACGACAGTGCATAGTCTACATTCTGTTCGGTAATCGTATTTCCACGCTGTGACAAAGCAATCAGCTCCTCCAGAATCTCCTTTGTTTTCGTTACCTGTTCCTCCGAGCCTATAATCTTTAAACGGTCATCTCGCATAATCATAGTAACCGACAGAGTTCTTTCTATCTTCTTAATATACTTATCAAACTGTCCAAACACATTCTGCGTATGCTCTGCGGGTATATTCAGACTGATTTCTACTGTATTCATTCCCTTTCCTCCGGTATATTTAGGCATCTTCCATATCCGATTCGTTCCCAGACTACGATCATTCCCTTGGATTGGCAGACACCGTCCTTTATCTCTATTGTAACATTATTTTCCATGATTTCTACCTCTTTTTCAGATAAATTCTGAATGTACCGGTTCAGCCGCTCCTCCGCCCGCTGTCTGGCTTCCTCTTCTGTATAGGTCATAAGAACAGGCTGATACTCCCGCCTCTGTACCACCGTTATTCCGATTGGCAGTATATAGGTATGCCCCAGTCTCAATTGTCGTGTTTCCTGTACCACATCATAATTGCCATAGTCCCTCCATGGCAGATGAAGTTCCCGCCTCCAGCCCATGACTTCAACAATTATGGAGGCCTGCTTTCTGCCGGTATATTCCTTTTCATAGTACTGCATTTCAAATGAATCCTCATAGGAATATCCGGTTTCTGCAATCACATCTCCATCTGCAGCCACATAATCGGTTTCCAGAACTTCATCAAAGTCATCATAGATATGAATCACTCCGGAGATCAAAACTTCGCCATCGGATATCGTCTGCCCGATGCGTGCAACCGGCGTTCCGTTCCGGGTGATCATTTCCACAATCACCCCATCCTTTGCTGCCACGATATCCTGTGGCGGTGTCTCTTCGTCGACCGGTTCGGTTCCCTCCAGTGTTTCCTTGATGTCTACATTCAGTTGTGTACCGACGATTTCGCAGCTCACCCAGGACAATTCCGGGAAGTCCTGTCTCAACTGCTCCTCTAACCATTTGCAGTCGATCTGCGACTTTCTTTGTCCCAGCCTGACATATGCCTCTTCGATCCGGTTCTCGATCTGTTCATCCGTATAGTAATAGGTCCCCTCTACATTAATGTCCCATATATATAAGGAGCATAGATAAACCAGTCCACCCGCCAGCAGGATCCCCAGAGCAAACAGCTTCCGCTTTCGATATCGAAACAGCCAGTACGGCAGACCGTACCGTTCCCGGAATGAAAGCTTTGAACCGGTCTTTTTCCGAATTTCATCCAGTTCCCGGATATATGGCTTCGCAATCATAAACTGATACCCTTTTTCAACAGGTTCCATATCCCAGATCGGGATTTCCCGATGATGAAGCAATGACAAAAATCGTTCCGGCTGATTTCCGTATACATACACCTGTACATAACCGGTCAGCCACGTTCTTACCTTTCCCATATGTCACCTACACAAACTCTATTTTTGATACGACTCCCGTGATCTTCATGTCCTCCGATCCATAGTAGTCAATCCGCATATGTTCTCCATAAATATGTACCTCTGCATGCCGGCCGATCACCCGGATATTCTGATCCGTGTATTCGGTCAGCGTCCGGTAATTTTCCAGCCATAGTTCTTCTCTCCCCTGCGTTCGAAGAATGATCGCTCCGTCCGTCACATCATTCGGCATCTGCATAGCATTCTCCCATAAAAAAACTCTCTGACATCTTTTTATAGTATATGTCAGAGAGTTCATTCCATTCCAAATTATTCGATTATACTTACTCGACTGAGATCACATAGTAGTAGATCGGCTGTCCGCCATAATGCAGTTCAACATCACAGTTCTTATACTTCTTCTCTAAGGCGTCCAGCAATGCATTTGCATCGTCCTCCTGTACCTCATCTCCATAGTAAAGACAGATCAGTTCAGTATCCTCATCTACCAGATGATCAACCAGTTCCATCGTTGTCTGATGAACATCCTGACTCAGTGCCTGGATTCCATCATCTCCGATCCCCATGATATCTCCCATCTTGATCGCCTTGCCATCAATACTGGTATCCCGAACCGCATACGTAACCTGCCCGGTCTTCACATAGCTCATAGCCTCTGTCATACCGGCTGTATTGTCTTCAACGGTCTGTGACGGATCAAATGCAATGATTGCAGAGATGCCCTGCGGCACCGTCTTCGACGGAATCACGATGATCTTCTTCTCCTCTACCAGACTCTGTGCCTGCTGTGCAGCCAGAATGATGTTCTTATTATTCGGCAAAATGAAGATCGTCTTGGCATTTACCTGTTCAATGGCATTCAGCATATCCTCTGTACTCGGATTCATTGTCTGGCCACCCTCGATCAGATAATCAACCCCCAAGCCCTGGAAGATTTCATTGATTCCCTCTCCGATCGTAACTGAAATAAAGCCATAGTCCTTCTCCGGTTCCTGCTTCTTTTCCTCTTTTTTCTGCTGTTCCTGCTCTTTCTTCTTAGCAGCCGCCTTTGCCAGCTTCTCCTGATGCTCTTCCCGCATATTATCTATCTTCATACGAGTTAAAGAACCATAGGTCAGACCCTTTTCAAATGCCAGACCCGGATGATTGGTATGCACATGGACCTTAATCAGTTCATCATCCGATACAACAACTAACGAATCACCGATGGAACTTAAATATTCCTTGAACTCCGCCTCCAACTCATCATTATATTCCTTTTCCAACATGACGATAAACTCGGTGCAATATCCGAAGGTAATCTCCGCATTCGGATCATCCTCTACCGTAAACTCAAACTTATCCTCTGTCTTTTCCGGTGCAATCTGTACGATCTCAACCTCTTTTCCGATCAGAGACTGATATGCGCCCTGCACAACCTCCATCAGACCCTGTCCGCCGGAATCCACAACACCTGCTTCCTTCAGTACCGGCAACAGTTCCGGTGTATAAGCCAGCACTTCATTGCCATAATCAATTACGATCCTGCCGAATTCTTCGATATCCTTCACCTTTCGATGAATCTCTCTGGCCTTCTCTGCCATACCGCTTGCAACAGTCAGTATCGTACCTTCCTTCGGCTTCATAACTGCCTTATATGCCGTTGCTACGGCCTGTTCAAAGCATGCTGCCAGATCATCCGTTGTCAGTTCCTCTTTATTCGCAATCTCTCTGCAAAAGCCACGGAATAACTGCGACAGGATAACTCCTGAGTTTCCTCTGGCTCCTCGCAGGGACCCGCTGGAAATTGCTTTTGACAGTGTTGCCATCGTTGGCTGTTCCAGTGCTGCCACCTCTTTGGCTGCGGACATAATCGTTAATGTCATGTTCGTTCCCGTATCACCATCCGGAACCGGGAAGACATTCAACTGATTGATATATTCCTTCTTACTCTCAATACGGTTTGCTCCAGCTAAAAACGCCTTCTGAAGCATATTCGCATTTATCTTCATAATAGCCACTGTTTAAATCCTCCTTAACTGATTAGTCCAACACCCGAACACCTTCAACAAAGATGTTGATATGCTCTACAGGGATACCGGTGAACTCTTCAATCTTATATCTTACGGTACTCATCAAATTATCAGCCACAACGGAAATGCTGACACCATATGCTACGATTATATGAAAATCAATCGAGATCCGATTGGACTCAATGGTAACATTCACACCCTTGCTGACACTGTCGCCCCTGAGCAGCTTTACTAAACCGTCTTTCATACTAACTGTAGCCATACCCACGATGCCAAAGCACTCGACTGCCGTAAGGCCGGCATACTGAGCAATTACTTCATTATCAATTAAGATATCACCATTTTCTGTACTCATTCGTCCTTTCATACGATAACCTCCATTCTGTTCTAACTATCATTTTACACATATAAGGACATTATAACCGTTTTTTTCAAAAAAAGAAATAGAATTTTTCTATATTTTCACTTGCATTTCCAGAAAGTATCTGTTAAAATTGACACGTTGTGAGTTTACGTTATATAAAAATACGAGGAGGTGCTGTATCATGGCAAAGTGTGCAATTTGTGATAAAGGTGCTCATTTCGGAATCAAGGTGAGCCATTCTCATAGACGTTCCAACAGAATGTGGAAATCAAATGTTAAGTCTGTTAAAGTGCTGGTGAATGGTGCTCCTAAGAAAATGTACGTATGTACTTCTTGTTTGAAATCCGGATTAGTAGAGCGTGCATAAGAAAAAGCGGTATGATCGAATGATCGTACCGCTTTTTTCTTGTTTTTTTGTCTCTTTACTTGCAGAACAGGCAATATGCCAACAGCAAACTGATCGTTATACATAAAAATGTCCAAAAGCCCTCTGTGAAGCAGTTGATAATCATCCCGACTGCAACAAAAAAGAGAGCAAACCCACACAACCGCTTCATGTGTATTCACCCTCTCTCCTATCCTATATCCTATTATATGCCGGATAATCAAATCGTTGACAAAATTTAATCTTCTAATGCTTCCTGGCCTTCTGCCTCTAACTGATTGGCATCCGCTTCCTCTGCATCCTTCTTTGCCTTATAGTCCTTTGCATACTCAGACACCTTATCCACCAGTTCCGGAACCATATCCAGAATCTTCGTAATACTATCCTGATTCTTAATATTTACCAGCTTAGTATGTCCATCCTGAATAACCAGAACCGCACTTGGTGACATCTTACCACCCAGTCCACCGGCACCGCTATTCTTAGCATTGTTATCTGAAAATGCACCGGCTGCTACACCAAATGCTACATCTACCAGTGGCAGAATGATTGTATCGCCGATCTGTGTCGGTTCACCAACTACTGTCTTCGTTGTCAAAAAAGAATCCATCCCGTTAAACAACGTACTTACGGTTGTGTTAAAATCATTATTTGCCATTCTTTATTCCTCCTACTATATTCCTTACTTTTTGAATTCTTCCCAATAAATTGCGGTTCAGCACTATCTGAATTCCCAGAAGCATGAAAAATCCAATCCGGATCCTTCCTCTTGCATAGAACTCACCTTCTAAAATCTTCTGTTCAAAATCCGGTGCTATCACCAGCCGATCCCTGTAAACCGGGAATAACATCGCCACAGCTCCCAGAACCTTTCCGGTCTCTGCCGGATCTTCCATTCCAAAATGTACGACTCCATGAAGCTTCCGTGGACGTACATGCCGCCAGCTCTTCAAGAAATACTTCTTGCAATCCCGGAGTGCTTTTTGGGTTTCTTCTTCCCCCAGAAACTGTCTGACCTCTGCATATTTTTCAAGAATGTCATCCCTCTTTTTTATCAGCTTGTTTATATTTTCCGTTATATTTGCCAAAAAGTCAAGTATTCTTGATAGTATCTCCGAAATTTTGTAATGAATACGCATCGGTATCGTAGTTATCCACTCGACTGCCTGTCGTACCTTATCATCAATCTTCTGCAGCAGGCTCTGTCTCTGCGCCGGTGTCTGTGTTTCCTTCATATAGTCATTGAAATCATCCTCTACCAACTTCACCGGTACGAACATGGCTTCCCGATCTTCCGCCGCCGTATCCGTCTCTTCCTCTGACTCATCATCCAGTCCTTTATGATAGTGCTTATCGGTCTCATCATTGGTTGATATGGTAAAGCCAAATGATTTCAGATAATACAAGAATTTACTATTTCCATACACACCCTTAAAGTCCAGAACAAAGCACAGCCATCGGACACGTCCGACTGCCTTCGGATCCCCATAGTACTCCCCTTCCAAAGAGTAGCAAAACGGGGCTGTCAGTGCAAGAATGACTAACAGCAGTACCAGACCCAGTAAAATCAACAGTGTGATGCCCAGTACCTTCAATATAATTAATAATACATGTACCAAGCCATCACCTCCTGTTACCTGCCTTCCAGACCCAGATACCGTTCAACATCGAATGTTCCGGTATTTTGGTACACCTCGTCCACGATCATCCGCACGAGTTCCTCTGCATTCTGCATCGTATCCGTAAGTCCGATCACTATGATCGGATGCTCCAGTCTTGCATACTGTGGCTGAAGCAGTTCTTCATACGTATATATTTCCAATACTCCATCCCGAAATGCCGGCAGGGTAATACAATACAACCCGGAAAGACTCTTCCCACGCTTCATCTTACGCATCGTGGGGATCACCTTTCGATCCGGTATTCCTCGAATATACATGCGACTATATAGCTTCATGAACACTCCTGTCTTATACTGAACGTTCTTTTGGTTACTCTTCTTCCATCATTTCATCTAGGATCGCGATGACTGCCTTCAGTTCACTATTATTATTGCAATGCTCCAGTGCATAGTTCAAATAATCCGAAATCTCCTGCTGACTGTTAAAGAATACCGGAACATTTCCCATAACCATTGCCATTCTGGCACGGTTGATCAGCTTATTCTGCGATGCAAAGGAACGTGCAAATTCCTCTACCAGTTCCTTCTTCACCTGTTCAATATAGATGCTGTCTGCGATCTCCGGTGTCAGCTCATCCGGTTTCAGATCAATAAATACACTATTGCAAAGCAGCTTAGACACCAGATTCAGATCTGCATACTCCTCCATCAGATTCTGTGCTTCCAGCTCCTTCTGATACTGGGACCAGAGATCAAACAGCAGCCCCTCGCCCTTCATCAGCTTCTCAGACAGAGTCTCCGGTGTTCCCTCCAATGCAAAGAAACAGTCCTCTGCCATCTCGTCGATCGGCGTCTCATTTGCCATCGCTTCCAACACACATTCCAGGATCTTGGTTGCATATCCCATCTCCTGTGTTTCATCCTTCACATAGATGCATGCCGTCATGACTGCATATACTTCATTTACGATATCTTCCAACATCAGATAGTCCGTTACAATATTCTCAATATAACCGGCCATCTCCTGAAGCTTATCTGTATAATACTGCCAGTCTTCCTTCGGCAGATTCATGTAGTCCAGTTCTTCCAGTGCCTTCAGTGTCTCATGAAGTACCGGATATTCTGTATCGAAGCCTTCCGGCCGTTCCAGACCGGAACAGGCCCGTATTGTATTTGCAAAATCATCGACACTGCTGCATTCTGCTCCGGTATAGATCTTCAGGCTTTCCTGTAAGATCTCATAAAACCGGCTTTTTGTGATCCGTACCGGAAGCTGTGCTACCACCATCTGGATCCGGCTGTTTACTACCATCTTATCGTTATCCTGAAACAGATACTGGAATACCTGCTTCGCATATGCTTCTGTATCAACATCTTCATCTACGATCTCATAAGAATACTCCAATCGATTCAATATGTATTCATAAATCTGCAGAGTATCTGTATAGCTGGTCAGTATCCGCATCTTCGCTGTGATCTGATTCCGTATCTCATGAATCTCCTTTCGATCGGCTGTCCGGTTTTCATACTTCTTGTCCAGCACATACATACCCGTAAACTTCTGTATTGCATATAATGCCTTTTCTACATATGGATCTGCACTGACATACTCCTGACTTCTCTCCTGAAAGGTATACAGATTCATCGCCAACTGGATCAGAGAATGTTCATAATAATGCTTACTCATATATTCTGCATACTTTGGCAGATTCTCCTCTACATTCTGGTGATTCTCCAGTTGCTTTATCATTAATCGTTCCTGCTTCTGCATGATCCTTATCCTCTACTTTCTCTTATTCTACTTCTTATGCTCATGTGTGAACAAATGATCACTACAATACTCCAGATTTCCTTTACACTTTGAACAAAACCGGAACTGAAGCTCCGGGTTCGTCTTCTCCGTTCGTCCACAAACTGCACAGTAGTGCCGCGTTCCTCTAGCCGTTGCCTGAGATACCTGCTTATGGTAGGTACGCTTCCGCCTGACTTCCTTTGGCGATATCCGCTTATAATTTCTGGTCGCCAGGAAGTAGATCAGGAAGTTTGCGACCGATAAAACAATTACAACAGAAGTAGAGATGGCGGTCATCCGATAAGGTGGATATGCCACTGCTATCATAATATTCCGTACAATTTCCCAGCCCAACAGAACCGCATCCAGGATCGCCAGCCACTTCATCTTAATCGGCAGGATAAACATAAAGTACACCTGCTGATCCGGAAAGATCGTAGCAAACGCTAAGAAGGAGGTCAGGTTCAGGTAATAGGTACTGGCTGACAGATTCAATGCCTGATCAAAACCAACTGCAAGCCCCGATACCAGATAAATCACCATCGGCGTGATCGTCATCAGAATCAGTCCCATAAATATAAACAGATTATACCGAAAGGCTCCCCACACATTTTCCAGCGTCCGTCCGATCCAGTAGTACATCATAAACATAAAGATCAAGAAAATGCTCGGGCTCTGCGGAACGGTACAGACCCACGTTACCAGTCTCCAGACCTGTCCCCGGCAAATCAACGCCGGATTCATACCCAGCATATCATAGATCCCGGGAACGATATTCCACAAATCCAGAAAATAAAACAGATACCCAATAGCATATGCACCCAGTACATATGCTATCAGGTTCTTAATCGCACGGTTTCCTACTTTTCGTTCCAATTTGTTTATCCAACGCATCGTATCCATTCCTTTTCTTTTACATAGCTTTTTACATTATAGCCCATTCATTCTTCAAACGCAAGCATCCGCAAAAAGCTTTCGTTTTCTTTCCTTTTCCGTTTATAGACATTTTATGATTTGTTCTGCCCGGAGCGTGGTGCCATCACCGGATAATGCAATACATATCCGGCGGGTACCGGAAGCTCCCGAAGAGAAGGGTTCTGCTCTGCCAGTTTTTCAAAGTCTGTCTCAAACAGCCGCAGAATATCGGCAAGGGTATCTCCCTCCTGTGTAATATATGTCCGTTCACTGGTTCCGCCCGGCACAGAAGAATTCGGCAGTGTCGGTAGGCACAGTTCATCACCGACCTGCAGATTATATACATTTACATATGGGTTAAACCGCAGTACATCGATCAGCCGGAGATCATACTCCCGTGCAATCTTATACAGCGTATCTCCTTCTTTTACTACATATACAAATCCATTACAGTTCTTTGCATTATGATACATGTTGTATTTCCTTTTTTCTTTTATGATATTCAAAATACACAAAACTTTTACAAAATCTTATGAGAAGTGGATCTCTTTTCATATTGAGTTTTTCGACAGATTCCCTTATAATATCCTAGGATATAAATGTTCTTATAATAGGTAAGGAGGGCGACGATGTACGTCGCAGGAAGTTATGAAGTATACACTTGGTATTGATATTGGCTCCACTACCGTAAAGGTAGCAGTTTTAGATGAATCACATACTATATTGTTCTCTGATTATCAGCGGCACTTTGCTGATATCAAGGGAACGCTGGCTCGTTTGGTCGAGGACGCCAAAGGAAAGCTGGGCAATCTTGAGATTCGCCCTATGATCACCGGATCCGGCGGTCTGGCCATTGGTAAAATTCTGAACATTCCGTTCTCTCAGGAGGTGGTCTGTGTTACCGATGCGATCCAGTTCTACGCTCCACAGACCGATGTTACCATCGAACTGGGTGGCGAGGACGCAAAGATCATTTATCTTACAAACGGAATCGAACAGCGTATGAACGGTGTATGTGCCGGTGGTACAGGTTCTTTTATTGACCAGATGGCATCGCTTCTGCAAACCGATGCTGAAGGTTTAAACGAATATGCAAAGGGCTATGATACTATCTACCCTATTGCTGCCCGTTGTGGTGTATTTGCAAAAACGGATATCCAGCCGTTGATCAATGAGGGTGCGACCAAAGAAAATCTGGCTGCCTCTATCTATCAGGCTGTTGTAAATCAGACAATCAGTGGTCTTGCCTGCGGAAAGCCGATTCGCGGAAATGTAGCCTTTCTCGGAGGACCTCTTCACTTTCAGTCCGAACTGCGAAATGCATTTATCCGCAATCTGAATCTGACAGAGGAACATATCATTGCACCGGATAACTCGCATCTGTTTGCTGCGATCGGTGCTGCATTAAACGCTGAACATAGCGATATCCATACTTCTTTAAATGCACTGGATACGCTGTTACAAAGTGATATTGAAATCGAAATGGAAGTGGATCGTATGGATCCTCTCTTCCGCAACCAAAAGGAATATGACGAATTTCAGGAACGACACAGCCGGTTTCAGGTAAAGAAGGGCGATCTGTCCTCCTATGAGGGTGATTGTTTCCTGGGAATTGATGCCGGTTCTACAACCACAAAGGTGGCTCTGGTCGGAGAAGACGGCACTCTGCTTTACTCCTTCTACAGCAGCAATAACGGAAGTCCGCTAAACACCAGTATTCGTGCGATTCAGGACATCTATTCAAAGTTGCCGGACAGTGCCAAGATCGTCCGTGCCTGCTCAACCGGTTACGGGGAGGCCTTGATTAAGTCTGCCCTTATGCTGGAGGATGGCGAAGTCGAAACAATTGCACACTACACTGCCGCTGCATTCTTTGAACCGGATGTTGACTGTATCTTAGACATCGGTGGTCAGGATATGAAATGTATCAAGATCAAGAATCAGGCCGTTGATAACGTCATGTTAAATGAAGCCTGCTCTTCCGGCTGCGGTTCCTTTATTGAGACCTTTGCAAAGTCCATGAACTATTCGATCGAAGACTTCGCAAAGATTGCTCTTTTTGCAGAACATCCGATCAATCTTGGTTCCCGTTGTACCGTATTTATGAACTCTAAGGTAAAGCAGGCGCAAAAGGAAGGTGCTGACGTATCAGACATCTCTGCCGGCCTTGCCTACTCCGTTATCAAGAACGCATTGCTGAAGGTGATTAAGCTGACCGATCCGAAGGACTTAGGTTCTAAGGTCGTTGTACAGGGTGGTACCTTCTATAATGATGCCGTTCTGCGAAGCTTCGAGCTGATCTCCGGTATTCAGGCGATCCGTCCCGACATCTCCGGTATCATGGGTGCTTTTGGTGCAGCCCTGATTGCCCGCGAGAACTATGATGGCGAATCCGAACCGACCATGCTTACCATTGACCAGATCAATAACCTGAAGTACGAAACCTCGATGGCACGCTGCAAGGGTTGTACAAACAGTTGCCTGTTGACGATCAACCGTTTCTCCGGTGGCAGACAGTTCATCAGCGGAAACCGCTGCGAACGCGGAATCGGTCAGAAAAAGAACAAGGATCATGTCCCGAATCTGTTTGAATATAAGTTCAAAAAACTGTTTGGCTATGAGCCACTTTCACCCGAGTTAGCCTACCGCGGAGAAATCGGCATTCCTCGTGTGCTGAATATGTATGAAAACTATCCGCTTTGGTTTACATTCTTAACAAAGCTGGGCTTCCGGGTTATTCTGTCTCCTCCTTCCAGTCGGGATATCTATACACTGGGTATCGAATCCATCCCTAGTGAATCCGAATGCTACCCGGCAAAGATCTCTCACGGACATATCATGTGGCTGTTAAAGCAGGGAATCAAGACGATCTTCCAGCCATGTATCGTATATGAGCAGAATGAAACTCCGGATGCGTATAATCACTATAACTGCCCGATCGTCACCTCCTATGCGGAGAATATTAAGAATAATGTTGAGGAGATCCGTAGCGATGATATTACCTTTATCCGTCCATTTATGGCTCTGGATAATCGTGATGCTCTGGCAACGCGCTTATATCAGGAATTCTCCAAGTATACGAACATAAGCAAGAAAGAAGTAAAGGAAGCACTGGAGGCCGGCTTTGCAGAGTATGAGCATGTAAAGGACGATCTCCATAAAAAAGGAGAAGAAGCGATCCGCTTCTGTGAAGAAAACCACCGAATGGGTATTGTCTTAGCCGGGCGTCCATACCATGTGGATCCTGAGATTAACCATGGACTTCCTGAGTTGATCAATTCCTATGGTATTGCTGTTTTGACAGAGGACTCTATCTCTCACCTGGCGAAGGCAGACCGTCCATTGATCGTCTCCGACCAGTGGATGTATCACAGTCGTCTGTATGCCGCAGCCAGCTATGTAAAGACAAGCAAGTGTCTGGAACTGATCCAGCTTACCTCTTTCGGATGTGGTCTGGATGCCGTTACAACAGACTGTGTCAATGATATCCTGACCGGATCGAACAAGATCTATACCGTCCTGAAGATCGATGAGGTTAGTAATCTGGGTGCTGCCCGAATCCGAATCCGGTCTCTGATCAGTGCCGTAAAGGTTCGGGAAAAGAAGGGCGTCCTTCCGAATCCGGTCTCTTCTGCTTATCACAGAGAGTTATTTACAAAGGAAATGATGGACGATCGCTATACCGTATTGGCACCAAATATGTCACCGATCCACTTCAGCATGTTAATGCCCGCCTTTAGCAAAAGCGGTGTTAACTTCGTAACGCTTCCGGATCCGGAGAAGTCCGCTGTCGATGTCGGTCTGAAATATGTAAACAACGATGCCTGCTACCCTTCCATTCTGGTCGTTGGACAATTGATCGAAGAACTCCAGTCCGGCAAGTATGATCTGAACAAAACCGCTCTTGCCATTACACAGACCGGTGGCGGCTGTCGTGCAACAAACTATATCGGATTCATTCGACGGGCGTTGAAAAAGGCCGGGTTCGAAAAGGTACCGGTCATCTCCATCAATGCCGGCGGTCTGGAAAGCAATCCAGGCTTCCACTATAACTACGCCATGATCCGTACTTCTGTAGAAGCAGTTATCTACGGAGATGTATTTATGCGCTGTCTGTACCATATGCGTCCTTACGAACAGGTACCGGGTTCTGCAGATGCCCTACATAAAAAATGGGAAAAGATCTGCATCGAGTCCATAGAAGCCGGCGGTAGCATGAGTACCTTCCGTAAAAATATCCGGGGAATCATCCGAGACTTCGACAACCTGCCGATCCGAGATATCAAAAAACCTCGTGTCGGTGTCGTTGGTGAGATACTGGTAAAGTTCCAGCCATGTGCAAACAATAAGATCGTGGAGCTGCTTGAGGCAGAGGGCGCAGAGGCCGTTATGCCGGATCTGTCCGGTTTCTTAGATTACTGTGCTTATAACGCAAATTACAAGCATGAGTTTCTGGGTAAAACCAAGAAGTCTGAGGTCATCAGCAATCTGGTCATTAAGTATCTGGATATCTTCCGTTCCACTGCCCGTAAGGAACTGGAAGCCAGCAAGCACTTTAACAGCATTGCCCGTATTCAGGAGCTTGCAGAATATGCTAAGCCTATTGTTTCTCTGGGTAATCAGACAGGCGAGGGCTGGTTCTTAACAGCCGAGATGGTTGAGCTGATCAAGACCGGTGTCCCGAATATCGTTTGCTGTCAGCCATTTGGCTGTCTGCCAAACCATATCGTAGGCAAGGGCGTTATCAAGGAACTGCGTGCCGCTTATCCGGATGCCAACATCGTAGCCGTAGACTTTGATCCGGGCGCTTCTGAGGTTAACCAGTTGAACCGTATCAAGCTGATGCTCTCTACCGCACAGAAGAATCTACGGGATGCAGAAACAAATGGTACAGAGAACAAATCACAAGGTGAAACGCAGTTAGCGGAAGCTGCCGCCAGTGAAGCATAACAGAATCATTAACAACAAAACAGGGGTTCATGTATTTTGTGCACGAACCCCTGTTTTTCGTTTTACAGGTTTTATGTTTTACAATTTTTCTATATTCTCCGCCACATGTTCCAATGTAAAGAAGTACATTCGGATATCCAGAATCATCAAGCCTGCCAGATAAATTCCATAGATAAATCCAATCGTAGAGTGCGGAACCAGATACAGTAAAAATGCAATTCCGCATATTACACCTGTTCCCAAAATGGCAAATGCCATATTATAGAATACATTCAGATTTCCGCGCAGTGCATTCAGTTCATCTTCCCATACCAGCTTCGGATGAATAGAATCCAGCCAGATACCCAGACAAGAAATAAACATCACCATACAGCCTCCGGCAACTGCATAATAAAGTGTCTGCTTCCACTCCAGCTTCAAAATATACGCCATCACTCCGACATCCACCAAATAACTGATATAACTAAATAACAGACTTACCAACAGCTTCACATGAATCTGGGTTTCATACCGTACCGGAATATACTTGATAAAGTCAAAATGATTCCCCTCTCTGGTAAAGGAACTGGAAGCAATTCCGTTCGCCGCCGTTGTGAGTGCCGCCAACCCGAGGAATAGTACCAGTGCTATGATATAAGCCATCACATTTCCGTTATGATACATTACCATAAACCGTTGAACACTTCCGGTTCCCTTCTGCATCAAACAGACAATCACTATCATTACCGGCCAGAAAAAGTTAATCAACACACAGTTTGATACAAATGCCGGTGTTCGAAAGATCGTGCGAAGTTCTTTTTGAAGATAAGCCCGGAAGGCAGAATGGGCTTGCATTTTCTTATTCTTTGCACTCTTGTGCTCCTTCCTATCCGCTACGGACTTAAAGCTATATAAGCCCGGTAGGTACAAAAGGTTTGCAACCACCATGAAAACCGCCAGCAGTGCGATCGTGATCAGCAGATATAGCAGTACTTCCCCCCAGTTTCCGTTCACAGTGGCATGTATCAGAAGGTATCCCGGATAAAACACCACATTCATCACCTGCATAAACGCATTTTCGCCACTCGTTAATGATGTTACATAGGTGTCGATGGAGAAGCCCTCCAGTCCCTGAAAGGATAGGAATGCTCCCACGATCAAAATGACCGTCAGTACTCCCATTATCGTATTTAACACTTTACGGTTACGAATCCCCTGAAAGAAGAACATAATTACCATGCTGATAATGCCGCAGTATACCAACGGTACGATCGGCAGTGTAACCGTTCCCAGAAGTCCCGTGATCACACCGATCGGCGTGACTCCAATCGCCAGCACATATCCAATATAGGCACTAAAAAGCACCATAAATTCCATTACACTCTCTGCCAGATAGGTCACCCAGAACTTTGCCAGAATCAACTCGTGTGTCCGAACCGGTAATGGAAGCAGATACTCAATATCGGACGAAAAGTAAAACTCATTTATCACAACATTCAGCCCGAATATCATTGCACAGGCAGATATAAACTGTACGATAAACAGCATTCCCTCCGCCTTTCCTCCGGCCTCCATCATCGCCAGTGTCATAAAGTATGTAATCGCACCTACAATCAGGCAACACGGTATCATAATAAACAGCATCGCTGCACCGCCAAAGACCGTATAAGTTCTCTTATTCTTCTCTTCCTTTGGCATATCCATGTCCTGTCCCCGGCGCAGCAGCTTCAGCAGATAGGATACATTTTTCATCATACCTTTAAGCCTCCTCCACTGTTTCTTCCTGCAGTTCTCCGTTGATCTGCAAAAAGATCTGTTCTAATGTCATATCCGGGTACTCTGTCCGCAGTTCATCCAGCGTTCCGGTAAACACCAAGCTTCCGTGCCGGATAATGATAATCCGATCACACAGCTGTTCTGCCACCTCCAGAACATGGGTTGAGAAGAATACACAGTTTCCCTCTTTTGCATGTTCCCGCATCATATTTTTCAGTTCATAGGCAGCCTTCGGATCCAGACCGGTCATCGGCTCATCAAGGATCCAGACCGGTGGATTATGAATCAGTGCTGCACATATCATCATTTTCTGTCGCATACCGTGTGAATAATCATTCATCGGCTGATTTAACATATCTGTGATTTCAAAGCGTTCTGCCATCTTCCGGATCCGTTCTTCCCGTACCTCTGCCGGAACCTGATAGATATCTGCCATCAAATGAATAAACTCCAGGCCCGTCAGACGCAAAAACATATCCGGATTATCTGCCACATAAGCAATCGCCTGCTTTGCCTGTAAGGCTTCCTTTTGGATATCATGTCCGTGAATCTGTATCGTTCCGCTGGTAGGTTTCAATACACTGGTCAGCATCTTTATGGTTGTTGTCTTTCCTGCACCATTTTGTCCAACAAAGCCTACGATTTCGCCCGGTTCGATTGAAAAGCTGATGTCATCTACGGCCTTGAATTCTTTTCCGTATTGTTTTGTTATGTGTTCTACCTGTATCATTACTCTTTACCTTTCGTTCTTTTATTTTACCTTATTGCATTTATTATACCATGTTCTTTACGCTGTTTGTAATTCTTTTCATAAGATATATAATCTCATACAGCAGCAAAGCATACAGTTCGCAGGACACGCTGCGTTTTCTTCTCCTCACACGCACTTATTCGCTCCAGCTTCTGCGCAAACTTGCCTCTGCGAGGCTCAAACATGCGCCCGCTGTCGCTGTTAGCGTGTTCGTCGCTACGAAATCCTCGCTACCATCTCTGCGAATCTGTATGCCCTGCCTGCTTTATATTTGTTTAAATATAACACATAATAAATCCATATCAATATATTGTTACTGATACATATTTAAGAGGCAGTGTCTATTCTCTGCTTAATTTGGAAAGTGAAGAAATCAATTGTCTAATGGCTTTTTTACCGGTTTCAGATAAAATTTCACAATAAAGAAAGAACAAACGCCACAAATACATTCTACGATCATTATATCTAACAATCGAATGTATTGTGACGTTTGTTTCGTATGATACTAACTATAGGATTCTGTTATCACTATCTTATGCATTTACTACCTTACCAAAATCAGCCTTCAGAGAAGCACCACCGATCAGACCACCATCAATGTCCGGCTTTGCTAACAGCTCTGCTGCATTTCCGGCATTCATAGAACCGCCGTACTGGATACGAACAGATTCTGCTGTTGGTGCATCATAAATCTCTGCGATCAGATCACGGATACCCTTACATACTTCCTGTGCCTGGTCAGAGGTAGCAGTCTTACCGGTACCGATTGCCCAGATTGGCTCATATGCGATAACCATGCTCTTAACCTGATCAGCTGTAATACCGGCCAGATCAGACTTGATCTGAAGACGAATCCAATCCATCGTTACACCCAGTTCCCTCTGCTCTAATGACTCACCACAGCAAAGGATCGGAGTAATACCGGCTTCAAATGCCTTCTTTACCTTCTTGTTTAATAATACATCATCTTCCTTGAAGTAATCACGGCGCTCGGAATGTCCGATAATAACATACTTTACACCTGCATCTACCAGCATAGCTGCTGAGATCTCACCGGTGTATGCACCGCTCTCTTCAAAGTACATGTTCTCAGCACCTACAGCTACGTTTGTACCCTTGGTTGCTTCTACTACAGGAACGATATCGATCGCCGGTACACAGTATACAACATCTACATCATCGTTCTTTACTAAGTCCTTTAACTCGTTAACCAGAGCAACAGCCTCACTCGGAGTCTTGTTCATCTTCCAGTTACCTGCTATAATCTTCTTTCTTGCCATTTTCTTATCTCCTTATCTGCCTGCATTTTGCGGCAAACTACTATCGTCACACAGATGGGGTATGGGACTTTTTCGAGCTTCGGATCAAAAGGATTCCGCCGACTAAACCGACGATTCCCAGCACACCGAACACGATTGTCAGGCCTATTCCGATTCCTCCAAAGATATTTCCCAATTGGTTATACGTTCCCTGTACCAGTTCCGGCACACTGCACGCAGCCGGATCGGTTTCATTATAGTATACGGTAACCTTTGTGCCATCCGAAAATGCACTGTTTTTTACAGATACATGATACTCATATAAAGCTCCATCGACTTCATATGAAATCGTTGTTCCATCTCCCGTATCCGTGATCTCTCCAACACAGCTAACCGTTGTCGTTTCTTGAAGAAATTCATCATCAGAACCGGCAGCCACCTTCATTCCGGCCCCGATCAAGCCAAACACCAACAGATAGATCAGAGCCATCAATGTTAACATACCGCCAATGATTGTCAATATGATTCCGGCTATTTTCTTTCCCATAGCGTCTCCCATCCGTTATTGATTCAACTATTCTTACTTGTCATTTGCTGCTGCTACACCAGGAAGCTCCTTACCCTCTAAGAACTCAAGGGAAGCACCGCCACCAGTAGAAATATGGCTCATCTTGTCACCATAACCTAACTGATTTACTGCTGCTGCAGAGTCACCACCACCGATAATGGTTGTAGCATCTGTCTCAGCCAATGCTGCTGCTACTGCCTTTGTACCTGCAGCCAGTGTTGGGTTCTCGAATACACCCATAGGTCCGTTCCAAACAACGGTCTTTGCTGTCTTAACAGCCTCTGAATACAGTTCAATGGTCTTAGGTCCGATATCACAGCCTTCCTTAGATGCATCCATCTTATCTGCATCACAGATGGTTGTCTCTACAGGAGCATCAATTGGGTTCGGGAAGTCCGTGATCATAACAGAATCTACAGGAAGTAATAACTTCTTGCCAAGCTTGTCTGCCTTCTCCATCATTTCCTTACAGTAGTCGATCTTTGTATCATCTACTAAAGACTTACCGATCTCATATCCCTTTGCCTTTAAGAAGGTATATGCCATACCACCACCGATGATCAGAGTATCACACTTCTCTAACAGGTTTGAGATAACATTTAACTTATCTGCTACCTTTGCACCACCCAGAATTGCAACGAATGGGCGAACCGGATTCTCTACTGCATTTCCAAGGAAGTCAATCTCCTTCTGCATTAAGTAGCCAACAACTGCTGTGTCTACCAGAGCTGCCACACCTACATTTGAACAATGTGCTCTATGAGCAGTACCGAATGCATCATTTACAAATACATCACAGATGCTTGCCAAATCCTTGCTGAATGCTTCGCCATTCTTTGTCTCTTCCGGTCTGAAACGAGTATTCTCTAACAGGATAATCTCGCCATCCTTCATAGCTTCTACGGCTGCTCTTGCATTTGGTCCAACAACCTCAGGATCTGCTACGAACTTCACTTCCTGACCTAACAGTTCTGTCAAACGCTTTGCAACCGGTGCCAATGTCTTTGTCTTCTTGTCTTCTTCTGTCTTAACCTTACCCAGATGCGAACACAGAATGATCTTTCCTCCGTCTGCAACCAGCTTTTTAATAGTAGGAAGTGCTGCTACCAGACGGTTCTCGTCTGTGATCTGTCCATCCTTTAACGGAACGTTAAAGTCACAACGAACCAGGACTCTTTTTCCCTTTACATTGATATCATCTACGGATTTCTTATTCAGCATGCTTATGCTCCTTTCAACTTTTACAATATAAAAGGGTCCGGTCCATGAAGACCGGACCCTTAAGGTCAATTAATATTCAACCAGGATTAAGCTAATTCAGCGAAGTACTTAATTGTACGAACCATCTGGCTGGTGTATGAGTTCTCGTTATCATACCAAGAAACAACCTGAACCTCATATAAGTCATCAGCGATCTTAGATACCATAGTCTGAGTAGCATCGAATAATGAGCCATATCTCATACCGATAACATCTGAAGATACGATAGGATCTGTGTTGTAACCGAATGACTCAGAAGCAGAAGCCTTCATAGCAGCGTTGATTCCGTCAACTGTTACATCAGCGCCCTTAACAACTGCTGTTAAGATAGTAGTAGAACCTGTTGGAACAGGAACTCTCTGTGCAGATCCGATTAACTTACCATTTAACTCTGGGATAACTAAGCCGATTGCCTTAGCAGCACCTGTTGAGTTAGGAACGATATTAGCAGCACCTGCTCTTGCTCTTCTTAAATCGCCCTTTCTGTGTGGTCCATCAAGGATCATCTGATCGCCAGTGTAAGCATGAATGGTAGACATGATACCTGACTGGATTGGAGCGTAATCATTTAATGCCTTAGCCATAGGTGCAAGACAGTTTGTAGTACAAGATGCTGCAGAGATAATCTGATCATCTGCTGTTAAAGTATCCTGGTTAACTGAGAATACGATAGTCTTCAGATCGTTTCCTGCCGGAGCTGAGATAACAACCTTCTTAGCACCTGCATTGATATGAGCCATAGACTTCTCCTTTGAGCAGTAGAAACCAGTACACTCAAGAACTACGTCTACACCGATCTTACCCCAAGGAAGATTGTTTGCATCTGCTTCCTTGTAGATTGTAAGAGTCTTACCATCAACTGTGATTGTGTTAGCCTCATCATCAGCTGAAACAGTGTGAAGATTCTCACCAATCTTACCACAGTATCCACCCTGTGCTGTATCATACTTCAGAAGATCTGCAAGCATGGAAGGCTTTGTTAAATCGTTGATTGCAACAACTTCATATCCTTCTGCACCGAACATCTGTCTGAATGCAAGACGGCCAATACGTCCAAAACCATTAATTGCTACTTTTACTGCCATTTGAAAATTCCTCCTATAAAGTGAATATTAATTTATAATACACCGTCTTACGACGGCTATTAAACATGGCTTATCACATAAATATAATACCGTCTTTACTATAAAATTTCAAGTCTATTTAAAAAAAAGTTCTGTGCTATAATAAACAGGAAATGATTCTATTCGCAAGGAGGCATAATATGATACAAGCAGACTGTCATGTTCATTCTGAGTTTTCCAGTGATTCCCAGGCACCCGTTACCGATGTTATAGAGTGTGCTATCAAAAAAGGAATGCATTACTTCTATCTGACCGATCATCATGATATTGATTTTCCGATCAATGCTGCCGAAGGTCTGGACTTCCAGCTGGATACTCCTGCCTACCTGCAGCGACTTGCCAAGTTAAAGCTTCAGTACCGGGATCAAATAACCGTTCGAACCGGTGTGGAGCTGGGTCTGATGAATACGATTACGGATAAACTAAATGCGTATACCGAGGCATATCCATTTGACTTTATCATCGGCTCCTCCCATCTGGTCCGAGGGATAGATCCTTATTATCCTTCTTATTATGAAGGGCGCACCCAGACGGAAGCCTATCGTGAGTACTTTGAATCGATCTATGAGAATGTACAGGTCTTTCAAAACTATGATGTCTATGGTCATCTGGATTATGTTGTACGATATGGTCCTACAAAGAATCAGGGCTGGAACTTTCAGGACTATGCGGACGTCTTTGAAGCCATCCTTCGGACACTGATCGAGCAGGGAAAGGGCATTGAGATCAATACCGCAGGTCTGTATAAGGGACTCGGCTATCCACACCCACATCGTGACATCCTGAACATGTACCACGATTTAGGCGGTGAGATCATCACTGTCGGAAGTGATGCTCATAAACCGGAATACCTGGGCTATGGCTTTGACATTGCCCGCGATCTGCTTGAGTCATGTGGTTTTCGTTATTATACCCTCTTCCACAACCGGACACCTGAGTTTCTCCCGATCAACCGATAGCAGATAATCTTCATACTCCGGTGAAGTGTCCCGCATTTCATGCACCCTGCGCTTCAGCACCTCAATCACCCGGTCAATCTCTTCCATGGTGTTTTCCTCTCCCAATGTAAACCGCAGCACACCATTTCTGTAAGCCTCCGGCAGCTGAAGTGCCTGTATGACATGCGACTGCCCCTTTGCTTTTGAGTTGCACGCAGATCCTCCGGACGCCTGAATCCCTTCCATATCCAAAAGTTCTAAGAGTGCACTTGCATTTACAAATCGGAACGCAACATTTACATTATTGGGCAATCGATACCACAGGTGCCCGTTCACGATTGTATACGGAATCTCCGTCAACAGCCGTCGCAGCATATAGTCTCGCAGCACGGTTTCTTTTTTTGCCCGTTCTTCCATCGTCTGTCCGGCCAGTTCCAATGCTTTTCCCATTCCTACGATTCCCGGAACATTCTCGGTACCCGCCCGCAGTCCACGCTCCTGTCCGCCTCCTTCTATAAAATTACGGATCGGCACTCCTTTTTTTACATATAAGAAGCCCACGCCCTTTGGTCCATGAAACTTATGAGCACTGGCACTCAGCATCGTAATTCCACTCTTATTCACATCAATTGGCAGTTGTCCACAGGCCTGCACAGCATCTGTATGAAAGAGGATTCCATGCTTTTCCGCCACAGCTCCGATCGCATCGATCGGTTGTATGGTCCCGATCTCGTTATTGGCATACATGACTGATATAACCGTCGTATTATCCTGAATACAATCTTCTATATCCTGAACACGAATCCGCCCTCTCCGGTCAACCGGAAGCACCGCTATCCGGCACCCCTCTGCCTTTAAATGTTCACAGGTATGTCCGATGGCATGATGTTCGATGGCAGACGTAATTATATGTCCGGGGGTTCCCTCTGTCGTCTTCGCCATTATATTCAATACCCAGTTGTCTGCCTCTGTTCCTCCGGAAGTGAAATAAATCTCCTCTGCTTCCGCATGAATCTGTTTCGCGATGGTTTCCCGTACCCTCTGAAGCGTTTCTCTCACTCGACGACCGGGCTGATAATTTCCGGACGGATTATAGAATTCCTGCGTATAATATGGTTGCATTGCTTCTGCTACCTCCGGCAAAACCGCCGTCGTAGCAGCATGGTCCAAATATATTTCCGCCATTTTTTCTAACTCCCATTGTTTTGCTCAGTTATTATTTTCTATTCTGCCCCATATACTGATAAATAAGAATCTATGGAGGTCGCCTATGACATCCTCCACTAAGCACTCCATTATCAAAGGAACTTTCATTCTTACCATTGCCGGGATTGCTGCCCGCTTTCTGGGGTTTTATAATAGAATATTCTTAACAGACCTGTTCGGTGCCAGAGAACTGGGGATTTATCAGATGATTTTCCCGGTTTATATGGTTATTTTCAGTTTTTGTTGCCAAGGCATCCAGACAGCACTTACCAGACAGGTTGCCCGCCCCGACTTTGATTCTGGGCAATCAAAGGTCTGTCTCCTGAGGAGTGCTCTGTCAATCTCCGTTTTTCTGTCTCTCCTATCCTGTGCCGTTATATACTGCAATGCTGAATGGATCAGCCTGCAGCTTCTACATTCCAAAGAATGTACCCACTGCCTCCGGATCCTGTGTCTCGCCTTTCCTTTTGTCTCTATTAAGGGGTGTATCACCGGCTACTATATCGGTATCCAGAAGTCCGGTGTGACTGCCTGGGGTCAGCTCATCGAACAGATTGCTAAAATCGGCGGCGTGTATCTCCTCTCAACTCTCATTCTTACCGCTCCTCCCCAGGCCTATTTTGCCGTATACGGGATCGTCGCCGGTGAAATTGTTTCCTGTCTTTGGGCTGTTTCCTGCTATATCCGGGATCGGCTCCGCATGCATCTTCCCGCTGACAAATGTGCTCCTGCTATACACTATCGACAGGAACTGCTCCGGGATGCCCTGCCATTAACCGCAAACCGCCTGTCCCTAACCGTTCTCCAGTGTCTGGAGGCTATTTTGATCCCTCATATGCTGAATCTGTACTTCTGCAATGGAGATCAGTCACTGATCCTGTATGGCACCCTTACCGGCATGGTTCTGCCCTGTATTATGTTTCCTACAACCGTCACTTCCTCCCTCGCAACCATGCTCCTGCCTGCGATCTCCTCTGAATATCAGAAGGATCATAAAGAATCCTTGCAGCGCCTGATTCAAAAAAGCATTCGGTTCTGCTTACTGATCGGTGCCGCCAGCACACTTTTTCTGCTGTTTCTCGGAAACCGGACCGGACAATTTCTGTTTCAAAGCAAAACTGCCGGTACACTGTTATTTCAGTTTGCCCTGCTCTGCCCTTTTATCTATCTATCTGCCTGTTTATCCAGTATCGTAAATGGTATGGGATTCGCTGCTTTGAACCTTCTGTATTCGATACTTGGTATCGGGATCCGCATCGCATTTATTCTTACGCTCGTTCCACGCATCGGATTAACCGGATATATGTGGGGAATGATGTTCAGTTATCTGCTGCAAACCGGGTTGCTTCTTATCAGCATACGCAAAAAGAGCCTCCCCTAGGGGAAGCTCTTCTCTCAATTGCGATTCTGCAAGATACGCCGATCTAAATACTAATAAATACTGCTATATATTATATCCAAACAGGTACTCGTTGCGCATTTCGTATTGATTAAACTCTTGTTACATTAACAGCCTGTGGGCCCTTTTCTCCTGTAACAACATCGAATTCAACAGCCTCGCCATCTTCCAATGACTTGAATCCTTCCATGTTCAGACCAGAGTAATGTACGAATACATCCTTACCTGACTCATCACTAATGAAACCGTAACCCTTTTGGCTATTAAACCACTTTACTGTACCTTTGCTCATTTCTTAACCTCCAAAATCAAACTTGTGGCAGTACCTACCACATGGTTAGCCTACCATATTCAGGAAGTATCGTCAAGTAAAGTTCTCGTAAATTATCCAATAATTCCGCAAACAAAATTCGATATTTTTCTATCATTTTTGACATTTCAAAAATAATTATGAAAATTATTCTTGCTTTTTGTCTTATTTTGTTGTATTCTTTACTTGTGTAACCGGTAATCACCAGTTATTATTCTTATTTCTGATATTCGATAGTTTTCGCATTTGGAACAATAAGGATTCATAATTACAATTCATTCACTGGAAAGGAGGCGCATTTTATCACAATCTTTCATACTGTATTCTACACAGTATTCTAATATCATTTTTTCTATTTTTCTAATATTTTCACGAAAGGGGAGTCACACTATGACTTATAAGCAGTTTCTTAACTATGTAAAAGAGCAAAGCATCTACGAACTGGATCATCCAGAAGACTATCAGGCCTCCATCAACCACATCGTCAAGAACAATTCTGTAGAACTGGATGGTATCTGCCTGCACAAACACGGAGAAGATCTGTCTCCCACCGTCTATCTGAACACCTTCTACCAGCAATATCTGGACGGACGTCCTTTGAAAGCGATTCTGGGTGAGATTATGACTACTTTAAACAATGAGGTTCCGCATTTAGAGGTACCCGCCAGTTTATACGATGACTATGAATCGATTCGTCCCCAGATCGTCTATCGCCTGGTGAACAAGGAAAAGAATCAGGAGCAGCTTAAGACCTGTCCACATCTTCCTTTCTGCGATCTGGCCATCACCTTTCGATGGATGGTACATGCAGATTCACATGGCATAGCCTCTTCTCTTATTACCAACCGTGAGCTGGAGCTATGGAATGTAACCGTAGAAGAACTCTATCATGTAGCCAAACTCAATACCAAACGGCTATTTCCGGCCACGATCCAGCCAATGAATGAACTACTGCAGGAATATATTGATGCCGATTCGGAACTTCAGAACCTATATGAGGAATTATCCACCCCTCTACCAATCTATATTCTCAGCAATCCTTATCGTATCAACGGCTCCACCTCTATGATCTACGATGGTGTCCTGTCCTCTTTTGCCATTAAACAGGGCTGTGATCTTTACATCCTTCCATCCAGCATTCATGAGGTTCTGCTGATTCCATCCAGTTTTTCGAATAATGAACAGGATTTATTATCCATGGTCTATGATGCAAACCGTACTGTCGTAAGTGCTACCGATATTCTGTCAGACTCTATTTACCGCTATGACACTTCTCAGAATCGGGTCGTCCAGATTCAAAATCACTGGCGCAGATCCTAGATTCCTGTCATAGCAAACGGGTTGTCACACTCTTTTGTGACAACCCGTCCTTCTTCCTATCATTCACTTAAGTATTCCTTCAAAAACTTCAACAAAGTCTCCATTTCTTCCGGTTTTCCAATGGTGATACGCAGATAGTTATCAATTCTTGGCTTATTAAAATATCGTACATAGATTCCTTTTTTCTTAGCTGCTTCAAATATATCCTTTGCCTTTGCTGTTTTATGTGTTGCAAAGATAAAGTTTGCCTTTGATTCCGGGAATGTAAAGCCAAGCTTTTTCATTTCCTCTCCAAACTGCTCTCTGGTCCGAATGATTCCCGCAACCGTCTCCCGGAAGTATGCTTCATCCCGGATAGACTCTACACCCAGCAGCAGAGATGGCCGGTTCATTGTATAAGAATTGAACGAATACTTCACATCATTTAATGCCCGGATCAACTCCGGCTGGCCAATCGCATATCCGATTCGCAGTCCGGCCATCGACCGGGACTTTGAAAACGTCCGAACCACCAGCAGATTCTCATATTTATCAATCAACGAGAGTGCGGATGTCCCGCCGAAATCTACATATGCCTCATCAACAATCACAACAACATCCGGATTATGGCTTATGATATCCTCTACAAATTCCAGATCCTCTGCGATACCGGTTGGTGCATTCGGATTCGGGAAAACCACGCCACCATTTTCGCCATAGTAATCTTCTCTTCGGATCTTAAAGTTCTCATCTAATGCCGGCTGTTCATATGGGATCCGATACAGTTCCGCCCAGACATCATAAAAAGAATAGGTTATATCCGGAAACCGGATCGGTTTCTTTGCGTTAAAAAACGTAAGAAATGCCATCGACAGCACATCATCCGAACCGACACCTACAAACACCTGATCCGGATTTACTCCATGATACTCTGCCAAGGCATCCACCAGAGCTCCTGCTGTCGGATCCGGATACAGCCGCAGATCATCCATATTTTCTTTCACCATCTGAACACGCGGAGATGGTCCGTATGGATTCTCATTAGTATTCAGCTTAATCACGTTCTTTTCCTTTGGCTGTTCTCCGGGAACATACGGCTCCACCCGTCTGATATTATCTCTCCACTGACTCATCTTGTATCCTTCTTTCTTGTCTCTTTCTCATTCCGATATAGGTGTATAGTAGCACACCCGGTGCTTCTATGCCAGTCTTTTTAGTATTCTTTTCGCTCCATAATGCGGACAGAGAATCTATATGACATAAATATCACTGCAGTTAACAACAGTACTCCAAGCAGACAGCCACCCAGTGCATGTGTATTCATCCATCGTCCAAATCCTGCCGCAGCTACCTTCACGGTTGCCGCAAAGCCTTTTATATAACTGATCCCCCCAAACAGGGCCAATGCACCGCCAAATATAAGCCAGCTTACAATTTTGCTTCTCTCTACGCCATATTTCAACCGTATCGGAATCAAAACAGCATCATATACACACAACACCATCAAAGACGCCAACAGACTCACCCACAGCTCCTTTGTGTCAATCTGTGTTTCCCGTACAAAGCTCATCCCGCGTACCAGCCCATATGCCAATACTATGCCACCCCCTGCATACAACGCAGCCAGAAGATACTTTTCTCTCACATAAGTCTTCCGGCTGACCGGCATCGTCAACAGATATGGATATCCATTCTCATATTCATCATATGCCATCGTTCCTATTGCCTGCATTGCCAGCAAAAACAGGATATAATTAATCACAAATATATATCCACTGTTCGTCATCATCAGAAATATTGAAATCACAAAAATAAGCAATAAGAACTTCCACTGTTTCTTTGTCAGTAAAAGATCCTTTATAAGTAACCCCTTCATTATCTGTCACCTCGAATCATCAGTTCTATTACATCATCGATCGTACACTTCTCAATCACGATTCCCGGCACACATTCCCTATAGAATCGAACCTGATTGGTAAGGCATCGATAACCAAATCGTCCCAGTTCCCTGGCAATGATATATCGTTTATCCATCTCCCGATACTGTTCCTCTGTCACTTTCAGAATTCCATATTCACTCAGTAGTACATCTGTATCCTCGTGCAAAAGACAGCTTCCTTTCGCTATCATATAGATTTCATCACAGAATTCTTCCAGATCACTTGATATATGAGAACTAATCAATATAGAACGGCCCTCGTTTTCCATATAGTCCCGAAGAATCTGTATCATTTCATCTCTTGCTATAACATCCAACCCCGTGGTTGGTTCATCCAAAATCAAAAGTTCCGCATGATGTGATATTGCCAGAAGCAAATGCAGCTTTGCCTTCATGCCGGTTGAGAATTCCCGTACCTTCTTATCAAGCGGCAGCTGAAATCTTTGGCACAGTTCCAGAAATTCCTGTTTCTGAAAATCCTTATATATCTTCTGCATAATGGTATGAATCTCCATGATCGTAAAATATCCACACACTCCAGAATCCGGAAGCACAACTCCAACCCGCTGTCTGATATCTGTGTCCAGACAGGTTACCGTTTTTCCGTCTAATTTTATTTCTCCTGCATCCGGGCGTATGATTCCCAGTAATATCTTTATTACTGTACTTTTCCCCGCTCCGTTCGGGCCAACAAATCCAACGATTCTTCCCTCCGGCAGACACATCGAATAATCCAACTGAAATCCCTCATACCTCTTTTTCACATGATTCAATGTCAAATTCATATCATATCCTCCAACACCAGTTGATACATCTCTTCCAACTCACTCCGGCTCATCCCGCAGCTCTTTCCTTTTCGAATCGCCTGTTCCATCAGTTGTTCTACCTCTCTGCGCTGTTCTTCCAACATCAGTTCCTGATTAGCACTGGTTACAAAGCTTCCCTTTCCATGAACCGTTATTATAAATCCTTCCTGTTCCAACTCATCATACGCTTTCTTCACCGTTAACGCACTCACTCGTATTTCCTTTGACAGGCTTCGAACAGAAGGCAACATATCATTTTCTTTCAACCTTCCTTTCACGATACTGTCTTTTATTTGTTCAACGATCTGTTCATAGATTGGTTGAAACGATGAATTATTAATAATGATATTCATTCCGGCTCCTCCTTTGCAAACAGTATATAACAGTATATAACTGTTGTCAAATAAAAAAAGAACGGCATTATCTGCCGTTCTTCAATTCCTTTATCTTATTACGAATCGCCGACACCGCTTCTTCCGATGTACGACAGTCTCTTACTGCCGCTTCCATGGGACACCCACCGGTATTCATTCGATTCCTGATTTCAGGCACCACCTGATCTGCTATGATTGACACGCCATTCTGCTTTAACACCTGATAAGCACTTTCACTGGCTACAGGGGTATATACCTCTGCGATTCCCAGTTGAACATACAGATAGGCTGTCGCTTGTCCAATCACCTTATCTGCTCCCGAATAGCCGTCTAACGGAACTTTCTGATCCAGCCAGTCTAACAGAGGCTTTACTCCCCGTTCCCGACTGGTATATACAGAATCTCCCTTATATAATACACATGTATATGTTCCTTCCTCCAAACACTTTTTTGCCTGCCTGGTATCTGCATTCATATTATACATCCTCTCGGCTTCGGTTTCCTACCCAGTACATCAAAAGTGGCAGGAATGCCCACTGCAGAATCAATCCCGGCAGTCCGGTTACAATACTTGTCCAGATAACGGATACCGGAATCGTTATCTGATTCAGAACATATGCCGCAAACAAGATTGCCAGTGCCCGAATTCCTCTACCTGCTGCCTGTGCGATTAAAACCTTACAGATGGTAGGCATTTTTGCATTTCTTAACAGTCCTGCACACAATCCATAGATACATAACTCGATCATCATAAACGGAAGCATACCGGCCTTTGGCATTCCGGATAATGCAAAGCTGGCCAAAGGTCCGAACAGTCCGGCGATCGCTCCTGCATATGGTCCCGCAATCAAACCAACCAGCAGAATCGGAAGATGCATCGGCAGAAAGGTTTCACCCAATGCTGTTCCAAGCCCGGATACAGCACCGATTACATGAAAGATCTGCGGCAGTGCTACTGCAGCAACAATCGCCGTAACAGTTGCTATCGTCTGCTCCTTTATTGTCAGCTTTCTAAGCGTTATTTCTCTTGCTGTCTTTGTAGTCATAATTTTTCTCCTTTCAGTCACTTCAATAAATCTCTTTTTATGTTAGCATATTTTTTTTCATCTGACCAGTCATTCTATGGAAGATATCCATAAACAGACATTCTGTCGACTCCGTCCGAAGTAAGAATAACTGCTCCCACTTCTTTTGTACAATACCAGCGGACGCCTGCTGTCTCCAGTCGCTCCAACGTCTCCTCATGCGGATGCCCATATCGATTATTTCTTCCACAGGATATCAGCCCTATCACAGGCCGAACCGCATCCAGAAACGCTTCGGAGGAGGCTCCGGAAGAACCATGATGCCCAACCTTCAGCACATCGTAATCATACAGCTCCTCACATTCTCGCAAAGACTTCATAAGTTCCGCCTCTCCGGTCGCTTCCAGATCTCCGGTAAACAGCATACGGAAATGCCGATACCGGAGTGCTATTACCATGGAACGATTATTCTTATCCGTATTTTCCATTTCTTCCTCACCATCGACCGGATACAGGCATTGAAATGTAACACAATCTACCTCCAGTTTCTCTCCTGCATCGAGCAGAAGAATCCGAATACCGGCTTTCTCTGCTTGTACAAGCAGTTCCTGAAACTCCCGATCTGTCTGTGCCAGTTTCGGAACTACCAGATACCGAATCGTAAGTTCCCGGTCAACTGACAAACCTATCAGTTCCTGAATCCCATTCACATGATCCTCATCCATATGACTGACAAACACATAGTCCAGAGTTCTACTGCCATAATATCGAAGTGCCGGCAAAATCACGTATTCTCCGATAGTGCTCCGTGAACTGCTGCCTCCATCCATCAGAACATGACTTCCTCCGGGCGTTTCGATAAGAATTCCGTCCCCCTGGCCGACATCCAGCATAACGATACGCACCTGACCGCCTTCCCTTCGAAATAGCATCAGAACTATCAGGCCCAGCACTGCAACCGATGTCAGCCTCCGTCGATATCGATATGCCAGCCCCAATAAAATGAGCAGTCCATAATAAACTCCCAGTTGCCATAGCTTAATCTCTCCGGCATGCCATACGCTCCCCGGCAATCGGTCTGCGATCTGACACAGCCAAAAGAAGATCTGCAATATCCATCTGCACGGAAGCAACACAATACCACTCAGAAACGGCCAGATCGGATACAGAATCAACCCAAGCAGCCCACAGATTACTACCGGTGTCACCAGCGGTACCACCACCAGATTCAGGAATACACTATAAACCGGATATTCATAGTAAAAGTACAACACAATCGGTCCGGTTACCAACTGCAGAATCATTCCTGTTCGCAGTGCTTTTGTTAGTCGCCCAAGCCAATGCCGTCTCCCTTTTTCTGTCTTCCGGTTTCCGTTTTTGATCCGATGCTCTTCCTCAGACTGAAAGAACCACTCTTCTACGATAGGAACAATCATACCCAATGTAAAAACGGCACCAAACGATAACCAAAATCCGGCATCCATCAACCGCCATGGATTTTCTATCAGGATGATCAGACACGCCAGCCCCAATGCTGTTCCGGTATCATAGGTTCTTCCCAGCATATCGCCTCCGATCATCAACCCAAACATAATAACCGCCCGAACGGTCGAACCGCTAAAACCCGTTAGCCATCCATAGGCCGCAAGCAATATAATCACAGGGACTCCGGCTCCGATATAAGAACAGTGCAGGCGCCGCAGCAACCGATAAAAGGTGCTGCCCAATATCGACAGATGTAGACCTGATATCGCCAGTATGTGTGCAATCCCATTTCTCTGATAAAGTTTTTTCGTATATGCATCCATCTCACCGGTGTCTCCTAACAGCATGGCATTCATAATCCCAGCCTCCCGTTCCGGCAATGTCACATCAAATACCGATTGCGCCTGCATCTTCAGTTGAACCAACCATCTTCGAATCGGTGCATATCCATCCCGATATACAACCAGACTCTGGGTACTCCCCAGAAAATCAATCCCTCTGGCGCGATAATAAACAGCACTGTTAAATTCTCCGGGATTCGTCGGTTCCTGTGGCTTCCATAATCGGATCCGTGCCTGTATCTCATCTCCGATCCGAAGCGTTTCCCCCGTCGTGTCATAGATCCGCACGATATAAACCGCCGTCACTCGATAACCGTTTCCCTGTATCTCGTCCGTCTGTACCAGAAGAACCCTGCGTTCCTGCTGTTCTTCTATTCGTTTTACCTGTCCGGTAATCTCACATTCCTCCGCTTGTCCTCCCTGATACCGATCCAGATTATCCGAATACGCATCCGGGATTTCACAGCGATATCCATTTATAGCTCCCAACAGTCCACATACCGCATAAATAAAAAATGGCATGCACTGTTGCCCCTTCTTTCTGAATCTGAACCATACCAGACCAAAAAGAACCAAGCCAACAGCCATGCCAACCCCCATTGTCATGTGCAAAATTCTTTCTATGCTCATCCCTGCTACAAACGCCACGACTCCAAACAACAGTGGTCGTTTGATCATGTTCTGTTATTACACATCCTTACTTTTTAATGGCAGCTCCACTTCCTCCGGTTCTACCATATCCATTTCCTGTTCGAACATACCGTCAAATGGTATCGTTTCTCTATAAAACGCCTGTTTCTCTCCATTAATCAGGAACTGTACCTTATTGATCGTCGGAAGTGCACACAACGAATTCACAATGGAATAAATCGTCACCATATCCATACAGCTATCCAGTGTATTATTGAACTCACCGGACAGATCCACGTAGCACACACCATCCTTAATCGATATCTTTTTTAATGTTGTTCCAACCGGAATGGTTGGATTATAGCCGTCCCGCAACGGCCCTGTGATAAGTGATTCGATTACCAGCTGCTCCAGAGAAACATTATTTGTTATTTCCACCGACTTATCGTATTCTACCAGCATGTCCCCGGTTTCATTTGCAAAATACAGGGTTATAACACCCTTTTGCAGATATCCGCCTTCCGCCTCTGCATTGACAAAAGATACTTCATCATATGTCTCGATCGTATTTCCATTCTCCATCATTGTAGAGGAGTCATAGATTTCAAACTGCACATTGCTGACATAATCCAACTGACAAAGTGTATTCGTAATTGCAGCCTTTGACAATACCTCCACATAGGAATCATCCAGTTCATTTGCTACATTTACACGCATCTGCAACATATGTGTGTCGGTATTATAATAGTACCATACTACCTTCATAGAACTTGGTATCAGGTTCGTCTGTCCTTCTATGTTCTTCTGAAACAGATTTGAAAGCAGATCCGAAATCACTTCATCCTCCGTCTGATTCGCATCCACCGTATATACCTTTGAAAGTAGTTCGTACTTCACCGGATCTATATAATACATATAGATACTGCCCTCTGTCAGCTCCGTACTCTCAGTCGATGTTGTCTCGGAGCCGGAACAGCCTGTTAATGTCCAGATCAGGCAGATCGACAGCAATATACCAAACCATCGTTTCATTCTTCCTACACTCCCCTTCCTAGCTGATATAAGCTAACGGAATCCGTACTGTAAATGTAGTACCTTCTCCCGGCCTGCTATACAAATTAATCGCACCCTTATGCATTAATATCGCATTTCTGGTGATTGCCAGTCCCAGTCCGGTACCACCGATCTCTCTGGAATGAGACTTATCCACTCTGTAAAATCGTTCGAATACCTGTTCCTGACTTTCTTCCGGAATTCCGATACCAGAGTCGGACACCTTTACATAGAAGAATCTATGATCGGCATCCAGCGTCACCCGAACCCAGCCATCATCTATATTATACTTTACGGCGTTCTCGATCAGATTTGTAAATGCCAGTGACAGTTTCACCTCATCTACCTCTGCCAGAACCTCCCGCATGCTTTCAAATACGATCTCAATATTTCTCTTCGCCGCTATCGGCCGAATCCGTTTTAACAACAGTTCCAACAGCTCATTAATGTTTACGGTCTCTATATTCAGATCTTCTGCCTGCTTATCCAGCCGCACCAATGTCAAAAGATCTGTAATGATCTTATTCTCACGGTCGATCTCGCCTGCAATATCTGTCATAAATTCCCGATACATCTCTGCCGGTACATTTTCCTGTGCAAGCAGAGAATCTGCCAATACCTTCATCGATGTAATCGGTGTCTTTAACTCATGCGACACATTGGATACAAACTCCTGTCTGGAGTTCTCCAACACCTGTATCTTACTAAGGATCTGATTTAAAGTATCTGTCAGATCCGTAATCTCCGTACTGCTCTCCAGTTCAATCTTCTCATCCAGATGTCCTTCCGATACCTGTTTCAACCGACGGTTTAACTGCTTTAACGGTCGCGGTATCAGATATGCCATAAATAATGAAATCAAAAGGGCAACAAAAATAAACAATGCATACAACAGCCGTCCCTGTGCCTGCATATAACTATCTGTTTCCGTCAGATCATGAATGGACACAATACAGATAATCACACCTTTTGCCTTCTTCACCTCGTTGGCATTTGCCGCCATACGGCTTGCGGATGAGCCATTCTTCTCGATCGTGGAAGTAACGGTTGCCGAATCCAGAATCGGAACCATAATCTCCGCATATTGATTCTGATCAATCAGTTCATAATGACTGCTATTCTTTCCCTGCATGATATCATGAACTTCTGTAGACATCATATACTTATTCTGCTCTATCGTATATGTATCCTTCACAATCTTATAGTCGGAATCAACGATGATAATCCGTCCTTCCAGCACATTGGCCAACTGATCAATCTCAATATTCAGATTATCCGTTGCACTGGAAATCATAAACTCATTCAACAGTACCTGACTGGCCAGAATATTGCACTGACTCTGCACCTGATAAATCTTATTCTCTAACAATTTCTTATGATAAGACTGTTGCATGACCTGTCCGGTTGCAAAGATCATAAGGAGCATTGCCACAAAAAATCCCAGAAATATCGTAAACCGAAAGCTTTTCAATTGTCTCTTTAGTGGTTTAGCCCTGGAAGTAATAACCAACACCCCACTTCGTATGAATATACTTCGGCTCTCCCGGATGATCCTCTATCTTCTCACGCAGTCTTCGAATATGAACATCCACCGTTCTTACATCGCCCGGATACTCACTTCCCCAGATTGTTTTCAGAAGGTTTTCTCTGGAATATACCTTATTCGGATTAAATGCCAGAAGCTCCAGAAGGTCAAATTCCTTTGCTGTTAAATTGATCTCCTTTCCTGCAATCACTACACGACGGCTGTCACAGTCCAATGTCAGATCCCCGGCTGTCAATCTTCGTACAGGTTCCGCAACTTCTGTCTTCTTGCCGTTTCGTCTCATAATTGCCTTCATACGTGCCTTTACTTCCAATATGTTGAATGGCTTGGTAATATAATCGTCTGCTCCGTATTCCAGTCCCAGAATCTTATCCATATCCTCACCCTTTGCCGTCAGCATAATGATCGGCATATTTGAAAACTCGCGAATCTGCTGGCATACCTCCAGCCCTGTCAGCTTCGGAAGCATAATATCCAAAAGCACAATATCATACTCCGTCTGCTTTGCCATTGCCAAAGCCTCTTCTCCGTCATAAGCACAATCCACCTGCATATCATCCTGCTCCAGACTGAACTTAATTCCCTTTACAATCAACTTCTCATCATCCACAACCAGCACTCGCTTCATGTCACACCTCATTCAACCGTTATATAATCTTCTATCTTCCGGAACACCCCGTCTTTAATCCCCGGGATATCCATTAGTTCCTCTTTTTTTGTAAATCCTCCGTGACTATCTCGATATTCCAGAATCGCATCCGCTTTTGTTTCTCCAATACCCGGAAGTGTCATAAGCGTTTCTTTATCTGCCCGATTCAGATGTACCAGTCCATCCGCCTGTTCCATATCTCCCATAGATATGGAGACTGCGGTTTCTCCCTCCTGCGGAATATAAATGCGACTGCCATCCACTAACCGTTCTGCCTGATTTACAGCACAGGTATCTGCCGTGTCCAGACAGCCACCTGCTGCCGAAACGGCATCACAAATTCGGCTTCCCGCATCCAGATAATAGACGCCCGGAGCCTGAACCTGACCGCAAACATACACACATATCTGCGATGCTTCCGTCTCCTCCGTCTCCTCCGTCTCTTCTGTCTCCTCCGACAGATCCACAGGCCATTCCGTCCGATCACCGGACGTTTCCTGTCCGGCATCCTCCGTCTGTTCCGCACCCTGTTCGGAAAGAGAAAACGTATCCGCATGTCCATCGCAGCCAGCCAACAGAAAAATCCCCATCAAGCCATAGCTTACCATCATAAAACACCTATAAAATCTATGCACTCCTAACCTCTTTCTACTACACAGATCTTATAGCATCACATGTAATTATTCTACCATAATTGGTATCGAATACAATAGCTTTTTTTGTTTTTTTACTTTTTTCACTATTTCCACTTAAATATGATCAACCCTGCAACTGCTACGATCACGCCTACCAGCTTTGACCACTGGAATCCAACCTTTTCAACTGCAAACCAACCAAATAACTCAATCAGATATGCCACGACCACCTGCGAGATTACAATCAGTAATACCGCCTGTGCAGGTCCCAGATTCCTCATACTTATGATAACCGTCAATGTAATAAATGCACCGATCACGCCGCCCAGAAGCATATACTTATGATCAATCTGAAAGAGACCGGTAATATGACTTTCCTGCCGTTCCTTTACAAACCAGACCACGACACATATCAAAAAACCCGTCAACTGTACCCAGCTGTTCGTCAACCAGGTTCCGGTCTGTTTCGTCACACCGGTGTTAAACACCCCCTGAAGACTCATCAACGCACCGGATATTAATGCAATCAAAATGCCCCACATACTTTAAAACCTCCTTTTCGTACTGCTATTATCTTGTACGAATTTTCTCAATGTATGCGGGGCATTTTCTGTTTTCTTCGATTCTTCTGTTCCGGATGGCTTAGTTCTGCGATCGTTCTTCCATTCTTGTCTGAAGTCCATTTAGTTCTGTCGTCACATCACTGCCATTCCATATATTCTTAAAGCATATTTCTGTGTAGATCCAGAAATCACCGTTCTCCAATGCCTTTGGCGTAGGTGTTGAATTCTGATATTGCGCATACGCTGCCGTCTCATTACCGTCCGTCCGGTTCAGATCACTCCGGACAGCGACTTTCCGGCTCAGGCCAAACTGATTCTCTGCATATTCGTAGGATAAATAAGCTCCCAGTAAGTTTGCATATTCCGGCTGCTTTGTAAATGCATTTACAAATGCCTCATAGGTAATCGACGGTACCTGTACGGATAGCTCTCCGGTCAACGCCGGCACCTGACAAAGTGCATAGCTGCTTCCATAACTTCCCATATCCCGCAAAACATCCGTCTTTACAATTCCATAAACCAGCGTACCATTCGTCAGCTCTGCCTTTACCTGATCGTAAGAGCTATTGTCCACATCAATCGAAAAATACTCATGCAAAGACTGATAATAGCTCATATTCTGAATCACTGTATCGTTATTAATACTAAACGTGTCGGTATCCTCTCCGTTCTCACCCAGGATTTCTGCTCCATTTCCTAGGAACAGATAATCAAAAAACGGATCCGCTATATCCCATCGAAAAATCACCTTTGTATTTGTTTCATCCACAAAATTCACAGCAAAGTCTGCAAGGCTCTCAAAGCTTTCCGGCTGTGTTGTGGTTGCCGTATCATAGATCATCATACAGGTATCCATGTAGATCGGATATCCATACTGCTTTCCCTCTGAGGTACTTGCCTGTTTTGCAGCCTCCGGATAATGCTCTGACCAGAATGTATCTGTATATAACGGATTCTCTGTTGTCAGCCCTGCCAACCGCAGCTTCCGTATCTCATCGTTCGATGCCAGAAAAATATCCGGTCCGTTTCCATCCACATTTGCCTGATTGATTGTTTCCAGATAATTCATATCATCTACACAGGTACATACCACCTGCACTCCATATCGGTCATGGAAGTCTGCGGCCGCCGCCTCCAGATAAGGTGCATCGGTCGCATCGGTATACCACAGATTCAGTTCAACCGGAACTTCACTTCCGTCTTCTGCCTTTGTGGTTGTTTTAACAGAGGCAACGGTCTGTTCAAATGTCTCATAGGTTGTAACCGTTTCTGTCGGTTCTGCCTCTTCTTTTCCACAGCCTGCCAAACCGGCGATCATCAGGACAGCCACGATCCATGCTGTAAGTTTCTTCCCTGTTTTCATAGTCTGCCTCATTTCTGTTCTTCTTTTCATTCATTCCATGTATTAGAATAATGGTTCTTTTAATATCGCTGTACCAATACCCTTTGTAGTAAAGAACTCCAGAAGCAGGCAGTGCTCTACCCGTCCGTCCAGTACATGGACTCTGGCCACTCCATTGTTGATCGCATCGATGCAGTTGGTAAGCTTCGGAAGCATACCGCCTCCTACTACACCCTTCTCGATAAACTCCTGTGCTTCTTCCACTGTCATCTCAGAAATCAGGGTATTCTTATCCGTCGGATCTACAAATACACCTTCAATATCTGTCAGGAATACCAGCTTTTCCGCTTTGATTGCTCTGGCTACCGCACAGGCGGCATCATCTGCATTAATATTATAAGATGCATAGTCCTCACCGATTCCGATCGGAGCAACTACAGGAATAAAATCATTTGCCAGTAATGTATCCAGAATCGTACTGTCAACCTTTACAACCTCTCCTACATATCCGATATCCTTTCCATCCGGCAGACGCTTTTTGCAGGTCATCAAACCGCCATCTTTGCCGCTGATTCCGACTGCATTCAGCCCCAGCTTCTGCATCATCTGTACCAGTCCTTTGTTCACCTTTGACAGCACCATCTCCGCAATCTCCATCGTTTCCGCATCCGTAACACGCAGACCGTTTACAAACTGTGGTTCCTTGCCGGACAGTCGTACCCACTTACTGATTTCCTTACCGCCGCCATGTACAATAATCGGCTGCATACCGATCATCTTTAATAGTGCCACATCCTTGATTACATTATACTTTAAGGTATCATCCAACATTGCACTTCCGCCATACTTGACAACAATCTTCTTGCCACGGAACTTCTGTATAAACGGCATTGCTTCTATCAGTGTCTGTGCCTTTATAATTACCTGATCCATACTATTTTCATTATTAATCATCTTTCTATCTCTTTCCTTTCCTATATGATTCCTATATGATTTCTATATCTCTGTTTCCGGTTTGGTTCCGTATACTGTTAAGAACGATAATCGGCATTAATCTTCACATAATCATAAGTCAGGTCACAGCCCCATGCGGTTGCTTCCTGTTCTCCTGCATGAATATCTGCCAACACGGTTACCTTATCCGGTGACAGGATCTTTGTTGCTTCCTCTTCATCATAATCCGTTGCCATTCCGTGTTCAACTAATGTTACCGTACCTTCCTGACTACTGATCTGGATTGTTACCTGATTCGGATCAAACTCCGCACCGGAATATCCCATAGCACATAAGATTCTTCCCCAGTTTGCATCCATCCCAAATACAGCCGCCTTTGTCAGATTTGATGTTATTATTGCCTTTGCCAGAATCTTCGCCTGCTCCTTTGCCGAAGCATGTATAACTGTCGCTTCCAGCAGTCTGGTTGCGCCCTCTCCATCAGCCGCAATATTCTGCGCCAGATAGGTCATCACCTTTTTCAGTGCACTCTTAAAGGTTTCGTAATCCTCATCTTCCTCCTTAATCAGATCATGCTCTGCCAGTCCATTTGCCAGAACAACCACACTGTCATTTGTAGAGGTATCTCCATCGACGGATACCATATTAAAGGTATCCTCTACCAGTTCCTTCAGACACGCCGACAAAAGTTCCTGTGTAATCATAGCATCGGTTGTAATCACACCCAGCATCGTTCCCATATTTGGATGAATCATACCGGAACCCTTACACATTCCGGCCATCCGGACAGTCTTACCCTTTAATGAGAATTCAATGGCAATCTCCTTCGAATGCGTATCCGTTGTCATAATTGCTTCTGCCGCAGCATGCCCGGCCTGTTCACTCTGGCTCAACTGCTCCCGCAGCATTCCAACCCCCTGCAGGATCGTATCCATCGGAAGTGGCTGTCCGATGACTCCGGTTGACATTACAACCACCTGCTCTGTCTTGATATCCAGTTCCTTCGCAACTGCCTTTGCCGTCTTCTTTACATCCTCATAGCCCTGCTCACCGGTACAGGCATTTGCAATTCCGCTATTCACAACTACGGCCTGTGCCACACCATGCTTTTCCAGAATCTGTGCATCCCACTGAACCGGCGCTGCCTTTACCAGATTTCTCGTAAATACTCCGGCTGCCACACACGGTACAGTACTGACTACCATAGCCATATCCTTATTCGTTTTTCCCGGCTTAATTCCCGCCCGAAGTCCTGCCGCCTGAAAGCCCTTCGGAGCTGTGATTGCACCCTGTATCTCTATTATTCCACTCATACTGTTTTACCTCCGTAACTTCATTATCCTATATCCTTGAAACCTATGGGAACATCGGTGCCAGTTCCAGTCCTTCCGTCTCCGGCAGTCCAAATGCCAGATTCATATTCTGAATTGCCTGACCGGCAGCACCCTTTACAATATTATCCAAAGCACCCATTACCACAACTCGATTCGTCCGCGGATCCAGCTTGAAGTTCACATCTACATAATTGCTTCCTTCTACCCAGCGTGTTTCCGGACATACATCCTTATCAAGTACTCGTACAAACCGCTCCTTTGCATAATATTTATCATACGCAGCCCGTACCTCATCATAGCTGACATCCTTTGTCAGATTCGCATAACCGGTCACCAGAATTCCCCGGTTCATCGGAACCAGATGCGGTGTAAAGATGATCGTTACATCTTCTCCTGCTGCATACCCCAGCTGCTCCTCAATCTCCGGTGTATGTCTGTGTGTCAATACACCATATGCCTTTATATTTTCATTGACCTCACAAAACAAATTGTTCACCTTTGCCCCTCGTCCGGCTCCGGAGGTCCCGGACTTCGCATCGATAATCACAGACTTCGGATCAATCAGTCCTTCCTTCATCAGCGGATAAAAGGACAGGATCGAACAGGTTGTATAACATCCCGGATTTGCAATCAGCCGGGCACCCTTTATTTTTTCCCGATTAATCTCACAGAGTCCATATACCGCCTCGTCTATGAACTGTGGGCTCTTATGCTCGATTCCATACCATTTTTCATAGACGTTTACATCCTTGATCCGAAAGTCTGCACTCAGATCAATGATCTTTGTTTTTTCCAGAATGGACTCATTTACCAGAGAAGCACACAAGCCCTGTGGTGTTGCGGTAAAGATCACATCTGCTTTCTGTGCCAGTTCCTCCATGTTATCATCCATGCACTTTGCATCTACGATCTGAAACATATTTCCAAACACTTCATAATACTTCTTATCTATGTAACTTCTGGATCCATACCAGACAATCTCTGCGTCCTTATGCCCCATCAGCAGTCGAACAATCTCCTGACCTGCATATCCTGTAGAACCAATAATTCCTGCTTTAATCATAATTATTCCTCTTTTCTGCTTTTGCCTGAATTCCAGTTCTTCATATTCTTATGCTTCCTTCCGCTCTTGTATGAATATTTATTCATGTTTTATGAATATTATTCTATTCATTTGCATAATGAGCAATAAGATTCTTTGAAAAACTGCTTGCATAATATGCATTATAGTTGTATATTTGTATTTAGTCAATGAGAAAATTGATGAGATGAGATTTTAAGGAGGATCATGTATTCTATGAAAGAGAAAGTTGTACTGGCTTATTCCGGCGGTCTGGATACTACCGCTATTATTCCATGGTTAAAGGAAACCTATGATTATGATGTCATCTGTGTTTGTATCGATGTAGGACAGGAAAGTGAGCTGGAAGGTCTGGATGAGCGTGCAAAGCTGTCCGGTGCTTCTAAGCTGTATATAGAAGATGTTGTAGACGAATTCTGTGATGACTATATCGTACCTACCGTAATGGCAAATGGTGTTTATGAATATAAATATCTTCTTGGCACTTCAATGGCTCGTCCGGTTATTGCCAAGAAGCTGGTTGAAATCGCCAGAAAAGAAGGTGCTGTCGCTATCTGCCACGGTGCTACCGGTAAGGGAAATGATCAGGTTCGTTTTGAATTGACCATTAAGGCACTGGCACCTGATATCAAGATTATCGCTGCCTGGAGACAGCCGGAATGGACAATGGATTCCCGTGATGCTGAGATTGATTACTGCAGACAGCATGGCATTCATCTTCCATTCTCTGTAGACAACAGCTATAGCCGCGATCGGAATCTGTGGCATATCAGTCATGAAGGTCTGGAACTGGAATCACCTGCAAACATGCCAAATTACGATCATCTTCTGGTTCTCGGGACCACACCGGAAAAGGCTCCGGAAGAAGGTGAATACGTTACTTTAACCTTTGAAAAGGGTATTCCTACCAGCGTAAATGGCAAGAAGATGAAGGTATCTGATATCATCCGTGAACTGAATCGTCTGGGTGGCAAACATGGTATCGGTATTATTGATATCGTGGAAAACCGTGTCGTTGGTATGAAGTCCCGTGGTGTTTATGAAACTCCCGGCGGAACCATTCTGATGGAAGCTCATATGCAGTTAGAGGAACTGATTCTGGATCGTGATACCTTAGCATTTAAGAAGATCGTAGGCAGCAAATTTGCCGATATGGTATATGAAGGAAAGTGGTTCTGCCCATTACGGGAAGCCCTGCAGGCATTTATCGAAAGTACACAGGATCGTGTAACCGGTGAGGTTAAGATGAAGCTCTATAAGGGTAATATCATCAAGGCCGGCACCACTTCTCCATATTCTCTGTACAGCGAGGAGCTGGCAAGCTTTACTACCGGTGATCTTTACGATCATAAGGATGCAAATGGTTTCATCAACCTCTTCGGTCTGTCCATGAAGGTACGTGCAATGCTGGATGCAGAGCGGAACAAGGATAACACAAAGCAGTCTTAACAAGGCATAAAAAGGGAGAGATTCCAAACAGAATCTCTCTTTTTTTTATGCCTGCATTCTCATATTATAGCTCAAACGATACTTATCTGCGATCTGTGCTATAAATTCCGAATTGGTTGGTTTTCTTCGATTTCCCGCAGCCGAATATCCAAATACGTCCTGAAGCACCTCTACATCCCCTCTGCTCCATGCGATTTCGATTGCGTGCCGAATCGCACGCTCCACGCTGCTTGATGTGGTATTGTACTGCTTTGCAATCGTCGGATACAACAGCTTTGTAATATAATTCAGAACCGCAATATCCCGGACTGCCATCATAATACCGGTTCGGATATACTGATATCCCTTTATATGTGCCGGAACTCCGATTTTTCGCATCACATCTGTAATCTCTGCTTCCAGATATGTATCCTCTACACCAGTCAGAGTCCCATCTTCCCTCTTTATCTCTGACTTTCTGGTAGCGATTGCCCGCCGGTCTGCCCGTTCGGTCACCGGCTGTACCAGCTGTTCAATTCTGTTATAGACCATCTCCATTCGGTATGGCTTCATGATGTAATAATCAACACCCGTCTGACAGGCACAGTCCATAATCACCGGATTGTCCACGGCTGAAAGAACGATTACTCTCGGCAACCGTGGAACATCCAGATTGGAAACCAGTTCCTCCATAACTCCCAATCCATCAATCTCCGGTAGTATCATATTCATTACTACCACATCCGGATGTAGGGCTAAAATCTTATCATATGCCCGTTGTCCACCGTTTTCAATACCGGCTATTTCGATATCTCCCTTTGATCGAAAATAGTCTGCCAGTCTGACTCCCTCCTCTCTGTTGTTTACAGCAATCAACACTTTAATCATAAACTTCTCTCCCTTCCTGTTTTTTGTCTATGATTATACAGCAAACAACAGAATTTTCGTCGCATAGAAATGGAATTCTAATGGAACTGAATTCAGTCGCTACATGTATTTAGAAAGCGAATAATTGCGATATTCCGCCCAAGTGTAGTCTGACATATATTCTCCATAGTATAATTTCTTTGCTTCCTCTTTACCATCCTGTAAGTCATACAGATCACAATCCAACAGATCTGTGTCGATATATCTGCTATTTCTCGATGAAACCAGCAGTTCTTCTATTCCATAGTATTTTAGTTCTTTTTGTAATGTTTTGCATAGTTTACTACAAAGAGACTGTGTCGATTCATCCCGCGGACGATCATTCCAGAGCGCTGCTATGATCTGAACTGTATCAACCGTTCCTCCCCTACGATCTATCAGCAATGCCAAAAGCTCCTTTGCCTTTCCGCTCTTAAATACAAGTGGTCTCCCATCCAAAAACAAATCAAAATACCCAAAGGTTCTGGCGTAAATCCGTTTCGGCTTTCTCTTATATAACAGATACGCCATTTCAAATGCATATAGTACATCTTCTGCCTTATAGGGTTTCAATAATACAGCTGCGTGTAGCTTTACTGCTTCCAGTGCTTTTTGATTTTGTTCAGAAATATAAAAAAGGATCAGATGTCCATCCTCCTGCCGGATTCTTTTACCAAACTCGAGACTATCAAACGTCTCATTTTCAGTACTCATTACCAACAGATCTACATCATGATCCTTTTTATATTGCATTACTTCTTTCGGACTATTTAAGGTCGCTTCTATAGACAGAAACGGAATATTCTCTATCCTTTTCCTAAATTCATTTACCATATCCTCTTTCTCTGATAATAAAATGATCCTCACGATTCCTCACCTGCTTATTTTTATTTGCCTTCCGAAATCGTTCCTCCTCACATTATATTTTCTCTGAGGACCCTCTTTCAGAATTTTATCATCAGTCAAAATACAATTCTCTATTATTACTTCTTTTCATTTATTTTCTCGTTTAGGTACGTCTCATTCACAGCAATCACAGCCTCCATGGCTTTTCTCCCCGGTGCACCAACTGTATTTCGTTTCTCCACACAGGTTTCCAACGCGATTGCTTCATAGATATCTGCTTCAAACACAGGGCTGATCGCCTGATACTCCTGCAGGCTCATTTCATCCAAAGAAATCCCCTTGTCTATACAGTATAAAACCAATTGTCCTACGATACCGTGCGCATCCCGGAACGGAACCCCATGATTCACCAGATAATCTGCAGCGTCCGTAGCATTTGTAAAGCCTTGTTTTGCACTGTTTTCCATCCGTTCCTTATGAATCGTCATTGTATCCAGCATTCCGGTAAACAGCATCAGACAGCCCTTAACGGTATCTATGGCGTCAAATGTCAGCTCCTTATCCTCCTGCATATCCTTATTATATGCCAGAGGGATCCCCTTCATGGTTGTCAACATACCGGTCAACGCAGCATATACCCGACCTGTCTTCCCTCTTACCAGCTCTGCAATATCCGGATTCTTCTTCTGTGGCATAATGGAACTTCCGGTACTATAGGCATCATCCAATTCGATAAACTGATACTCATTGGAATTCCATATAATAATCTCCTCAGAAAAGCGGCTTAAATGCATCATAATCATAGAAAATGCAGATAACATCTCTATTACATAATCCCGATCCGATACAGAATCCATACTATTCAATGTTGGTCCGTAAAATCCAAGCAGCTCTGCCGTTAAATTCCGATCCAGTGGATAGGTAGTACCGGCCAACGCTCCGGCTCCTAATGGGCAATAATTCATCCGTTCATAGATATCAGCCAGACGGGAATAGTCTCGCTTAAACATTTCCATATAAGCGCCCATATGATGTGCAAAGGTAATTGGCTGTGCTTTCTGCAGATGCGTGAAGCCCGGCATATAGGTTTCTACATTTTCCTTCATTAACCGATGCAGCACTTTCATCAAATCCATCAGAATTTCCTGAACCGCCTGAATCTCATCCCGGACATATAATTTCATATCCAGTGCAACCTGATCGTTCCGACTTCTTCCTGTATGTAGTTTTTTACCTGCATCTCCAACTCTCTGAATCAGATTCGCCTCTACAAAGCTATGGATATCCTCATACTCGGATGTAATCTTCAGTGTTCCTGCATCTACATCTGCTACGATTCCTTCCAAGCCCTGAATGATACGATCCTTTTCCTCGTCTGTCAGAATTCCGGTAGCTGCCAGCATTGTCACATGTGCAATGCTTCCTCTTACATCCTGATGAAAAAACTTCTGATCAAATGAAATTGATGCGTTAAAATTGTATACTAACTGATTCGTTTCCTTTGTGAAACGTCCACCCCATAGCTGCGCCATATCGTTACCTCTTTTCCTGAATTCTAGAAAATATATTACACTAATCTTTCGTGTTCGACAAGTCCTATCCAGAAACATTCGGCATCCCATTCTTTTCCTCCGGTCAAGCACAATTTGAGGTTTATGTCTAGTATCATAGCGGGGTTGCGTCTATAGACAAGATACCCAGAGTACTAAATTTCTAAAAAAGTACGGATTTTTTCCGCATTGTTTCTGCCAGTTTACATATTTTCAATACTGAGAGTATCTGTACAATAAATACAAGTAGAATAAAATGGAAATGGAGGTAAAATATGGTTGAACGAAAGAAAATCGGCATTCGTGTCCAAGAATGTCGCAAGAAACAACATATGACAGTCGAATATCTGTCCGAACTCGCAAATATCTCACCAGAATTCTTACGTGCAATTGAGTCCGGACAACGCGGTATGTCCTTGAATACATTGGCTGACTTGGCCACTGCACTTCAAGTATCCACTGACTATCTGCTCTTTGGATCTGTCACCGAAGAAAAATACGATGTTATTGTGCAGGTATTACAAACCTGTTCAGAAGAACGCATACAGGAAATTTCATATTTAGTAAAACAAATCCTGGAACTATCAAAATAGTTCCAGGATTTTGTTATTGAATCATATGCACATCCAGCTGATTAAACGGTATTACAATCCCTTCTTCATCAAATACATTCTTAATCTGTTCCATCAGACTCCATTTTGCCTGCCAGTAATCTTCCGTCTTCACCCAAACATGAATCAGTACCGTCATAGAACTGTCCTCAAATGCATCAAGCACAATATTTCTGGGTTCTTCCTGCAGTACCATCGTCTCCTGATCCAGTATCTTTGTCAACAGAGACTTTACCTGCTTTAAATCCACATTATATTCCACCGGAATATTCAAATCAATCCTTCGCTTCTCCTGCTTTGTCAGATTAGTCAGGCTTGTATTCGATAATGTTCCGTTCGGTATTACAATGACTTTACCGTCATAGGTTCGAAGCCTGGTATAGAAAATATCAATGGATACAACCGTTCCTTCGTTTCCATGCGTATCCTCCCGTATATAATCCCCGATTACAAACGGCTTCAGAACCAGTATCAGCACTCCACCTGCAAAGTTCGATAAGCTTCCCTGCAGTGCAAGTCCCAATGTCACACCTGCTGTTCCGAGCAGTGTTACAAATGATGTTACCTGAATTCCGATAATTGATATTACCGTAATAAAAATCAACACATACAACAGAATATTAATAATGGAGCCCAAAAAGGAACTAACGGTAGGATCCAGTCTGGATTTCTCGAAAGACCTCCGCACCAGCTTCATAACCCACTTTACCAGCTTCATTCCGATCCACAGGCAAATAAGCGCAATCAGTACATTCACTGCTTTTTCCGTCACCCAGTTCCATGCCCGTTCTAACTGCTGTTCATAAAAACCGGCATCATGAGTTGCGGCTGTTAATTGCATAACCATATCATTCAACATTATCACCCCTGTTATTTATGGTACTTAAATACAGAAATTGAAAGTGGCGGAATATAAACGGTAATGGAATCTTCCCGCTCATCACAGGCAATCTTCTTTGTCTGCTTCAATGTTTTGTTCTTCCTTCCTTCTCCTCCAAATCGCTCTTCTTCACTGGAGAATATTTCCTTATATTTTCCCGCAAACGGAACACCGATTCGATAATCTTCATGTTCGACCGGAGTAAAATTGCAAACCACCACCAAGGTGTCTTCTTTGCGTTCTGTCTTCCGTGCAAAGATCAGAAGACTTTCATTCGAAGCAATACTGTTAATCCACTCAAAGCCTGCCGGATCATCATCCAGTTCATACAATGCCGGTTCCTGCTGATACAGCCGATTCAACTCTCTGCAATAATCCCGAATACATACATGTGCATCAAATTCAAAAATTCCCCAATCCAGTTCATCAGACTCATTGAACTCCTTAAACTGCGCAAACTCCTGTCCCATGAACAAAAGCTTCTTGCCGGGATGCATCATCATAAAACCATAGGCCAGACGCAGGTTTGAGAACTTGTCCTCATATCCACCCGGCATTTTTGCAATCATAGAGCCCTTCTCATGAACGACCTCATCATGGGAAAGCACCAGAACAAAATGTTCACTATAAGCATATACCATGCTAAAGGTCAGTTCATTATGATGATACTTCCGATATAACGGATCCAGCTTCATATAACCTAAAAAATCGTTCATCCAGCCCATATTCCACTTGAAGTCAAATCCAAGACCGCCTTCTTCTACCGGCTGTGACACCATCGGCCACGCCGTAGATTCTTCTGCAATCATAATGCAGTCCGGAAACCGTTCTTTCATAACTGTATTCAACTGTTTTAACATATCGATTGCATCCAGATTCTCATTTCCGCCGTACATATTCGGAAGCCAATTTCCAAAATCCCTGCCATAGTCCAGATACAACATCGATGCTACCGCATCCATTCGAAAACCATCCACATGATACTTATCTGCCCAGAACAACGCATTTGCAATCAGGAAATTCTTTACCTCCGGTTTACTATAATCGAAGATATACGTTCCCCAATGTGGATGTTCTCCTCTTCGAGGATCTTCATGCTCATACACGCAGGTTCCGTCAAATCGTCCTAAGCCATTCTCATCCTTCGGAAAATGTGCAGGTACCCAGTCAATAATAACCGACAAACCCTGACGATGCATATAATCTACAAAATACATAAAATCCTCCGGCGAACCATATCTGGAGGTTGGTGCATAATAACCTGTTACCTGATACCCCCAGGAAGGATCATACGGATGTTCCATAATCGGCATCAATTCAATATGCGTATAGCCCATATCCTTCATATAGTCTGCCAGTTGTTCTGCCAATTCCCGATAATTAAAATACTCTCTTCCATCGGTCGGTCGTTTCCATGCACCCAGATATACTTCATAAATAGACATCGGTGCTGTGTATACATTCTTCTCTGCCCGCACTTTCATCCATTCTTCATCCTGCCACTGATACTTTCGCAAGTCTGTAATAATCGAAGCATTGCATGGGCGCAACTCTGTCGCATTCCCATATGGATCCGTCTTCATCTTCCGTTCTCCGCTCCGCGTCCGAATCTCATACTTATAAATCTCATTTTCAGAAATCTCCGGAATAAACAGCTCAAAAATACCGGAATATGGCAGCTTGCGCATCGGATGAATCCGTCCGTCCCAATGATTAAAATCAGCTACAACACTCACTCTTTCCGCGTTTGGTGCCCAAACCGCAAATAAAACACCCGGGATTCCATCCACCACCATAGGATGGGCGCCCAGCTTCTCATAAATCTCATAATGGACCCCTTCATTAAACAGACTGATATCAATCGGATCAATGACGGAATCAAACATATACGGATCATAGATTTCCGTTACCGTACCGGATGCCTGTACCAGTCGAAGCTTGTAATCAAAGCGCTTACACTTCGGAATCTTAACAGAAAAGAACCCTGAAACCCGTTTGGCTTCCATAGGATATTCTTTCCCATTTTTCATATTTACAACCTTTACTTCTTCCATATCCGGATAAAACGCATTTACATACAAGTCGTCAATACATTCATGCATACCTAATATGTGATGTGGATTGTCATGTCGTGCCTTCACCAAAGCATCTACTTCCATCCAGTTAATCGCAAATACATCTTTTTTTGTCTTCATTCCTCTTCCCCCTATAACTGGTGTATGAAAATACCACTTCTTAGCTTTGGTTCAAACCATGTAGACTTTGGTGGCATTAAACGATTTGCATCGGCAACTTCAAACAACTCTATAATCGATGTCGGATACATGGAAAACGCAAGGCACATATCTGTATTTGCCCGCTTTTCAAGTTCCTCCAATCCCCGAATTCCCCCGACGAAATCTATACGGGAATCTGTTCGCGGATCTGCAATATGTAACAACTTCTCAAATACCTGTTTTTGCAAAATAGATACATCCAGACCTTCTACCGGATCTTTCCTGCAAATATCTGCATGTGCCTGTAACCGATACCACTTATGCTCCAGATACATTCCATACTCTGACTTATGTTCCGGACTAACCGGTGTCTCAGATTCTTCCACCTGAAAGTCCTTCTTCAGCTCTGCGATAAATTCTTCTGCAGTTCTTCCACCCAGATCCTTTAACACACGGTTATATGGCATAATCATCAACTGATCATGCGGAAACAATACCGAAAGGAAGTAATTAAACTCTTCCGTTCCATCGTAATCCGGATGTTCTGCTCTTCGCTTTAACCCTACCTTGACCGCAGATGCAGCTCTATGGTGTCCATCTGCAATATAGATGTGATCAATCTTTTCAAATGCTTCCGCAAGTTGCTGAATCTTCACGTCCTCATCGATCACCCAGACTGCATGACCGATCCCGTCCGGAGAAATAAACTGATATACCGGAGGCTTCTGTTTTTCCTCCTGCACGATCCTGTCAATTGCTTCCTGTGCCCGATAGGCCAGAAAAATCGGCCCGGTCTGTGCATTACAGGTATCCACATGTCGAATCCGATCCTGTTCCTTTTCTTCTCGGGTATTCTCATGCTTCTTAATTACATTATTCTGATAATCATCAATGGATGCACAAGCTACGATTCCGGTCTGTGCTCTTCCATTCATCTTTAACTCATATATGTAATATACCTGCTTCTCATCCTGTATATAGATACCATCCTTTATCATCTTATCTAGTAATTCTTTCGCCTTTGCATATACCTCCGGCGAATACATATCCACAGAATCATCAAACTGTGTCTCTGCACGATCAATCTTCAGAAATGAAAGTGGCTCTCGCTCCACTTCTGCCTTTGCTTCTTGCCGATTATATACATCGTACGGAAGGGCTGCTACCCGATCCACAATGTCTGCTCTTGGACGAAACCCTTGAAATGCTCTTATATCTGCCATAATCCTCTGTCTCCTTTTTGTGTTTCTTCCGTTACTATACTTACAGATATTATTATTCTACATCATTAGGAAGAAAAAAAAAAGCATTTCTTATCGGTATAATTGTCGGTGTTATTTTTAAAACGAAAGGCAACTTCTAAAGAGGAAATTGCACTTAGTCCCGGAAAAAATGTCAACTCAATACCGTTTTCATTACATTTAGATTGAAGTTTAGTTCTAAGCTCATAAAACTTCTGTGATGCAACGGCTTTTGAAAGATGTCGGTTCTTCATCATTCCGTTTACATTTAAGTCCTCAATCGTTATATAAGATGGTTTGGTTTTTACTATCTCAGCGATTGTCTTATTAATGTAATCTGGGCATCAGGAATTTCCACAAGAACGGAACCCGTAGGGTTCCTAAATTCGTGCTTCGCACTCATTAAGGAACTTCTATAACTGCTTTCTGACCTGTTCGATATCCTCCGGTTCACACTCTGCAATGGCAAGGATATCCTCATCACTGTAACCTCGCTGGAGCATGTTTTTGATAACCAAGCGGTTCTTCTCCTGCAATTTCTGCTCTCCTATCTTCTCTCCTTGCTTCCTTCCCAACTGTAGCCCTCGCTGCTCTCCTTGCCGCAGTCCTAACTGCAAGCCTTCATTTTTCATGTCTATTGCCATATCTTCCCATGCTTTACACATATTTACGTCCTCCTCGCCTTCTTGAATCTCTATGTTAACACCTGTCATTTCTTTGATAAACTGTGCCGTTTCCCGATCTACATGGTAGAAGTCGGAGTCTTCTTCTGACATTATTTCTTTCATCTTTTCCTTATCCTTTGCGTATTTGATAAAGGTTAATACCTTTCGCATGCTGCTATGAAAACACCGGATCTGCTGATCGGTCATATTGCCCGGTGCAATTAAGTGGATGTGATAGTCCTGCACATACTTTAATATCTCCGGATCTTTGGTTGCCAGCATGTCATATAGGGTGGTTGGTCCATCCCATGGTTCACTGCTATACAGAATTACAATGGTAATGACGGGAAGAAGCTTATCTTCCTTTGTGATGCCGCTTAGGAACTCTGCGGAAGTCAGGAGCCGATCTTCTACTCTGCTTCCGGCTTGTTCACCACTATTATCACTATTGTTTCTTTTTTCCTGTTTCCACCGCCTGCCGTTCTGCTTCCGGATCTCTTCGACCTGCCCGGCATAGTGCATGGCATCATAGACCATGGTTCTTACCGGCATGGCGTAGTGTACCTGTGTCTGGTTCTCTAATCGTACCTTCCATCATTTCTTACTATGCTCTGCAAGAATCCCTGTCTTTCTCTTTGTGATCATCAGCAAGGATCCTCAATCTCAGAATATACATCAAACGTCTTTGAATATAAGAAAATAGATGAAATATACTTGCTTGATACTTACTATATTTCATTCATTCCTATTTGTCAATATATTCAAACAAATATGTTGTTATTAATTTTACATCTGTAAAAAAAAGAAAAAGTACCCGACATCCATTCGGGTACCTTTTCTCCTATAAGTCAGAAAATAAATCCTGTCGATACTTTCCTTCCTGTAGCATCCGCTGAAAATTCTCTCGAACAACTGCTACATCCTCTCGATAGGTCATACCATACCATGAGTCTTTTGTACACAGCACTTTTACGCTTAACCTTTTTTCTGTTATCATCTGCTCAATAAAGACCGGAATCAAATACTCCGCTCCTAATGGGTTTTCTGGCACTTCTCTCTCAAAAAACTCCTCAAAGCCAGTCTGTAACATATCTAATACATCCGGTGTCAAGCCCCACATATTCATAGATACCAGAGAATCCGCATTTAAGCGAATCCCATTTGCTTCCGCTTCATCTGCAACCTTTACGATTCCCCTGGTTTCTATTATCTCTGTCAAATCATTCTGTTCATTCATCTGGCAGATTCCCCTTGTCACTCCGCCGTTATCTGACAGTGTAAGTAGCTGTATTCCCTCGATCATGCAGGAACAAAGGCATACGATATATATTCATAACACTGTCCTAAGTGATTTGTCCTGCTGTTCAGATTATGTGCATCACTGGCAATGATATCTACCCATCTCTTCCGAAGCAGTTTCCTGCAAACTTTTGTCTCTATACTATCTCCGAATCCTAAAACACTATCTGCATTTATCTGGATCATAGCCCCCAGATTCTGAAGTTCTTCACACAGTGCCGGCTTCTGTACCAGACACTGATAGCGTTCTACATGGGCAATCACAGGTATATATCCGGCAGATAATAACCGGCGGGTATATTCGTGTATATATGCATACTCCGTGTGAAAGGAATACTCTGTCAGTACATATTCGGAGCTTGCAAGCGTGTAACACCTCTTATCCAGAAGTGCAGTCAGAATAACCGCATCGATCTGTTGTTTTTTGGCTTCCTTTAACATCGCTATGGATATCTCCAATGACTCTGCACCATCATCGACTCCGAACAATGTATGATTGTGAATATCAAGCATATTATTATCCCACTAGCTCTATTATCATTTTTTGTTTTCAACGCTTATAGTATATATTTTCATTGTTTTATTGTCATAGTCTATGTATAATTAATTGGCTCATCCAAAATAAATACACACAAAAAACCCCAAGCGATCTCTCACTTGGGGCTTTGCCTCGATTGCTATTTATACGATTTTAACCTCTTAGCTTTTTAACCGTATCCTTCAGGGACTGCTCAAACTGCTCTTCTGAAGAATTTTCAAAGATAATCAGTTCCTTGATATTCGTTGGTGCATTATAATTCTGAGATGCCACATATTCATCCCAGTGCTCCAGCTTCCATGTATCACGATCAGAATTTCTCTTAATCATTCTCTGATGACATACTTCGATATCTGTATTTACCCATACAACTACCAGTTCCGCATCCTTCTTCGCTAAACGCTCTCTCAGTTTATTCAGATAATCATCATCGCGAATCTCATCCGTAAAAGGTGCATTGATCAATACGGTGTCATTATATTCCAAAGCTTCCATTGCTATATCCAAGATCGCGTAATACTCATAGTCCCGAATTTCTCTCTGAAAGAAATCAGAAGAACGGTTATACTCCTCATGTGCAACTTTAAATATTTGCTTTGAAAGTACAATCAATGTATCTTTATCAAGATATACACAATTCGTTAATGCCTTCGCCAACTGTCTGGTTACATGAGTCTTTCCGCATGCTGGTGGTGAAGTAACTAAAATTAAGTGTTTCATTGTTGTCCCTCCTGGTCATTTATCCTAGATTCCATACATCCAAAATATTAGCATATTCTCCCCCTATATGCAAGGGAAAATACCGACATATTATTACTTTAATGGCGTCCTCCGCCACCGCTGTGGCCGCCTCCGCCTCCGCCGCCACTGTGACCGCCGCCTCCGCCTCCGCTACTGGAGGTATCGATATGACGCTGCGTTGTATGCTTAGACAGAAATACATCCCTGCGGACCTTCACATCCGCAAAGCCTCCCTGCACATAGGTTGAAAGATCCGTTGTTTTTCCTGCCATCTTTTTCGTCACATTTACGATAATAAAGATCGCCGTTATAATGATTGGAAGCCAGATTGCCCAGGCATCCCTGATATGAAACTCCAGTACATTCGGACCTGTCATATCAGAAGTCAGATGGGCGATCATCCGGCGATAGCTTCGGTAGGGATTCGTGTTCGAATATTCCCACACATCATTTTCCAGTTCTAACAGCTCTCCCTGATTCAGATAAATATTATATGCCTTATCATAAACCGAATTCCCGGATGCTCCTCGATAAGACAGGAATGCAGACTCTGCATAGCCGTTCAGATCATACCAGTTATCTACATAGATCACACCGGCTCCGGTCGAATCTCCTGACCGTTCTGCACTGTTATGTCCATCCCAGCCAAACTTCCCATATTCATAGAAGTCCTCTGCAAAATTAATGGTCTTATTTTCGCTGGAATCATACGGATCACTTCCAACATTCTCATCGATCGTCACAATTACAATATCCAGCCCCAGCTGCTTTTCTCTCTTACTGATCAATGCCTCCAGCTTCTCCTCCTGTGCATCCGTCAGTACCTCAGCATAGTCGAAGACTCGCCGGTCTGTTGTACATACCGTATTATTCCGATCCCCTATCTCTGCACTTCTGGCTGCCAGCGAAATCTGACGATAGGCAAACGGCAACAAACCCAACACAGCAATTACACAGCAGAGGCCAATTAAAAACTTTATATATTTTTTCATATTAGAACACCTCCACAAAGAACTGTATAACCTGCATCAACAGAAGCAGTCCGGCCAGCATTGTTCCACCGGTAAACAGGATTCTTCCGGTACTCTTCGGCATCGTGCCATAGACCTTTCCGGTCTGTCCATTGATATAATACTCATAGTTCCTACTATGATACCGATATACATATTTCCAAACCGGCATGACTGCGAATTCACGTGCCCGCGGTTTATGAATGATCTGACTCTTCGTTGGCGACAGAGAATTATAACCCGTCAGGGTAGAATTCAGCCATTCTCTGGCATCCCGATCGGCTTTGGTTTTGGCTCTTACCTCCACCTCATCCGGTGTCTGGTTATAGGTTTCTGCCGTATATCCGGACAGATACTTTGCGTCAAACCCTTTCAAATCTTCATATTCATATGGTTCCATCAGATCCATGATCTTGTCCGGCATCGCGATGGAAGCATCTGCCGGTATCCGGTTGAAGTCGATCTCCAGTTCACGCGCCACCTGATACTTCGATGTCTCCGTATACTCCGTATTCCCGGATCTCCAGGTACGAACCTTGGTACCGATTCCTTCCCAGATCGCCTCTGTATCATAGCTGTACATCCAGAACGGAACATAATCTCCCTCCAGATTCTCCAGCGTACGCTCAGATAAGAAATCATGTGGACAAAACAGCTTATCCTTAAACTCTTTTCGCAACAGTTCGGTTGCCTGTTCTTTTGAAAACCGAAACGGCAACACCAGATCCGGTCCATACGGATATGTAACCTTTTCATCAATAATGTTGTAAGTACCACAATACTCACACCGTGTTGCTGACGTATATTCATTTACCGTCAGCTTTCCGCCACAGGATACACAGATATACGAATCATTCTGCTTTACGATTTCCTCGGTATCCTGAGAATTACAGCTCGCACATATCATATGTCCGCTCTTAGGATCATATATGACATTGCCTCCACAATTCACACATCTAAACTGCATAATTATCCTCTCCCTATCCTATATTAATCTTCTGATTCCCTCTATGAGCAGTCCAGCGTTCCTGTCTGTATCTGCTCCCATATATGGGTATCTACTGCATCACGCTTGGGATTGGAACAGCCGGCAAGCATGGCTGCCATAACAAGCAGTACGCCCAGTAAAACGATACGCTTTCTCATCGATATAGCCTCCTCTTCTTCAAATAACTAAAAAATATTGTATCACAATTCAACAGTACAAGCAATCATGCATACTATATCATTGTAAACTTATCATTGGAGGCAATGGCATGAGTGATTTATCAGCAACTCAGTGTGGAGGAGGCTGCGGATGCGGCGGATGTGGTTCTAACATCTTTGGAGGCAGCAGCTGTTCCTGCATTATCATCATTCTGCTTCTGCTCTGCTGCTGCGGAAATGGAAACAGCTGCTACGGAAATAACGATGGATGTGGATGTGACTCCTGCTGGATCATTATCCTGTTACTGTTATGCTGTGGCTGTGGAAATGGCAACAACTGCGGCGGCGGATGTGGCGGATGCGGTGGTTGCGGCTGCTAATATAAGCGCTTCCGGCCGATGACAGGTAATCAGATTCCATACATCCCTGTCTTCTGGGAACTGTTTCAGTCTGTATGTAAACAGTTCCCATTTTTTCTGTAATTCTGTCCATGACCTCTGCATATAGTATGTATAAGGATATCGCATTTCCTATCAGCATTCAATGTCGAAAGGGGCCATATGAATCAACATTTCCGGCATCCACTGGATACGATTTACAATGATAATAGTCTTCTGCTTCTGGAAGCCATGATTCCCTATGTGGATCCCTCTCTGAAGCTGCCTCTGGTACTTCTTATCAAGATACAGGAACTGCAGATTCTCACCCGGATTCTGCAGAATCCAGCTCGTACAGATGCCTGCGGTCTGAACAAGGGCTCCGGCGATCCGGAACAAATGATGACAGTCCTGTGTCAGGCTATGGGGCTGGATCTTCCCGGGCAGCTCAAACAGGCACAGTCCATGATGAGCATGATGAATGCTATGAATACCGGAAAGGATTCCATGCATACGGAGTCCCCTCTGCATTCTGATATCGTAGAATCTGCCACAAAGCCAGAATCTGAGTCTAGAGCTGAGTCTGAGCCGTCTGATTTTGCCCGGGATGATATGGTCAATGCGATCCGTCAAATTCTATCCGAACAGGAGGTGACGACTCATGGATCCAAGTCAATTACGTAACATTCCCCCGGCTAAGCTCCGTATCATTCTGGATATCATTGAAGCCAGCCAGGGAAAGGGCAGTGATTCCATTCTTCCGCTTTTTATGCAAATAAATCAAAAGATGCAGCAGCAGGGCCTGCAGTTCACAAAAGAAGAATCCCAGTTGATTCTGGAACTGCTAAGATCTGACCTGTCTCCCGAGGAAGCAAAAAAGCTGGACATGATGCAGTCGATTCTGGAAAACTGGAACCGGTGACTCATTTTTATTCCCACTCATGACGATCTTTATTGTTTACAGACATTTGATGAACATACCGCTCCAGTTCTTCCCGGCTGTCAAACTCAGACATATGACGTTCGATCCGCTCACGGGACACATTATCATATCCCTGCAGCAGGTCGTCCAGAATATCCGTGTCCCGTTTTTTCAGATTTGGGAACCCGGTCAAGGCTGCCATGAGTGCTGTATTCTGGAAAAGGAAATCGTTTTGAAACATAAAAATCACCTCACAGCTAGTATGCTCTGTGAGGTGATTTTTTATATTGTTATTTTTATACTGTTTTTTTTAGCTGCATTCCTGCTGCTTTCGCATTCTACTTCTGTACGATATTTACAATCTTGCCCGGTACATAGATTTCCTTTACGATCGTACCCGTCAGCTTATCTGCGATGGTCTGCTTTGCCTTCTCCAGAACGGCTTCCTTCGTTTCATCAACCCCGATCGTTACCGTTGCACGCGTCTTACCGTTGATCTGAACCGGAATCTCAACTTCATCATCCTTCATATCCTCTTCGTTATACTCCGGCCACTTCTGATGGAATACAGAATATTCTCCACCTAACTGCTCCCAGAGTTCCTCGCCGATATGCGGTGCAAATGGTGCAATCATAATAACTGCAGCCTTTAACGTCTCCTTGTCAACGCCTGTCTTCTTCGTTAAATCAACGAACTTATTGTTATACTCCATAAATGCACTGACTACTGTATTCAGACTAAACTGTTCGAATCGTGTCGTAACATCCTTGATCATTCTGTGACGCAGCTTGATCAGTTCCTTTGTTTCCGGAACATCCTTGTCTTTATTCGTCATTACCATTGTATAGAATCGATTAATAAACCGATATACACCGTCGATACCACTATCATCCCAGATGGAATCCAGTTCTGGTGGTCCGATAAAGAGTTCGTACAGTCTCAGTGCGTCACAGCCATAATCCCGTACCATATCATCCGGCGATACAATATTTCCTAAAGACTTACTCATCTTTGTTGCCTGACCGGTCTCCCGATCCCGACCGCATACCATGCCCTGATTAAAGAGCTTATGGAATGGTTCATCAAAATCAATTACTCCGATATCATGCAGGAACTTTGTATAGAAACGGGCATATAACAAATGTAAAACAGCATGCTCCACACCACCGATATACATATCTACCGGAAGATACTTGTCCGCCTTCTCCCGGCTAACCAGTTCCTTATCATTCTTTGGATCCACATAACGCAGGAAATACCAGGAAGATCCGGCCCACTGCGGCATCGTATTGGTTTCTCTCTTTGCCGGCTTTCCACAGCATGGACAGGTTGTATTTACCCAGTCGGTAATATCTGCCAGTGGTGATTCTCCGGTTCCGGTCGGCTGATAACGTTCAACATCCGGAAGTAACAGAGGGAGCTGATCCTCCGGTACCGGTACAGCACCACAGTCCGGACAATGAACGATCGGGATCGGCTCACCCCAGTATCTCTGACGCGAGAATACCCAGTCACGTAGCTTATAGTTCGTCCGCTTCTTTCCAAAGCCCATCTTCTCGATCATCTCCGGGGCTTCCTTCTTCAGTACGGAAGACTCCATACCGTTCCACTCTCCGGAATTGATCATCGTGCCGGCCGCCTCTGTATAAGCCTCTGTCATATTTTCAATCTCCTTACCATCCTTGGCAATAACCTGGATAATCGGAAGATCAAACTTCTTTGCAAATGCAAAGTCTCTGTCGTCATGTGCAGGTACACACATAATCGCACCTGTACCATAATCTGCCAATACATAGTCAGACAGCCAGATCGGTACCTTTGCACCGTTTAATGGATTGATTGCATAGCTTCCGGTGAATACACCTGTCTTTTCCTTATCCTGCATGCGGTCAACATTGGACTTCATGGATGCATCATAAATATACTGATCAACGGCTTCCTTTGTCTCCGGTGTAGCCAGTCCTGCTGCCATTGCATGCTCCGGAGCCAGCACCATAAAGGTTGCTCCATACAGGGTATCCGGTCTGGTCGTATATACGGTAATCGTTTCTTCCCGACCTTCTACCTTGAAGTCAACCTCTGCACCATAAGATCGTCCGATCCAGTCAGACTGCATCTTCTTAACCTTTTCCGGCCAGTCCAACGTATCGAGATCCTCCAACAGACGATCTGCATATGCGGTAATCTTCAACATCCACTGTCTTAAGTTCTTCTTCGTTACCTCTGAATGGCACCGCTCACACTTACCATCAACGACCTCTTCATTTGCCAGACCGGTCTTGCAGGACGGACACCAGTTAATCGGCATCTGCTTCTCATAGGCGAGTCCCTTCTTAAACATCTGAACGAATATCCACTGAGTCCACTTATAAAAGTTCGGATCTGTTGTATTTACTTCCCGATCCCAGTCATAGATTGCTGCGATCTCATTAATCTGGCGTTTAATATTTTTAACATTCTCTGCTGTCGAAATGCTTGGATGAACCCCGTTCTTTATAGCATAATTCTCTGCCGGAAGTCCAAATGCATCCCATCCCATCGGATGAATCAGATAATATCCCTGCATCATCTTATAACGGCTCCATGCATCACTGATAACATAGCCTCTCCAGTGACCTACATGCAGACCATTTCCCGATGGATACGGAAACATATCCAGACAATAGTACTTCGGCTTCTTACCGTCATCTACATTGATCGGATTCTCTTCCCAACCCTTTCTCCACTTGCTCTCGATTGCTCTGTGATTATATGCGATAGCCATCTTCTATCCTCCTGATACTGATATCTGTTACTAAGTTAACTTTATTCATAATCCTCATAATCGTCATACATACCATTCGCATAATCATTCAATATGTTTCGATTATTCTGACGTTTCTGTTTCTGCTGCGGACGGGTACTCTCCGTCTTGTTCCGTTTGGACTCCTTCTTCTTAATCGTCTTCTGCTCCCGCTCCAGACGCTTGATGGTTTCCATTTTATCTGTCTGTGGCTCCTTTGGCTTATCCGAACTCTTCGGTCGTGCAGAACGGAATACCTTCTTTCCATCGTCATCGTCCTTATCCTTGGAAAAATTATTATATCCGCCGCCATAGGATCCCCGGTTGTCTCTTGGCTTATAACCGCCACGGCCATTCTCTCTGGATCGGTAGTCGCCTCCCGACTGTCCGTCCCGGCCTCTGCCTTCACCGCTTCTTCCATTTCCTCCGCGATAACCTCTGCCTTCCTGTCCGGACTGTCCATCCCGATTATCCCGGCGACGATACTCTCCGTTATTCTGACTTCCTCTTGTTCGGTTATCGTTGTTTCCTCTGCTTCGATTATCACCATTTCCCCGATTATCTCTTGCGTGATACTCTCGAATATTGCGACCTTCTCCTGAGACTCTGCCCTCTGTGTCTCTTCTTTCGTGACCGTTGTAAGAACCTTGCGTTGCCACCTTGTTTCTCCTCTCGTTTTCCTATGTAACTAAAAAGCTGCTTGCGCTTTCACTCTTTCCATTTTAGACAAAAACCGCATAAAGTCAAGCAAAATATCGCTATTATTATTGCCTCTGCATCGGTTTTCTAGTATAGTATCTTAAAAAGGAGGTTCTTTGATTATGAGCAAACAAGCATCCAATCATGAAAACGATACAAATCTATATCTGGGAGATGAAATGGAGGATACGATCACACTGGAACTGGATGATATCCAGGTAGAATGTGGAATTATCGCCAGTTTCCCGCTGGATAATAAAGATTATGTTGCTTTACTCCCTCTCCAGCCAGTCGATGGCCTGGATGAGGATGAGATTCTATTATATGCATACACCAGAGACGGTGAAGATTTTCAGCTGCTGGAAATCACCGATGATGATGAATTCGATCGCGTCGCCGATGCCTTTGATGAGCTTTTAGATGAAGCTGCTTTTAACGACATGGAGGAGAACTAAGTTCTCCTCCATGTCGATTGGTTCTTCTTTTCCGCCCGGTTTCTATACCCGGATCTTCTTATGGAATAAAATCGTAATCGTCGTTCCCTTTCCGCTCTCACTCTCTAACTGCATTTCAGCCTGATGCTGACTGACAATATGCTTCACAATTGCCAACCCCAGACCTGTACCGCCGGTTGATTTGGAACGACTCTTATCCACCCGGTAAAACCGTTCAAATATCCGGTTCTGATGTTCCTGCGGAATCCCGATTCCCGTATCCTGAACCACCAGTTTTACCTTCCCGCGCTCCGGAATATCCCGAATCGTTATTCGAACGCTTCCACCCGGATTATTATATCGGATTCCATTATCGCAGAGATTATATATCAATTCCTCCATCATCTGCTGATTTGCCTCTATCACACAACTGGCTTCTCCATCGATCTGCACATGAACCTGATGTTTTTCAGCCGTCAATTCCAGCATATTCACGCAATTATCTGTTACCGTCCGAATATCGATCGGTCCAAACGGCACCGTATCCGGATCTGAAATATCAAGCTGTGAAAGGCGTAGAATATCATTGATCAGGGTTAACAGCCGTTGTGCATTCTTATGGATTTCCTTTGCAAACCGCTCGACATCCTCTCCCTTTGCCATTCCATTTTCTATCAATTCGGAATAGCCGGATATCGATGTTAACGGTGTCTTCAGTTCATGCGACACGTTTGCAGTAAACTCCTGTCGCATCTGTGCGCTTCGCATAATATCTTCATGCTGCTTCCGGATCGTATTTACAAATGGCATCAGCTCCTTATAGGCTGTCGTCCGATCAACCGCATCCATGTCCTCTGCCATCCGTTCCATCGGTCGAATAATACTTCTGGTCAAAACGGAAGAGAATATAATACTCGTGCTGACCAGAATCACCACGATCAGACAGATCAACGGAAACACCTGTGAAAGAACACTAAAAAAGCTCTCTGCCTCCCGGGCCACACGCAGCACCCGGCCATTCGACAGCAGAACTGCATAATAAAAGGTACTCTTGTTCATTGTATCCGAACGTCGTACCTTACTTCCTTCTCCCTGTGCCAGTGCCGTCTGAATCTCCGGTCGATCTTTATGATTATCCAACGTCTCTGCATCTGTCTCGTTATCATATAGAACCGTTCCATCCACATCGACCACTGTGATTCGAATCTGATCTTCTCCCGCCAGTTCAACCTCACGGGATGCATAGTCTTCTGCTTCCACGGTCTGCTCCAGAGTGTGTGCATATAATCGCAGACTATCCAGTACTTCCCGCTGCTGAATTCCATAGTATACGATCGTCGTCACAACCAGTGTCAGTACAACCGCACTGACAGATAAGAGTATGTATAATGTATTAATCTTCTTTTTCATAGATCTACTCCATAATATACCCTACATTTCGTACCGTTTTGATTCTTCCCCCGGAGTCCTTCAGTTTCTGCCGCAACGTCTTTATATGCATATCCAGCGTTCTGGACTCTCCTTCGAAATCTATTCCCCAGATTCGCTCCATGATCACATCTCTGGTCATTACGATTCCGGCATTCGTCATTAACAGCTTCAAAAGTTCATATTCCTTAAACGTCAGTTCGCACACCTGATCCTGTACAGTTACCATGTGTTTCTCACAGTCAATCGATACCTCTCCTATCGTCAGATGCTTTTCTTCCTGTGTTCCCTCGGTTCTTCTCAAAACTGCCTTCACGCGTGAAATCAGCTCCATAACCCCAAATGGCTTTGTTATATAATCGTCGGCTCCCAGATCCAGACCCTTTACCTTGTCCAGCTCTGTTGTCTTTGCTGTCACCATAATCACCGGAACCTTTTTGGTATCCGGCATACTCCGAAGTTTCTTTATGATCTCCAGTCCGTCTTCGTCCGGCAGCATGATATCCAGCAGCACCAGCTGTGGCTGCTTCACTGCAATCCGTTTATAGAAGTCTTTGGCACATTCAAACTCTTCTATCCGATATCCGCTGTTTTGTAATGCAAAATGTTCGATTTCACGGATATTTTTATCATCTTCTACGATATAGATCAGTGCCATTTTGACTCCTCCTTTTTACTTTCCGTTATGGGAGCATGTATTTTTCCGTATATTTTACCAATGCCTCATGATATTGAGAATCCTCACCCTTTTCCAGATTCTCCACATATTCGTGGGATGCATATGCGTCATCCGGAATCTGAATCAGACTGATTGCAATATTCGAACAATGATCGGCTACCCGTTCAAAGTTTGTTGTAATGTCCGAAAGTACAAATCCCAGTTCAATCGTACACTTTCCCTTCCGTAATCGTTTTACATGTCGCTTCTTGATCTCATCATTCAGTCCGTCTACGACCTCTTCCATCGGCTCCACTTCTTTTGCCAGAACCACATCCTCTGTCTCAAATACCTTAACCGATGTATCTACAATCTCCCGGATCAACCCTGCAAATACAGTGATTTCCTCCTCTGCCTTCTTGGAAAACTTCTGATCCTTTGTATACATCTCTTTTGCCGACTGGCAGATATTCAGTGCATGATCCGAGATTCGTTCAAAATCACCGATACAATGTAACAGCATTGATATCGTATGGCTATCCCGCTCCGTCAGACTCTTACTGCTCAGTTTCACCAGATAGTTCCCCAGTTCATCTTCATATTCGTCGACCATGCTTTCCATCTTGCGGACCTCTTCCGCCTTCTCTTCATCATACCGCTTCAAGAGATCCATCGCCTGGAACAGTGCCTGTCTGCATAGCTCCGCCATCTTGACCGCTGCATTCTTACATTGCGCAGTTGCAATCGGTGGTGTATCCAGAAATCGAACATCCAGTACCGGAATATCCGACGTACTTACGACTGCATCTGTCTTTTCCTCCGGCAAAGTCAGATAACTCAGCTTTTCCAATACACCGGAGAATGGCAATAAAATCGCTGTTGCAAACATATTGTATACACTGTGAATGATCGCTACCCCCAGTGCTGTTGCCGGTGCATCCAAAAACTCAAAGTGAACAAATGCGTTGACTGTATAAAATAATACCAGGAACACAACGGATCCGATGATATTAAAGTATAAATGAATCAGAGCAGCCCGCTTTGCATTTCGATTTGCTCCGATACCGGAAATAATGGCTGTAATACAGGTTCCGATATTCTGTCCCATAATAATCGGTATCGCCATCCGGTAATCCACTGCGCCCGTAATGCAAAGTGCCTGCAGAATACCAACCGATGCGGAGGAACTCTGGATCGCCGCTGTTAAAAGGGCACCTGCAATCACACCTAATACCGGGTTCGTAAATGCCGTCAGAATCGAAGTAAACTCCGGCACATCCGCTAACGGTGCAACTGCCTCACTCATACTGGTCATACCAAACATTAATACCGCAAATCCTAACAGAATATTGCCGATATCATGCTTCTTTTCCTTCTTTGAGAACATCAACAGAATAATTCCGACCAATGCCAGAATCGGAGTAAAGGACTCCGGCTTAAACAACTGTATCCAGAAGTTGTCACTCTGGATGCCTGCCAGACTTAAGATCCAGGAGGTAATCGTTGTTCCGATATTCGCGCCCATGATGACTCCAATCGCCTGAGACAGCTTCATAATTCCGGAATTTACAAAGCCGACAACCATAACCGTTGTCGCAGATGATGACTGGATAATCGCCGTCACTCCGGCACCCAGAATCACCGCATACAGTTTGTTTGAGGTCAACTTCTCCAGAATCTTTTCCAGCTTACCGCCGGATGCCTTTGTCAGACCATCGCCCATTACGTGCATTCCGTATAGGAATAATGCAAGTCCACCAATCATCGCTAACACATTAAATATGCTCATCTCGATTAAAACTCCTCTAATTCTTATTGTTTTTCACTGGACTTACATGTTTTATATCTTACAGTTGCCATGTAAATGATACTTGATATACGGGTAAAGTCCATGTAAATTATTACACACTTCTCATAGTTTTTTCAAGCCTATAACCATAAAAAGTTGTTATCTGTCGAAATAAAGTCCACATTATGAATAAACAATACCTGGGTAATCCCCTCTTGTTCCATGAATTTTCCCACATCTTCATGATAGTATCGCAAATCCATCATATAGATATCGGAATAATCCGCTGTCAGAAACGGAACCAGATCATTTGCATAAGAATCCTTTATCACTAATACCTTCTGTTGATTCCCGCTATTACTTTCAATATGAACCAGTGGATAGTTTCCGCCAAAATACATGGCATACTTATCCTTGCGGGTTGCATAGTCCATATCAATCATGGTATCGGTGGTCCGATTTTCCGATACGTAGGTCACCTGATAGCTTCCCTGTGGATCCTGATAGATCGTCATCTCGTCCGGCTCTTGTGAAAACAGTGGCACTTTTGAATACAAAGAGCCAAAAAAAGGTTCCTCTACTGTAAATGGCTCATATTGATCCAGCCCCTTTGTTTCGATTCCCAGTTTCCTGCATAGCTCTGTATAGCCGTAATAAGCCCCAAGACTATTCCAATGGTGATCTGTCTTATAGTATATCCCTTCCTCCTTATGTTCTTTCAGAATGGCACTCGCATCTATAACTGTTACGTCCGGTTCTAAAGTACTTTGAATCTGACTGATCACAGTTGCCTGAGAATAGGTCTCCGCAAACCGTGGCAGCTTCTCCGGGTATATCTCATTTACATTTGGCACAATCAGAAGACGCATATCCACTTCCGGATGCTCTGCTGCAAATCCCCGGATATAGTTTAAGTTTGCATTCAGTTGATCGCCCGGTTTCTGATAGTCCTGTATCAGATACTGATCCTTTCCGATATAAACCTGATTCACTCTGGATATTCCCACCGCATAATTTGCGGCAACATTCGTTTCTACCAGCAGATCCTTTCCCAGAATCTGATCCGCCGTATAGGTGTCAAACTTCGCGGTATAATCACCATTCAGCAGGTCCTTCCATGAAAACTCCGGCCGCGTCGTCAGATACCGGTTCTCCATCTCTGAGAATTCCCTTTGCGGATATACAATATAACCGATTCCAAAAAAGGCAATTACCATTATAAATACAACGATCTCAATTTTATTTCGCATGGTTCTCCCTCCTTAGAATCGAAAATATAAAAACGGATTAAAGGCATCACTTGCCAGATGACTGGTTGACAGTAACAAAACCACCAAGATCCCTGCCACCTCTGCGATGATCTGCACCGTTCCTCTTGCAGATACCGGAATCCGTTCTCCGATCCGGTGAATCAGCCGTTTAGGCAGTTCTGTCGATGCAACAGCCATAATCAAAAACATAGCCAGATAAGCAAGTACATAGTAACTCGTACCGGAACTCCATAATGGGATTCCGCCCATGCCAAACATGCGTTTTAATACCATTCCCAACCGGCTCAGAGAATCATAGGAGAATATCACCCAGCTCAGATTAATCAAAAATAACGCATAGATATGTTGGACGACCTTCGGTAGCCGTGCCAATACCTTTGACCATCCCAGCTTCTCAATTGCCAGTATAATGAAGAAGTACAGTCCCCAAAGAATAAAGTTCCATGCCGCTCCGTGCCAGAATCCGGTCAAAAACCATACAATCAGCATATTAAGAATCATCCGACCGGTTCCCTTTCGGTTTCCACCTAACGGAATGTAGATATAATCCCGAAACCAACTGCTCAATGACATATGCCAGCGTCTCCAGAAGTCCGTAATGCTCACAGACTGATACGGATAGTCAAAGTTCTCTAAAAACCGGAATCCAAACATTCTTCCCAGTCCGATTGCCATATCTGAGTATCCGCTAAAGTCAAAGTATATCTGAAACGTAAATGCGATCGACGATAACCAGTACAGACCAACCGTCACCTGACTATCGCCCATACCACCAACCAGATCAAAGACGCTTCCGGCCGTATTGGCAAGCAGTACCTTCTTTCCCAAACCAATCACAAATCTGCGGATGCCCTCCGCAAACTGATCGATACTTTCCTGCCGATTCTGCAGTTCTCCCTCTACCGTCTGATACCGCACGATCGGTCCGGCGATTAACTGCGGGAACAGACATACATAGGTTGCCAGTGTTAAGATATTCTTCTGATATTTCACCTCTCCCCGATAGACATCGATCGTATAGGACAATGTCTGGAAGGTATAAAAGGAGATTCCAAGCGGCAATGCCAGTTTTAAAAGCGGAACGGAAAATCCCGCCAGCTTCCCGACTGTCCCATTCAGATTAGTCAGAAAGAAGTTACTATACTTAAAATATGCCAGCATACCGATACTAAATAGAATCGTGCCTATCACCGCAGCCTTTGCGCCCCGTTGATTTCCCTTCTCTTTGCATCTTCCACACAGGATTGCCAGAATATAATTTACCAGAATCGTTGCAAGCATAACCAGAAGATACCGAATCTCACCCCATGCATAGAACACCAGACTGGCTACCAGTAGTATGATATTGCGAAACCGTTTCGGACATAAAAAATAGAGTCCCAATACAATCGGCAAAAATACAAATAAAAATGTAGTTGTAGAAAACAACATATCTAATTCCTCATTCCTTCTATTTCATCTCTCATCATATATGAATTCCTTCCAAATAACAATGAAGTTCTGATATCTTTACTAAACCATTAACAGGATAACAACCCCTGCTCCAGCACATAGTCCAGATGAAAGGTTTTGGTTTCCCCGGACGCCTCAAAAAAGATACTGATTTTTTTTGTATTTACATACGTAATCGTACCCTTCCCATATGTCCGATGTCTGACTGTTGCTCCTGTCTTTATGCCGGATCGGTCCAGGCGGATCTCATTTACAAATCGTGATGGTAATACCGGCTTTCCATACTGCTCTTTTCGCACATACAGGTGAAGATATTCCTTTGCTCTGGTCACTGCCACATAGAACATTCTGCGTTCTTCTTCCAGATCTTCATTTTTCACAGCCTTTTTATAAGGGCAGATTCCCTCATTGGCTCCCAATACAAATACCACCCGGTATTCCAGCCCTTTTGCACTATGCATGGTTGTCACCACCACAGCATCCTCCTGCCGATTTAAATGTGCCTGCTTTTTTCGCTGTTCCTCCAGACGTTCTCCATATTCCCGAATGTGCTGAAACCATGCTTCATAGCTCTTATACGGCCTTGCCATTACCTGCAGTTCTTCCAGTATATCATAGAGTTCTTCCGGCTTCATCCGGTGCTGTTCGGCGTACTCCTTCAGAAACTCATCATATCCGACTCCTTTTCGGATATACTGAATCGCCTCATACGGCGTCATCTTTTGCAACCGTTCCATGTCCGTATTCAGCTTCTCAAGATTCTCAACTGCCCATTTCTTATCCTGTACCTGCTCCAGTATCCGATCAGTATCAACCAGACTGTCCGACAGCCACTCTCTCCGCAGATACCGTTTGGGACGATTCCAGATCAACAGGTAGTCTGCCCGCTCCCGGCTGCCCATGGCGATTCGAACATAAGCAATGATCTGTCGGGCTATCCAATGTTCATAACAGTTTGGCAGATGATCCCGCATCTGAAACGGAAGATTATACTCCATCAACTGTCCTACCATCTGACGGGCATCCATATTCGTCCGAACGATCACTGCCATTTCACGGTATGGAATCCCCTTCGCCTGATATGCCCGGATCTTTTCCAGAACATCATGGCTCTCCTCCCGATTGCTCTTCAGCTCATGTATAACAATCGGATGCATATAGGGTTGTTCACTCTGAATATTCTTTGCAAATCGTCTGGTATTATTCCCGATCATCCGAAGTCCGCCTTCTACAATCTCACGACCGGAACGATAGTTTACATTCAGGAGGATCCGCTTTGCTGTAGGATAATCTTCCGGAAATCCCAGCATGATCTCCGGTCTTGCTCCTCGAAACCGATAGATTGACTGGTCATCATCGCCTACTATAAACAGATTTGCCGGCTTTCCTGCCAGCATACGAATAATCTCATACTGGATTCGATTGATGTCCTGAAATTCATCAATCAGTATGTACTGATATTTTTTCTGCCACATTGCCAGAATATCCGGCCGTTCCTTTAACAGTTCATAGGTATACACCAGCATATCATCGAAATCGATCCTGCGTTCCTTTTGTAGCCGTTCTTCATATCGTTGATAGACGCTCCGAAATTCTTCTTCTCCACAGCTGGTGCTATAGTAATGCTGCAAATCTATATATTCACTCTTTACAAGGGTGATCTCCTGCATGATCTGCCGGATGAATTCCTCCTCATCCTCATACTCCAGTTCCATCTCCTGAATGATCCCTTTAAGGATCTGCCGCTTTCCATCCTCGGACAGCACCTGTTCCCCACGATATCCATAGGCCCGGCGCAGAATCTGAAAAAATACAGAATGAAAGGTACCAAAAGTGCAGGGAGTGGTTACTCCCTGCATCATGTTTAGAAATCGCTCTTTCATCTCTCCCGCTGCTGCTCTGGTGAATGTAATAACCAGAATATGCTCGGGATGGATTCCCGCCTGTTCAATTAGGTAACGCGTCCGGCAGGTAATAACCGTAGTCTTTCCGCTTCCCGGTCCTGCTAAGACCAGACATGGTCCGTCTACATGCTCCACTGCCTCCCTCTGTGCCTGATTTAATTCCATTTACTGATTCGCCTGCGTTAGCTTCTGAATACCGATTTCGATTCTGCGCAGGGATTCTTCCTTTCCAAGTATCTCCATAATCTCAAAGGCTCCACCCGGCGTTGACTGCTTTCCGGATACAGCGGTTCGAACCGGCCAGAGTCCGGTTCCATTCTTAATGCCCTTATTGGCAATATATTCCATCAGACAGTCATGCAGTGCATCCAGACTCCAGTTATCAAAGTTCTTCAGAATCTCATACTCCTCCTGTAAGATTTCCAAAGAATTCTCCAGATTCGTCTTCATTTTCTTATGACAGTACATCTCAACATCATAGTCCGGAAGTGTTTCAAAGAAATCTACCAGATCCTTTGCATCCGGGAGAATCTCCATTCTTGTCTGAATCAGTGGACAAATCTTATCAAGATCCAGATCCTTTGTAATCACTTCCTTCAGGTATGGTGTTACCAGCTCCTGAAACCGCTTCGGATCCATAGCCTTTAAGTATTCTCCGTTCATCCACTTCAGCTTATTAATATCAAATACGGATGGTGACTTATTAATCCGATGATAGTCAAATGCCTGAACCAGCTCATCCAAAGAGAATATCTCCTGATTATTATCCGGACTCCAGCCCAGCAGTGCTACATAATTCACAACTGCCTCAGATACAAAGCCCTGTTCGATCAGATCCTCAAAGGATGCATGTCCGCTCCGTTTACTCAGCTTCTGATGATTTTCATCGGTAATCAACGGGCAGTGGATATACTTCGGCTCTTCCCAGCCGAATGCCTGATACAGCAGCGTATACTTCGGTGACGATGAGATATACTCATTTCCCCGTACTACATGTGTGATTCCCATCAAATGATCATCCACTACATTTGCAAAGTTATACGTAGGGAACCCATCGGACTTAATCAAAATCATATCATCCAGCTCGCTATTCTGAACCGTTACATCTCCGTACAGCTCATCATGGAAGGTTGTCGTACCCTCTGTCGGACTGTTCTGGCGAATAACATATGGCACACCTGCTGCCAGCTTCGCCTCTACCTCTTCTTTGCTCAGGTGCAGACAATGCTTATCATAGACTACGATCTCCTTTGTCTCACCACTCTCTGTCGTAATCGTCTGCCGCAGAGACTCCAGACGCTCCTTGTCACAGAAGCAGTAGTACGCCTTGCCTTCTGCAATCAGCTTCTTTGCATACTCCATATAGATTCCCTGTGCCTGTCTCTCACTCTGCACATATGGTCCCACACCGCCGTCCTTATCCGGTCCTTCATCATGCTTCAAGCCGGTCTTTTCCAGTGTCCGATATATAATATCCAGTGCCTCATCTACAAACCGCTCCTGATCGGTATCTTCGATTCGCAGAATAAAGTCTCCGCCCTCATGCTTGGCAATCAGGTATGCATACAATGCGGTTCTCAAGTTTCCTACATGCATCCGGCCGGTCGGGCTCGGTGCAAATCGAGTTCTAATCTTTCCCATAATGATCTCTCCTACTCTGTTTATAGAAAAGGAGCTTTCCAGATCTCTCTGTAAAGCTCCAGCTTACTTCCGAATTATTTGTTTGCTCCACAGCAGAACTTAAACTTTTTGCCTGAACCACATGGACATGGATCATTTCGTCCTACCTTCGGTGGCTTTACTACAGTCTTGGAAGTCTTTTCCTTACGATACAGTGCCTTTTTCTGTTCCGGTGTCAGGATATTGTCCCACTCCTCAAGTGTATACAGCCATTCTGCATTGCAGCCCACCATATTCATATATAGCTTCTCCGGATCGATATCAATAGATACCTGTGTGTCTGCTTCCATCTCATCGATATTATTCGGGGTCTTTAAGCTCTCATCAATACCATCCAGAAAACCAACCATCAACTGTAAGGTTGTCTCATACTTATCTGCCAGTTCCTGTACCGTTCCCTCTACTACTTCTTCCGGGTTCTTTAAAAGCTGCTGATAAATTCCTTTTTCTACATTGAAATAATTCAACCAGAACTGCTTTCCTTCCGGTGTTCTGTCGTCTAAGCCATAAGCGTAATCACGCCATTCCTTCAATAAACTCATTTCCTCGTCCTCAACTTTCTCTTTTTGCATATTAAAGATATATGATTCGTTTGCTCTCTTTCACTTCGACTTTCCCAGTATAGCAAACCTCACCTCATATTTCAACCACTTTTACCGTTCCCAGTCCCACTTCATTGCCCGCTTCCACTCATCCTGATGACTGTCATACGTTTCTTCCAACCATTCAATGGCAGCTTCTCTTCCTTCTTCACTGAGTGGAAATCGTTTCCGTGTCTTTTCTTCCTCCGGCGTTGCCTCGTAGGAATAAGGTTCCTTCCAGACAACAGCCTCCAGAAAGACCTCTTTTTCTTCCTTTTCCTCACCATCTACGAGTTCTGTATGGATTTCTTCAACCTTCCGGAATAAAAAGCGCATTCCCTGATAGCTTCCGCTCCACTTCTGCTTCTTATAGTATTCCAGCGGCATATATTCTGTTCGTTCCAGCATGATGCTACCTCCTTCTGCCTGCTTTCCGGTCAGACAATGTCAGGCATCCCCTTTCATAAAAGCACACAGATCCGCATATTCTTCCTTCATCCGGTCATACCCATGCTGATAAAATTCTTCCCGCTTTGACTCTCTGCTTTCAAACTTGCTGATACATGGCATCTTCGGCCGGATAATAAAGATCTTGCCTTCATCCGATAAGCGTTCCATCTCGTCCTTCTGCTTCTGATATACATCTGCCCGCTCTAACAGTGCTTTTGCAAATTCCGGGTATCGTTTGCCATACGCCGCATTTATAAAGAACTTATACTTATTATAATCCGTAGGTGTTTCATTGCCCGTCTTCGTCATAATGATTACGACTTTATCACAGCCCTTTTCAAATGCCCGGTTATAAGGGATCGAGTCCACCAGACTTCCGTCCATATAATCATGTCCATCCAATTCTACCGGAAGCGAAAGAATCGGTACCGAACAGGACGCTTTTACCGCTGTCAGGGTATGCTTGTCGTCTCCCTTTCCATTGATGTACTCCGCCTCTGCCGTCTCACAGTTTACTACTACAATCTCATGCTCGATCGGATTCTCCTTATGTGCCTGAAAATCATATGGAAATGTCTTATATGAAAATTCAAATATCATCTTATCCAGATTCAGATAACTTCCCGTACGAATCAACTGCTTTAGTCCATAATAGCTATCCTTGCGTCCCGGACTAATGATGGTCTTCGTTCTGCCCCTCTGATGAGACAAAAAGTTCATCATGTTACCGGCTCCGGCCGATACACCGGCTATATAATCAAATGTTGCATTCTTATCCTGCAGGTAATCCATCGCCCCTGCTGTAAATAATCCCCGGAGAGCTCCGCCCTCCAACACCAGTCCTGTCTTCATTCTATCAACTTCCTTATCACATGTACCTCTCGGATTCAACCTACATTATCCTCATTCTCATAAAAAAAATCAAGCAATTTCCCGAAGTTTATATTTTTTTCATGGTGTCGGATCCTTCCGGTATCTCCTCATATCTCAGCCCTACCGCATGCCATACATCAATATCCCGATCCGGATCATATACTGCACATATGCGGATATGACCAAACAGTTACTGGCAAATATAATGCCGCCTGCTATCACATGAAAGGTTCTCTTCTTTTTATCCTCTTTCAAAATCTCTGTTCGGATAATCGGATAAGAAGCCGGTGCCGATAACACGGAAATTGCCGACACCTGAAATCCCTTGACCCCCCGCATGATTACAAAACAGTCAACCAATAACAACAGTAACGGGATTCCTATGAATACCGCAAATAGAATCGATGCCGTCAACATATGCTCCATACACCCGATGAGTTCCTCTATCGTATAAATATCGGACGTCGGATAGAACCATCCGCCGATATTAAAATATAAAAAACATGGAAATACAATGCACCCAAGAATATTCGTGCATTCAAACAGATATACCAGTACCGGATTTCGCTTCATATGTGTTTCTCCCCTATTCCTTCCTCTCCATTCGCCTGAAGGCATCATCAGCTAACCTGAGTATATCACAGACCGATTGCCCGCACAACCGATTGTACTTTCAGAAGTATTTTCATGTCAAACGTCTGCAATTCCAAAACTGGAAAAGGTCCCGGCGGGGAAACCGGGACCTCATGGATAAAGGGGAGGATCGTAGGTCTTTTCTATTCGAAAAGAGCTTACGCTGTTTGTCGAATCGGTATTTCCTCATCGACTAGTTATAGTATATCCGCCTTTCATCCTTTTATACATTTCACAAATAATTCTTTTTTTGACTGTGAAACTCTATTCTTCTGCCTTTTTCTTTACTGCTGCTCCCTCCAGATTGATCGCACGCCGAATCGGAATGGACAAACCGTAAGCAACTGCGATTGAAGCCACATCCTTTACGATGTACGGAACAACCGCCAACATCATAGCCTCTATAAAACTGCGACCGGAAATCAATGCAAACTGGAAGGTTCCGCATACATAACAGATTACCAGACCAACAAGGCCGAACAGAATCGCCAGCCACTTGTGCTTTACAACATCAACCATTCCACATGCAAAGCCAAGGAATAAGAATCCCCAGATATACCCTCCGGTTGGTCCCGTGATTGCGGCGATTCCCGCATTTAACCCTGTAAATACCGGGACTCCGATTATTCCCAACAGAATATACACGAAGATAGATACTGTTCCCTTCCATCTGCCCAGGCAAAAGCCTGCCAATGCAACTGCCAGCGTCTGCATGGTAAAACTGATTCCCCATGGTGTTGGTATTGCAATCTGTGCCAGCACAGCGGTTACCGCTGCAAATACTCCTATAAATACGATTCCCTTTACGGAAAATACCTGTTTCTTCTCTTCACTCATTTTATGACTGCTCCTTCTGCTCTTTTGTTTTCTTTGTGTTAGCCACTATTCTAACGGACGTACACTTACCTCTCCGGAAGACAATACATGTTGCTTACCATCCTTTGTCTCCAGTATCAAATGCCCGTCTTCATCTACGTCGACCGCCCGACCATAGATCGGTGGATCTGATAAGGTATAGATCTCTCTCCCCAACAAAAACGAACGATTCCGATACTCGGTCATAAAGGTACGTTCCGTCAAATGTTCGTAATACTTCCAGAAATGATTGATCATCCCGGCTGCGATCCGGCTTCTGGCTTCACTTTCATTTTCTGCCAGACCATAGTCCTCCTCATGTAAAAAGATCGGCCCTGCAACCTCCCGGATTTCTTCCGGGAATCCGCCCTCCGGTTCTCTGACATTGAACCCTATTCCGGTAACCGCATATTCTAACATATTCGTTTCCACATTTACGGATGCCTCTGTTAAGATTCCACATACCTTTTTACCGCGACAGAATACGTCATTTACCCATTTGATCTCCGCACGCTGTCCGGATGTCTCCTCGATTGTTTCTGCCGCCGCTACAGCTGCTGCCGTTGTCAGGAATAGCGATTCCTGAGCGGTAAACTTTGGTCGGAACAGGAAACTGATATATACACCACTTACCGGAGGTGAATAAAAGCTTCTTCCCATTCTGCCACGCCCTGCAGTCTGTGCTTCCGCTATCACGATCAGGCCTTCCGGTTCACCCTTCGCCGCATATTCTTTTGCCCTGAGATTCGTGGAATCAATCGTCTTATGAACCTCCAGCCGCAGACACTTCAGTTCCGGCAGCAGATACTTTGAAATGCTCTGAACCGATAAAATATCATTCTCCTGCTGCAGACAGTATCCCTTATTCGTAATCGCCCGGATCATATATCCTTCTTCCTGTAAGGACTTAATCGCCTTCCATACTGCATTCCGACTGACACCGGCAATACTCGCCAGTTCACTTCCGGATATATAATCACCCTTCTTCTGTTCCAATAATTCTAACACTTGTTGTTTTACATTCATTTGTTTGGCCTCACAAATATACATATATACGCATTTATACGAGCCTTATCATAGCAGTGTTTCGTTTGATTGTCAACCTATTTCGTACATGTGGGTGACATTTGATGGTGTATGTTTTTCTTGACATATAATGCAATTTTTTTTATGATAGGATTTAGAAAGAAACGAAGTTTACCACCGTACAGTTATTACTCATGCGGCTTGCTCGTTTCTTTTTTTATTCTCACTAAATCATAAAGATAAAGTCTTCCATCTGCATCACATCTTACCAGCATCCGTGTTGAAAAAATATTATAACGTTCTAAACTTCCGTTTTCATCATAAACAGGTATTCCAAATCTGGTATTATAACGATACCAGCCAAATTGTGCTTTAACACCATGTTTATTATTATAATCTGGATATTCTGCTTTTTCTGTAGCAATCTGTATAAGCTCACCAATGACAGATGTAATATTTGCCTTTGCTTTCATATTTGCACCTTTTAGCCCTTTTGTATCATTTGAATGACTAAATTCATCCGGAAAATCGGAGCCAATATACACCTTTTCCGAGGTTTCAGATATTTCAAAATGTTCTCCAATATATTCCTTTAAATACTGTTCTATTTCATTCCAGTCTATTCGCCTTCTCGACTTAAAACGTATATCATTAATGAGTACTATAGCGGTACCATCCAAATCTGTTATAATATTAACGCTTTTGTTCATATATATCTCCAATAAAAAATGACTATATGCCGTCTCTTCACATAGCCATTTTATATAATTATTAAGTAAGGCTACCAGTGCTTTTCTTAATTACACTATATCTCCCTCTCAATGTTTTGTCAATATGTATATCTTTTTTTACCTTCCATATTTTTTCAGGCTTACATACGCCAGAAAACAAACGAGTGCCAGCAACAGTATATATCGGATCGACATTAATCTAGAATTACCATTCACCTGAACCAGCTCCTCCTGCTCTTCATTCATCAGATAAAATCCCGTCTCCTCCAGCTCCTTTCGCTGTGATCCGGTCAGATCCCTCTGTTTCACCCGTACCCGAAGTACCGTTGCCATATTTTCCAGTTGCACCGGATCTCCTGCCAGATAAACACAAGGATTCTCTTCTTCAAACAGATCCTCTACCAAAACGACGCGTGCCATTCCCTGCTCCTGCCCCATATCCTGACAGCTATATCCCACCAGCCACTGTGTCTCCTGCCGGGAGTCCTGTCTGCCGCGGCCGGTTGCCTGAAGCAGTTGTTCATAAGCAGCCGTATTCAGGTACAGATATCTCATAGCAGAGGAATTCTCCAGTCCATATGCACATCTTAAATAGTCCTCAGATACCTGAATACATGGCAGACTGCTGGTTCCCTGACTACAGGTGATCTGGATTGTTCCCGCCTGCTGCCAGGTTGCTGCTTCCACTACATCCAGTTCCTGTATCTTCTGATACGCCCCCCGCATCTGAACGGGTGGTTCCTGTGCAGACATCTGATACTCCAGTGGTTGATGCAGCCAGCGATATAGCTGTATTCCCTGCATACCGCCTATGATCAGGGCAATACCCGCACCCAGCAGAAACCATATCTGAAGCTTGATTCTGTCATTTTCTCTCCGTTGCTGCCACAGGGTCTTCCACCACTTCATCAACAGTCTCCCTCCTTCTATGGAATCGCAAGAATACGGTCAACCCTCCTATGATCAGGATTCCACCGATCACTGCCATTATGATCCACCATTGTCCCGGTGCATCTTTGGTCTCCTCTGCCTGACCTGAAAACGGCGATTGGATCGTGGTGCTAAACTCTGCCGTTTCCTGATACTCGGTTCCGTTTTCATCTTCATAATAAAATGTAATCGTACCCGATGTTTTCCCATACATTTGTACACCGGACAGACTGCTGACGTCCACCCGAACCGTTCCCGTCTGCTTTGTTCCTGCCTCCATATCACCGATAAACAAGGTTCCCTCCGGTTTTAGTCCATCCGCCGATAATTCCGCCCGCACGTTATAAACAGTACTCCTGCCCAGATTCATCGCCTGTAGCTGTACTTCTATCACATCTGCCACCTGTACCGTATCACTGATCACCAATGGATCAAACTGCATATGCAACGGCTGCGTGACCATGATTTTACCGGTTCCGCTACCCGTATAGGGCGTTCCTCTGCTATCTGCATAATCAAAAGCCAGTGTCAGATCATACTGTCCCGCCGGTGCAGCCGCCTGAACCTCATAATCATAGGCGATTTCTTTGCTGCCTCCGGCCGGAATCGTTCCTACATAGATCGTATCCGTCGCACTCATCAGTGTCAGATATTCTTCCTCCGCAGATACTGTTACCGAAAGATTCTGTATGCTTTCACTCTGGCTGGCATTGACCAGCTTCATCGTAGCCGTGACTGTATCCCCTGCCTCCGCCGATTCCTTTGACAGACTGCAGGACTCCACCAGCAGCTTCGGTGCATATACCACCGGAGCCTCCGTTGTTGCTTCCGTCGTCGGTTCTGCATTGGGATCCATCCCATCCCGGATCGTTACATAGACCGTAAGCTCCTGTTGAAGCATCGTTCCACTCTCATCCGTTGCTTTCAGCGTCAATACCACCGGATAACTGCCGTTATAACGTTCAGTCTTTAATTCCAACGGAAATGCAATCCGGTAGCTATTTACCCGTTCCGCCTGCTGATTCACCACATGTTCCTGCAGTCTTACCGTCTTCTCATAGTTCTTATTTACAAATGGATCCTTTTCACCATTCCCCAGACTCAGTGACACCCGCAGACTCTGATCCTTTAACGGTACCGTACTGACAATCGGAACCACCAGATACGCCGTCTGATTCTCCACCCGGGGCATATAGCCATCCGCATATGTTTTATCCATCCCGTCATAGCAGTTTTCATTATCAATCAGAAGCTGTGCCGATGAATCCTCCTTCTTTCCGTCCTCTGCCGTTATCGTATCCTTTGCCTGCACTGCCACCTGCATCGGCCAGACCACAAGAGACACGACCAGACATGCTGCGATCAGTCCTGCGATTCGTTTTTTTCCTGCTTTCATCTCTTTCATTTCTGTACTACCTCTTTTCGTGCCAGTCTTTCTTCACTAAACGGTTCCCATATATCCTCCATGTCATGTACCTGATCACATAATACCTGTATATCCTGTGCATTATGACTGGCCAGAAGGATAGCCTTCCCCTGCTGCCTCAGGTTCATCAGAAGCTCCCGCATCTGCTCCACACCTTTTCGGTCAAGTCCGTTAAAAGGTTCATCCAGAATCAGGACTGCCGGATCCTCCATTATCGCCTGTGCAATTCCCAGCCGCTGCCGCATTCCGAGCGAATACTTTGCAACCGGCTTCTTCATGCCCGGATCCAGTCCCACCCGTTCCAGCGTGGCGAGAATATCCTTCTTTCCAATCTTCCCCTTCAGTGCTGCCAGAAGCTTTAGATTCTGATAACCGGTTATATCCGGAATAAATCCCGGAGTCTCTATAATCACACCCAATGCATCCGGGAAATCACAGTCCTTCGAGACCTGCTGCCCATCCACATAGATCCGTCCCTGATCCGGTTGTAAAAATCCACAGATACACTTCATTAAAACCGTTTTTCCGCTTCCGTTATTCCCTACCACCCCGAAGATTTCTCCCGGTTCGATCTTCATATTTACATCCTTCAGGACATGTTCCCGTCCAAAGGCCTTATATACATTCTCTACCCAGACACCCTTTTGCATCAGTTCATTTCCTCCTTCGTTCCCGTAAAATGAAAGGCATATCGCCGGATCTTCCATAGAGAAAGTGCAAACAGCACCAGACTTCCCACCCCAAAAAACACATAGGATACCCACAGTCTGGGCAGATTATCATACCCAAAGTTATGCATATAATAGGTCCCGTGATTCAATGGGGATATCCAGCCAAATATAATATTTGCGATCCGGATCCGCTCCGCCGGTATCTGAAACCACTCCGAAAGGATCTGTGGATTCATCACTGCCCCAAATCCACTGAAGATCATTCCTCCAACCATTCCTGCTTTGCCCTTCCATAGATTCAGATACAGAATCAGGCTGGACATTAACAGCGAATACCCTAACATTAACCCAAAGATATGCAATGCACACCGGCGGGGATCGGTCAGTTCCATAACCTTTACAAACGCCGGAACCGCTATCTGTGTACCTATGTTGGAATATCCCATAATCGCTGCCGTATTACTCCACATATTAGCGGTATAGGACTGAACGCCTGCCAGAAGCATGGTTGAAATCAAAATAAAACAGACAAACAGCAGCGTAGCCACTATCACATATAGAATCTGCCCCATCAGCCACACCAGCCGGCTCGTCCGAACCAACAGAAACGGAACCTCATTTCCGACATTCGGCACATCCGCAAACAATAACAACAGGCATAACGAGAGAATCAGAATCGAGGTTGCATCGCCAAAGGTCCATATGAACGGTTCGAATATCTGTAAAACGGTTCCATGCTCCTGTGAAAATGTCAGAACCTTATTCGATAATAAAAAACAAATTACAAACCCCAGTCCAAACGCCAGCCAGATCTGTGGATTCCTCCTCCATCGCCGAAGATTCATCCCCATCACCAGCACCATCTGTCTTAGCCTATACACGCTCCATACACCTCCTGAGAATTCCGTAATAACTGATTCCCATAATTCCGATCAGTCCAACCACCAGCCCCCCGACTCCCCATACACCCATCAGCCATGTATGCGCCGGTTGTATCCACTCATAAGGATCCAGACAGTATAACTGCTTAAAGTATCGCTGATGCAAAATCACCAGCAGATAATAAATAACAAAGGAACTTCCATATGCCAGATACCGGCTGTTCACCCAGGCTGCCAGCACTGCTGCCAACGATGCCCAGAGAAAACCGGAAAGAAACAAAAGCACCGGATACCATGCGGTAACGGTTCCGTCCGCCGCAAAGAAACTCCACAACCATACTCCCAGCACTTCTACACCACCACCACTGATTCCGCAGCTAAAGAACTTTCCCCAGATATATCCATTTCGGCTGGTTCTTGGCAGTGCCGCTTTCAAAAAGCCGCTCTGATACTCCTTCAACCAGGCCGTCGTATATGGGAATGTACAAAGCACCGGGACACACATTCGAAATAGGTCTGACTGATATCCGGCTATAAAAAGTACAATAAGCTCCAGTATCAGACTCATCCAAAATCCTTTTGATTTTATTGCCCGAATAAGATCTGTTTCAAAACTATTCATATATTAATATCCCAATGTACGGTCTATAATCGTTCCATCAATCGCATTGACAGTCATAACGCTTCCATAGCTTGTATACCCGCCGAGACTATCCGTCACCGTTCCCTTGAAGTCCCAGACCGGAACCAAAAGCCCGGTATCATAACTGTTCGCCTCACTGATTCTCGCATACCCCAGTATTACCCGGTCAATCTTTATCGTAACCGATGGTTTCTCATCCGAAAGCTTCGTATCCTGTGCATTCATCACAACCACCATGGATTCAAAGGTACTCTTTACCTCATCAAAGCTCTTCAGTGCTGCATGATCCACTACCGTCTCCACCGTTTGAAGCGGTGCATTATAGTCAAAACCCACGATTCCGCTATCGTTGATCCGGAACTGAATCACCTCGGTCGACCAGTCCTTCTTGCTATAGTCATCTCCATCCCAGCCTTCCGAATGTTTACTGGCGGCATCATAGGTCACCAGTGCACCATCGATGCTACGCATATACTGCAGAATATACACCTTACGATATCCACCGGTTTCTCCCAGATCCCAATCATACCGGACATCCAGTTCCTCATCGTACAGATCGCCTGTACTATACTGAAAGTCGGTGAGCCCTGTCTTCTGCAAAAATGCATCGGCCAGATCCTTCGCCTCCTGTTTTGATATCGTCGTTGGTTCATCCGTAATCTCCTGGTAGCTCTGTGTCGTTTCATCTCCCTTTCCGTCCTCAGCCCCACTGCTTTCAAAGCCCTGATCCGCCCTGGCTATGATGTAGCCGGAATCTGTCACAACCCCTAATTGATCTACCTTTTCCAGATTATCGGCTCCTGTATAGGCACCGGCTACAAACTGGTACCCATGTCGTCCACTCCGATACCGCAGACAGTTGCCATATTCCGGACTGTTCTGTACAAAGATCGCCTGATAGTTGCCATCCGCAGCATCTGTAATCCCATAATAATCTTCCCCGTTCGGATTCAGATTCATCTGCCATTCATAAAAGGCATTTGTTATATCCCGGTCAGCCACCTTTTTCAACTGTCCATCAGACACATAGTCCCTCCAGTCCGGCTTTTCCGGTGCCGTTTCATACTCCTGCTGCAGGGCATCGACATCTAACTGTGCCTCATTGATATATACATCCGCTTCTTCTTCAAGCACTGTCCGATCACCGCCTACACCATCCAGCATTTCCTGTGAATAATTCCCGTTTTTCAAATCATTTAACTCCTGCTTCGCCTGCTTTAGTTCCTGTTCTACCGTTGCACGATCCCGAACCGACAGGATACTTCCGTCATAGACCGTAGCGGATCCCATCAGTTCCTTTTGTATCTGTGTTAACTGTTCCTGTGTAATCGGTGCCTGTTCCACCCGAAGAACCGACATCTGACTCGTCTCCGGGATATCCACCTTCGCATCGACAGTTACATTTACCCCCAGACTGTCATCCTGTATCGTCGTCTGCCAGGAATCATAGCTTCGCATATCTTCGATATCCGCAGCCCCCTCCGTATTCTGTGCCTGCTCGATCAGGTTATCCATATCCTTGTTTACGACCAAAGAGGAGTCCGGATTCTTCTGGCAGCCGGCCAGACTGAACACCAGAAGCAGCCCCATCCCCATATATAATGTCTTTCGTCTCATAGTAATTCCTCCTTATATCCGATCCTGTATATACGCAAAAACGTGCTACCACGAATCCGTAACAGACCTTTTCTGTTATGCATTCAGAGTAACACGTCTTCCTACATCAAGTATTCATCGTTTTTTAAACAAATTGTAAATTAATCCGAAAATTGAATAATCATACTGGTTCCTTCCCCTATCTGACTGTCGATCAACAGCTTTGCTGAATGCTGTCTCAGTATCAACTGTACAAGTGCCAATCCCAGACCGGCTCCTCCCGTTTTTCTGCTTCTGGACTTATCGATCATATAAAACGGTTCTAAGATCTTATCCTGCTCCTTCTTCGGAATCCCCGATCCAAAGTCCTGCACCAGTATCCGATTTTGCTCTGCCCGCAGATAGATCGTTGCCTTATCCGGACTCGCCTTGACTGCATTATCAATCAGATTGATCAATACATCTGTCATAAGATCCGCATCTGCCCATATCTGCTCGCCATGTTCTTCTACTACCAGTTGTATCCGGTGTTCATGAAGCAGTGACTGACAGGACTTTTCTGCCGCTTCAAAAAGCTCCCGAACCCTGCAGGTTGTCTTCACCAGTTCTGTAGTCTGATCCAGCTCTAACAGCTTCATCATCTTCTTTGATAATCGTTCCAGCCTTCCACATTCCTCATAGATATAACTCAGTGCCTCCTCCTGCTCCTCCTTTGGGAGCTTTGTCGTTAACAGGGTCTGTGCATACCCGGATATGGCTGTCATCGGTGTTTTCAGTTCATGAGTCAGATTTCCCATAAACAGCGTCTTCTTATACTCCGATTCCTCCAGACTGTGTGTCCGGCTCTCTACCGCATCTGCCATCTTATTGAAGCTGACACTGAGCTGTCCGAGCTCATCCTGCCGCCGAATCTCCATCCGCTGATCATAGTCACCCTCAGCGATTCTTCTTGTTGTGTCCGTCAATACCTGTAGAGGACGTAACATCCGTTTCAACAAAACTGCCAGTATGCAGGCGGTAATCACTGTCACCCCAACCGTGATCAGCCCCATCCAGCCTGCCAGTTGCATCATCTCATCCCGCACATAGCTGATATCTTCGATATGATAGAGCACCCGGCCCTGTACCGGATAGGACCGGAAGATCAAAAGATTACGCCCCTCCCCGTCCATTTCTCCATACTCCTGTGCCTCATATAACGTGTAGGAAACCTGATTCAACTCCTCATAGGACAAATACGTATGATTATAGATTTCCGATGCAATCGAATCTCCTTCATGGAAGCAAAGGTCATAGTCATTTCCGTTTCGTTTCAGTACATACTCCAAATAAACATCCACATTTCCGCCGATATCCATCGTTGTCATGGCAGACTGTATCTCCATCGACAGCTGATAACTGTTCTGATAGGCCTTACCCACCGCTGCCTTCCACTTCGTCCGCTCCATCAGCGTCCATATAATTCCATCCCCGATCAGAGCTGCCACCAGCACTGCCAGAATACTTACCAGCAGAATCCTCGTTCGTAGTTTCATTCGTCTGTTTCCTCCAGCCGGTATCCCAGCTTTGATACTGTCTTTATGACCTCATTTAGCCCCAGCTTTTTCCGCAGTTGCCCGATATGCACGTCCACCGTTCGGGTTTCTCCCACATAATCGACACCCCATACCATCCTAAGCAGGTTTTCTCTGGATATTGCCCGATTCTTATTCTTCGCCAGCACCACTAACAGTTCAAACTCCATCGGCTTTAACGCTACTTCCTCCCCTGCTTTTCGTACCGTATGTTCTTCCAGATTAATCTCCATATCCAGTACCTGTATAACCTGTGGAATCCGGTTCGTCCGGCTCAGCACCTTTTCGATCCGAACGATCAGTTCCAGAATCTCAAACGGCTTCACGATATAGTCCTCCGCTCCACCGGTCAACCCCTGAATCTTCGATCCGACATCATCCTTTGCAGTTAAGAATATAACCGGAATCTGATAGTGTTTCATCGTTTCCAGCAGTGCAAATCCATCCTTTCCGGGCAGCATCACATCCAGCAGCGCCAGATCATAGCTATGATCGGCCTCCAGCCCCTGCTCTGCTTCCAGTCCATCCTGATATATCGTCGTATCATAGTTTGCCACCTTCAGATTCATCGCGATCATACGGGCGATCGCTTCCTCATCCTCTACGATCAGAATCCGGTTTTTCATCATCTATCTACCTCCGATCTATGACGCTGCCTCAAACTGTGAGTTATACAGCTCCGCATAGAATCCATTTCTTTCTAACAGCTCCTGATGGGTTCCCTGTTCGATAATATCGCCATCCTTCATAACCAGTATCAGATCTGCATCCCGGATCGTACTTAACCGGTGTGCAATTACAAAGCTGGTTCTTCCCCTCATCAGATTATCCATTGCCTTCTGGATTCGAACCTCCGTCCGGGTATCTACGGACGAGGTTGCCTCGTCTAAGATCAGGATCGGATTATCTGCCAGAATTGCTCTGGCAATCGTCAGAAGCTGCTTTTGTCCCTGGGAAACATTGGTTGCCTCTTCGTTCAGCTCCATATTATATCCACCCGGTAATGTCTGAATAAAATGATGGGCATGTGCTGCTTTTGCCGCAGCAATTACTTCCTCATCGGTTGCTCCCGGTCGTCCGTACCGGATATTTTCCATAATCGTACCTTTGAATAACCAGGTATCCTGAAGCACCATACCAAACTCATTCCGCAGATCATGTCGGTTAAAGTCTTTAATATTGTGTCCGTCAACTAAGATAGCTCCCTGATTCACATCGTAGAAACGCATCAGCAGCTTTACCATCGTTGTCTTTCCTGCACCCGTCGGACCTACAATTGCAATCTTCTGCCCCGGCTGCACTTCTGCACTGAAATCATGGATAATCACTCGATCTGCATTGTAACCAAACTGCACATGTTCAAACGTCACTGCTCCCTGAACATCCTTCACCGGAAGCGGATGCTCCGGCTGCAGACTTTCCTCTTCTTCACCTAAGAATTCAAATACCCGCTCGGCTGCCGCTGCCATGGACTGAAGCATATTCATCACCTGTGCGATCTGCTGGATCGGCTGTGTAAAGTTCCTTACATACTGAATAAACGCCTGAATATCACCGATTGTAATCACACCCCGGATCGCCAGCAGTGCACCGGAAAAAGCAACCGCTACATACCCCAGATTGCCTACAAAGGTCATGATCGGCATCATCATGCCGGACAAAAACTGTGACTTCCATGCAGACTCATATAGCTTCTGATTCGTCTGATTAAACTCCTGAATCGCCGCCTCCTGTTTATTAAATGCCTGTACAACCAGATGTCCGCTATAGACTTCCTCTACCTGACCATTGATCGTTCCCAGATATGCCTGCTGACTCTTAAAGTGCTTCTGTGACTTCTTTACCACGAGGGAGATCAGGACCAAACTGATCGGTAATATGACCAGTGTAATCAATGTCATAAGCGGACTGATTGACAACATCATTATCACGACACCGATCATGGTAGACACGGATGTAATCAACTGTGTAATACTCTGATTCAAGCCCTGGCCAAGTGTATCCACATCATTTGTGATCCGGGACAATACCTCGCCCACCGTCCGGCTCTCGAAGTACCGCATTGGCATCCGATTAATCTTCTCTGATATCTCTCTCCGCATCCGGTAGCATACCTTCTGCGTAATGCCTGTCATGATCCAGCCCTGAATAAAACTGAAGATGGCACTGACACCATATAATCCCAGCGCAAACAACAGAATTCTCCCGATCTTATCAAAATCCAGACCGCCGGTTCCATTAATCTTAGCCATCAGTCCGGTTGCAAGCTCCGTTGTCGCATTTCCCAGAATCTTTGGTCCCAGAATATTAAAGACGGTACTTCCCACCGCAAAGATCAGCACAAACAGCACACCGATCTTATAGTTTCCCATATATACAATCAGCTTCCGAAGAGTTCCCTTGAAGTCCTTTGCCTTCTCTCCGGGCATCCCTCTGCCCATACGCCCTCTCGGTCCTCTTGCTCTTCCTGTCATTTCATTATCGCTCATGAGACTCCGCCTCCTTTCCGGAATTCTGACTCCGATCTGTATGCATGCCCGGAGCCGGTTCCTGCTTCTGCTCCGGAGCCGCTTCCTGCTTCTGCCCCGGATTCAGTTCCTGCTCGGATAACTGTGATCGGGCAATCTGCTGATAAACTTCACAGCTTCGCAGCAGTTCCTCATGGGTGCCTCTGCCTACGATTCGTCCCTCGTCCAGTACCAGAATCTGGTCTGCATGAAGAATCGTACTGATTCGCTGTGCCACGATCAGAACCGTAGCATCCTGTACCCGTTCACCCAGTGCCTTCCGCAGTGCCGCATCTGTCTTAAAGTCCAGTGCAGAAAAGCTATCATCAAAAATATAGATCTTTGGATGCTTTGCGATCGCTCTGGCGATCGATAGCCGCTGCTTCTGTCCACCGGAGACATTGGAACCACCCTGTGCAATACTACTCTCATAGCGGTCACTCTTTTCCTCAATAAACGTATCTGCCTGTGCAATCTGTGCTGCCGTCCGAATCTCCTCATCCGTAGCCGCTTCATTTCCAAACCGCAGATTCGATGCAATCGTTCCAGAGAACAGGATACCCTTTTGCGGAACCAGACCGATCTGATCTCGCAATGACTTCTGTGTTACCTGTTTGATATTCTTACCATCAATCGTGATCTCGCCACCCGTTACATCATAAAATCTTGGTATCAGATGTATCAGTGTTGATTTCCCGCAGCCGGTACTTCCGATAATAGCGGTTGTTTCACCCGGCTTTGCTTCAAAGCTGATATCCTCCAGCACATCTGCCTCTGCTCCCGGATACCGGAAGTTCACATGATGAAACGCAACTGTACCCTGACAGTCGGTTAATTCCTCTGCATGCTCATCATCCGTTACCAGTACCTCTGTATCCAGTACCTCCTCGATTCTGCCGGCTGCCACACCCGCTCTCGGAAGCATAATGGAGAACATACAAATAACTAAAAACGCCATGACAATCTGCATCGTATAGGTGATAAATGCCGTCATCGTACCAACCTGCATCACGCCTGCATCGATTCGATTCGCAGCTACCCATACGATCAGCACGGACAAGCCATTCATCAGTAACATCATCACCGGCATCATAAAGGTCATTACCCGGTTGGTAAACAGCATCGTCTTTGTCAGGTCCTGATTGGCCTCATCAAACCGCTTTTCCTCTGTATCCTCCCTGACAAATGCCCGGATAACCATAAGACCGGTCAGAATCTCTCTGGATACCAGATTCAGGTTATCAACCTTCCGCTGCATTTCCTTAAACTTTGGCATTGCAATCATCATTAACAGTCCTACAAAGAGCGAAATCACTACCACCGCAAGCAGAATGATCCACTCCATACCGGCACCGGTATTTAATACATGAATAACACCACCGATGCCCAGAATCGGTGCATAAATCAGCATCCGCAGCATCATGGTAGATACCATCTGGACCTGCTGGATATCATTTGTACTTCGTGTAATCAAAGATGCAGTTGAAAACTGATCCATTTCGCGGTTTGTAAAGGTCACCACCTTACGAAACACCTTTCCACGGAGCTCCATTCCGACCTTTGCGCCCACTCTTGACGCCAGGAATCCGGCTCCGATTGCCACTGCCACCATCAGCAATGTCAGCCCCAGCATCTTCCCGCCGGTCAGCAACAGATACTGCTTCTGAAGAGCATTCAGATCTCCACCGGCTTCCGCATAGACCTCTGACGCATATGAGATCGTCATAGACTGTAACATGGTATCTCCCACGGTGTCGATCTGTTCCTGCATTGTGTCTCGCAGCTTTCCAATGATCTCATCCCGCATATCCGGAGTGGTTGTATCATTTCCCAGCATCCGGAGCACACTTAGATCCATCTGTCCGGATACCTCTGTCCCATTTATTACTTCTGTATCTTCCGTCTTCTCCCCGGATTCTTCCTGCATACGCTTCATACTGACGCGTGTAAGAATTCCCATCTGAAACTCTTCATCTGCCTGTGTCCATGCGTCCGAATCCTCCGTAATATTCAGGATATAGACATCCCCGCTCCGGTCATAGATCTGATCCCAGTCCTCCTGTTCCCTTGTCGTCAAAAACATCCGGACAGCCTCATATTCTTCGACTGATATCCGCTCCGGAACTCCATGCTCGATTCCATGATTCTGTATTCCCGTATCTATGATCTTCGATGTATATTCCGGCAAAGACAGATCACACTGTGCCTGAACCACCAGAAGCACTACGATCATAAGAATCCAGTACCACTGATCTTTCATATAACGAAATATCCTAAACATTCTCCTACCTTTCCTTCCTGCCTTTTTCTATATTCGCAAACACAAGTGAGTATAGCATCTCTGTTCGGAAAATAACATTAAATAATCCTTAATTTTTCATTATCATTGATCTTCTTTTTTCCCGTTCACCATGCCGCTGATCCAGAACAGCACCCAGATTGTAATAGATACACCCATTGTCGCTCCCAGCATCGAGAGGGTATACGGACTTCCCAATATTCCCAGAACCAGTGTAGCAATCACCATTCCGGCAATCACAACTAACGCAATCCACGCCAGAATCTGTTTTATTTTTTTCTTATCTTTCATATCGATCCCTTCTATCTTCTATAACACCTACTGCTTCCTGCCGATTTGCTCAAAATATGCCCGGATATTCTGTTCATAGCCTAATGTTCCCGGCTCATAAAACCGCGTTCCCTGTAACTCATCCGGCAGATACTGCTGCTCTACATAATGATTTGGGAAATCATGGGCATACTGATAACCAACATGCCCCAGCTTTCCGGCTCCGCCATAATGTGCATCTCGCAAATGTACCGGCACTGCCCCTGTCTGACGTTCCTTCACCGTCTGCATGGCCGCCGCAATCGCATTATTCACAGAATTACTCTTTGGTGCACAGGCCACATAGATCGCCGCATGTGCCAGTATAATCTGTGCCTCCGGCATGCCAACCCGCTCGACTGCCTGCGCACAGGCTGTCGCCACCTGTATCGCCTGCGGATCTGCATTTCCCACATCCTCCGATGCACAGATCATAATTCTGCGTGCAACAAAGGTAACACTTTCTCCGCTATACAGCATCTTAGCCAGATAATAAACTGCTGCATCCGGATCCGATCCACGCATACTCTTGATGAAAGCTGAGATCGTATCATAATGATTATCGCCATCCTTATCGTACTTTAACGACCTTCTCTGGATACACTCCTCCGCAACCGAAAGTGTAATATGAATTCGTCCATCTGCCTGCCGATCTGTGGTCAGAATTCCCAGTTCCACCGCATTCAAAGCACTTCTGGCATCCCCTTCTGCCATATCTGCCAGGAATTCTTCCGCCTCCGCATCGATCTCTGCTTCGTAAGAACCCATCCCCTTTTCCTTATCATATACTGCCCGGTGAATCAGCTCCCGGATATTCTCTTTGCTGAGCGGCTTCAACTGGAATACATTGGAGCGTGATAATAAAGCCCCGTTTACCTCAAAGTACGGATTCTCTGTCGTTGCCCCGATCAGCACAACCGTTCCGTCCTCTACAAATGGAAGCAGATAATCCTGCTGTGCCTTATTAAAGCGATGAATCTCATCGACAAACAGAATCGTTTTCTTCTGATACATCCCCATCGTATTCTTTGCCTGTTCAATCACCTGCTCCATGTCCTTCTTGCCCGCAGTGGTCGCATTAATCTGCGTAAACTCTGCACTGGTCGAGTGTGCGATCACCATAGCCAGCGTCGTCTTTCCGGTTCCCGGAGGGCCGTAAAGAATAATGGATCCCAGCTTATCTGCCTTTATCGCCCGATATAGCAGCTTGTCCTTCCCGATAATATGCTCCTGTCCGACCACCTCTTCCAGACTGGTCGGACGCATCCGTTTAGCCAGAGGCGATTCCTGCTCCATATTCTGCTGTCTCATATATTCAAACATATCCATATATATTGCTCCTTATATCTTGCTCCTTCAACCGTTTCTTATCCGTTAAAAAAGGCTGTCACACACTGTAACAGCCCTTCCCTTAAATCATTCCCATTCGTTTCAGATTCATTTCAAACTCCAGAATATCAATCGGCTTGCTCATATAACAGTCATATTGATTTCCTGCCAGTTCCTCATCAAATCCGCCTTCATCCAAGGCACTTATCATAATGATCTTTGCCTTTTCGCCGTCGATCAGTGCATTCCTGCTCTCCAGATCCCGAATCGCATCCAATGCTTTATAGCCATCTATCTTTGGCATCATCACATCCAGACATACCAGCCGAAACGGTTCCTTCTCATCCAGTGCCTGCATATAACTCTTTACCGCCTGAAATCCATCCGCAACTACGGTGACCTCACCGAACTTTGCCAGTAGTTTGCTTAAAAACTTACGATTCGCTTCATCATCCTCTGCCACAAGTATCTTCAGCATATGACAATACCCTCCTATTTCTTCACTAACATCAATATCTTATCGACACTTTCCATAACCTCACTCTTCAGTGTCTCCGAATGATAGGTTGTTCTACGATCCATTAACTGGCACCGTATAATTCCCATCAGAATACATTTCAATTCCATCGCTGTAAACGTCCGGTTGATCTCTCCTGCTTCAATTGCATCCCCAATCAACTGCAAAAGGAATCGGTTTCGTTCTTCAATACAGGTACTGATAATCTCTCTTGTACCAACATTATGTAACAACTCCTCATAGTTCAGCACGATCGACGCTATCTCCATATAATTGTCATAATATATGGCATACGTTTCAAAAAATTCGTGAATCTTTTCCACATTGGATACATCTTTTCCCTGTACAGTTTTAATAATCACCTTATCAAAACGAACAAAGTACTCCACCACCTCGATAAGAACTTCATTAATTCCTCCAAAGTACTTATATATCAATGCCTCCGACATGTTCTCCTTCATAGCCAGAGTCTTCGTGGATAACGATGTCAATCCGGACTCACTTATTATCTCGATCGCGGATGCTATGATCCGGTCCTTTCGAGAAATAAAGCTATCACTCATAAGTCATCCTCCCCTATATAGCCCCATTGTCACAGACAATCAGTATGTAACCTTCCCTTATGCCATATTTTAGGAGATAGGTGGATGTTTGTCAACCCTTCTATTCCGCTCCTTTGGTGCCACCTTTTCCGGGAATCGTTCCATAATGAATTCATTCATTTCTCCGCCCCACAGAACCAAATTCATCATCATATAGATCCAAACCATGGCAATCGCAATACCGGTCAGACTGCCATAGATCTTCGAGTAGTTACTAAAATGATTAATATAAATCGAAAATCCTAATGATGCAACGATCCATGATACCGCAGAAAATAAGGCTCCCGGAGTGGCCTGTTTGAGTGAAATCTTATGGTTTGGAAGGCCCTTATACATCGCAACGAACATAAGGAACAGCAACGAAAAACCAACCGCCACGCGTACACTCAGAATCAAGGTTGTAATATTATTCATAAACGGGAACTTTGAAAGTGACAGCTCATATAAGGAATTACCAAATACGAAAACAATCAGCAGAACGATCAGTGCTACAATCACGATTAAGGTATGGAACGTAGCAATGGAACGCAGAACAAAATAGTTTCTGGACTCCTCTGTTCGATAGACCGAGTTCAATCCATTACTGATCGATAAGATTCCCCTTGCCGCAGACCAGAGTGCCAATATAATGGAAAAGGACATCAATGTGCTGCCGGAGTTTCGGAATAACTCCTCCAGGATCGATATTACCCACTTCTCCATCTCGTCCGGCAGCCATTCCTGCACCATCGTTATAAAATCCGCCTGTGTGACAGGAAGAAACCGCGTCAGTGTCAATATTACAATAGCAAATGGAAATGCAGACAAGATCAGAAAAAATGCTGCCTGAGCCGCATATGCTGATACATGATCCTCTTTTACCCGGTTCATAAATTCCTGAGCCAGCCGTATCATTTGATTCATATCTCTATCTCCTAAAATCTCCGTTTCCCTTTTCGAAACTTCTTATTATTATTCTACACCATACTACCATAAGCATTCCTACTACTGATAGATATTCACAATATCCACTCCGGTATAATAGTGACGTATAATATCCTCAGCAGAGTATCCCCGCTCCGTCATTGCTTTCGTACCATTCTGACTCATGCCGACTCCGTGACCAAAGCCACCACCGTGAATCACATAGTTTCCAGCCTCATCCTGCACGATATAGTAGAATGGACTCGGAAGCAGACTCCAGCCTTCTGACTTTGCGCCATCCTGTCGTTCAATCACGACCTGATTCGGTGTCATCAAAGCTCTGGCATTTGTCTGTCCGACCACTTTCACCGTCGCTTTCTCTCCTGTAATCGTAATCCCTTTTACGATACCACTTTTTCCTCTTCCTGTCACCTCTACGCTCTGTACCTGCCCAACCGTATCGATCGGCTGACTCTTATAGGAACCGTCTGCCTGCAAGGTCAGAACCTTAGCCGGATTCGATTCATACCGCTGTGCCAGTGTTGCATCGATCGCCGCTGTCATTTGTTCCGGTGTATATACAATCGTCCAACGATAGAGAGAGTATTCTTTCTCATATGTGTCATATGCACTGCTGTCATCAATAAAGCTCCGAAAGGCGGCTTCTTCTGAAAAATCTGCCTCCGGGCTTCCCTCACACTCGATCTTATCCGTCAGATACGGCAGTGCATCTCCATCCCAGACATCCGCATTACTACACGTAATACCACAAGAGGTAGAAAAGAAATATGCTTCTATTACCTTTCCATCATAAAACGGAACCATACCATAGGTATCCTTAACGGCCAGGATCGATTCATCACTTTCCGCCACTGCATTATAAACCTGTGTCATCGTGCTGTCATCCAAATGTGCTCCATACTTTGCATAGGTTCCATCCTGCATCTTGGAATATGCATATCCCCGTGCACAAATGGCCTGAACCTGCAAAGCCTCTTCTCCATAAGAGGTCGGCATCTCGCTCGGTACTACCGTGTACAGATATTCTTCCAGACTTAATTCATTTACGATCGTCAGTCCAAGCTCCCCATACGGTGCTACTTCTATCGTTCCACGATACTGGGGCTGTATACCATTTCTGGTAATAGTCAAAACCTGAATTCGCCCATTCTCTTCCTGCGGAGTCAGTACAACCCTTCCGCCTGCCAGATAGCCGCAGTTCAGGGTGAGTGTCACCTCCTCGCCCGGCTGAAAGGTCTTCGTCTGCCCATTGAAATCCATCGTATACGGACAGTCTGCAGTCAGTACTACCGTATCATGAATCAAGGACGTATAATCGCTATTTCCCAGCACTACCCGGATCTTATCGGCATGAATCGGCTCTGTAATCAGCGCGGCCTCTATCACGCCATCCGCCACTACAAAGTTCGTCGTTGTATATCCCACTAAGATCTGTGAAGTCGGTTCCACCGCCAGCTCTCCATAGATCTTATAGATCTTATAGTGATCCGACAACTGCAAAAGTCCATATCCCTCCAGTTCGACTCCCTGATCGGATACTGCCAGCACCTTTGCGGAAAGCACATCCGTTTTTCTTATAATATCCGTCACTTTTTCATCACTTAGCTTTATATCTGCTAATGAAGACTCCAGTGCCGCCGGATCCTCGACATCCAGATTGCAGCTATACGTCTTATGATACCCATTCAAAAACACCCGTAACTGTGTTTCTTCATAGGACTCAATCCATACATTCGATACCAGTACCGGTTCTGTCGCTTTTCCTGTATACTCCAGTATCCGTCTTACTTCCTGTCGTTTTGCATTTGCCTGTGTTGCCTCCGGATCTGCAACTGCATATACTCGGATCTGCCGATCCTCCAGTTTGCTCAGTTCGCTCTGCATCTCCTCCTGCTCCGCAGTTTCCGCATAATAACGATATTCACCATCCGGTGTAATCAGTGTCAGGCAATGATCGGTTGTATCCATTGCCAGATCCAGTACTAGCAGGTTCTCAATCTTTACCTGATCCGTCTCACTCCGGATAACAATATACTCATAGACATTTTGAAATTCCTGTCGGGACAGTACCCGTTGCTCCCGTAGTTTATATAAGAAACCAATTGTATCGCCGGCTTCCCACTGTTGCTTAAGCAACTCCTTCAGATCGGTATCAGAATATCCCAGATACTGCTGTAACAGCCCTTTCCCGTCTCCGGCTGTGATTCCTTTCTCCATCTCCGGACTATCTGCCTCATATCCCAGACCTGCTACATCTGCTTCCTGTATATAATTTAACATTTCAATGGCAGTCTTACGTGTATAGTAGTCTGTAACCGGCTGTTGCTGATGTACTAAAAACCAGACTAAAAAGCCAATGCCACCCACAAATAACGCAAGTATCCCTATAACCAGACCTATTTTATTTCTTCGACTCACTATGTAATCCTCTGACTTTCTACTGCATCTATATCTCCGCTTGAATGATAAAAAGCAGCATTTCTGCTGCTTTTTATCATTAAGTACCCCCGAAATGCCGGTTTCCTCTTTTGACTCCTAGCATAGCTAGGTGGGTATCCGCAACCAACTTCCTGCCTTCCACTGCAAACGGAGGCCTGACATTCCATCGGGTTATATAAGATTCCCGTATCAAAAAATGTAGGTTCAAAATTAAGGAAATTGTCGTACATTTCAGGTTGTAAACTGATTATACCTTATTCATATGCAAATGACAAGGAATTTATTCAGGACTATGAATCAATATCTCAACATCCTTATGTCCATAACTCATAATCTTATTCCGAATATGAGCCTTCATTTCCTCATTGCAGTTCACACTTACCATATCATATAGCTGCATCACATACTCTGTCCAACAGTCATAGATCTCTGCCCGCATTTCGGCATCATCTGCTGCTTCTGCTGTCGCAGCCACCTCATCGTCGTCCTGCTCCATCAGTTCTTCTACTGCTTCATCAAAATCATAATCAAAGTCATCATATTCATCTTCTATCTCGTAAGGATTGTTTATAATCTCAACCGGTCTGGCCTCTCCATATGCAATCCGTTCCAGCTCCTCTGTTCGAACCAACGCACAGTCATACATTTCAATAATCAAAGCCTTAATGCACTCCTGTTCCGTCTCAAAATAGTGGTACAACCGTTCCACCGGCATATCTTCCGGACAATCCTCTACCTCACGGATGTTATACCAATAGTTCTTCGCACATGCAATGGTTCGCTGTCGGATCGACTTCTGCTTCTCGCGAATCACAATACTATGCTGTGCCCGCTTCTTCTCCAAGCGATATCCAGCGAACTTCACTGTCCATATGATCAAATATACCAATATCACGCATAAAACAATGGTAATAATTGTGTTTCCCACTGTATCAAACATAATCTCTACCTTCCTTGTCTTTCACTTCATATACCTTGTATCTCTTCAATAAACGATATACAAATGAAATTATACACCATATCTCCATAGGAAGCAAATGGAAATAATGTTACTCAGTGTAGAGTCACTAAATTCGTGCTTCGCACTCATTAAGGAACTCCTATAACTGCTTTCTGACCTGCTCGATATCCTCCGGTTCACACTCTGCAATGGCAAGGATATCCTCATCGCTGTAACCTCGTCGGAGCATGTTTTTGATAACCAAGCTGTTCTTCTCCTGCAGTCCCAACTGCTCTCCTCGCTGTAGTCCTATCTGCTCTCCTCGCTGCCTTCCCAACTGCTCTCCTTGCCGCAGTCCTAACTGCAAGCCTTCATTTTTCATGTCTATTGCCATATCTTCCCATGCTTTACACATATTTACGTCCTCCTCGCCTTCTTGAATCTCTATGTTAACACCTGTCATTTCTTTGATAAACTGTGCCGTTTCCCGATCTACATGGTAGAAGTCGGAGTCTTCTTCTGACATTATTTCTTTCATCTTTTCCTTATCCTTTGCGTATTTGATAAAGGTACCTCTGCCAGTTAGCAAATATCAATTGATTAGCATCCTGTATAAACGCTCTCCACAGTCAACGATGGTTCTATTCCGGGCACGCTCCCGCTCTGCTGCTCAGCGTAGGGTTCCTAAATTCGTGCTTCGCACTCATTAAGGAACCACGTTCGCAGAGGTCCCGTCATAGAATCCATCCTTTCCCTTCGATCGCTGTTTACAGAAAAAAAACATTATGGCACTCTCTTTGCACATTTGTTTATAACTGCTTTCTGACCTGTTCGATATCCGTCTGCTCACACTCTGCAATGGCAAGGATATCCTCATCACTGTATCCTCGCTGGAGCATGTTTTTGATAACCAAGCGGTTCTTCTCCTGCAATTTCTGCTCTCCTATCTTCTCTCCTTGCTTCCTTCCCAACTGTAGCCCTCGCTGCTCTCCTTGCCGCAGTCCTAACTGCAAGCCTTCATTTTTCATGTCTATTGCC